>Ga0326727_10001737_pt1 | contig 78528 bp, 66 predicted proteins | sample MB2enrmetagenome_FD_207643 | JGI IMG/M metagenome (GOLD analysis project Ga0326727, IMG submission 207643) | Lab enriched peat soil microbial communities from McLean, Ithaca, NY, United States - MB29MY | ecosystem: Environmental > Terrestrial > Soil > Wetlands > Peat | place: USA: New York... | reverse complement strand
TCTGAGCGTGTCGGTCTTCGAGAAATCCCAGCTTATATGCGCCTTCGGAGAAAAAATCGACGAGAACGGGAATAACTCTACGGCAAACCTACAGATTTCATTCGACTTCTAACCGGACACTACTGATGCAAGATATGCTCTAAAAGCTTGCGCAACGTCGTTCAGACTTTCTGCGGAAGATAAGTGAAGTTTGAGCGGTTTCATACTGATAAGTCGCCCTGGGTTTGCCCATGAGTTGCATCTGTTGAGCCGCGCACAGTCGGTGTCGTGGCTTCCCACCCATTTCGCGATGAAGCTTGCGAAATGGATGGGGCACGGAGCTTCTATTTGAGGGCCGGATATATAGGGGAGAGGTTGCCTCTGGCGGCGGGGTGTAGGGGTAGCGCTTGCTGAGGGAAAAGCAACCGCAGATTCTTCGACTTCGCATGCCGCAAAGAACGCGGCTTGCTGCGCTCAGAATGACAGCGTGTCAGAACGGGATGGCGGCTCACTGGGGCCAAATGACGGCTTGCGAGGCCAGAATCGCATCCGATGGATCGGGCCCGGGAGGTCCGGATCGTGCTATCCCACCCATTTCGCGATGGAACCCGCGAAATGGGGCACGGTGGTTCCGTTTGATGGCCGGAACGGGCGTGAATTTTCAACGGGTTGTCCATTCGATCTGTACAAAACGGCACAGATATTCCTTTTCCTGCTGCTTAGGCTCAGTGAAGGAGCCCCTCGGCTTATCGTGCTCCATGGAACGAACGAGAAGATGCGAAGGCTTGGTTTTTCCGTGCGAAGCCACACTCGGGCAAAGGCAGAAGGACCGGACAGGCAGGAACACGTGAGCAACCTTCCCAATGACAGCGCGCCGCAAAATCTGTACGAATTGATCTGGAACTATGCTCAGGACGGCAAGGTAGTTATCGACGCCGCCACGGGGATTATTCTTCATGCGAATCCAGCGATGGAAGCTCTGTCGGGCTATTCCCGTTTGGAACTTACCGGAATGCAGGTAACCATGTTGCACCCGGAGGCCGAACGCGAACTTGCCCAGTCTGGAACCCGGGAGGGTAAGTCGCGTCCGGAGGCTCATTTCGATCTGAACATCCAGCGCAAGGATGGAAGTTCAGCACCGGTTGCGATCTGGTCGTCGGAGAAGTTGGAGCAGGCCGGCCGCATGCTGGTCATTTCCGAGTTTCGCGATATTACCCGTTCCAACGATGCGGTGAAGCACCTGGCGCAGATGGAGGGCAGGTACCGGGGCCTGATGGAGGCCGCGCCGGATGGCATGGTGGTGGTGAATCAGGCAGGAGAGATCGTCATTCTGAATGCCCGCGCGGAGGTGCAATTCGGTTACCGCCGCGACGAACTGCTTGGCCAGAAGGTGACCAACATTATCCCCGAGGGCTTTGCCGAACGGCTGATTGCCGACGAAACCCGGACCGCGGCCGAGGCGCTGGCACAGCAGATCGGAACCGGGATTGAACTGAACGGGCGGCGCAAGGATGGAACCAAGTTTCCCATCGAGATCATGCTGAGCCCGCTGGAAAACGATGAGGGCATCCTGGTGACGGCGGCGATCCGCGACATCACGGTGCGCAAGGACGCGGAGAGGCATCTGGCGCAGATGGAGGGCCGGTACCGGGGCCTGATGGAGGCCGCGCCGGATGGCATGGTGGTGGTGAATCAGGAGGGCGAGATCGTCATCCTGAACGCCCGCGCGGAGGTGCAATTCGGCTACCGCCGCGACGAACTGCTTGGCCAGAAGGTGACAAGCATTATTCCGGAGGGCTTTGCGGAGAGGCTGATCGCCGACGCGCTTCGCACCACCGCGGAGGCGCTGGCGCAGCAGATCGGCACCGGGATTGAACTGAACGGGCGGCGCAAGGATGGAAGCAGCTTTCCCATCGAGATTATGCTGAGCCCGCTGGAGAGTCCCGAGGGCATTCTGGTGACGGCGGCCATCCGCGACATCAGTGAGAGAAAGCACCTGGCGCGCCAGTTGCACCAGAGCCAGAAGATGGAGGCGGTGGGCCAGTTGACCGGCGGCATCGCACACGACTTCAACAATCTTCTCGGCGTGATCATTGGCAACCTCGATCTGCTCGATCGCCTGGTGGCCGGCAACGAAGCAGCCGTGAAGCGGGTCAAGACGGCGCAAAAGGCCGCCATCCGCGGCGCGGATATCACGCGGCGGCTTCTGGTCTTTTCAAGCAGCGAGGAGCTGAAGCCCGCGGTGGTGCTGCTGGGAGATTCCATCCAGAACACCATCGAACTGGCAGCGCGCGGGCTAGGCCCGGAGATCAAGATCACAACCCACCTGGATGCATCCATGCCGCCGTTGTTCGTGGACCCCGCCGGCCTTGAGAGCTCGATGCTCAACCTGGTTGTGAATGCGCGGGATGCAATGCCCAAGGGCGGCTCTATCATTATCAGCACAGAACTGCAGAAGCTCGACAGCTCGCATCCCGTGATGCATTCCAGCGACATCAAAGAAGGCCGCTTCGCTTGCATACGAATCACCGATACGGGCCAGGGGATGTCGAAAGAGACCCTGGAGCATGCCTTTGAGCCCTTCTTTACGACCAAGCCGCGGAACAAGGGCACAGGCCTGGGCCTGGCCATGGTCTACGGCTTCGTCAAACAGTCCGGCGGCACGGTGCACGTGTATAGCGAGCTGGGCCAGGGAACCACCGTATCGCTCTATCTGCCCGTGGCCGAGGACGACCCGCACCCCATTCCGGCCGAGACCGCGACTCTTCTGAGTGCCAAGATGGGCGGCACGGTTCTGGTGGTGGATGACGAAGTGGACCTGCTGGAAGTAGCCGTGGCCTACCTCGCGGATATGGGGTTTACCGCGTTGAAGGCCATTGACGGAGCCAGCGCCCTTGAGACGCTTGCCGAACGAAGCGAGATCGACCTGATGGTGACGGACATCGTGATGCCGGGCGGAATGAACGGAGTGGAACTTGTGCAACGGGCCCGCAATCTGCGCCCCGACCTCAAGATCATCTATTCATCGGGATTTCCGGCCGAGGCGCTGGCTGAGAAAAGCATGCGTCTTGTGGATGGCTCCCTGCTGCGCAAGCCGTATCGGCGCGCGGAATTCACCGACATCGTTCACCGTGTCATGGGAAGCGCCCATGCTGCACAAGCGAAGTGAGCAGGTGGCAGGTCTGTCGCTGCCAGCCGGAGTATGAAGGACTGCAGACTGGAGATACGATGAAGGCCATCAAGAAAATCGTGGCGATCGACGACGAAATCGACGTCGTCGAGCTTATCGCAACCGTGGCGGAGACCATGGGATACGAATGCACCGCGACGACGGATGCAAAGACGTTTCTGAACGCGCTCGATCCCGATACGGACCTCATCCTGCTGGATCTTCTGATGCCGGAGATGGATGGCATTGAGCTGTTGAGGCTGCTGGGCGAGCGGAAATGCAAGACCGGCATCGTCCTGATGAGCGGAATCGGCAAGCGCACCATGGAGTCTGCCGGGCAATTGGCGCAAGTGCTTGGGCTTTTCATTGCAGGCAACCTGCAAAAGCCGTTCCGGCTGGCAGAGCTGGAGGCGATCCTGGCAGGCCCGGCGGAGGCGGCAGCATTGCCGGTTGTTCATGCGGGCACCCCATTCATCACGATGGATGAGGAGTTGCGGAGTGCGGTGGAGCGCGATGAGTTTGTCGTTTACTATCAGCCGCAGATCGATATTGCGTGCGGCCGTGTGGTTGGCGTTGAGGCGCTGGTCCGGTGGCAGCATCCCGAAAGAGGGTTGATATTCCCCGACGACTTTATTGGCCAGATGGAAAAACTTGGGCTTATCGAAGAGCTTGGCTGGATCGTTGTAGACCGCGGGATGAGAGATGTGGGGCAGTTTGCGAACGGCGACGGGAAAGCTCTCATGCTGTCGTTGAACGAGTCGGTCTATTCCCTGCACGATCTAAAGTTCCCTGACAATCTTGTATCCGTCGCGGAGACACATGGAGTATCGCCGACGGATTTGACGATTGAGATTACAGAGAGCGGCTTGATCAAGGAACTATCGAGGACATTGGACATACTTACCAGACTGCGGATGAAACAGGTGAAGCTTTCGATCGACGACTTCGGCACGGGCTATGCGATGATGCAACAACTGAAGAACATCCCGGCGACGGAACTGAAGATCGACAAGTCCTTCGTCCAGGGAATGAACGGGAACGACCGAGACCGCGTGGTGGTGCAGAAGACGATAGAAATGGGTCACGAACTCGGGATGAAAGTGGTTGGAGAAGGAGTGGAGACCGAAGAGCAACTGGAATTTCTGCGCTCGAACGGTTGCGACATCGCGCAGGGTTACCTGTTCAGCCGTCCCGTTCCCGCGATGGAAATGGTGAGTTGGCTGCAGCAATACCGTTCCGGGCTTGCGCATACGGTCTGAGGCGCAAAGACAAAGACGCGCCGAGGGTGGGGTGCCCAGCCCACATGTGCGCAGGGTGAATGGTAGCCTTGCACGCAGGCATTGTGACATGTCTGGGGCGCGGCGACCCGGCCAATGGTGAGTTCCAGCTATCCCGGGTCCCCAACAGCTAGGGACACGGGGTACCCGGGTTTGTGATGTGTCTGGGGCGCGGCCACCCGCCAATGGTGAGTTCCAGTTATCCCGGGTCCCCAACAGCGAGGGACCCGGGGCACCCGGCTTTGTGATGTGTCTGGGGCGCGGCGACCTGGCCAATGGTGAGTTCCAGCTATCCCGGGTCCCCAACAGCTAGGGACCCGGGGCACCCGGTTTTGTGATGTGTCTGGGGCGCGGCGACCCGGCCAATGGTGAGTTCCAGTTATCCCGGGTCCCCAACAGCTAGGGACCCGGGGCACCCGGCTTTGTGGCGTCCCACCCTTTCGCAAAGTACGCGAAAGGATGGGGCACAGGGCATTCATGGGAGGAGAAAAGCCTGTTTTTTCTGGTTTGTGGACAGGTTCTAAGGGCCGGATGAGCAAAGCCAGCGGGGCGCGGACTTGAAGTCCGCGCCCCGCTGGCTTTGTGTTCCCCCCGGAGGGGTTTGCGTCGCTGGTGCGGCTTACTTGGAGCCGCCTCCCATGCTTCCGTTCTTCTCTTCGAGCGCGGCCTGCGCGGCTGCCAGGCGTGCCGTCAACAGACGGAACGGGGAGCAGCTTACGTAGTTGAGGCCGATCTTGTGGCAGAACTTGACGGACTCTGGATCGCCGCCATGCTCGCCGCAGATGCCAACCTTCAGGTTCTGCCGCGTGTTGCGTCCTTTGGCCGTGGCCATCTTCACGAGGAGTCCGACGCCCGCCTGGTCGAGGGTGGCGAAGGGGTCCTGCTTGAAGATGCCGTGCTTCATGTAGGCCGGCAGGAAGTTGTTGATGTCGTCGCGCGAGATGCCGAAGGTGGTCTGCGTCAGATCGTTGGTGCCGAAGCTGAAGAACTCAGCCTCTTCGGCGATCTGGTCGGCGGTCAAGGCGGCGCGAGGCAGTTCGATCATGGTTCCCACCATGAAGTCGACGGACTCGCCCTTCTCCTTGAAGACGTCGGCGGCAACGCGGCGGACGATGGCGGACTGGTTGCGCATCTCCTCGATGGAGCCGATGAGCGGAATCATGATTTCGGGATGCGGATCGCCGCCCTTGCTCTTGACCGCTACGGCCGCCTCGAAGATGGCGCGGACCTGCATCTCGGTGATCTCCGGGAAGGTGATGCCGAGGCGGCAGCCGCGAAGGCCGAGCATCGGATTCATCTCATGGAGTTCTTCGACGCGGGCCAGCAGCGGACGGAGTTCCTTCAGCTTGGGCGAGCGGGGCTTGGTGTCCTCAAGGTGCTTGATTTCAACCAGCAGCTCCTCGCGCTTGGGCAGGAACTCGTGCAGCGGAGGATCGAGCAGGCGGATGGTGACCGAGAGCCCGTCCATGGACTTGAAGAGGCCGGCGAAGTCGGAGCGCTGCATGGGAAGCAGCTTCTTGAGGGCCTCGCGGCGGTCCTTCTCGTTGTTGGCCAGAATCATGGTGCGCATGTGCTCGATGCGGTCCTCTGCAAAGAACATGTGCTCGGTGCGGCAGAGGCCGATGCCCTCGGCTCCGAACATGCGCGCCTGCTGGGCGTCGCGAGGAATGTCGGCGTTGGCGCGAATCCTCAGGCGGCGGACCGGGTCGGCCCAGCTCATGAACTTGACCAGATCCGGATCGTCGGGCTGCGCGGGCAGGGTCTTGAGCTGACCGTCGATGACGCGGCCTGTGGTGCCGTCCAGCGAGATCCAGTCGCCCTGGCGATAGGTGTGGCCCTTCACACGGAGTTCCTTGGCGCCTTCGTCCACCGTGCACTCGCCGGCGCCGGCCACGCAGCACTTGCCCATGCCACGGGTGACGACAGCAGCGTGCGAGGTCATGCCGCCGCGCGAGGTGAGAATGCCAGCCGCGACTTCCATGCCGGCGATGTCTTCCGGCGTGGTTTCGCCACGGACGAGGATGATGGAGCGATACGCGCCGTTCGAGTGGAACTTGACGGCATCCTCAGCCGAGAAGACGATCTGGCCGACGGCCGCGCCGGGCGAAGCCGGAAGGCCGGTGGCGAGCACTTCGATCTTCTCGCCCTTCTCGACGAGACGGGGAACGAGGAAGTCGTAGAGCTGGTTGGGCTCGACGCGGAAGATGGCTTCTTCCTGGGTGATGAGGCCTTCCCGCACCATGTCGATGGCGATGCGGACAGCGGCCAGGCCGGTGCGCTTGCCATTGCGGGTCTGCAGCATGTAGAGCTTGCCATCCTGGATGGTGAACTCGAAGTCCTGCATGTCGCGATAGTGCTTTTCCATCTTGCGGGTGATGTCGCGCAGGTGCTCGTAAACCTTGGGCATGGCGCGCTCGAGCTCGCTGATGGAGAGCGGGGTGCGGACGCCGGAGACGACGTCTTCGCCCTGGGCGTTCATCAGGTACTCGCCGAAGAAGACATGCTCGCCGGTGGCGGGGTTGCGCGTGAAGCCGACGCCGGTGCCGGAGTTCTCACCGAGGTTGCCGAAGACCATGCACTGCACGTTGACCGCGGTGCCCAGCCAGTCGTCGATGTGATTGATGCGGCGGTAGGTCTTGGCGCGGTCGTTGTTCCAACTGCGGAAGACGGCGTCGCGGGCCTGAACGAGTTGATCGAGCGGGCCTTGCGGGAAGTCCTTGCCGGTCTCCTTGCGGACCAGCTTCTTGTACTCGGCGATGATCTTCTTGAGGGCTTCGGGGTTGAGTTCGTAGTCGAACTTTACGCCCTCGTGCTCCTTGACGGCGTCGAAGATGGCTTCGAATTTCTTCTTGGGAACGTCGAGCACCACGTCGCCGAACATCTGGATGAGGCGGCGATAGGAGTCATAGGCGAAGCGGGGATTGTTCGAGCGCTTGGCGAGCGCTTCAACGGCCTGATCGTTGAGGCCGAGGTTGAGGATGGTGTCCATCATGCCGGGCATGGAGAACTTTGCGCCGGAGCGCACGGAAACCAGCAGCGGATTTTCGCCGGTGCCGAGCTTCTGGCCCTGCATCTTCTCAAGATGCTCGAGAGCCGCGTGCATTTCCACATCGATCTGCGGACTGACGGCGCCGCGCATGTACTCGCGGCAGGCTTCGGTCTGAATCGTGAATCCGGGAGGTACGGGGAGTCCGGCGTTGGTCATTTCGGCCAGTCCGGCGCCTTTGCCGCCCAGTGTGTCCTTCATGCGTCCGTTGCCATCGGCCTTGCCGCCGCCGAAGAAATAGACGTACTTGATCGGGGTTGCCGTCGAATCTGTCTTTTGGACAGACTGTGTTTCCATCACGCCCTGCGTCATGGGTAAAGCCTCCGTCTCGTGGGATTCCGCGGCGAAACAGGTTGAGAGGGTGGCGAGAGATGGACTCAGCTCCCCAACGGAAGGTCAGCAGGCTGAATTCTTTCGGGTCATCCAGACAATCGATCGCGCCAAACGGCTTTCAAAAGTCGCACAAAGAATTAGCTCCCCGCAGATACGATTGCCTGTGCATTTCGTCACATACGATTTTTTGTGTGCATGGATGACGGGGGTCTGAGACGGGCCAAAAACGAAGGGAGACGCGGAAACCCTCATGGATAGGGGCGTTCGACGATCCGTGAAACTGTTTCAGGCGGCGAAAGGGGTGCAGGAAAAGCCGGATTGTGGCGCTTCGCTCGCAATGTGAGACGATAAAACGTCCTCCAATCCAACCAGCTCCAATAGCTCTTTCACATGGCGAGACGGATGGGTGACTGTGAAGAGATTTTCACATTCCGTGGCGATCCGGTAGAGACGGATGAGCGCGGCGATGCCCGCAGCGTCGATGCGCTCCACGCGTTCCAGGTCAAGAAGGACGCTTGTGGTGCGGAGCAGCGCGGCCACTTCGTCCACCAGGGCCTGCTCAACGCCGCGCACCAACTCGGTCTGGCGGCAGACGAAGCGGATGGTTGAGGGCGGCAGCGTGGACGGTGCAAAGTTTGAATACATGGCAGGAACCTCCCTGGCGCAAAAGGCGCGGGAGCACCGGGTTGCGGTGCATTTCGGCGTCCGGACCGGCGGAAGAGGAACTAAGCTGAAACTACAGGGGAAAGCGCTCCGCAGCGGCCCTTCGAACGGCGGCGCACGCGTTTGGTTTTACGACGGAGCGCCTGCCGGTGAACACCAATTCTACTTACGCAAACGGAGGGGCCGGCGGTTCCATGGCAAAGGATTCCGTAGAACCCGGGGAAGGCTTGGAGCGCCGCTTGCGGCCGGAGCGGGCGCGCGCGCTGGCGCTGGCGGCGGGCTTCCAGGAGGCCGGCGTGGTGAGCCTGCCGTATGCGGACGAAGAGCGCACTGCGCGGAGGCTTGCGGAGTGGATCGGCGCTGGCCGCGGCGGCGCGATGCAGTATCTGGCGCGGCGCGACGGCGAGGGCAGGTTGCTGCGGACGGGTGTGCGGATACCGTTTCCGTGGGCACGCTCGGCGGTGGTCTGCTTTGCCAGCTACAACTCCGCCTTGGCGCGGTCGGTGGATGCGCACGAGGCCGGCGCGGGATGGATCGCGCGCTATGCGTGGTCAAGCCGCGTGGACGCCAACGGTGTGCGGCGGCCCAGCGACTACCACAAGGTGTTGAAGAAACGGCTGGAGGCGCTGGAAGCCGCGCTGCGCGGGGAGTTGGACGCCGACTTTGAGGCGCGCGGGTTTGTGGATACGGGGCCGGTGCTGGAGCGGGCTTTGGCTACGGCGGCGGGTGTGGGCTGGACTGGGAAAAATACCTGCCTGATTCATCCGAAACTTGGGTCGTTCGGGTTTCTGGCGGTGCTGTTGACGGGGCTGGTGGTGGAAGGGGGAAGTACGCCAGCGCTTACCCCCGACCGGTGCGGAAGCTGCACGCGCTGCATCGATGCGTGTCCGACAGGAGCGCTGATTGCGCCGCGCCAGATGGACGCCACGCGGTGCATCTCGTACCTCACCATCGAGTTGAAGGGCGCGATCAACGAAAGCCTGCTGGACTGCATGGGACGGCAGGTCTTCGGGTGCGACATCTGCCAGGATGTGTGTCCGTGGAATCGCAAGGCGCCGATTGCCGCAGACCCGGAGCTGGAACCGAGGACGGAACTGGTGAATCCGCTGCTGGAGCGGCTGGGCGGGCTGAGCGAGGCCGAGTTCGAAGAGAGGTTCAACGGCTCGCCGGTGCGCCGCGCGGGCTATTGGGGGCTGCTGCGCAATGTGGCCGTGGCCATGGGCAACAGCGGCGAGCGGCGGTTTGCGGAGCGGCTGAAGGAGTGGGCCGAGGCGGACGATGAGGGGCTGCGCGGGGCCGCGCGGTGGGCGCTGGAGCGGCTGGGCGGCTGAGCCGTTGCGTACGGAGCGGGGCAATTGCAGGAACGGTTGATTGGGTGGTTCTTGCTGCCCCTACGGGGCGCATCGTACCCGGGGATGCATGCCCAGGATGGACCCTTCCCCCCTCGGCTTCGCTCGGGGTCAGGGTCCATCCTGGGCTATTTTCGACTCATCCCTCCAGGATGAAGAAGCGGTAATCGGGAGGGTTGAAGAGCGGCGATTCCGCGGGATGGAGCTGAAGGGGAGGTTCTTGCGATCCCACCCTGGCCGCACGAACAAAGGCGCGGCGAGGGTGGGGCACCCGCAGTTCTGCGATTGGTTCTTGCACCCGATGTTCCACCAAAGGGGAGAAGGCCTCAGTGTGAAAGGGGAGAAGAGGTCCAAGTGGAAAGGGTAGAAATGCTCAAGTGAGACCGATGCGTGGATGCGGCGGGAACCGCTATGCTGAAAGCAGAACCACCGAAGCAGCCGACCGAAGGCCGGAGATGCGGCGAACCAGAAGCGAATTTCGGTGAAAACGCATGTTTCTCCAGGCAAGGAGTACCAGTTGGAAGCTGAGCAAAATCCCATCCCGCCCCCAGAGGAAGCCATTGAAACCGCCGGCGCGGCGGAGGAAGTTGTGCCCGCCACGGAGTCGAAGTGGTACCGCTGGCGGAGCGACGGCAAGGCGCTGGTCTCCTACCTGATGGACAGCGAGGTGCACACCTTCGCCTTCAGCGTGGCGGCCAATGCGATTCTCTCGTTCATTCCATTCATCGTGCTGCTGTATGCGCTGGCGCACGGCGTCTTCCATTCCGATGCGATGAAGGATGCGATCGACAGCATGGTGGACTACTTCATTCCGATCCATACCCACACCAAGCACTGGTTCACGATTACCTTTACGAACATAGCCGATACATCGACGAGGCATGGGGTGCAGGCGTTCTCGCTGGCGATGATTCTGGTGGCTTGCACGGGGATTTTTCTGCCGTTGGAGGTGGCTCTGAACCAGGCGTGGGGAGTGACCAAGAGCAGGAACTACCTGATGAACCAGTTGGTGGCGTTTGGGTTGGCCTTCGTCATGGTGCTTCTGGGGTTGGCCAGCATTGCGGTGAACGCGGCTGCGCGGCTGGCGCTGACGGCAGTGTTTTTTGGGCACACCGATAACTTTCTCTTCAACGGCATCAGCTTTCTGCTGCTGGCGGCCTCGACGGGCGTCGCTTCGATTCTGTTCTTCTTTTCTGTCTACTGGGTGATGCCGAACTGCAAGATCGATCCGCGGCCGGTGCTGAAGGCGGCTACTTGGACGGGCATCGTCTGGCTGGTGTCGAAGTACATCTTCGAGTGGGTGCTGCCGCATATGGACTTGCAGTCGCTCTACGGGCCGTTCAACATCTCTGTGAGCTTGCTGTTCTGGGCGTATATCTCGGGGCTGATCCTGTTTGCCGGGGCACAGCTCAGCGTGGCGCGGATCGGCAAGAAGAGGGACTGAGAAACAGCCGGACTGGACCTGATTCCGGAGGGGCGGCGAGCGCGACTCGCCGCCCTTTTTCCTGCGCGGGGCGCAATCCCGATGGCAGGGATTCGCCAGGGGTGAGAGCGGCAGGTGGATGGGCAGGCGGCAGCGCAGAAAATGGTTGTTGACGCCGTGGGCCGCAGGGGGTAACTTGATCGCGTACGGGAAAGGGGGACAAGCCAAAAGATGCAGCGATACTTTTCGAGCATTGCCAACTACAAGGAACATGATGCCTCAGGCATCGCGCCCCGGACCCCGAGGCCGCCTCGGCGGTGAGGATTTCCACGCCGGGATGCGACCGCATTTCTTTCACGTTGTCATGCTTCCACTGACACGATGCATTGCGTGGCAATTCTGCAAATGGAGCGATGACGCTATCGCCCAAGAAGCCCAATCACGGGCATAGCCACCTTGAGATCGCGGCCTGGCAGCATCAGTGAAAATGGCTGGGCACTCGCGGAGGCGCGAAACCTGAGGCCTGAGATCAACCCAACGCGGTGGCCGAGACCGATTGTCTCGGCCACCATTGTTTTAGAGCAAAACCAGAGTCACCGTGCCCTTCACCGATCGAGTTTTTCCTCGGCTTCAGATTCGATCTTCATCACAAAGCAACTGATGGTTTGTTCGCCGCTCAGCAGCATCTGGTGGGGAACGCCGGCAGGAACATGGGCAATGTCGCCGGCGCGGAGTTGCTGTTGCACACCGCCCTCGATAGCATCGCCGCGCGTCTCGCCGGGCGCGGTGGCGCGCGCTCCCCTCACGCTGCCGCCGGTCACCAGCGTTGCCGCGCCGGAGAGCACAACGAAGAGATCGGCGTGATGGTCGTGAATCTCCGCTTCGCCGCTGCGGCTGCGAAACATCAGCAGGGCAAAGTGACCGGGGAACTCGCGCACGCTCTCGCTGGCCGATCCGCTGCCGAAGCGCGCCATCTCCTTCATGTAAGCGGCGCGCTCCATGAGCACGGCGCGCGCCCAGTGGCTGGCTGGGTTCCGCGGCTTCTGTTGCGGAGCGATCTCTTCCAGATTCGCGTCGCCGAACAGCGCCTTCGACAACTCTCTTGACAGATCCATCTCGATATTTCTCCTGTATTCGCGCGAGCTAGAGCCCGGCGAGTTCCCGCGCTCTTTCGAAGACGGCGAGCAGCATGGGCCGGGTCAGTTTGCCGGTGTTGGTGTTCTGCAGCGACGGATGATAGCTGGCGATTGCCGTGAGTCCGCCGGGCAGCTTGTACTCTGCGCCGTGGGCGAAGACGAAGCCTGCACGCCGTGCGAGGCCCGCAGTACGCTGCGCATGGGCCAGCAGGCCGTCCCACGCGATCTTGCCCAGGCATACGACAACGCGCAACTCCGTGAGCAACGCGATCTCCCGGTCGAGCCACGGCGCGCAGTTGCGCAGTTCCTCGGGGGTGGGCTTGTTGGCAGGCGGCGCGCAGCGGCCCACGGAACTTATCCAGAGGCCGGAGAGCGTCATGCCGTCATCGCGCCCGGTGGCGATGGGCTGCGAGGCAAAGCCCGCCTGGTGCAAGACGGGAAAAAGAAAATCGCCCGAGCCGTCGCCGGTGAAGGGCCTGCCCGTGCGGTTCGATCCATGCGCGCCGGGAGCCAGGCCGAGCGCCAGTACGCGCGCCCGCGGGTCGCCGAAGGAGGGCACCGGCCTGCCCCAGTACTCCGCCTCGGCATACATGCGCTTGCGCACACGCGCCACTTCCGCGCAGTAGGCGCGCAGCCGAGTGCAGCGAGCGCAATCGACGATGCGAGCGTTCAGAACGTCCAGGGTGCTGGCATCGGTTTCGGCCATGGTCCGATTTTACGGCGCGCGCTGCCGCTGTTGCCGCGCGGCTGGGCGCGGCGTGCCGGGGCAGCTATAGCGTGGATGCGAGCTGCCGATCGTCTTCGCGGCCGGCGGGACGAGGGCCGCCGATGCGCGTCTTCTGCTCGATTTTGCGGTAGTTGAGGATCTTGTGTTCCAGCGTCTTGTGGGCGCGTTGCAACTCGACGATCTGGCTGGCGATCTCCGCCTGGTGGTCTTCGAGGATCTTGCGCCGTTCGAGCGAAGTGCTGTCGCCGAGTTCGCGGAGTTCCGCATAGCGCTGCATGGCGCGGATGGGCATGTTGGTGGCGCGCAGGCAATGGAGGAACTCAATCCACGCCTCATCGGCCAGGGAATAGCGGCGGTGGCCGTTGGCGGCCCTTCCAACCGGCTGAATCAGGCCGACGCGCTCGTAGTAGCGGAGGGTGTGCGTGGTCATACCGCAGCGCTGAGCCATGTGTCGAATGGTGAAACCAGTGTCTCTCACACTTCCAAGCTACAACTTTGCGCGCACTCGAAGTCAAGTGCTTGCCGGAGATTCTTTCGGGCTGATCGGCCTACAGACGGCAGGAATCGTTATCGCGTGCCCGAATGCCAGGTTTTGCCGGTTGTTCTCTGAGAAGCTGTCAAAAAAACATGTTTTGTGGCTCACGGGAGAGTTTCGTGCCTTGCGTGCAGGGCTTGGGCGGTCGCGCGGGGATGGTCAGATCTCGATGAGCAGAGCACTGGCGCTGTTCGTCCGTCCCTATGGGACGGGACCGCTTGTTGGGTGACTGTCCCAGGGTTCCGTCCGCTGCTGCGGACTGCACCTTGGGCTATTTTCGACGGCTCCCTCCGGGAGCACGCTCTCGCGATGCCAGCTTGCCGGCTTTTAGACAGCTTCTGAGGTGGAAATGCTCTGTGACATACTTGATGTGATCCCCGGTCTGGTAGGGATTTGGAGATATTTTGCTCATGTCCAGCGCTCCCAACCCAGAATTTCTGCGCCGCGCCATCCGTCTGGCCACGGAGAATGCCGCCTCGGGGGCGGGCGGCCCCTTCGGAGCCGTGATTGTGCGCGAGGGGCGCGTTGTTGGCCAAGCAGCCAATACGGTGACCTCCTCCTGCGATCCCACAGCACACGCCGAGGTGAACGCCATTCGCGCAGCAGCTCATGCGTTGGGCAGCTTTACGCTGGCCGGTTGCGAACTCTACACCAGCTGCGAGCCCTGCCCCATGTGCCTGGCCGCGGCCTACTGGGCGCGGCTGGACGCCGTTTATTACGGAGCTTCGGCTGCCGATGCGGCTCGCGCCGGCTTTGACGATGCGTTCCTGTATGGGGAGTTGCGCAAAGGCCCTGCGGAGCGGAAGCTACCGGCGACGCAACTGCTTGGGGACGAGGCGTGGGCCAGCTTTGCCGCATGGCTCGCCTCCAGCAGCAAGATCGCCTACTGAGCAGGAAAACCGGGAACTGTCTGCTGACAGCTGCTTTCTAGAATGTGACGCGAAGTTCGGCGATCAGATTGTGGTTGTAGTCGTGGTGGGCGGATGTGGCAGTCTGCAAGGCGCATCCCAGGACGAAGAGCGGATGCTCGGGCTTCCAGCTTGCGCGGCGGATCATGTAAAAGGCGCCGGGAGTCAGCATGTTCTGGAGTTTTCCATCGTCCGGGCTGCCCTTCACAAACACGGAATTGTTTTCGAGGTCTAACCACAGGCGCTCTGCGGCGTGAATTTGCCCTGTCATGTTCCACTCCACGGCGCGGCCTTGCGCGGCAATTTTGGCGGTGGGCAGCCAGCCGCCGACGGTGGACATCAGAGCCAGACGGCCAAAGGCCTTGCCGGCCGCAATCGAGGGCACGTAGTAGGAGCTGAGCGCCCCGTTCTGAGAGGCGCGCGCTCCAAAGCCGTGCATGAGGATGGCGGAGACGGCATAGTTGCCGTGCTGGGCGTTGCCGCTGGCCAGGCGAACCTTCATCTGCGCGCCAAGGTTGCCGAAGCCGTCCTTCATGGTGCTGGAATGGTTGCGGAAATAGGAGGGAGGGTCCACTTCGAACTGGACGCGCCGGCGGACGAGGAGGGTTGCGCCGTGGTTGTTGCCGTAGACGATGGGGTGCGCGCCGGGCATGGAGTAGTTGGACACGGCAAACCGGACGGCCTGCGTGAGCCGTCCGTCGGACTGGATAAAGGGCGCGATCCAAGTGGGCTGCACCTCGGCCATCGAGGCGTTGTGGGCGCGCAGACCCTGGTAGAACGACTGCTGCGCGCCCGCGCTGGAGGAGCACAGAGCGGCGCTGGCGGCCAGAGCCGTAGAGAGAAGAATTGGAATGCGCATGCTGGTTCTTTCAGTCTATGGTTTACCGCGAAGCCGAACAAGTGACAATCCACCTGGCGATCAACGCGCCCTTGCCGAGAACCGGGAAGGCTGCATTTTTTGGGGGAAGGCATTTGAGAGCATTGCTACCGGGGATAGCTATTCCGACTTTGCTATAGCCACTCCGATTTTGCATTACAGAAAAACCCCGGCGCGCGGCCGGGGTTTTCTGTTGGTTGCGTACAAGTTAGTTGCTGTAAAGCAGCACGCCCGCAGCCTTCTCTTCGCCCTCTGCCTCATCCGGCCTGACAGGCCGGTAGAAGAGCTGGTTCGCGTCGAGGTAGACCTCGAGGAACGCCGGGCGGTCCGCGATATTGCCGGAGATGAGAGCCTCCGAGAGCGGGTCCTCGACGTAGCGCTGCAGCGCGCGGCGCAACGGACGCGCGCCGTAGCTGCGGTCTGCCAGGGTCTTCGAGAGAATCCACTTTTTGGCTTCCTCGGTGACCGAGATGGTGATGGCCTTCTGCGCCAGGTTGGCGTTGAGCTGCTGCACAAGCAACTCGACGATCTGGATCAGGTCGGAGTCCACCAGCGACTGGAAGAGAATCACCTCGTCGAGGCGGTTGAGGAACTCGGGGTTGAAGGTCTTCTTCACCTCCTGCTTGACGAGTTCTTCCACCTTGTCGGAGACAATGTCGTCGCGCTCGCTCTGGAAGCCGAGGCCCTGCTTCTTCTGCAGGTGGCGTGCGCCGATGTTCGAGGTCATGATGACGATGGTGTTCTTGAAGTCGACCGTGTTGCCAAGTCCGTCAGTCAACTGTCCATCCTCAAAGACCTGGAGCAGGATGTTGAACAGATCCGGATGCGCCTTCTCGATTTCGTCGAGCAGGACCACTGAGTAGGGCGAACGCTTGACGCGCTCGGTCAACTGGCCGCCCTCTTCGTAGCCCACGTATCCCGGAGGCGAACCAATCAGCTTCGAAACGCTGTGCTTCTCCATGTACTCCGACATATCGAAGCGGATGAGCGCCTTGTCGGACCCGAATAGGAACTGGGCCAGTGTGCGCGCCATCTCCGTTTTGCCCACGCCGGTCGGGCCGAGGAACAGGAAGCTGCCGATGGGCCGGTTGGGGCTCTTGAGCCCGGCGCGGCTGCGGCGAATGGCGCGCGCCAGTGCGCTGATCGCCTTCTCCTGCGAGACGATGCGCTTGTGCAGCTCCTCTTCCACGCGGAGCAGCTTCTGGGTCTCTTCTTCCTTGATGCTGGTTACGGGCACGCCCGTCCAGCGGCTGACGACATCCTCGATGTCCTCGCGGCTCACGATGCCGGAGGCCGAGTCGTCCAGATGGTACTTGTCGCGAAGAGCGCGCAGCGCCTCGCGCTCCTTGCGCTCCTCGTCGGAGTAGAAGCGGGCCTTCTCGAACTCGTGATTGGCGATGGCCGAGTCCATGCGGTGCACGATGAACTTGATGCGCTTCTGCACCTCGATGATCTCGTCGGGCAGCGAAGTCTGGCGCAGCTTCACGCGCGCGCCGGCTTCGTCGATCAGGTCGATCGCCTTGTCAGGCAGGAAGCGGTCCGGGATGTAGCGGTTCGAGTGCGAGACGGCAAACTCCACCGCGTCGTCCGTGTAGCTGACCGCGTGGAACTTCTCGTAGCGGTCCTTGATGCCCATGATGATCTTGATGGCGTCGGCCTCGTTCGGAGGCGGCACCTTCACGGCCTGGAAGCGGCGCTCCAGCGAGCGGTCCTTCTCGATGGACTTGCGGAACTCGGCCGGCGTGGTTGCGCCGATGCACTGGATTTCGCCGCGCGACAGAGCGGGCTTCAGGATGTTGGCCGCGTCCAGCGAACCCTCCGCCGAGCCCGCGCCCACCAGCGTGTGCAACTCGTCGATGAAGATGATGGAGTTCTGATTCTCCATCAGCTCTTTCATGATGGTCTTCAGCCGCTCCTCGAACTGGCCGCGGTACTTGGTGCCGGCCACGATGAGCGACAGATCCAGTCCGAGCACGCGCTTGTCGGCCAGGAAGCTGGGCACTTCGCCGTCGGCGATGCGCTGCGCCAGGCCTTCGACGATAGCCGTCTTGCCCACGCCGGGCTCGCCAATCAGCACGGGATTGTTCTTCGTGCGGCGGCAGAGAATCTGCACCACGCGTTCGAGCTCGCTATCGCGCCCGACCAGCGGATCGAGCTGCCCGTCCATGGCGGCCTGGGTCAGGTCGCGCGAGAACTCGGCCAGCAGGCTCGACTCGCGCTGGCGCTGTTGCTGCTGCGCAGGCTTCTCCTGCGTTACGCGCGCCAGTTCGTCGCGAATGGCCGCCAGCTTCAGGCCGCGCTCCTGCAGGATCTCCGCGGCGAAGCACTTCTCTTCGCGCAGCAGGCCCAGCAATAGATGTTCGGTGCCGATGTGCTTGTGGCCCAGGCGTTCGGCCTCTTCGGCCGCGTACGCCAGCACGCGTTTGCACTCGTTCGAAAGCGGCAGGTCCACGCTGGTGGAGACCTTTTCGCGGATGGTCGTGTGCGCCTCAATCTGCTTGCGGATCGACTCGATCGAAGCATGCGAGCGCAGGAATCGGTTCGTCAGCGCCTTGTCCTCGCGCAGCAGTCCGAGCAGCAGATGCTCGGTCTCGATATAGGGCGAGCCGAACTGGCTGGCCTCATACCGCGCGAAGAAGATCACGCGCCGTGCCTTCTCCGTATAGCGTTCGAACATGGTTGTTCTCCCTTGTCAGGACTATCGGCCAAAGTAGCCGTCCGGTGGCTTCCGGCCTCGGCTCTTCGCGCGCGTGCCCTTGTTTGTACTACGCCGCCGGAGTGCCTTGAAATCGTACCTCCCACTCCGAACAGCCGATGTGAATGGTCCCGGCCCGGGTTCGGCCGGCGCGTCTTCCGTCTTCAAAATCCCGGGAAGCCGCCCATCCCGCTTCTTGCAGCCTGCAGATCCAAAACTGGCTTGCAGGCTGTGTACCAGATAAGACTCAAAGAATACCGGGAACGGTGCTTTTTTCTGCGCGGTTTCCTGTATTCGCCTCTCACGCCGTAGCGGAGGCCAAAGGCACGAGCCTGCCGCTCTCAAGCCGCAGCGCGCGCGTACAGCGCCGGGCCAGGTCCATATTATGCGTCACCAGGATGGAGGTAAGTCCATGCGAACCGTGCAGCCGCTCGATCAGTTCGAAGACGCGATTAGCGGTGGACTCGTCCAGATCGCCGGTCGGCTCGTCGGCCAGCAGCAGACGCGGGCTGTTCACCAGCGCGCGCGCCAGCGCCACCCGCTGCTGTTCGCCGCCGGAGAGTTCGCCTGGCCTGTGCGCGCCGCGATCTTCCAAACCGACCTCCCTGAGCCAACTGGCCGCCACTGCCTCTGCATCCCGCAATGGAACTCCGCGGGCAATCAGCGGCATGGCCACGTTTTCCTGTGCCGTGAACTCCGGCAGCAGATAGTGGAACTGCCACACGTAGCCGATCTCGCGATTGCGGAAGGCAGCAGCCTGCCGCGGGGAAAGCGTGGCCACGCGGGTTGAGGCGCAGTATACAGAGCCGGCAGTGGGTGCGTCGAGAGCGCCGAGAATATGCAGCAGCGTACTTTTCCCCGCTCCGGACTGGCCCACAATGGCCACCATCTCGCCGGGCTCCACGCGCAGCGTCAGATCGCGAAACAGCGTGAGTTCGCCGCGCGCCGTGCGATAGGTTTTTTCCAGGTTTTCGACCAGAACAACGGGCGACCCGTCTGCAACGGGCCGCGCGCCGTGCTCCCGCTGGGCGCGGGGAGTTTGAGGGGCAGCCGCTAAGGTGGGTTCAGTCATCCGATTGAGGTCAATTTTACTAGACCGGGGTGTGAGGATCGGGTAAAGAACCGGACGCGCCCAGGCAAACGCATCATCGCTAGTTTTGAAAGGGCACGGATTTATCCGTGCCGTTCAATGCCCATTCGAAGGGTGGCCTTTAGGCCTGGAAGGCGGCTTTTACCGGGGGCAAAAGCCACATGAGAGCATTGCCGCCGGGTAGAGCCACTCTGATTTTGCTCGAGAGGGCCTTGGAAACGGTACGGAAAAAGTCAAAACTCCGAAGGCGACACAGTATTCTACTTTCTTGAGCAAATAAACAATGAATTCATGCGGCGGACGCCTGCAAGTCTAGAAAATAGAATCCGATACGCATTCAAAGTCCCTGACGCCGCATTCCATTTACACTGGTAGACGGAGATATCTGTGTTTTTCGATAAAGTTCTTACGAAGATCTTCGGCACCGCCAACGAGCGGCTGATCAAGCGTCTCACGCCGGTAGTAGCCGCCATCAATGAGCTTGAGCCTGGCATTCAAAAGCTGACGGACGAGGAGTTGCGCGCCAAGACGGTGGAGTTTCGCGCCCGTATTGCCGCCCGGCTCGAAGGCCTGACCGACAAGGACGAGATTAAAGCCGCTGAAAAGCAGGCTTTGGACGATCTGCTGCCCGAGGCCTTTGCCGTTGTCCGCGAGGCCGGCTGGCGGACCGTGAAGATGCGCCACTTCGACGTGCAGATGATCGGCGCCATGGTTTTGCACCAGGGCAAGATCGCGGAGATGCGGACCGGCGAAGGCAAAACCCTTGTGGCCACGCTGGCCTGCTATCTGAACGCGCTGGCCGGCCACGGCGTTCACGTGGTTACGGTGAACGACTACCTGGCCAAGCGCGATGCCGAGTGGATGGGCAAGATCTACGAGTTTCTGGGGCTCACCGTCGGCGTTATCGTCCACGATCTGGACGACAGCGAGCGCCGCGCCGCCTATGCCGCGGACATCACCTACGGCACCAATAACGAGTTCGGCTTCGACTACCTGCGCGACAACATGAAATTTGAAATAAAAGATTGCGTGCAGCGCGGGCACTACTACGCAATCGTGGACGAAGTTGACTCGATCCTGATCGACGAGGCGCGGACGCCGCTGATTATCTCCGGCCCGACGGACCAGACCACGGACAAGTACGAGCGCGTACGCAAGATCATTCCCCAGCTCGAAAAGGGCGAAGAGGTGGAGTGGAGCGACACGCACCGTCAGGCGGAACTCGGCATCCGGCTGAACGAGGGCGAAAAGTACTTCTCCGGCGACTACTTTGTCGACGAGAAGCAGCGCACCATCGGCGTGACCGACAGTGGCTGGGAGACGATTGAAAAGCTGCTGGGCATCGGCAACATCGCCGATGCGGAAAACTGGGAGCTGAAGCACTACGTCGAGACCGGCATCAAGGCTCACGCGCTCTACAGCCGTGACGTGGAGTATGTGGTGAAGGACGGCGAGGTCATCATCGTCGATACCTTCACGGGCCGCCTGATGCCCGGCCGCCGCTGGTCCGACGGACTGCACCAGTCCATCGAGGCCAAGGAAGGCGTGAAGATTCGCAAGGAAGACCAGACCCTTGCCACCATCACCTTCCAGAACTACTTCCGCCTCTACCGGAAGCTGAGCGGCATGACCGGTACGGCAGAAACAGAAGCCGCCGAATTCGACAAGATTTACAAGCTGGAAATCGTCGTCATCCCCACCAACAAGCCGATGCTGCGCATCGAGAATCCCGATGTGGTCTACCGCACCGAGAAGGAAAAGTACAAGGCGGTGGCCGAGGACATCGCCACGCTGCACGAAAAGCAGCAGCCGGTGCTGGTGGGCACCACGTCGATTGAAAAGTCGGAGCGGCTCTCCGGCATCCTGCAGCGCAAGGGCGTGCGGCACGTGGTGCTGAACGCCAAGTTCCACGAGCGCGAAGCCGAGATTGTGGCGCAGGCCGGCCGGCTTGGCACCGTCACCATCGCCACCAACATGGCAGGCCGCGGTACCGACATTCTGCTGGGCGGCAACCCTGAGTTCATGGCTCGCCAGGAGATGGTGAACAAGGGCCGCGCGCGCGCCATCAGCGCCAACGAGGGTGCCATCAATCCCATGGCTCCGGCCGGCTTCCTGCGTTTTTACTACCAGGGCCAGGAGTTCGAGGTTGCCGAGCCCGAGTGGATGGAGACCTACAAGGTCCACGCCGACGCTGCCGCGGAGAACCACGCCAAGGTGATCGGTGTGGGCGGCTTGTTCATCCTGGGCACCGAGCGCCACGAGTCGCGGCGCATCGACAACCAGTTGCGCGGCCGCGCAGGCCGCCAGGGCGACCCGGGCGAGAGCCGCTTCTACCTTTCGCTCGAAGACGACCTGATGCGCATCTTCGCCAAGCAGTGGGTTTCCACGCTGCTGGAGCGGCTGGGCATGGAAGAAGGCGTGCCCATCGAGTCGCGCATGATCTCCAAACGCATCGAGGGCGCGCAGAAGGCTGTGGAGTCGCAGAACTTCGAAAGCCGCAAGCATCTGCTCGAGTACGACGACGTGATGAACAAGCAGCGCGAGGCGGTCTATGGCCTGCGCCGCCAGTTGCTGGAAGGCGTGGAACAGCGCGAGCTGATTCTGGAAGACTATGTGGGCGGCATTCTGAGCACGCTGCTGGACGAGTTTGCCGACGAGAAGACGCGCCCCGACCAGTGGAATCTGAAAGGTCTGGAAGAGAAGCTGGTGGATCACTTCGGCCTTGACCTGGCCAAGGCCGGCCTCAAACTGGAAGGTCTGCCGCGCCACGAGATGGGCGACGCGATCTTCGATCTTCTGAAGGCCGACTACGATGGCAAGGAGAGGATTCTGGGCGTCGAGACCATGCGCAATCACGAACGCATGGTGATGCTCAACGTGATCGACGGGCTGTGGAAGGACCATCTGCTCTCAATGGACCACCTGAAAGAAGGGATCAACCTGCGCGGTTATGCGCAGCGCGATCCGCTGGTGGAGTACAAGCGCGAGTCCTTCGACATGTTCGAGGCCATGATGCTGAAGTTCCAGGAAGACACGGTCCGGTTCCTCTTCCGGATGCAGATCTTCGGGCCGGACGGCCAGCCGGTGGAAGTGGCTCCGCGCGCCAACCGCGAGGTGCCCAAGGCGCCGCCGGTGGCCAGCGCCGCGCATCCTGCCACGCTCGACGCGGAGCCGCGCGAGATCTCCATCTCCACCCGTCAGCCCTCCACCACCATCGACGCGCTGGAGAAGGAGTTCCGGCGCAAGAAGCAGCGCGATCTGGAGGCGGCCACTTTTTCCGGCGGGGATGCGAGCCAGCCCAGCCAGCGCCGCACCGGCGAGAAGGTGGGGCGCAACGATCCCTGCCCCTGCGGGAGCGGCAAGAAATACAAGAAGTGTCACGGCGTCGAGAAGTAGGCGCACAGAGCAAACAGAAAGCCCGGCGAGAATCTCTCGCCGGGCTTTTTCCATCTCCAATGGTCTTCCGGGCCGCTCGGCGGGCAGGCTGGTTTGCCCAAGCCACCGGCGCGGCCCCGGGAACGATGCCGGCTTACGGATAGAGACGCCGCTGGAATCGGATGTGAAGTTTACCGGTTGAAGGTGACCGCCACATCCACGTGCGACTCACTGGCGCCGGGCTCGAACCTCCATCTGCGCACGGCATCCTCGGCGGCCAACGACAGCATGTGATTGCCGCTGAGGGTCTTGACATCGGTTACCTTGCCGGTGGCGTCGACGGTGGCTTCAATCTTCACTTCGCCAGCAACGCCCATGCGTTTGGCGATCTCGGGATATACGGGCGCCACGCGCTGCTTGACCGCGCGATCGTCGCCTGCGCGAGCCGGAACTGCCATGCACATCAGGAGCGCAAAGGCGACGGCAGGAATCAGCTTCATCCCGAGGCGGGCCGGGCTGCCTGGGCGGTTGCACAGAAGGTCTCTAGACATTGTTCGATTCTCCTGAGGATTGGAATCACTCAATGGCCTTATCGGCGCTGAGAAGAACTTCATGAGCAAATTCTCGGAGATCGATGACGAAAGGAATGGAAGCGCCGGGGGGCAGATTCCTCCGCGGCCCCGGGCAGCGCTCAGTGAGCTTTTGCGCCCTCGGCGACGGCGGCAAAGGTCAGGTCGGCAGCGGTTGAGCCATGCTCGGTCCGCCACAGATCGAACAATCGCCCATAGCTGAGCGTGATGTAGGCCGAGGGCTCCAGGCCGATGCGCGCCGCCGCACGGTCAATCCATTCCGGCGAACCTTCCAGTTCCGCATAGTCGCCGATGGGGGTTTCGTCCACCACGCAGTGGCCCTCGCCATCGGTCCACTCGGTGCGCCACTTCTCATAGCGGAAGGCGTCCACCAGGCCCAGGGAGCGGAAGACCTCGGCGAGCGCCGCGCCGTCGGCCACTTCGGTCTCGGTTTCAATGCGGTGCTTGTGCCGGTCCTCGCCCGGCCCCTGGTCGGGCAGGCGCTTGTGGGTTACCGTGCAGCGGCCCGCGTAGCTGCGGATGCGCAGAATCTCGGTCCGCGCCCGCATGGATCGGTCAGGCGTGTCGTAGAGCACGTTGCTCTCAAAGGAGCGCGGCGTTTGCAGGCTAAAGCCGGCTGCCGCCAGGCGCTGGTTCAGCTCCGCCACGTCCGCAACCGCGAATTTAATCTCAGTTTCGATAGCCATCGTAAAGTGCGAGTATACGGGAATGGAGGGCTGTTTGCCGCCTGCCGTTTGGCCTGTGCGGCGGCGCGGGCGACAATAGAGAGGTGAACACGCTTCGTTTGGCCGTCGATCCCGGCCGTCTTGAAACCCCTGAAGCCGCCGAGGCGCTGGACCGCGCCGCCGCTCTGCTGCGCGCGGGCGGGCTGGTGGCGCTGCCCACCGAGACTGTCTACGGGCTGGGCGCGAATGCCCTTGATCGGGATGCCGTGGCCAGTATCTTTGCCGCCAAGCAGCGGCCTGCTTGGGACCCGATCATTGTGCACATTGCCTCGCTGGAGATGCTGGCATCGCTGGTTGCCGAGGTTCCGGCGGCGGCCCGCCTGCTGATGGAGGCCTTCTGGCCCGGGCCGCTTACGCTGCTGCTGCCGCGTTCGGCGGCAGTACCGGATGCGGTGACCGCGGGCCGCCCGCTGGTGGGCATCCGCATGCCGGCGCACCCGGTGGCTCTGGAACTGATTCGCCGCGCGGGGGTTCCGGTGGCCGCGCCCTCGGCCAATCTGTTCAGCCGCACCAGTCCCACCACCGCCGCGCATGTGCTGGCCGATCTGGATGGCCGCATCGACGCCATCGTCGATGCCGGACCCACCGACCATGGCGTCGAGTCCACGGTGCTGGACCCCTGCCAGAGCCCGATGGTGGTCTACCGGCCCGGCGCCATCACGCTCGAAGAGATTCGCGCAACGGCCGGGCCCGCCGAGTTGTTCCGGCCTGCGGGCGAACTGAAGGAGACGCCGCACGAGGCGCTGCCTTCGCCCGGCGTTGGAATTCGCCACTACGCGCCGCGCGCCCGGCTGGTGCTGGTTGAGGGGCCGTTGGAGGAACTTTCCGCGCGTCTTGCCGAAGCCGCGGCACGATTTGGCGGCGAGCGCATCGGTTTGATGCTGCCTGCGGAGATTGTGCGGCCGGCAGCGTTGGCCGCTGCGCAGGTGTTTGCCTGGGGGCGCTGGCAGAAGCCCGCGGAACTGGCGCACCGGCTGTTTGCGGGCCTGCGCGCGCTGGATGCTCTGGGCTGCTCGGTGATTCTGTGCCCGCTGCCGCCTGCCGACGGAATCGGCGCGGCCATTGCCGACCGGCTGCGCAAAGCGGCACGGTAGAGCAGTTTTCCCTATCGCTATAGAGGAGTTCCTTGCCATCCCACACCTAGCGACAAGAACAAAGACGTCGCGATGGTGGGGCACCCGAACTCTATACCAAAGGGAGAGATGCACTAGAGCGCTTTCGATTCATATGTGCACATTGGAAGTGCATCAAAGGTGGCTTTTTCTTGGGGAAAAAGCCACTTGGCGATACGCTTTCTGTAAAGAGCAGAATCGAAAACGCTGTAGTGATCCGGCCCTGTATGGGTGTGCAGTCTTCCCCTCCGTTTCGCGATAAAACCCGCGAAATGGAGGGGGCAGGGATACGTATTCGAGGGCTGGTTCTATTTTCCGGTGTCGCCCAGTTTGTACATGTACTTGATGGCGTTCTTGTAGATGAGCATCCTGGTGCGGCCGCGCACCTTCAGCGCGTTGCGATCGTACCACTCGATCACGCCTTCCACCTTTTCGCCGTCGTCGAGCACGATGACCATGGGCGTCTGCGCCTGGATCTGCTTCTGGAGGTAGAACAGCTCGGCGTTGCGCTGTGCCGCTTCCTCCTCGGCGAGCCGGGCGGGCATGTGCAGCGTGAGTGGCGCGGAAGCGCTGGGCCGCGGATGAGGCTTGGGCTTGGCGCTTCCTTGGCCCGGCGTGGGGACGACGCCGGGCGGAACCGGGGAGATGCTCATGCCAACCAATTCCCTTCGACAGGAGTGAACCGCAGAGGCCGGGGCTTCGTCTTGCCTGCAGCGCAAACTCTACACTTGCGCGGCTGGCAGCGAGGAAGCTTGCCGCACTTCAACTGTTCGTTGTTCAGTGAACCGTACCAGAGAAGATGCTCCAGCCTCACCCGGGGTTGCTCAATTCTTTGAGCGGTATCCAGTGCCCATCCGAGGGCTAGCCGCGTTCCAGCGAGACGGTCATCGCGTCCAGCGAGAGGGAGCGCAGCAGATTGCGGCGCATGCCCTGCTCCACCTGCACCAGCGCCCGCGCCGCGCCGTCAATCCACTCCACGGTAAGCCCCTGCGCCATGCGCTCCAACTCCGCTGCCAGATCAAGGTTGCGGATCAGCGCGGGCGTTCCGGCCACCACCAGCAGCAGGTCCTCTACCAGGCTGCCGAGCGCGCGCAGCAGGTTCACGGTCTTCTCCTGCCCGTCGGCCCCGGCGCGGTAGCTCTCAGTGGCGTGGAACAGTTGGGAGTAGTCGGGGTCGCGCAGCGCCGTGCGCAGGATGACCAGCGCGTCCTGGCGGCCCGTCAGATACGCTCCCAGGTCGATAGTCAGCGCGCGGCCCACCGCGCCCTCCGCCAGCCGCGCGGCCAGTGCACGGTCGCGCACGTTCAGTTCGGGACGGCGCTCGGCCAGCAGGGCTTCCAAGTCGGCTGCCGGCAGCGCGCCCAGCCGATGCACCACGGCGCGCGAGCGGATGGTCGGCAGCAGTTCCTGCGGATTCTCGGTGAGCAGCACCAGGGTGGTGTGCTCGGGCGGCTCTTCCAGAACCTTCAGCAGGCTGTTGGCCGCCTCTTTCATAAAGGCCGAAGAGGTGAAGATGGTGAACGTGCGCCGGGCCTCTGTCGGCGGCCGGTAGTAGGCCACATGGATCGCCTGACGCACCTGGCCCATCTTGATGAGCAACTGCGGCGGGTCGGGCGGAATCACCAACACGTCGGGGTGCGTCTGGATGAGGATGCGGGTTTCGCGCTTGTCCGCATCGCGCATCTCCTCGCGCGCCGCCACGGCCTCGGCTACGCGCTCTTCCAGGTTGGCGGCGTCGCCGATGCGTGTGCAGTTCCGGCAGTGGCCGCAGAAGTCCGGCAGGCCGTCGGTCTCGGTGGGCTCCAGGCAGTTCACAGCCTTGGCCATCATCAGCGCCAGGGTGTACTTGCCCGCGCCCCGGGGCCCGGCCAGGATCAACGAGTGGGGAAAGCGCTGGGCGCGCACGGCCTCGCGCAGATGGGTGACCGTCGCCGAATTGCCATGGAAGTCGCGGAAGCTCACAGATTGAGTTTAGGCGATTCGCCTGGTTCGCGGCAGGGCTGCGTTCCACGAACGGTGTGCTGCGAGAAACAGGCGGGAGAGCGGGAAGGCTGGCTGGCGGCATGGGTTTACACCCTTTCGGCCAAACAGCGCCGAAAGGATGGGGCACGGAGTTCCGCGGTAGGGATAGAGTTCGAAGCGTGGACGGTGAGGGGAAAGCGCGCCATGCGAAGGCGGCGGCGGAGCTTATGCCTTGCGCCCGGTCAGCAGCAACCGCTCGGCGACGGCTTCCACAATCTGCTCGTGAATCTCCTCGATGGCCAGGTCGCCCTCGATGCGGATGACGCGCTCCGGCTCCCGCGCAGCGATCTCGCGGTACTTTTCCCAGACGCGGCGGTGGAACCCGTCCTTCTCCTGCTCGAAGCGGTCTTCGTTCTTGCCGGTCTGCTCTTCGGCGCGCGTGTTTCTGCGCCGTGCGCGGCTGAGCGAGGCGTCGAGGGAGGGCAGCAGAAGAATCGTCAGGTCCGGCTGCAGGCCAGCGCAGATGGCGCTGTGCAGTTCGAGAACAATTTCAGAACCAAGCTCCCGCCCGCCGCCCTGGTAGGCCTCAGTGGAGTCGGTAAAACGGTCGCAGAGGACGATGCGCCCGGCGGCCAGCGCCGGATCGATCACTTCCGCAATAGCCTGCGCGCGGTCGGCGAACATCAGCGCCATCTCGGTCATCGGAGCCAGGCCGGTAGAGCGCGCGTCCAGCAGAATCTCGCGCACGCGGTCTCCGATGGCCGTGCCGCCCGGCTGGCGCGTCAGAACCGGCTCCATGCCGCGCCGGGAGAGCCATGCGGCCAGTTTGCGAATCTGTGTTGTCTTGCCCGACCCGTCGAGCCCTTCGAGCGTGATGAAGAATCCCCGTGGCATGGCCCAAGTCTACTGCATTGGCCGCGCGCAGGTCCGGCGTCGCGGCCGCCAGGGCGATTGGACCGTATCGGGGCCGCATCGCCGGGCCGATTGCGGCGGCTCACTCCTTGTAGATACTGCGGGGTGAGCCTCGAAACGGCCGGAATCTCCTCTTTCGCTCGTTCGGAGTGAACGAGGAGACTGCTTCAGGATTGGCTCGCTACTCCTGTTCTATTCGCGTCTAGCGCTCGCGGGCTTTGGCGTTCTTGCGGGCCGAACCGATATTCATGATCGCAAGCTCATTCTCGAGCTTTTCGCCGCATGCGCCTTCGGCGCTATCAAGGAATCCGTCACCGGGATAGATCTGGATGAGGCCGACAATTTCGCCGGTTTTGGCATCGGCCATAGCCACAAGGACGAGAGCGCCTTCCGCTGGACCACCAACGAGCATTGTCATCCCGGCACGGTTATCGGTGAGGACCTGGCCCTGACCCTGCACGAAGACCAGGATGTCGGATTTCTCGGAACATGGCAGCATTCCAACCTGGTCACCGAGAGTGTAAGCCGATTTGGCGACCCGGCCCGGATTCTTGTGTATCAGGGGCGAGAGTGTGTTGAACTTCTCCTGAACCTGGGAGATGACCCCGCGAATTTCTTCGCCGGATGCGCCACTGGAAAGCGGGTTGGTGGCGAGATCGATCGCGATGCCGTCGTATTTGAGGTGGGACTCGACGAGAGCCTCAAGGGCCTTGGCCCAGGCTTCGGACTCCTTTGTCATTCCTTCAGCGCCTTTAAGACCAATCCTGGTGAGATGTCCCTCGGGCGGCATCATGCAGGCGGAATGGATGGGAAACTTGCCGGAACTCACCTTGCGCTGCGTGTAGGACCATGTGATTTCAAAGGACGAAGCGAAGGCGGCGGAAGCGGAAACGCAAATAAGTGTTGCGGCCGCAAAATCCCGTAGCCTTTGCCATCTGAAGTTCATCGAAATTCCCTTTCAAGAGAGAGTTGCGGCAAACTGCCTGCCGGCCATTCGATCATGCCGGAACAAGTGCGGCCAGCGTTCAATGCGGCTGCGCGGCCTTGAGTTTTTCAACTTCGGCGAGGCGTCGGGTTATGCGGAGACGGTCGAGGCTGGTGTCAGCCGCCAGTTGCAGATAGTGCCTGTAATTGAGTGCTGCTTCGGCAAAGCGGGACTCATCCTGGTAGAGAAAGCCGAGTTCGCGGTACGCGGGCGCATACTTCGGGTCGCTTTCCATCGCGGCAAGGAAGGCCTCTTCCGCCTTTGCCTGGTTTTCTTTGAGCGTCGCCGGGCCCCCGGAGATCTTCAGCAAGGCCGCTTGCTCCTCCTGCTCGGTCATCTTCAGAGCCATATTGCGCTGCCAGGCCTCGCCTTCGGCAGAGAGTTCGTAGGGCGTCGGAACCGTCGTTTTAGCGCCGAGCGCGCGATAGGAATCGCCCAGCAGCACCCGATACTGCGCCACGCCGGGAAATGCGTCCACGAGACGAACTGCGCGGGCCAGCGCGGTGCGTGGGCGACGGCTTTCGAGGTCGGAGCCAATGTTGGACACGATCACCGGCGCCACGGCCTTGAGGTAGTCCATCTTGAGCGCGGCTCGCGCGCTCGCGGCGGTATGCGCATCGGCGCAGGCAAGGGCTTCCTCTTGCCTTTTCTTCAGCTTCGGATGGTCGTGGTAGAAGGTGGGATGGGGCTCATACTCGAGCGTGCTGTTGTGGTCGAGCAGTTCGAACGCGTCAGCCATGGCGTGAGGATCGTAACCGGCAGCGGTCATGGCCGCGAGCCCGTCCCGGTCGGCCTGGCTCTCCAGGTCGCGCGAGTAGCCATAGATACTTTCGACGATAAGCAGGTCGCTGACATTCAGTCCGACAGTCGCAGCCAGCCAGGAGGCATACCCGCCGGGGACGAAAGTGGCGGCTGCCGCAATAATCTCCAAAGCCGCGGTCTTCTTGCGCTCGCTTCGATTTTCCAGATAGGGGTGCCGCTCGTAGATGTGCGCCGTCTCGTGGCCCAGAACTCCCGCCAGTTGCGCCTCGCTTTCCAGCAGAGCGAGAAAGCCTGTGGTGATGTAGACCGAGCCGTTGGCCAGCGCAAATGCGTTGACCATTGGGTTGCTGAGGACCAGGAAGCGATAGGTGGCCTTCTCTGGCACGGGCCGGCCGCCCAGGACGCGGTTGCCTACTGCGTCGATATATGCCTGCAGGCCGGGATCGTGGAGCACCCGCCCCTTTTCCTCGTACTGGGCATCTACGGCGTCGGCCTCGACCAGGACTTCGTTATCCTCTTTTGTGAAATGAAACGCAGCGCCGGGGCCCTCGGAAACATGCATACCGATGGAAACGGGCTGTGCCGGAGGAGTTGGCTGTTGCGCTTCCAGGAAACCGATGATAACGAAGATGAAGATAGCCGAAAGAGTCCTGGACATGGGTTGCCTTGTGATCGCTTACGAGGAATTGGCCTCAGGAGGATCAGCAGAATCATCCCCCATAGATGGAATTTGCGCAAGGGGCTGTCTCATCCAATAGGAGATAAGCTGCAAGGGCTGGCTGTACGCCGGGAAGTGAGCGTCGTCGCGCAGCAGGCAAGGGCGTTGAGTTTGGGGGCGATTCGCCGGTTCGCCCAACAGCAAGTTACGCGCACCTGGGGTGCTATCGGATATCCGGCGCTCGCCTTGTGTGTGTTTATTTTTTAGTAACTATATAGCTAAACTCCGCAAGCATTAAAAAGAATGACATATCTTTCTATTTTTCATGAACCTACGGTTTTTCCCCAAGAGCCGAGAACTGCAAAAAAAACCGAGACGAAGCCGATTTTCATGTGTTACAAAAGGTTAACTTTTCAATTTGTCGATGGGGCAGAAAGCTGCCCTCCAATGGAGCAAACGCCAGTGACTTTCCGTTCGATTTGTACGCTTTCCGCCAGTGTTGTTTTGAGCCTCGCGCTACTGCCCGCAGTTCCACTGTCCGCGCAGCACCTTACCCTTGAAGGACAGACGGGCGGCTTCATCACTCCCACCGCTTACGTCGTCTACGCCGACAAGGGCCAATTCTTTTCGCATCCCTCGGTTGGCTACCACATGATCAACGCCACCACGGTGATTGGCCGCATCCAGACCTTCAGCGTGACCGAGGGCTTTGCGAATCGCGCCGAAGCAGGCTACACGCGCAGCTATCACACGCTGGGCGACAGCAATGTGACCTCTGCCGGGGCCTTTAGCCAGCTATGGAACTACAGCGGCATGAACATCTTCCATGGCAAGGCTGTGATCTTCAAGGACGGCCAGTTTGGCAAGGCCATGCCTGGCATCGCCGTGGGCGGCATTGTTCGTACCGGCGATCACTTCGTTTCAGGCCATCTGAACAAGGAACTCGGCCTGGGAGCGGATACGGCCTACACCAACGGCGATGTGTACATTGCCGCCACCAAGATGTGGCTCAAGCCGCCCGTGCCGTTCCTGCTCAATCTGGGATGGAAGGCCACCAACGCCAGCATCTTCGGCATTGGCGGCCAGAGCACGCGCTTTGGCGGACGCCTATTCGGCGGCCTGGGCATTCCGCTGCCCGGCCCCTGGAAGACGGCCATTGTGCCTTCGGCGGGCTTTACCCAGGAACCCAAGACGGCCGTGAACATGAAGTACATCATGCCCGGCGGCGTGCATCTGCCCACCACGCTCGACTATGCCGTGCGCGTTACGCAGGCCGAGCATCCGCACTTCAGCTTCGACATCGGCGTGGGTCAGGTGGCCGGCAACATCGGCACAGCCGTGCTGCCCACGGGGCTGCCTTCGCCCTATCCGCCCACCATTTCGCTGCCCGTGAACCTGCAGGCGCGCAAGGTGCTCGGCATGGGAATCAGCTACCGCTACTAACTCACAGCCGCACCGCCTCCTGAGAAAATCCAGCCCCTCCCGGCAACTTCTTTCGCCGGGAGGGGTTCTTCACGAGTAGACTAAACGCGCTCGGATTTTCATTAAATTCCGGCGCGAAACTACAGGAGGCATTCCATGCCGAACTTCCGCTCTCTCCGCCTGCTCTTTATGGCTCTGCTGCTCTCTCTCATACCCGCTTCTTCTTTCGCCGGCGTCTTCATCAGCGTCGGCTTTGCGCCGCCGATTCTGCCCGTCTACGACGTGCCACAGTGCCCGGAAGACGGCTGGATCTGGACTCCTGGCTACTGGGCTTACGGTCCCGAAGGCTACTACTGGGTTCCCGGCGCATGGGTACCCGCTCCCTATGAGGGCGCTCTCTGGACGCCGGGCTACTGGGGGTGGTCCGAGGGCCTCTACATGTGGCATCCCGGCTACTGGGGCAACCATGTGGGCTACTACGGCGGCGTGAACTACGGCGGCGGATACTTCGGCATCGGCTTTGTCGGCGGCATGTGGCGCGGACACGACTTCTTCTACAACCGCGCCGTTCTGCGCGTGGACGATCGCTTCGGACGGCACGCATACGAGGACCGCGGCGTCATTGACCGTTACACGGTGGACCGCGATCGGCATGTTTCCTTCAGCGGCGGTCCCGGCGGTATCCGGCACGATCCACGACCCGAGGAGCGCTTCGCCGAGCGTGAGCGCCACATGGAGGCCACCAGCTTCCAGCACACGCATGAGTCTTCGGCCATGAGCGACCGTGGCTCCTACTATCGCAACAACAATGGCCGTCCGGCCAATCCTGCCATGGACCGCCCCATGGGCTACAACGGCAACAGCAATGTGCGCGGCCAGGCTCCCGGCGGCTACAACGCCAACCCCGGAGCACAACAACAGCAGCAGCGCTTCCAGCAGCAACCGCAGGTGCAGCAGCCACAGCGCCAGCAGTTCCAGCAACAGCCGCAGGTGCAACAGCCGCAGCGCCCGCAGTTCCAGCAACAGCCGCAGTTCCAGAACCAGCAGACGCCGCAGCGCTACCAGCAGCAACCGCAGGTGCAACAGCCACAGGTGCAGCAACCGCAGCGCCAGCAGTTCCAGCAGCAGCCGCAGGTGCAGCAGCCGCGGGTACAGCCGCAGCAACCGCAGGTACAGCAGCCGCAGCGCCCGCAGCAGACCGCGCCGCAGCAACACGCAGCCCCACAGGCGCAGCCGCAGCAGCACGCAGCTCCGCAGGCCCAGCACAAAGACGACAACCGCCACTAAACCGCGGCGCTTCCCAAAGCAGAAGGCCCACGGCTTGCCGTGGGCCTTCTGCTTTTTACCTTCCGGCCCGGTCTCAGTCTTCGCTTCGTTCGATGCCTTGCAGCTCGATCTCGAGGCCACCGTACTCCGGATGATCGTTTTCGCGGATGCGGTAGGCCACGTCGATCGTGTCGCCCTGGACAATGCCCAGTTCCATGGCGCGGCCGGCCAGTCCCCAGCCCACGGCACGCAGCACTCCGGCGCGCGCTGTGTCGGTGTCCTGCGCCAGTTCCAGGCGCAGATGCCGCTCCTTCATCACACGCGGCGCAGAGACCAGTCGGACGCGCCGCGCCACGAAGACCGGCTCGGGATTGCCGTGGCCCAGCGGTTCCAGTTTGCGCAGCCATCCGGCCAGCACCGGCGTGATGCGGTCCAGCGGCAACTCGGCGTGGATCTTCAGCACACGTTCCGGCTCGCGCCCGGCCAGATGTTCGGCGGCGTAGGCGCGCAACCGCTGCTTGAGTTCCGGCAGGCGCTCGGCCGGCAGGGCAAAGCCGATGGCGAAGGCGTGCCCGCCGAAGCGCGTGTAGAGTTCCGCGCAGCTCTCGATGGCGTTCAACAGATGGAAGCCGTCCACGGAGCGGCCCGACCCGTGCGCTACTCCGTCCTCAATGCTGACCACAACGGCAGGCTTTGCGGTCCGCTCCACCACGCGCGAAGCCAGAATGCCGATGACGCCGCGGTGCCAGCCCTCGCCGTCCACCACCAGCAGGCGATCGGCGCTGAGTTCCGGGTCCCCGGCCAGCCGTTCTTCGATGGACTTGAGCGCTTCCATCTCTGTCTCGCGGCGCTCGCGGTTCAGCCGTTCCAGCTTTGCAGCCAGGTCCATGGCGCGCATGGAGTCGCGTGTGGTGAACAGCTCAATCACCTCGCTGGCCACGTCCATGCGCCCGGCGGCGTTGATGCGTGGCGCAATGCGGAAGGCAATGTCGAAGCCGGTCAGTTGCTTTGCCGTTGGGTCCAGCGCCGCGGCCTGAAAGAGCGCCTTCAGTCCCGCTCCAGCGGGCCGCCGCAACTCGTTCAGCCCCAGCGCGGCAATGGTGCGGTTCTCGCCCTTCAGCGGCACTGCGTCGGCAATGGTCGCGATGGCCGCCATCTTCAGGAAACTGGGCAGCGTCTTTTCGCGTGTGCGGGTCTTGTCGCGCCGTTCCAGTACGGCCTGCGCCAGCTTCATGGCGATGGCCGCTCCGCACAGCGACTTCTCAGGGTAGGGGCAGCCCGGCTGATTGGGATTCAGAATGGCCAGCGCATGAGGGACCTTCTCGTGCGCTTCGGGCAGGTGATGGTCGGTGACGATCAGGTCGAGGCCCAGCCGCCGCGCCGTCTCCGCCTCGGCAAAGGCGCGCATGCCGGTGTCCACGGTGATGACCAGCCGCGCGCCGTCGGCATAAGCCGCCTCCAGCACGGCGGACTGCATGCCGTAGCCCTCGTTGAGCCGGTGCGGGACATGGAAGCGCGCCACGCCGCCCAGCATCTCGATAGCGGTTTTCAGCAGCACCACGGCGGTGGCGCCGTCCACGTCGTAGTCGCCGTAGAGCAGCACGGGCTCTCGCGCGGCAATGGCGCGCTCCAGCCGCTCGACGGCGGCCTCCATGCCCAGCATCTTCAGGGGATCGTGCAGTTGATCGGCATCGGGAGATAGAAACTCGTGCGCCTCGGCGGCCGTGGCGATGCCGCGCGCTGTCAGCAGCCCGGCCAGCACCTGGGGAATCCGCGCTTCGCGCGCCAAGGCCTCGGATGCTTCACTGTCCACCTCGTGCAGAACCCAGCGCTGGCGCGGCTGGGTCTGCACGAGTGCGTCCGGCCCCGTGGCCGTCTGGCTTGCGCTCACTCTTCTTCGTCGCCTTCGTGGCCGTGTTCGTCGTCGATCACGATGTCCTGGAAGCTTTCGATGTCTTCGAGCAGGATCTGGAAGCGCTCGTACCACTCCGTGGTGGTCTCGTGCAGGAACATGATGCCCTGGTAGACAAAGCCCAACTGGATGTAACCAACCATGCCCGAATACTTGCGCAGCCAGTTGGCTTCCACCAGCTCGGTGGCCTCTTCGTCCGGGAAGTTCATCTCGCTGGCGTCTTCCACCAGTTCGTCGAGCTCTTCCGGCTCCAGTTTGACCTCGCTGAAAGTCACAAAGGAAGCGCCAACGTGCTTAGCCATCTCCACAAAGTCTTTCCACGAGTCGGGGTTCTCCTGGCCCTCCCACACAACCGAGGCAATATCCTCGGTTACGTAGCCGGGCAGGCGCTTAAGTCCGTGACCTTCGATGAAGGCCACCATGTCGTCTTTCAGTGCGTGAAGATTTTCAATGCTCATAGTCAAGGACCTATTCTCTCAGATCGACCCCCACCCCGCCTTGTGACGTAAGCTGAAACCGTAGTCAATTTTCACTTCAGCTCGTGTGAACAGACCGCAATTCCCCCGGAGGTCGATTCTTGCCGCCTTTCGAACGCCACGTCTTTCTCTGCCATAACCATCGTCCCGCGGGCGCTCCCCGCTGCTCCTGCACCGCGGACGGCAAGAGCGACCTGCACACCCGCCTGCAGCAGCTAGCGAAAGAAGCCGGCCTGGCCGGCCGCGTGCGCATCAACAAGTCCGGCTGCCTGGACCAGTGCGAGCACGGGCCGGTGGTGGTTGTCTACCCCGAGGCCGTCTGGTACGGCAACGTGACCCCGGCAGACGCCGAGGCCATCGTGAACGAGCACCTGGCGGCTGGCCGTCCGGTGGAGCGGCTGCGCATTGCAGACGAGTGCCTGAACAACCGCAACTGCCCGCATTGCGGCTGAGAGAATGCACTTTTTGCCGAGGGCAATCGCGCTGGCCAAGCAACTGCGAAGTGAATGATACAGGCATACGAGACCGGGCCATCCGCCGTTGTTTTGAAAGAGCGCGGGTTTACAGGCTGCGGAAAAAGGCATGTTTGCCATCGCAGAGTCTGAGAAACTTCCCTCAGGGGCTAAAGCCCCGTTGATTCCAGGTGGTTTATCGGCCCGACTGAACAGGCTGCGGAAAAACTCAATCGGTGGAGGGTACGGGCTTCAGCCCGTACGTTAATTGCTTTGAAATCAGGAGGGCTTTAGCCCCCGAGGGAATCAGACCTCCGATTTCCCGGTGTATTCGGTTCTTTTTCCGCAGCCTGTGAAGTCGGGCCCTGTTACAAAGCCCGTTTGGCGAGAGTTTTTCAGCAGCCTGTTCAGCCGTGCCGATAAGCCACATCGAATCACGAGGGCTCCATCCCTTGCGGGATGGTTTCCAGGCTCAGAGCGGCAAACTAGAGGTTTTTCCGCTTCCTGTGCTGTCCTCCGCTCTTTTGAGACAGCCAAGGCGGGTTTGCCCTGCCATGGACAGAAGGCGCGGAGAGAGTTTGCGCGGCCGTTATCATCAAGGAAACATGAAGGAGGCAGGAATGGCGGAGTTCACTCTTTCCATCGAGGGAATGCATTGCGGTTCGTGCGTGCGGCGGGTCGGCCAGACGCTGTCGGCTACGGAGGGGATCACCGTGAACGAGGTGCGCATTGGGGCGGCGCGGATCAGCGCCGCCGAACCGGCCACGGCGGCCGACGCGGCCATAGCCGCCCTGGCCAAGGCGGGCTTCAAAGCCCGGCTGGATCGGAATTGATCCGTCCCAAAAGATCTGCCTAGCGCGATCCCACCCCTGCGAATTGAAAGGCCATCCCCGCGGGGATGGCCTTTCAAGTTCCGGCTGGATGGAGAGGAAGGGCTACGGTTGCGCTGCTACGGGCGCGCCGCTGTTGCGGGCCATGGCTTTCTCGGTAAGCACCTTGTGGGCGTTGTCCTGCAGCGCCTGGGCTTCGGGCAGGAAGGTGAGCGCCTTCTGGATCATCGGGTCCCAGTCGGCCATGGTGTGCAAACCCTGCAACTGGCCGAACTGGATGGTGAAGATCTTCTCGCGGATGCGGGCTTTGATCCAGTCTTGCGCGCTTTTGGCGTCGGCGTCCACCCAGTCCACGCCCTGGCTGGTGACGTACTTTTTGAACTCGGCCATCACCGCGTCGTCCGGCTGAAACTTCTTGTCGACGGTGTGGTTCGACAAGTAGATGGGGGCGAAACGGAAGAAGACGTCGTGGTACATCAGCTCGTCCTGGAAGTGCGAGGCGGTGGGCGTCTCGATCTTCTCGTCCGGGGTGATGCCGCCGCCGCCGTAGACGGTGCGGCCCGCATCGGTGAGTTTAACCTCGCGGTTGGAGTTGTCGGCGGGCTGCGCGCCGGCGTGGTTGTAGTAGTAGTCGTAGAGCGAAACGCCGGAGTAGTTGCGCTGAATCAGGCGGCCGGAGGGCGTGTAGTAATGATACGTGGTCAGGGCCAGGCCCATGGAGTGGTCGGCGATGTCGTAGACGGTCTGGACCAGTCCCTTGCCGAAGGTGGTTTCACCCACGATCAGGGCGCGGTCGTGATCCTGCAGTGCGCCGGAGACGATCTCTGCGGCGGAGGCGGTGCCGCGATTGACAAGCACCACGATGGGAAAGCTCTTGCCGCCGTTGCCGTGGGTCGCCGCGTAGTTCACGTCGGGGTAGGCGCGGCCGCGCTGCGAGACGATGGCCTGGCCCTTGGCGAGCAGGTGGTCGCAAACATCGACGGCCTGGCTCAGCAGTCCGCCGGGATTGTTGCGCAGGTCGATGACCAGCCCTTTGATGTTGCCGAAGCCGTCGATGGCCTCGCGCATCTCCTGGCCGGTGGTTTCCTGGAACTGGGTCAGGTGAATATAACCGACGCCGGGGCGAATCTCGTACTTCAGATCGACGGAGGGATGGGGAATGTCGTCGCGGACGAGGTCGAAGACCAGCGGATTGGGCTGGCCGTAGCGAACGGTGGTGACCTGAACGTGGGTGCCCTTGGGGCCTTTCAGGTTCTTGGCCACCTGGTCGGAGGTCCATCCGTCGGTGGATTTGCCGTCGATGGCCGAGATGTAGTCGCCGGGATGAATGCCGGCGCGGAACGAAGGCGTGTCCTCGTAAGGGGTGATGACATAGACGTGGTCTTTGCCCTGGGGATCGCGCTGCTGCTGGATGACCATGCCGACGCCGTAATAATGTCCGCGCTGGTCCTCGCGCATCTTGGCGTAGGCCTTTGCGTCGTAGAAGTTCGAGTGGGGATCGAGGACGCGCAACATGCCGGGGATGGCCCCGTCGTAGATGGCGGTATCGGCGCGGTCGCCGGTGATGGGCTCGGCGTAGTTCTTTTCCACCAGCGCGTAGACGTCTGTGAAGGTGCGAAGGCTGTCGCGAAGCTGACTTTGGTCGGCAGAGGACTGCGCGCCGACCCTGCGCTGCAAAACGCTGCCCACAACGGCGCAGACAACGAAAAAGAGAGTGACGGTAAAGAGTGCGCGGCGAGCGCGGGGCGTCATAAGCAGGCAAGACCTCCAAATGGCGCGAGCAATCTCCTGAAGGATGCTGGGGCCGGCAGGTCCAGTCATCGCCGTCAAGCGAGGATGGCCCGGACAAAATCAGCCTTGCCCGTCTTGCGGCAAGGCTGCGGCGAACAGCGAAACCCGTTCGGAGAGGCTCGACGGAGCCATTCTGGGCTAAAGTATAGCACCGCAGCGTTGGACGCCCGGGCGGGCGGGCGGGTAGCAGCGGCCGGGGGCAACGGAACGGTAAAAATCGGAGTGGAAAGAGGGCGGCTCGTCGCACGTCTGCTGCCCATCCATTTACAATGACGTCTATGGTACAGGCGGGATACATCTGTCCGTCTGTACGTGAACGTGTGCTGACCCCTATGACCTTAAGATTCCTACGCACTTCCGCGGCAATTGTCTTCGGCACAATGCTGCTTGCCGGCGCCGGTACGGCGCAAGCCCAGAATATTGCTCCGCAGAGCCCCTACGGCGGAACGACGGTCGAAGACATTATCGCCCGCGTGAACGACCAGATCATTACCCGGTCCGACTACGACCGGGCGCTGCGCGAGGTGGACCAGGAGGCGCGGCAGCACGGGGCAACCACGATGCAGGAGATCTCCGCCAGCCACAAGGACCTGCTGCGCAACCTGATCGACCAGCAACTGTGGCTGTCAAAGGGCAAGGAACTCGGCATCACGGGCGATACCGAGTTGATCAAGCGCCTGGACGAGATCCGCAAGCAGTACAACCTGGAGACGATCGAGGACCTGGAAAAAGCCGCCCGGCAACAGGGCGTCTCGTTCGAGGACTTCAAGGCCAACATCCGCAACGGCATCGTCACCCAGGAGGTGATGCGCCAGCAGGTGGGCCAATCGATCCGGTTTACGCCGGGCGAGGCGGAGCGCTACTACGAGCAGCACAAGCAGAACTACCAGCAGCCGGAGAGCGTGCGCCTGAGCGAGATTCTGGTGTCCACCGGCGGTGCCACCGATCCGGCCAAGCAGGCCGCGGCCAAGGCGAAGGCGGACGATATCGAAGCCCGGCTTCATGCGGGCGGCGACTTCAGCCAACTGGCCAAGTCGTTTAGCGACGGACCGACGGCGGGCGAAGGCGGCGACCTGGGCCAGTACCAGCGCGGCGCTCTTTCAAAGCTTCTGGAAGACAAGACCTTTGCCTTGCAGAGCGGTCAGGTGACGGAGCCCATCCTCACCCGCCAGGGCTACGTCATTCTGAAGGTGGTCCAGCACGTTCAGGGCGGGGCCAAGCCGTACAAGGAAGTCCAGAACGATGTGGAAGAGGCTTTCTACATGGAGCGGATGGAGCCCGCCATCCGCGCGTATCTGACCAAGATGCGCGAGGAAGCCTATATCGACATCAAGCCGGGCTACACGGATACCGGCGCCAGCGCCAAGGAAACCAAGCCGATCTATAGCGCTTACGTGCCGCCTGCTCCGAAGAAGAAGAAGAAGGTGGAGCGGACCCGCTTCCGCGAGACCACGCACAGCTTCCGCCAGAAGGGCGGAGCGGTAGCGGGGACAGCACCGGATCAGGGTGCGGCAGCGGCTCCGGCTGTGGAGAAGGTCTCGGCAAAGAGCAAGAAGGGCAAGAACCTTACGCCGGGCATCGAAAAGCCGGGCAAGAAGGAAAAGATTCGCTACGGCCAGAAGCCGCGCGAGACGCTGCCCGGCGCCGCCAACTCCGCTGTTGAAAACGCGGGAGCGGTTCCGGAGACGGCAGCGGCAAGTACGGCAGCCGAGCCGGTGAATCCGCTGGAGGCAGCAGCGCCCGCGGAGAAGTCCCGGTTCAGCTCACGGGCAAAGGCACCGAAACAGCCCAAGGCCAAGCCGTTCCAGGCTACTACCGATGCGCCGGCGGCTCCCGATACGGCTGAAGTGGCGGATCGTCAGACGCAGTCCGGTCCTCTGGGCCTGGCCGGCGACACGGCGAGCAAAAAGAAGAAGACTGCCACGGCGAATGCCGACAAGACGCGTCTGAGCCAGAAGAAGAAGACGGACGAGCAGAAGCAGAGCAAGGAAAAGAAGGAAGAGCAGCAGTACACGCCGCTTCCGGTCCTGCCCGGGGCGCCTGCTCCGGCAGATCATGGCGCGCCTGCTGCCACCACCACACCCTCCAAGTAGCGCGAGAACAGCGCACATGCGGGCCCGGGACAAACGTCCCGGGCCCGCATGTGCGTTTGGGGCACAAGCGCCGGGAGACTTTTGGCAAGCGGGGCTGTTTGCGTTAAGCTTCTTCGCAGCATGAAAGACATTTATATTTCCGACATAGCGGCCTTCGACGAAGGCAAAGTCTTCGACAGTTATTTTCTGGTTTTGGCCAAGCAGCAGCGGACCACCAAGACCAACAAGCCCTATCTGAACCTGATCCTGGGCGACCGGACCGGGCAGTTGGAGGGGCGCGTGTGGGAGCCGAACGATCCGCGCATCGCGAAGGACTTCGAGCGCGGCGACGTGGTGAAGGCACGGGGCAGCGCCTCGCGGTTCGACGACCGGCTGCAGATGAAGGTGGACCAACTGCGGCTGGCGCAGCCGGGCGAGGCGGAGAAGACCGATCTGCTGCCTGCCACTACCTACGACATCGACGCCTTGTGGCGGGAACTGACCAGCACCATCGAGAGCTTTACCAACGCCGACCTGAAGCGGCTGCTGAAGGCGATCCTTGCCGATCCGGCGGTGGCGGCGGCCTATCGCGAGGCTCCGGCGGCGCGGCAACTGCATCATGCGTGGCTGGGCGGCCTGCTGGAGCACGTGGTCAGCTTGCTCGACATGGCGGACCGCGTGGCGGCGCACTATCCGCTGCTGGACCGCGACCTGCTGCTGACCGGCGTGGTGCTGCACGACATCGGCAAGATTCGCGAACTGAGTTGGGCGGTGGGCTTCGACTATACGGTCGAGGGCATCCTGCTGGGCCACATCCAGATGGGCGTGGAGATGACGGAGAGGGCCATCGCCGGGCTGCCGGACTTCCCGGACCGGTTGCGGACGCTGGTGCTGCACACGATCCTGGCCCACCACGGCAAGCTGGAGTTCGGTTCGCCCAAACTGCCCATGATTCCCGAGGCGCTGGTGTTGAACTTTGTGGACGATCTGGACGCCAAGATGCAGGCGATGCAGAGCGAATTCGACAAGTGCCTGCGCGAAGGCAAGGGGCCGGACGAGCTGACCGGCAAGGTGTGGTCGCTGGACAACCGGCAACTGCTGAATACGAAGCGGTGGCTGGGGGAGGAGTAGCGCTAAAGCGACCAGTCTTCCAGCTTGAGGCCGGGAACGCGGGCGAACTCGCGCGTGTTCCCGGTGACGAGGATGAGGTTGCGGGCGAGAGCCTGGCCGGCGATCAAAGTGTCGTAGGCGCCGATGGGCTTTCCCTGCCGTTCCAGATCCGCGCGAATTTCCCCAGCGGTTTGTGCATCCGTCATGGAATATTCAAGGATCGTCAGATATCTGCTCAGGAATGCTGTTACGGCCTCCGCGGTTTGCCGCGATTTTTGACTTTTGGCCACGCCATACCAGAGCTCATGCACAACGAGCGGCGAGGTCGTCAACTGCGCTCCAGCCAGCCGCGCCTGATTGAAGCGCGCACGAACCCGATCCGAGCGGTTGTTGATAAACGCAATACATACATTTGTGTCGAGCAGAAAGATCATTCAAAGTACTCGCGAATCGGTGCAGGTTCCTGATTGCGCTCTTCGGGGAGAAAGGCATCGCCACGGAGGGCATCGATCCGGGCAAGCCATTCTTCGAAAGATTCGCTTGCGGCTTCCGGAAGGGGCTCGATGAGAACGCCGGCGCCCATGCGCGTGACGCGAACGCGGTCGCCCTGGAAGCGGAACTGCTTGGGAAGACGCACTGCCTGACTGCGACCGTTCCAGAAAAGTTTGGCGTCGGCGGATTCAGGGGGAATGACAGGTTTTGTCGCCATACGCTTCTCCTTTCGTTGGTAGATACCAAAAGTATATACCAATTTGACTTTTGCGATGTCAATTTGAGGGATTTGAACCATTTCTCCACCGTCGTTTGTCCTGCTGCCATTGAGCTGTATGCAGCAATTTAGGATAGGAGAAGCCATCCGGGCAGGCTGGCGGATTTGTAGCGAAAGAGAACGGGGAACCATGCCGGCAACAGGAGCAAAACCAGCGGGAGCGGCGGACGAGGCGGGCGCGGCGCGCGCCGTCGAGCAGATGTTCAACGCGATTGCGCCGCGCTACGACCTGCTGAACCACGTGCTCTCAGCCAACGTGGACCGGCTGTGGTGGCGGCGGACGGCGCGGCGGTTCGATGCGGTGCTCCGGCAACCCCATGCGGCGGTGCTGGATATCTGCTGCGGCACGGGCGACATGACCATGGCCCTGCTGAAGCGGCGTCCAGTTGGCTCGCGGCCGATTCTGGCGGGCGACTTTGCCCGGGGCATGTTGAGCCGCGGGGCGCGGAAGTTCGGCGCGGATGTGCGGTCGGCTGGAGCGGCGTACGCAGTGCCGATCGAGGCCGACGCGCTGCATCTGCCGCTCAAGGACCAGTCGCTGGACTTGATCGTGACTGCCTTCGGCTTTCGCAATCTGGCCAACTATGCCGCCGGGCTGCGCGAGTTCCACCGCGTGCTGAAGCCGGGCGGGCAGTTGGGGATTCTGGAATTCAGCGAGCCGGGCGGACTGCTGGGCAAGGCGTATGCCTTTTACTTCCGGCGGGTGCTGCCGGCTATCGGCCGCGTCCTCTGCGGCAAGGACGGCCCTTACAGCTACCTGCCCGCATCGGTGGGCAGTTTTCCGCCGCCGGCGGAGATGCTGGAACTGATGCGCGCCGAGGGCTATGCAGACGCCGACTGGAAGCCCTACACCTTCGGCATTGCCGGGTTGTACACGGCGCGGCGAAACGCGATAGCCTAGTAGCCTGATGACTTCCCCGGCCACCCATCAGCCCGTTTTGAGCATCGCCGAATCCTCCGCCGAAAAGCGGAAGGTGGCGCTGCACTCGATGCTTGCCGCTGGAGCGATGACGCTGCTGAAGCTGGCGGCAGGGCTGCTGTCGGGCTCGCTGGGCGTACTGTCGGACGCGGCCCACTCGGGCCTGGATCTGGTGGGCGCGGCGCTCACGTTCTTTTCAGTGCGCGTGAGCGACAAGCCGGCGGACGAAGACCACACCTACGGCCACGGCAAGGTGGAGAATCTCTCCTCGTTCGGCGAGGTCATCCTGATGGCCGTATCGAGCGGCTGGATCATCTGGGAAGCGATTGAGCGGATGCTCTATCACTCGGTGGAGCTGCGCCACTCGGTGTGGCCGGTGCTGGTGGTGCTCACTTCGATTGCGGTGGACTACTGGCGCTCCGGGCAACTGCAGAAAGTGGCGGATCGCACCGGTTCGCCGGCGCTGGCTACGGATGCTTTCCACTTTGCCAGCGACATCTGGTCGTCGGTGGCCGTGCTCTGCGGCCTGGGCGCGAGCTGGGTGGGCACAGAGTTCGGTATCGGCTGGCTCAAGTATGCCGATCCGGTGGCGGCCATTGTGGTTTCCGTCATGATTCTGCGATTGACGCTGCATCTGGGCCACGAGGCTGTTTCGGTTTTACTGGACGAGATTCCCGCCGAGACGCGGCGGCAGATTGTGTACGAAGTGGAGCGGGTTCCGGGCGTGATGGCGGTGGAGCAGGCGCGGGTGCGGCGCGCGGGCGCAGGGTATTTTGCGGACCTTACGCTGGCCATGCCGCGGCGCTTCACCTTCGAGCACACAGGCGAACTGGTGGATGCGGCCAAGGCGGCGGTGCAGCGGGTGCTGCCGGGCGCGGATGTGCTGATCCATCCGGTGCCGCGCATGGCCCGGGCGGAAAGCATCTTTGACCGCGTGCGCGCGGTGGCGGCGCGCAACAATGTGAGCGTGCACGACCTGAGCGTGCAGTCGCTGCACGGCAAGCTGCGCGTGGAGCAGCATGTGGAACTGGACGAGACGCTGACCCTGTTGAACGCGCACGAGTTTGTCTGCGCGCTGGAGGGGGAGATTCTGCGCTCGACGCCGGAGGTGGACTCGATTCTGACGCATATCGAGAGCGAGCCGGCCACCATCGAGCAGCCCCAGGAGATGGTGGAGGAGAACCGCAAGATCGAGTACGCTCTGCGCCGGGCGGCGCACCTGTTCCCGGAGATTGTGGATGTGCACGAGATCATGGTGGGCCGCTCGGGAGAACACGTTTCGCTCTCCTGCCATTGCACGCTGCCCGACGAGTTGACCATGCAGCGGGTGCACCTGGTGATTACGGCGCTCGAAGACCGGTTCAAGCTGGAGTGCCCGGAAGTGCAGCGGGTTACCATCCACCCGGAGCCGAAGACGGATAATTTGCGGTAGCGGTTGATAGAGCTGAGGCAGGGCTCGGGCGCAACGATGAACAGCAGATCGATCAAGAACTTCTTCGAGGTGGCTTCGCTGCTGATGCTGCTGGTGGCGGTTGCGCTGCTGGCGGCGATTGCGACCATGCACTTCGCCATCCACGGGGCAGAGGTGCAGGTGCCGGCGTTGAAGGGCATGACGGTGGCCGAGGCGCGCAGCCAGACGGCAGGGCTGGGGCTGAACCTGGACGTGGACAATCGCTACTACTCTGCCGACGTGGCCGCGGGACATATTCTTTCGCAGTCGCCCGCGGCGGGCACTGTGGTGCGGCGGGAGTGGCAGGTGCGCGTGGCGGAAAGCCTTGGGCCCCAGCAGGTGGACGTGCCGGAGACGGTGGGCAGCCAACAGCGCGTGGCCGAGTTGCAGTTGCGGCGCGCGGGTCTGGAAGTGGGCACGGCGGTGCTGCTGCCCTATGGAAAAGCCGCCGAGGGCACGGTGCTGGCGCAGGACCCGCCCGCCCATGCGCAGGACATCGCCAAGCCGACCGTAAATCTGCTGGTGGCCGCGCCGGACGACGAGGCGGCCGACGGCTTTGTGATGCCCGACCTGGTGGGCCAGCAGGCCGCGAGCGCCGTGGCCGCGCTGAACCGGGTGGGCATCAAGGCGACGACCAAGCCGGCCGATGTGCCGATTGGGCCCGTGGGCAGCGGTACTGCGCCGCCGCGGACTCCGGTTGCGCCCGGCTCGGTAACCGCGCAGTGGCCGCCGGCGGGCGTGCGCGTGGAGCAGAGCGCTGTGGTGAAACTTGTCGTAGCCAAGTGACAAAGGTAGGGACGATTGATCCGGCCCTTGAATACTGTTCTGCTTTCCCACCCATTTCGCGATGAAACCTGCGAAATGGAGGGGGCACGGGGCCTGTATTTGGAGACGGATCGATAAGGCAACGCGGGAACGAGGAGAGAGAACGATGGGCGTGAAGGAAGATCTGGAACACGTGAGCCTGCAGGAGCGGGAACTGAAGTTCAAGCACTTCGATGCGCAGGTTGCCTGGGAGCTGGGAACCCGGCTGCGCGCTCTGGCCGTGAAGCGCGAACTGCCGGTGGTGATCGACGTGCGCCGCTTCGGGCAGCCGCTGTTCTATACGGCGCTGGAGGGCACCACCCCGGATAACGTGGAGTGGGTGCGGCGCAAGAACAACGTGCTGGCGCGCTACCATCGCAGCTCGTACGGCATGGGCCTGAACATGAAACTGAAGGGCGAGACGCTGGAGCAGCGTGGCCACTCGATTGCCGACTTTGCCGCGCATGGCGGCGCATTTCCCATCGCCGTTGAGGGCGCGGGGATTGTGGGCAGCGTGACCGTCTCCGGCCTGCCGCAGCGCTCAGATCACGAACTGGTGGTGGAAGTGCTGTGCGGCATGGTGGGCAAGGACTATGCCGCGCTCAAGCTTGGGGCGGAATAGAGCGGCTCAGACAATCTTTTCGAGCAGCGCGACAAAGAACCCATCCGTTGGATGCGTGCCGGGGAGCAGGCGGAGAGCGCCCTCCAGCGTGAGCGCGGCGTGCAGGCTCTCAGCAGCCGTTGGCGCGAGGATATTCGCCGCGTGCAACGCATCGATGCTGGGGGACAACGAGAGTTGACGCGCGGAAGGATTCGCGGCGAGCACGGCGGCGACAACCTGCTCGTTTTCTTCCGGCTCCAGCGAGCAGGTGGAGTAGACGAGGCGGCCACCGGGGCGCAGGGCGCGGAGCGTTGCCGCGAGAATGGCGCGCTGGCGCTCGGCCTGACGCGCGAGCTCTTCGGGCTGCAGGCGGTGGCGAATCTCAGGGTTGCGTCCGAGTGTGCCGGTGCCGCTGCAAGGCACATCGACAAGAGCCAGGTCAAAGGCGGACTCTTCGCCAAGCGTGGCGGCGTCTGCGTTGCGGCATTCAATGCGCTGGCCGAGTGACGCCAGGCGCTTGGCCAGGTCCTCGCAGCGCGTTTCGCTGGATTCGCAGGCCACGATATGCGCGCCGGGAAAGCGCTCGGCCAGGATCAGCGTCTTGCCGCCGGGCGCGGCGCAGGCGTCAACGATCTTCCTAGTGCTTTGGTGGGCGCTGGCACAGGCCAGTTCCGCGACGAGTTGCGAGCCTTCGTCCTGCATGCGCACGCGGCCTTCGCCAAATGCGCCGGTCGCGCCAACGTCTCCGGAGAGAACGGTGCGCGCGGCGGTGAGCAGCGCGCCGGGAGCCAGCGCGATGCCCGCCTCGGCGAGTTCCGCTTCAACGGCTGCGTCGGCGATGCGGAGGCTGATGGCGGGTTGCGATTGGCCGTGCAGGCAGAGGACGCGGGCCGTCTCAAGACCGAAGTTCGCGGCCCAGCGCTCGACGAGCCAGGCGGGGTGCGCGGTGGCAAGGGCCAGCTCGGCGGCTGAACAGGCTGCGGAAAAAGGCATGTTTGCCATCGCAGAGTCTGAGAATCTTCCCTCAGGGGCTAAAGCCCCGCTGATTCCAGGTGGTTTATCGGCCCGACTGAAGTCGGGCCCTGTTACAAAGCCCGTTGGCAAGGGTTTTTCCGCAGCCTGTGAAGCCCCTTCCTTTTCCATGGCGTCTTTGGGACGGCTCAAGTCGCGCCCTGACGCAGTGCCTTGCGCGGCCAGCTTGCGCAGGACAGCGTTGACCATGCGCGCGGCGAAGTGTTGGCCTGCCAGTTTGGTCAGCTCCACACTTTCGCCGATGGCGGCGTGGGCGGGGATGCGCTCCATCTGCAGAAGCTGGAATGCGCCCAAGCGCAGGGTCAGCAGCACATCGGTGTCGAGCCTGGCGTTGGGCTTGGTTAGAAACTTTTTGATCTGCTCGTCGAGCAGAATCTGCCAGCGAAGAACGCCGAGGACCAGAGCCGTGGCCAGATTGCGATCGACAGCGGAGAGGCGATTGACGGCGCGGGTGCGCAGCAGCACGTCGGAGTGGGCGCGGCCCTGCTCGACTTCGCGGAGGATCTGAAAGGCAGCTTTGCGGGCAGGGGAGACGGAGTGAACGGCCTTAACCAAGATGCGCACCCGCGGGGAGCGCCAAGCCGCGCAGGAAATCGGCTGCGGGCAGGCGCTTTTTGCCTTCGAGTTGCAGTTCCACAAACTCCAGCCACGTGGGGCCGGCGCAGCAGACAAAGAGGCGGCTGTGCTCGGCGTGCAACTGGCCGGGCTGTGCGTTGGCCGGCTCTGTGAATGTGGCGGCGTCGGCAACGGCGATGCGGTGGGCGATGAGCTTTTTGCCGTCTAGCGTGGTGAAAGCTCCGGGCCACGGCTGGAAGCCGCGCCAGCGATTGTAGAGCTCGTGCGCGGCGCGGGCGGCAAAGTCCATGCGTCCGTCTTCGCGGTCGAGGATGGGCGCAAAGGTAGCGCCTTCGTGGTTCTGCGGCACGGGCTGGAGGGTTCCCGCGTCGAGGCCGGCCAACGTCTCAACAACCAGCGGCGCGCCTTTGGCCGCGAGCGAGACAAAGAGGTCGGCGGCGGTTTCGTCCGGCGCAATCTCCACTGTTCGTTGCAGCAGAATGGGACCGGTGTCGAGGCCCTCTTCCAGCAGCATGGTGGTGTTGCCGGTAACGGCATCGCCCATGGCCACGGCCCACTGGATGGGCGCGGCGCCGCGATACTTCGGCAGCAGGGAGGCGTGCAGGTTGATGCAGCCAAGGCGCGGCAGCGCCAGCATCCACGGCGGAACGATGCGGCCGTAGGCGACGACCACAATGGCGTCGGGCGCAATGGCCTGAAGCTGCGTGCGGAACTCGGCGTTGGAGCGGATCTTTTCAGGCTGGGTGACTTCGATGCCGTGGGCCAGCGCCGTCTGCTTTACGGGAGGCGCGGTCAACTGTCGATGGCGGCCTACCGGGCGATCGGGCTGCGAGACCACTAGAGGAACTTGGTGCCCGGCGGCGAGAAGCGCCTCCAGTGTGGGAACGGCGAATTGGGGAGTGCCGCAGAAGACGATTTTCATGGATGCGCCGATTCAGGCCAGCTAAGTAACTTGCAAACCCACCCGGGCCGGAAAAACAAATTCTCGGCGAGGATGTACGCCCGGAGGTCCGGGGCGGTTGAGGTTTGTGCTATCCCACTCATTCGGCAAAGTGCGCCGAATGAGCGGGGCACGGAGGGAAGGGGCACGGCAAGATAGTTACTCCCGCCGCCCGGTTTTACCAGGCGCCGTCCTGCTGCATCTTGCGAATTTTGCGCAGATTCAGGTTACGCTTGAGGGCGCTCATGCGCGAGAGGAAAAGCACGCCGTCCAGGTGGTCGATCTCATGCTGGAGGCAGCGGGCGAGCAGATCTTCTCCGTCGATCTCAAACCACTTGCCCTTGAGATCCTGAGCGCGTACGCGGACCTTGGCCGAGCGCACCACCTTCTCATGAATTTCGGGAAAGCTGAGGCATCCCTCTTCTTCGTACAGGCGGCCTTCGTGAGAGACGATCTCAGGGTTGATGAGGACCAGCTTGTCCTCGGGTACCTTGCCGTTGCTCAGGTCGATGGTGGCCACGCGCTTGGCGACGCCAACCTGCTGCGCGGCCAGACCGACGCCCTGACCGGCGTACATGGTCTCGAACATGTCGTCGACGAACCGGCGCAGCTCTGCGTTGAACTCTGTAACCGGCTCTCCGGGCTGGGAGAGTACGGGCTCAGGATATTTAACGATTTTCAGAATCATCGTGTTGTATTAATAGCTCCGTATCTGTTCGATGTAGCCGCGGAAGTTTCGTTGCATTTCCGTGACCGAATCTCCGCCGAATTTCTGCTGCGCGACTTGTGCAAGAGTAAGGGCGACCATGGCCTCGCCGACCACGCCGGCGGCCGGAACCACGCAGATGTCGCTGCGCTCGTAGCTGGCGCTGGTGGTCTCGCGTGTGTCAAAACGCACTGATTCGAGCGGTTTGCGCAGGGTCGAGATGGGCTTCAGGTAGCCGCGAACCACAATGTCTTCGCCGTTCGAGACGCCGCCCTCGATGCCGCCGGCGTTGTTCTGCGGGCGGGTAAAGCGCGTGGGGCGGCCTGCGTCTGCGGCGGCGTAGTGGATCGGGTCGTGGACCTGCGAACCGAAGGATGCGGCGGCAACCACGCCGCGGCCGATCTCTACGGCCTTGACGGCCTGGATGCTCATCACCGACTGCGCCAGCAGCCCGTCGAGCTTCTCATCCCAGTTGACGTAGGTGCCCAGGCCCGCGGGCACGCCGTGGACCACGACTTCGAAGATGCCGTTGACGGTGTCGCCGGTGCGGGCGGCCTCCTCGACCTCTTCCTTCATGCGGGCTTCGGTGGCCTCGTCCACGCAGCCGAGGACGACCTCGTTGCGGGCGGCCAGGGCGACGATCTCTTCCCATGCGGCGGGGCGCGCCAGTTCCACGCGGCCCACGCGGACCACGTGGCTGAGGACTTCAATGCCGAGGGTGCGCAGAAATAGCTTGGCAAATGCGCCGGCGGCGACGCGGCTGGTGGACTCGCGGGCCGAAGCGCGCTCCAGCACGTAGCGCGCGTCGGGGAAGTTGTACTTGAGCGCTCCGGCCAGGTCGGCATGGCCGGGCCGCGGAGATGCAACAGCCTGATGCTTGGCCGGGTCGCCGGTCTCGACCGGGAGCTTCTCTTCCCAGTTCTTCCAGTCGCGGTTGACGATCTCAATGGCGATGGGCGAGCCGATGGTGTGGCCGTGGCGGACGCCGGAGAGCACGTGGGCCTTGTCGGTCTCAATCTTCATGCGGCCGCCGCGGCCGTAGCCCTGCTGGCGGCGCCAAAGCTCGTGATGCACGAACTCAAGATCGACGGGGACGCCGGCAGGCAGGCCGGAGACAAGCGCAGTGAGAGCTTCGCCGTGGGATTCGCCAGCTGTGGAGAACCGAATCATATACATCCGATTGTAACGGAGGAGAGGATGGAAGGGCAGGGGACAGGGAACGAGGGACCAAGGGAGCGAGGGAACGAGGGACTAGGAAATTGAGAGGCTGGCTTGCCGTCGGTCGTGCTGTCCCACCCTTTCCGCGAAAGCGCGGAAAGGATGGGGCACGGGAGCTTTTTGATGGGGGTATAGGTGCGAGGTGCTACTTTTGGGGTCCGGCTGCCGGGGGCATCTGCAGGAATTCGCTCATGGGCAGGGCGCGGGGGACCATGCGGGATAGCAGGACGGCTCCCTTGAAGGGGAAGAGCTTGTTGATGCGGATGCCGACCGAGGTGTGGCCGGGGAACTGCGGCTTCAGGTCGAGCGGGCCGGAGCCCTGGAGCACGTCGCCGATGTAGTTGCGCAGCTCCTTGCCGTCGTAGACCGCGGTGACGCGATACCACTGGCCCAGCGGATAAAGGTGATCCGCCTGGCAGTTCAGCAGGGTGCGGTTGTTCTCGCCGGAAGAGGCAAAGCTGTCGAGGCACCATTTGCCGTCAACGATGCGAATCTCAAACAACATGCGGTTCTTGGTGTCCTGGCCGGTGGCCGGGTCCTGCTCCTGCAGGTGGAAGAAGCGCTGGGCCTGCGCGCCGTCGGCATCGGGGCGGAAGATGACCTCCCACGTGAACGTGCTGGCGCCGGCCAGCGGATGCACGGGCAGAAAGAGAGCGTCGTCCACGCCGTTGAACTGGACAGCCTTGCCGTAGGGGCTCTCGATTACTTGCGGGTGGCCGAGGATCTGGGTAGGGTGGCCGCCGATGGAGTTGAGGTTGTCAAAGCGCCAAACTTGCTCGGCGGGCGGCTTGGGGGCCTGCGCGCTGGCGAGTGTGGCGGCGAAGAGAAGCAGAGCGAGCGAGAGCGCGGGAAGGCGGCGAAGATGCATGGCGGGCGGTTTTCTCCTGTCAAATCAACCGAACAGTGGAAGATGGCAACGCGGTAATGCTACTGCCGCTCCCGGCAAGGGGCAAGCATGGAGTGACTCCATGGTTGGGCTCGAAGATTTCATCCGGCCATGCGATGCCGGCGAAGAACAGGCCTGCACTTGCGGCAGGGCGCGTTATACACTGCATTTGTGATGGAAACTACGGGTTGCGGTACAGCGATAGTTACGCCCTTCCGGGCGGATGGTTCAGTGGACGACGCGGCGCTCTGGTCGCTGGTGAACTGGCAGATCGAGGCGGGCGTTGACTTCCTGGTGGCCTGCGGTTCCACCGGCGAGGCGGCGACGCTGGACGAGGACGAGTGGCTGCACGTGGTGCGGGTGGTGGTGCAGGCCGCCGCGGACCGGGTTCCGGTGTGGGCAGGATGCACGCACAACTCGACGCGCGTGCTGTTGCGCCAGGCGGCGCTGCTGCGGCAAGTTCCGGGGCTGAGCGCTGTGCTGTCGGCCAATCCCTACTACAACAAGCCCTCGCAGGAGGGCCAGTTCCAGCACTTTCTGGCGCTGGCGCACGCGGTGGACCCGCTGCCCGTCTGCATCTACAACGTGCCGGGCCGCACGGGCGTGAACCTGGAGCCGGAGACGGTGGCGCGGCTGGCAGCCGCGGCGGGGAACATCCAGGCCATCAAGGAAGCCAGCGGCAAGCTGCCGCAGATCGGCCAACTGGTGCACACGCTGCCGCGCGGCTTCAAGATTTTCTCCGGCGACGACAACCTGGCGCTGGCCGCCATCGGCATCGGCGCACACGGGCTGATCAGCGTGGCGTCGAACGAGATTCCCGCCGAGGTGAGCAGGATGATCCACGCGGCTTTGCAGAACTACTGGCCGGAGGCGCGGGAACTGGAGCGGCGCTACGGGCGGCTGTTCGAGGCGAATTTCTGGGAGTCGAACCCCGGGCCGGTGAAGACCGTTCTGCACCTGATGGACCGCTGCACGGATCATGTGCGGTTGCCGCTGGTGCCGCCGTCGGCTGCCACACAGGCGCGGCTGGAGCGGCTGGCCGGCGAACTGGGTTTGTTGAAGCATACAGCCCCGCCGGCGGGATTGCGCTCCGAAGTTTATTAGGAATCTCAGAATCCGGCAGCAGGACTCCGCAAGAGCGAGCTTTCGGCTGCGGGCTTGTCGCCCTTGCCCCATGTCCAGTAGAGGCCCAGGTAGGCGTAGTTCTCCGTCTGCCCTGCGACGGAGTGCCCGTAGGCGGCCAACAGTTGGTGGTCGGGATTCTTGAAGTGGTAGTAGATGCCCAGATCGGCCATGGCGGAGGACTGGGTTTGCGCGGCGGCCTGGCCCTCAGCTCCGTGCGCAAAGATCTCCGTGCCGGCCTCCAGGCGCTTTGAGAACTCTCGCTTCACCAGCCAGCCGGTGTAGGCGTAGTTGCTGTAGCCGGTTTGCGGAACCACCGCATAGCCACCGCCGCCGTCGAAGGTCCACTTGCCGGCGTTCTTCTGCAGCCAGAGCGGCAGCTTGTACCAGACCTTGCCGACGCCCAGGCCCCGGGTGGCGTCGCCGGTGGGCAGCTCTAACATGGTGAAGCTGCCGATCTGGGGCACGTGTTTGGATTCCTTGATGAAAGCGATCTTCGCGCCCAGCTCCATGTCGGCAAGGCCGAAGGCGCTGGGGCCCTGTCCGGCTGGATCGTAGACCTTGCTGTTGAGCGGAGCCGACTCGCCCCAGGGCAGAATGGCGTGGATCTGGAGCCGCGGCAGCGCTCCCCAGTTGAACTCGAAGGCAGGCCCCGAGGAGCCGATGGCGACCGGCGTGCCGTCCATTCCGCCGAAGACGTAGAACTCGTAGTGCTTGAAGTCAACCGGGACGGGGTCGTCGGTTTGGAAGGGCGGGCCCTGCGCACAGAGGCGCGGCGCGGCGGCAGCCAGCAGCACGAGCAGAACAAGCTGGAACGTGCGGAGGGGGAATCTCATCGGCGCTCCTCGGGTCATTCGTTGCTCTTGCGGTTTGCTGCGCGGGCGCGCGTCCCGACGCCCGAACTCTTATCCCGCCAGAGCCTTCTTCACCAACTCGCTGACGGCGCGGCCTTCGGCGCGAAGGCCTCCCGCGGCCAGCCGGGCTTGTACGGCCTTCATCACCTGGCCCATCTCCTTGGGGCTGGGCTTGGCGCCGAGCGCGGCGGCTACTTCGGCCACGGCCTCGGCCACCAGCGCGGCCAGTCCTGCTTCGTCCAGAGCCTTGGGCAGGAACTCTTCGATCACCGCGATCTCCGCGGCTTCTTTGGCGGCCAGTTCCGGCCGGTTGCCCTTGGTGAACTGGTCAATCGAGTCGCGGCGCTGCTTGATCATGGTGGCCAGAGCCTGTTCGCCCTCGGCCTGGGTCAGCGCGGCGCGCTTCTCGATGGCCTTGTTCTTGAGGGCGTTCTTGATGAGGCGCAGGGTGGTGGTGCGCTCCGCGTCGTGCGCCTTCATGGCCAGGATCACCTGCTGATTGACGAGTGTTTCCAATGCGCCTGCTTCGCTCATACATTCCTTCCGTGCGAGAGTTATCGGTTTCAAATGGGGGACCGGCGGCTGGAGAGACTGGGCCGTACCTCCCGGGAAATACCCAGGGCCCGGAGCAAGACCGCTCGCAGGGCCACAGACAAGATTACCAACTCCGGCCTGGTTTCATATTCCGTGCGCCGGGGAATTGGAAGATGCATCCGCAAGCGGAGGTTGCAGGCGGCGCAGGGCGCGGCTACATTAGGGGCCAGAGCTGGAGGTGCGCATGAAAAAGCCTGTTTCGGCGGAATCCGCCTCGGTCTCGATCGACGCGAAGATCAAGGAACTCGGGGACTGGCGCGGGGAGGTGCTCGCGCAGGTCCGCGGCCTCATCCACGCGGCAGACCCCGAGATTCAAGAAGAGTGGAAGTGGCGCGGGACGCCGGTCTGGTCGCACGGCGGCATCGTCTGCACGGGAGAGACCTACAAGAAGGCCGTCAAGTTGACGTTCGCCAAGGGTGCGGCCTTGAAGGACCCTGCCGGCCTGTTCAATTCCAGCCTCGACGGGAATGTGCGGCGGGCCATCGACATCCACGAAGGCGAGAGAGTGGACGAGGCGGCGTTCAAGACGCTGATCCAGGCGGCGGTTGCGCTGAATCTTGCAGGGAAGACGAAGGCGGGGCGCGTGGGCGGGTGAGTCCCGGGTCTCAGCAGGGAGACCTGGGGCACGCGGTTTTTTGGGGCGTTTTCGGAAGGAGATGGTGGAGAGGCAAGTTTCATGGGCATCCAACCCTTTCCGCAGAAAGTCGCGGAAGGGATGGGGCTCGGGTGGCCGCGCGGGGATGGCCAGATCTCGATGCGCAGAGCACAGGCGCTGTTCGTCCGTCTCTCCGGGAGCAGTGCTCTCGCGATGCCTGCTTGCCGGTTTTATGGCAGCATCTGAGAATTGCAACCATCTTTGAGCAAATAGCACGGAAATCTCCCAAAATGGGCTTACTGAGGTGAGCGCGAGATATTTCTTGCCCAAGTAGCCACAAAATCCACAAAGTTGTGTATTCTGTGATTGGCAGGGCCGCCGGTCTCCGGGGTGACTGCCACGACTTCTGCTCCAAGACGAGGGAAACATGATTCGGAAGACGCGCTTGTTTACACCCGGTCCGACGCCTCTGCTGCCGGCCGCCCAGTTTGCCATGGCCGCCGCGGACATCCACCACCGGACGCCGGAGTTCCGCGCACTGTTCTCGAAGGTGATCGAACAGTTGAAGGTGTTTGTCGGCACCAAGAACGATGTGCTTCTGCTGTCGAGCTCGGGCACGGGCGCGATGGAGGCTTCGGTCTCGAATCTGACCTCGCCGGGCGACCAGGTGCTGGTGCTGTCGGCGGGCAAGTTCGGCGAGCGCTGGGTGGATCTGGCCAAGTCGTTCGGCTGCCAGGTGGACGTGCTGCAGAAGCCGTACGGCCAGACCTTCACGATGGACGAGGTGAAGGCAGCGCTGAAGCCGGAGCACAAGGTCATCTACATGCAGGCGTCGGAGACCTCGACGGCGGTGAGCCACAACGTGGAAGGCGTGGCCAAGCTGGTGGCAGGCACCGAGACGCTGCTGGTGGTGGACGGCATCACCGGGCTGGGCACGCAGACGATCGACGTGGACGGTTGGGGCGTGGACGTGCTGATCGGCGGATCGCAGAAGGCTGTGATGATTCCTCCGGGCTTGGCGTACCTCTCGGTGAGCGAGCGGGCGTGGAAGGCGATGGATGCGTCGAAGAATCCGCGCTACTACTTTGACCTGCGCAAGGAGCGCAAGAACCAGTGCAAGGGCGAGACGGCCTTTACGCCGGCGGTGGCGCTGGTGGCGGGTTTGGGCGCGGCGCTGGACTACATTGCCGGGCAGGCGGATGGGGACCTGGAGAAGGGCCGCATCGCGCTGATCCACAACGCGCAGGTGAACGCCAAGGCGACGCGCGCCGGGCTGGTTGCGCTGGGCTTTACGCTGTTCGCGCCGGATTCTCCGTCGGCTGCCGCGACCGCTGTGGCGGTTCCCGAGGGCATGGATTCGGGCACCGTGGTGAAGACGCTGAAGTCGCGCTTCAAGCTGGTGACGGCCAACGGTCAGGGCACCATGCAAGGCAAGATCTTCCGCGTGGCGCACCTGGGCTTCTTCGACTATCTGGACACGGTGGCCTTCCTCGGCGCGATGGAGCACATCGCCAAGGACACGCTGGGCTTGCCGGTGGAGTTCGGCCAGGCAGTGGCGGCGGCGCAGAAGGTGTTTGTGGCGGAAGCGGGACAGTAAGAGCAGGGAACAGGGATCAGGGATCAGGGGTCAGAAGAGGCGCAGCGCCAAGCTGACCCCTGATCCCTGAAACCTGACCCCTCGGAGCATTTCATGGCGGAACTGACATTTGGCGAGAAGCTTCTGATCGCGCGCAAGCAACTCGACCTGTACCAGTACCAGATGGCCGAGCGGCTGGGCGTGCATGCCAACTCGCTGACCAAGTACGAAAAGGGCGAGGGCAAGCCTCATGCGGCGGTGGTGCGGATGTTCGAGCTGCTCTGCGAGCAGGAAGGCATTCGCTTTGACGCATACGAGAGTGCGGAAAAGGACAAGGGAGACAGAATGAAGATCGTATTGGCGGAGAAGGTTTCTCCGGCTACGCTGGCCGTGTTCGCGGCCGAGCCGGGATGGGAAGTTCTGACGCACGACCAGTTGCCCGACGGGCTGCCCGCGTCGCTGGCCGACGCCGATGCGCTGGTGGTGCGCTCCGCGGTGCAGGCCGACGATGCGCTGATGGAGCACGCGCCGAAGCTGCGCGTGATTGGCCGCGCCGGCGTGGGCGTGGACAACATCGACGCCGAGGCCGCCACGCGCCGCGGCATTGTGGTGATGAATACGCCCGGCGCCAACGCCATTGCCGTAGCCGAGCTGACCATCGCCTTGATGCTGGCCATGGGCCGCAAGCTGGTGACGGCCAACGCCACCATGCACGCCGGCAAGTGGGAGAAGAAGAGCCTGCAGGGCACCGAACTGCGCGGCAAGACGCTGGGCATTCTGGGCCTGGGCCGCATCGGCATGGAAGTGGCCAAGCGCGCGCGCGGATTCGGCATGGAACTGATCGGCAGCGATCCGTTTGTGCCCGCCGCCGTGGCGCGCGAGAACGGCATTGTTCTGGTCACGCTGGAAGAGCTCTTTGCCAAGGCCGACTACCTGACCCTGCACGTGGGCCTGACGCCGCAGACGCAGAATGTGATCAACGCCAAATCGATCGCCAAGATGAAGAAGGGCGTACGCATTGTGAACTGCGCGCGCGGCGAACTGATTGAGGACGCGGCGCTGGTGGAGGCACTGAAGAGCGGCCAGGTGGCCGGCGCGGCCTTGGACGTGTTTGCCAAGGAGCCGGCCAAGGAGACGCCGTATCACGGCCTGGACAACGTGATTCTGACGCCGCACATCGCCGGATCGACGGCCGAAGCGCAGGAGGCGGTGGGCATTCAGATTGCCCGCCAGGTGCGCGACTACCTGAAGCTGGGCGTGGTGCAGAACGCGGTGAACCTGCCGTCGCTGAGCCACGAGGAGTACGTAGTGCTTTCGCCGTACATCGATCTGGCCGGGCGCATGGGCTCCTTCCTGGCGCAGGCCGGCAAGAGCGGCATCGAGGCCATCGACCTGATCTACAGCGGAAAGCTGACCGAAGCCAAGACGGAACTGGTGCGCAATGCGGCCATCGCCGGGCTGCTGGAAGGCCTGGAGAATGTGAACCGCATCAACGCTTCGGCCGTGGCCGCCGATCGCGGCATCCGCGTGCACGAGGAGAAGGAAGACAGCCATCGCGGAGGAGCGGCCACCACGCTGACCGTGGTGCTGCACACGGCCGCGGGCGCCAGCCGCGCCACCGGCACGGTGATCCACGGTGAACAGCCGCGGCTGCTGGCCTTCGACGCCATCGACATCGAGACGCCGCTCGAAGGCAACCTGCTGGTCTGCCGCAACCTGGACGTACCGGGCGTGATCGGCAAGATCGGCACCACGCTGGGCGAGTACGGCGTGAACATCGCCAACTTTGCCCTGGGCCGCGAACGCAAGGGCGTTGCCCCGGTGAAGGCTCTGGCGGTGGTGCAGGTGGACGCGCCGGTCTCCGACGCAGCTTTGGAAGCGCTCGCCAAGATTGAGGCGCTGATCGAAGCCAAGCTGGTCAAGCTGCCGGAGTAGGGCAGGGAACGAAGGGAACAGGGGACCAAGGGAACCAGGGACCCAGGGAACGAAAAGACGGTGCGGCATCCGGGGCTTCCGGAAGAAGACGGATGCTGCGCTCCAACAAGAAAAACCACCGCCAACCAGCGGTGGTTTTTCTGCTCTGGTACGGGAAGAATAACTACTGAATTCGATAGACGAAGGCTTCCTCAATGTACTTGTCGCCGAAGGTCTGGCCGCCGAGACGCATACCGTAAACATCTTTGGCTGAGCTGAAAGCACTACGCAGTCCCTCTATCATTTTGCTCTTCATGGGGAGAAGAAGAATGTCGGGGCGGCGATGCATAGGAATATTTGCATTCCGTAACGCTTCGACAATCTGACCATAACCTGCTAAAGGCGACTCCTGATCGATTTTTTCCGAGGCGACTATCAGACGCCAGCTCTCGTAATCGGGAAGCTTCGCCCACAAGGCAACACGCGGCTCTTTTCCTGCGGCGTCAAGAGCCCGGATAGCCATCTCCACATTTCCAAAATCGAAATTTACCAGCGCTGTTGCAGCCATGGAAGAATGCCTCCTGTCTCTCGTTCAATTGCATCGATCAGACTTTGAGCTTGTTGTGTGGTTTTACCTTGCTCATAGCGAGCCTCTTCCGACCAGTTCTTGACCGTGATCCAACTGCTTTCAAATAAAGGTTCGTTTTCGATAGCCGTGTCGAGGTCCTGCTTCAGTTTGGCGTGCGAAAGCAATTCTTGAAGGTCGTGCTTGTAATATTTGGCTGCGTCCCGCTCTGGAAATTCGTGTTGCCGTGTGCGCTGTGCGATACAAGACTTCAGGGCGCACTCAATTGCATACCCTGCCAAATAGTATGCGCCTTCAGGAAATCCAGAGGCTAGCAATGCCTTGGCTTCCCGGAGGCGCATGCAAGAAAGTCCTTGAAAATCAAGCCGGTTCATAAACTTAGTTTAATCCACGGTCTGAATTGTACGCTTACGCGCGGCTCATGTAGGTGCCTTCGCTGGTGTCGACGCGGATCTTCTCGCCTTCGTTGATGAAGGGAGGAACCTGGACGACGAGGCCGGTTTCCATCTTGGCGGGCTTGGTGACCGACGAGGCGGTAGCCGACTTCAGTCCGGGCTCGGTTTCGACCACGGTCAGTTCGACGAAGGTGGGCAACTCGATGCCGACTGCCTGGCCGTCGTGGTAGCTGACCTTGATCTGCAGGTTCGGAGTCAGGTACTCGACCGCATCGCCGAGGGTATCGCCCTTGAGCACGGTCTGCTCGAAGTCCACCGGGTTCATGAAGTAGTAGTCGTCGCCGTCGGAGTAGAGGAACTCCATGGCGATTTCGTCCACCACGACCTTCTCGATGGCGTCGGCGGAGCGGAAGCGCTCCTCAAACATGGCCCCGGACTTGATGTTGCGCAGCTTGGCCTGGATGAAGGCGCGGAGGTTGCCCGGCGTGCGGTGCTCGACTTTGAAGACCAGGTGCAGTTGGTCTTTGTGCTTGATGATCATGCCGGGACGCATTTGCGTGGCGGGAATCGCCATAAGAGTGAAGCTCCTTGCTGGGGTTGCGCTGGAAACGCGGGAAAAATCGGCCTTAGCCCATCTACCATTGTAGACCAGGCCGCGGGAGGGCGCGAGGCGATGGTGGCAGGCGAAGCAACGGCGGGCGGGCACAGAAGGGCTGTGGCGGGGCTGCTGGCGCTGAGCCTGCTGTGGGCGCTAGGGTCGCTGCGGAGGGAGATTCTGCCCGCGGCGGCCAATGGTGCGCTGCCGCCCATGGCGCGGCAGGCGATGGTGTACGCTCTGGCTTCGGTTGTGGCTTTGGCGGCGGCGGCAAGCCGAAGAGCAGCATGGCCGTCGAGCCGTCAGGCGTGGGCCTGGACCGGCGTAGGGGTGGGGTTGTTCGTGCTTCCGGCAGCGCTGGCGGCGATGGCCGGCACCTGGATTGGAGCGTTGGAGCGGGTGGCGATCTTCTCCCTGACTCCGGTGATTGCCGTGGTGATTGAGCCGCATCTGGGGGCTGGAAGAACAGTGCGCGGCGGGCTGCAAGCCTCGTTGCTGGTGGTGGCGGGGTCGCTCGGCATCTTTCCGCTCGATCTTCCCGGCTCCTGGCAGGCCGGTGCGGCGGTGGGATTGGTCGTTCTGGCGGCGGCAAGCGCGGCTGCGGCAAATTGTTGCGCGGTTCGGCTGGCGGGCGGGTTGGCGCGCGGTTCGCTGGCAGCGATGGCGGCGCTGTCCACTGGTGCGGCGGCAGGATGCTTCGCGGTCCTGAGCGCAGTAACGGAGCGGGCCGCGTGGCGTTGGCAGACGGCAGGCGGGGATCTGGCATGGGCGGTTGCGATCGACCTGCCAGCCGTCTTGTTGCTCTTCTGGCTGCTGCGGCGGCTTACGGCGGCGGCCATGACGACGCGGTTCGTGCTGGCGCCCGGGATCACGGTAGGGATCGGGATCGCACTGGAACAAGCGGCGGTAACGGCGCGGCTGTGGGTGGGGATGGCGCTGGTGGCAGCGGGAGCCCTCTGGCTGCTGCGGAGGCCGGAGAGCGAAGGGGATGTTTCCGCGCTGCGTTTAGGGTGAGCAATAGGGGCCGGCGGGCCATGTCTGCGACCAATGCCGATGCCGGGCCGGCTGCTCGCCGACAAAACCAGCGGCCGGACAACCCAATAGGTAGTTACGGAAGGGTTCCGGCCGATGATGAAAGTTACGCAAAAGGGTTGACTTTCTGCGTCCTTTACCGCCAGTCGTTGACACAGAGCGTTGTATATTAACAATATGGCGGTTGCAGACGGAGGAAGGTTGGTCTCCTCCCGAGGCGGGATATAGAGCAAAACCAGAGTGAGCGTGCCCTTGCCGAGGGGCTCTCAAGTGGATTTTTCCTGGGGAAAAAGCCACTTGAGAGCATTGCCTCCGGGGATAGCTACTCTGATTCTGCTATAGATCCTGCTGTTGAGGTTTTCCCCCTTTTTACGGAACGGCGGGTCCGCCGCAGTCCGCACTTCAAAGCACGCAGTGCAGCAGCGGTATGAGGTTTGCGGCGCGGTCAACTTTTCGCAGACACCGCAGTATGCTTTTCAACGTTTCTCGACTTCCGAATGCGCGCTCGTATTCCCAAGGGCTGCCAACGCCTGCCGAATGCAGCGATGGAGACAGAGCCAGACGATGTCCAGTCCAGTTTCAATTTGCGTGATCGGGTCCGGCTATGTGGGACTCGTGGTGGCGGTTTGCTTCGCCGAGATGGGCCACAAGGTAATCTGCGTGGACAACGACGAGCAGCGGGTGAAGATGCTGGTCGAGGGCGGGGTGCCGATCTGGGAGAATCATCTGCCGGAGATGCTGGCAAAGCATCGCGGCCGGGGCGTGGCGTTCACCACGGACCTGGCGGGCGCCGTAAAGGAATGCGAGGCGATCTTCATCGCAGTGGGAACGCCGCAGGGCGATAGCGGCGCGGCAGATCTGTCGTATGTGGAGGCGGTGGTCTCGGAGATTGCGCGCTCGGTGAACGGGTACAAGGTGCTGGTGGAAAAGAGCACGGTTCCGGTGTATACGAACGAGTGGATTCGCCGCGTGCTCTACCGGCATGGCGTGGATTCGCAGAACTTCGATGTAGCCTCGAACCCGGAGTTTTTGCGGGAGGGGACGGCGGTCGGCGACTTTCTGCATCCGGACCGGATTGTGGTCGGCACGGGCAGCGAGCGCTCTGCCGAGCTGCTGCGGCGGATCTACGCGCCGCTGACGGAAGGCGCCTATTACACGCAGGAAGGCGCGTTGCCCGGCATCTGCAGCGCCACGCAGCCGCCGCCGATCCTGGTTACCTCGGCGCAGAGCGCGGAGATTATCAAGCACGCCTCGAACGCTTTCCTGGCCATGAAGATCTCCTTCATCAACGCGGTGGCGAACCTGGCCGAGACGGTGGACGCGGACGTTGAGGACATTGCGGCGGGCATCGGGCTGGACAGCCGCATCGGGCCGAAGTTTCTCCATGCGGGCCTTGGCTACGGCGGTTCCTGCTTCCCCAAGGACGTGGCGGCCTTCCACTGGGTGGCGCAGGAGCGGGGCATCGACTTTCAGCTTCTGGAAGACGTGCGCAAGATCAACGAGATGCAGAAGGATGTCTTCTTCAACAAGGTCCGCTCCGCGCTGTGGACGCTGCGGGGCAAGCGGCTGGCGGCGCTGGGACTGGCCTTCAAGGGTGACACGGACGATATTCGCGAGTCGCCGGCCATCGACGTGATCCAGAAACTGCTGGATGCCGGTGCGACGGTGGTGGCGTACGATCCGGCCGCTATGGAGCGTGCCAAAGCGGAGCTGCCGCCGTCGGGCAAGATGATCTACGCCGCCAGCGCGATGGAAGCGGCCAAGAACGCCGACGCGGTGCTGATCCTGACCGACTGGAAGGAGTTTGCCCGCCTCGATCTGGTCAAGCTGAACCAGGAGATGCGCTTCCCGATCGTCATTGACGGGCGCAACCTGTACAAGCCTCAGCAGATGGCCGAGCACGGATTCACCTACGTCAGCGTGGGCCGTCCGGCCACCTACCAGTCGCACCAGGGGAAGCCGCGCGCTGCGTTTGTTTAACAGCGGGGCCCGGGCGCGGGTCACCCGCGCCGCCAGGTTGGATATTGGAGACGAGCAAGAATGCGGGTACTTGTGACCGGCGCTGCCGGGTTTCTGGGTTCTCATCTGGTCGATCGCCTGTTGAGCGAAGGCCACTCGGTTGTGGGTGTGGACAACCTGTGCACGGGCGATTTGCAGAATCTTGCTCACCTGAAGCATGAGGCGCGCTTTGAGTTCGAGGAGCGCGATATCTGCCAGCCGTTCGATCCGGGCGCGGTGGATTACGTCTTCAATCTGGCTTCGCCGGCCAGTCCGCCGGAGTACCTGCGGCTGGCCATCGAGACCCTGAACGTGGGTTCGATCGGCACGGAAAACGCGCTCCGGATTGCCGAGCGCTACCAGGCCGGATTTCTCCACGCATCGACCTCGGAGTGCTACGGCGACCCGGCCGAGCACCCGCAGACGGAAAGCTACTGGGGCAACGTGAACCCGGTCGGTCCGCGCTCGGTGTACGACGAAGCCAAGCGGTTCAGCGAGTCGATGACGATGGCCTATCACCGCTCGCGCGGCGTGAATACCCATCTGGTGCGGATCTTCAATACATACGGGCCGCGGCTGCATCCGAGCGACGGGCGGGTGATCTCCAACTTCATGATGCAGGCCATCGAAGGCGAGCCCCTGACGATCTACGGCGATGGCGCGCAGACGCGCAGCTTCTGCTACGTGGACGACCTGATCGACGGCATTGTGCGGCTGGCGGGCAGCGACGAGCACCTGCCGGTCAACATCGGCAACCCCGACGAGTTCACCATTCTGGAGTGCGCCCAGGCGGTGCTGGAGGTGACGGGCTCGAAGAGCCGACTGGTGTTTGAGCCATTGCCGCAGGACGATCCGACCCGCCGCTGTCCGGATATCGCCAAGGCGCGGAAGCTGCTGGGTTGGGAGCCAAAGGTCCAGCTACGGGAAGGGCTGCAGAAGTCGCTTGAATTTTTCAGGGGCTGCGCCGAAGCACGGAATCCCGCCTGAGCGTGGGAGCGGGAACGGAGCCGGCGCATCGTCTTTGAGGCTCACTGCCGAGGAACTGCGCGCGAGCGGGGAGGGGGAGGGAACGACATGCAAGATTGCATGTGACCTCTTGCTTTTCGCCCTATGACGCAATTTTCGCACGGATGGTTGCCTGCGTTTTTGTGGATCGAGATTACTTTCGCGGGTAATGTGAATTCTTGCTGAATCTCCAATTCTATGTTGAATTTCAACCGGAGACTGCTATATTGAATTCACTGGTTTTCCCCCTTGCCAGTTCCGTTCCTGAATCAGAATGAGGAATGAAAGCACTTGCTTTCATTCCTGGCGAGAAGGCCAATGACCAGTCGCTGTCGCTGAGGTGTCTGCAGCGGCAGATGCGGTGGACGTGGGCCGTTTTTTATGCCCGTTTGCCTTCTTTGTGGAAAACACCCCACCCAAGTGAGGATAGCGAAGCTTTGCGGAAAAACAGCGAGCAGGAGATTGGGAACGGAGCTGCGTCATTGAAGCCGGAGCTGGTGGAAGCCTGGCGGGCGGCAGGGTGGTTTGCCGCTTATACGACAGCGCGCCACGAGAAATCCGTAGCCCGGCATTTTCAGCAGCGCGAGATTGAGCATTTTCTGCCCTTGTACCGGTCTGCCCGCCGCTGGAGCGATGGCTCGAGAGTCACGCTGGATCTTCCTCTTTTTCCCGGCTACATCTTTGTGCATATTCCCCGCTCGGAGAGGGTGCGCGTCCTTGAAGTTCCGGGTGTTCTGACCATTGTGGCAGGCACGGCCGGCGAGCCTGCGGCGTTGCCCGATGCGGCCATCGAGGCCATGCGCTCTGGATTGGAGGAGCGGCAGGCCGAGCCTTATCCCCTGCTGACGGCTGGCCAGCGGGCGCGCATCCGGTCGGGGGCGCTGGCGGGCATGGAAGGCGTCGTGGTGCGGAGCAAGAGCGGACTGCGCGTGGTTCTGACCATCGAGCATATTCAGCGCAGCTTTGCCGTGGAAGTGGCGGCAGAGGATTTGGAGCCGATACGGCAGGAAGTTTCAGGGCAAGCGCTGGTGGAAGTGGCGGTTTGATCCCTGGCTGGATTCAGACGGCTCGATCTTCCGCAGGACAAGCAACTTCGGCAAGACAAGAAAGACAATCCGCTAGCCTGTGGCGCGGCCATGGCTGGAAGGGCTCCGCTCAGATTGTCCCCAAAGCCGGGTTGTACCCGGCAGGCAGAAAATTCGCAGTTGGATGGTAGAGGAGCAGGAATGCCGAAAACTCCCAAACTCGTCAAGGGCGGCACCGAGGCCCATATTCTGGCCAGCGCCGCGACACTGTTTGCCAGCAATGGCTACAACGGGGTCAGCACGCGCGACATCGCGGCGGGGGCGGGGGTCAACGAGGTTACCATCTACCGCCACTATCCGCGCAAGCGGGACCTCTATGTGGCGGTACTGGATGCGGAATTGCAGCAAGTGAAACTGCGCGGCGACCTGCTGACGAGCCTGGCGGAATCCACGGACGGCAAGATGGGTGTTGCGCGCGCCTTCGACCTGATCTCCGCGACGCTTATGCACAGCCCGGCGCTGCTGCGCCTGCTGCAGTACAGCGCGCTGGAGTTGGGCGAGGACATCGATCCTTTGTTGCGCCGGCATCTGGGCGAGCTTCTGGAAGTGGTCGCGCGGTATCTGGAGCCCTGGGTGAGCCGCGGCGAACTGCGCTGTTCGAGCGCCAAGGCGCTGGTGTTGGCGCAGGTTTCCATCGTCGTCAGTCATCGCTCTCTGCACCGGCTGTTTTTGCGCGACGGTTCGGGGCCCGAGGCGATCTTCAATGCTCTGGCGGAATCCTGCGACATCGGTATCGAACGCGCAGGATGAGGGGCAGGACGTTTGATTGCAGCAGGGCTGAAGAATCTTATAACGCGATTCCTGGCCGCCTACTAACTCCGGACCGGACGGAAAGCTAGCCGCATGCTTATTCTTCACGTGATCGACAGTTTTTCTCCGGCCAAGGGAGGCCCTCCGGAAGCAGTGCGGCAGTTGGTCAAGGCCTACACGCAAGTGGGCGCCGAGATCGAGGTGGTCTGCCTCGATCCGCCGGATGCTCCCTATCTGGAGGGAATTCCTTGCACGGTTCATGCGCTGGATCAGTCGTATCTGGGCAGGTTTTCGTTCTCGCCGCGCCTCTATACCTGGTTGCAGAAGAATGCACATCGCTTTGATGGCATGGTGATGAACGGGATCTGGTCGTTTCCGAACCTTGCCATGCGCCACGCGTCGCGCCGGAGCGGCACACCGTATGGAATCTTCGTTCACGGAGCGCTGGACCCGTGGTTCAACCGCAAGTACCCGCTCAAGCACTTGAAGAAGCTGCTTTACTGGCGTTTCCAATACGCGGCGCTACGCGATGCGCAGGCGGTGTTCTTCACGACGGACGAGGAGCGGAGGCTGGCGCTGGAAAGCTTCCGGCCCAACCAGTGGAACAGTGTGGTGGTGCCGTACGGCATTACCGACCCGGAGACAAGCGTACCGGACGCTGCCCAGCAGGTGGAGGCTTTCTACCGAAAACTGCCGCAACTGCGCGGACGCCGCTATCTGCTTTTTTTAGGGCGCATCCACGAGAAGAAAGGCTGCGATCTGTTGATTGAAGCCTTTGCCCGGAAGGCGCCGCAGGCTCCGGATGTGGATCTGGTGATCGCCGGTCCCGATCAGGCCGGCATGCAATCCACGTTGCAGGAGAGAGCCGCGAGTTTGGACATTGGCGAGCGGGTGCACTGGCCGGGAATGATTGGCGGAGACGCCAAGTGGGGCGCGTTGCGCGCCTGCGAGGCCTACGTCCTGCCGTCGCACCAGGAAAACTTTGGCATCGCTGTGGTCGAGAGCCTGTCCGTGGGCAGGCCGGTGCTGATCACCAATCAGGTCAATATCTGGCCGGAGATCGAATCCGACCGAGTGGGGCTGGTGGACGACGATACACAGGCGGGAGTCGAAAGACTCCTGGGCGGCTGGTTCGCGCTCAGCGCTGCCGAACGTGACGAATTCGCAGGCGGCGCGCGAGCGGTCTTTCTGAAACGCTATGTGATGAACCGGGCCGCATTGGTCATCAACGAACTCTTCGCATCCTATCGCGCACAACACTGATCGGCCGCGCGCCGCATCCGCAAGGACGGCGCCGCGGAAGATGCAATGCACCGGCGAAGCGAGTTGCAGCTTTGCCAACAAGCACGACCTTCATCCAGGAGCGCAAATGTCCCTTGAACCTCAACCCGAACCGCAGCCGGGTCAGCCAGATCATCGCAGGTCCAACATTGTTGTGCCGACCGACCAGCTTTCATTGATGGATGTGTGGCGCGTGTTGATGAAACAGCGCTTCGTCATCCTGGCGGTGACTGTGATTTCCTTTGCCGCGGCGACCATCTATTCGTACCGGACCAAGCCGGTCTACGAAAGCGTATCGCGCGTACAGATTATGCCCAATAGCGGCACGAACGTCGGCCTGCAGGGCCTGCTCGCGGAAGGCGGCGGCGAACTGCCTTCTGTCCTGCAGACCCAAATACTGATCCTGCAGAGCGATGCGGTTGCGCTCGACACGGCCCAGGCGTTGAATGTGACGGGGAAATTACGCGCTGCGGCGAATAAAGGCTCCGCCTCTGCGACGCCGGCTGAATCAGATCTGACACCCGCGGAACGACGCGCTGCGATAAAGTTCATCAAGAATGGCCTGACCGTGAAGATGATTCCGAACACGCAGCTACTCGAGATCCACTGCCGCAGCACAGATCCGGTTATGGCGACTGAGATTGTCAATCAGCTGCTGGATACGTATGTGGACGACGATCTGAAGTCTAAGTTTGATCGGACCATGCACGTGTCTGGATGGCTTCAGAAGCAACTTGAAGATTTGAAGAAGGAAGCGGCGGATGCGCAGTACCGCTTGACCGACTTCGAAAAGCAGCACAACATCGTCGGCACGGATGAGAATTCGAATCTGACCATGCAGAATCTGCAACAGATCAGCGGCGAGTTGACTTCGGCAGAGGCGGAAAGAATTATGCGGGAGGCCCGCATGAGGGGCTTCGCGGCGCAGGGGCCGGAGATGGCAGCTCTGACCGGCGACAACACTGCCGTGAACTCACTGCGCCTGCAACTTAGCGAACTGAATACTCAGCGCGCTCAATATGCTGCCAAATACGGCGATCGCAATCCGAAGATGCAGGACCTCGATCTGCAAATTCAGAAACTGCAGGCCAGCCTGAACAAGGAAGTGGAACTGGCGCACCAACAGGTCCGCACGGAGTACGAGAATTCCCTGCACGCCGAACAAATGTTGCGCGGACGCCTCGACCAGCAGAAAGAAGCGGCTTACAAACTGAACGAGAGCAGCGCTCAGTACTCCATTCTGCGTCACGAGGCGCAACTGAACCGGGATCTCTATGACGCCCTGCAGATGCGGCTGAAGGAAGCGTCGGTCACCGCCGGGCTTTCGGCGACCAACATTACTGTGGTTGATCGAGCGCAAATTCCGGTCATGCCTGTGGCTCCGCGGAAATCTCTGAACATGCTGCTCGGTTTAGTGGGTGGATTGCTCGGCGGCATTCTCTTCGCCTTCATTGTCGAGTCGATTGACGATCGGCTTCAGACCTCGGAAGAAGTCGAGAGCGTGTCGATGCTTTCATCGCTGGCGACGGTTCCGCACATTGCAGACGAACAGATGAAGCGAAGGACTCCCGGGGAGGAGAAGAGCGAATCTTCTCTCCCCTTCCTGCTGGAACTGACGGCGCTGACGAACCCTAAGTCCATTGCCACCGAGGCCTATCGCGGTCTGCGCAGCTCGCTCTTGCTGTCGTCGATCGACAAGCCGCCGCGGATGATCGTAGTGACGAGCGCCTTCCCGGGCGAAGGAAAAACAACGACTGCGGTCAACACGGCCATCGTGCTTGCTCAGCGCGGCGAACGTGTCCTGCTGATCGACGCCGATCTACGGCGAGGCTGCCTGGACCGTGTTTGCGGAGTCACCGACAAGGAAATTGGACTGTCGACAGTGTTGGCACACCCGGGGCGCACTTTCAATTTCCCGACGCCGTTTCCCGAGTTGCCCACCCTGTATGTGCTTCCGACAGGTCCGCGCCCGCCGAATCCAGCCGAGATGTTGTCGTCGGGCCGGTTGGCGGATCAACTGCTTGCGTGGAGCAAGGAGTTCAATCGCGTGGTGCTCGACACCGCGCCCGTGCTCGCGGTTTCCGATACCCAGGCCATCGCCGCACAGGCGGATTGCGTGATCCTGGTGGCACGCGCGGGTATTACCCGCCGCCGCGCTCTGGTCAAGGCCCGGGACCTGTTGTGGAGGGTCAATGCTGCCATTGCCGGAGTCGTGGTGAACGATGTCGATATGCGCCTGGAGAATTTCTACACATATCGCTACGGCATGTACGGATACCGGTACGGCTACGGCTATCGCTACGGCACCCCGTATTCGGATAAAGCATACGGCTACGAGGAAGAGGAGAAGGGAGAACAATGAAGACGAAAGCAACTACCATAGCAACCATCGTCAGCGCCCTGCTTCTTTTCTCTTGCACCCCGGTTTGGGCACAGCAGGACGCGGTCAAGGCACCGGCGATCAGAATCGCGTCGGGCGATCTGATCGAAATTACGATGTACGACAACGCTGAACTTTCCGGCCATTTTCGGGTGAACGAGAATGGGGATGTGCTGACTCCGCTGCTTGGGCTGGTGCATGTCGCAGGCGAAACTGCCGAAGAGGCCGCATCTACGCTTGAAAAGCGCTACGTCGAGGCCGATATCCTCAAGCGATCCAACTCTCACGCCTCGGTGTTCATCACCGAGTACGCGACGCAGGGAATCGTAGTGAACGGAGATGTGCGGTCTCCGGGGACCTACCCCGCGCTGGGCGTTCGCATGCTCAACGACGTACTCACCGCCGCGGGCGGAGTAACCCTCACTGCGGCCTCACGCGTCATCATCACTCACCGGGGAGACCCCGAGCACCCGATCGCGGTCGAATACAACCCCACCGCGCTGAAGCCTGTAATCCCGCAGATTCAGATTCTTCCAGGCGACACGGTGACGGTGCCCAATGGTGGAGCTGTCTTCGTGCTTGGTAGCGTTGGCCGCTCTGGAGCAATTCCGATGGATGCACGGAATCCTGTCACCGTCCTGAGGGCAATTGCAACCGCCAATCCAGATCGGCACGGAGCGACCTTGAGTAACGTCCAACTCGTGCGCACGGGCGAAGATGGTCGCAAGGTCGCGATTACGATCAATGTGAGCAAGATTGAGAAGGGACGTGCGGCCGATATAGCGTTGAGGGACGGTGATGTGCTGTTTGTCCCGAACAGCCTAATTAAGGAGGCTGGGCCGCAAGCAATCGGAGCTGCGATTGGACTCGCGACGGCGGCCACTCTCTATTCGGCCTTCTACCACTAGATGGCAGCCTTGATATGAAGCATACAGTCGCAATCCCAACTTATAGACGTCCGGCAGAACTGCGGCGGGTACTAAACGCGATGGTCATGCAAGAGCGTCCGGCCAATGAGTTAATTGTGACCATGCGCCTTGACGACCAGGAAACGGAAATGGTCGTTGAGGAATTCGAGAGTGTTCTGCCGATCAGGCTGGAAACGCTGAAGAAGCCAGGAGTTGTCGAGGCAATCAATCGCATTCTTGAAGTGGCAGACGGAGACATCGTCACCTTTACCGATGACGATGCCGTACCTCCACCGGACTGGGCAAGACAGATAGTGCAAGGGTTTATCGACGTTCCAGATATGGTGGCATTGGGAGGAAGAGACCATATCTACCAAAATGACGCGTGGGTCGACGGGGAAGCATCCGAGGTCGGAATCGTCCGCTGGTATGGTAGGATCATCGGCAATCATCACGTCGGAGTCGGGCAGCGCCGGGATGTCGATTGTCTGAAGGGTGCCAATTTTTCCTTACGTATGCAAGAGTTGGGCAATCTGCGCGTTGACCGCCGATTGCGGGGGACGGGGGCGCAATGGCACTGGGAACTAGATCTCTGCTTGGCTCTCCGAGCACAGGGCAAGCGTCTTGCATACGATCCATCGATTCTGGTCGATCATATAATCGCTCAGCGCTTTGACGAGGATCAACGAAGCAACTTCAATGCTCAAGCATACGAAAATCAGATTCACAATCTGACGCTGGTGCTCCTGAAGTACTTGAGCCCTGTAGGACGCATATTTCTGCTTGCATATGCCTTGTTGATTGGCTTGAGCAGCGGTTATTGCGGTTTGTTGAAGGGCTTACTTCTGTGGATATTGAGAAGAGACGGTGCCTTGCTGAAGATGAGTGCGTCGGCTAGAGGCGTCTCAGCCGGCTGGAGATCCTGGAGATATGGTGCTGTCAGCTAGAGAGTGGTCGATCGGGTTCTCTGCTCAGCAGAGTACATTTCCTCTGTCCCATGCCGCCGTTGCAATTTAGGCATCCGGGCAATGCTCAATCCGCTTTTTTCACAATATCGACTTATTCAGAGATTGCTGAGAGCTACCGCAGGAGACAGATGAGAGTTCCACTGCCGAAGGCGCAAAGAGGAGATATTTACTCCACATGAACAATGCTACCAAAGGAGCGCCCGCTGTCCTGCTCTCTCATCCGACGGGAAATCAGAACGTTCGCAATGCGGCAATGAGCTTTGCTGAGTACGGCATGTTGACAGAATTCTGGACCACTATTGCCTGGAATTCCGAATCATTCCTGAACGGAATTCTTCCTGAGAACTTAAGGAGGCAAATGGCGCGGCGTTCATTTGCTGAAATACCTCGGTGTAATCTGCGCAGCTCGCCATGGCGTGAGTTAGTTCGCTTGGCATCGAGGCCGACGCCGCTTAACAAACTGCTGGCTTCGGAAGAGAAAGCCTTCTCCGTGATAGGTGTCTATCGCGCATTTGATCGGACAGTCGCATCGCAGTTGAAAAGGGTTCGGCCCGATGTGGTGTATGCCTACGAGGGTGGAGCCCTCCAGACTTTCCGAGAGGCGAAGAGGCTTGGGATCAAAACTATTTACGAACAACCTAGCAGCTATTGGTACTGGAATCAGAAGCTAGTCAATGATGAGGCAGCAAGAAACCCTGAGTTCTCAAGTCTTTTGGGATCGTCTAGAGATTCTGAAGCTCATTTGAAGTGGAAAGACGAAGAGATCGCTCTTGCTGATTATGTATTTGTGCCAAGTGAGCATGTGAAAAGTTCGTTGGCGGGAGTGGTTCCTGAATCGAAGATACAGGTCATCAACTACGGTGCGCCGGATATCGGCGACAGAAAGCATGCACCTAACAATCCCGACCTGCCGCTGAAAATCCTCTATGTCGGTGCTCTACAACAACGAAAAGGTATTGGCTACCTGCTGGAAGCAATTGAAAAACTGAATGCTCCAATTGAACTTATCATGGTGGGGAGGCGTATTTCAGCCCATCCGCGCGTGGATGAGGCTTGCAAGCGTTGGCGCTGGTTTGAATCGCTTCCGCATGCCGAGGTGCTTGAATTGATGGAGAGTGCGGATGTGTTGGTGCATCCATCTCTCTCTGAGGGGTGTGCGCTAGTCGTCCTAGAGGCATTGGCGTCGGGGTTGCCAGTCATCGTTACTCCGCACTCCGGATCGCTGGAGTTTGTCAGAGATGGCCAGGAGGGGTTCGTTGTTCCGATCTGCGACGCCGGAGCCATTGCTGAAAAGTTAGGAGTCTTGATGAACGACCGGACCCTGCTCGCAAGAATGTCGCAATGCGCGCAGGAGGCGGCCCGGGAGAAATCGTGGCATGCGTATCGTGCCAACTTGGCAGGCGCAGTGAGGTCTATAGCATGTCGATAGCCGCGAACAGTAGTGTGCATGCGCAGAAACAGCACATTCCCTTGCTTAAAAAACTTATCTGGGCCTATCTGATTCTCCTGTTCATTGAAGGAGCATTGCGCAAGTGGGTTCTGCCACAACTTTCTGCACCGCTACTGCTCGTCCGCGATCCCGTTGCAATCTGGATTATCTGGGAGGCTTACCGAACACAGAAATGGCCGCGTCAGTGGTCGGTTGCGGCAGGTCTTTTGGCAGTAGTTCTCATTCCATTGGCGATCGTTCAGATGGTGGCCCTATCGGCGCCTTGGTTCGTTGTGTTGTATGGGTTGCGTTCTTACCTCCTGCCATTCCCAGTCGCGTTCATTATTGGGTCCTATCTGGACAGAGACGATGTCGAGCAGATCGGAAGATGGATTCTACTGCTTTTGATCCCCACAGTGCTTCTCGAGATAGCTCAGTATCGGGCCGATGCAAGCTCATGGCTGAATGCGGGCGCATATGCGGGCGGGTCGCAGATTGGCTATACCGGGGAGCATGTGCGCGCGTCCGGAACCTTCAGCTACGTCGCTGGCCCCATGCTGTTTATTCCGTTGGCGGCCGCGTTCCTTTTTTATGGGCTGGCTAACCCGGAGTTCACCAGGAACAAGAAGTGGATGCTATGGACAGCTGCGGCTGCGGTTGTCTTGTCGGTTCCGGTCACAGGAAGCCGGACATTGATCTTTACACTCGCAGCGACGTTGCTTTGCGTCATGATCGCATCGATGCTCGGTGTCTCCCAATTCGCAGGAACCCTGAAGGCCGTTGCCGCAATGCTGATCATTGGCGCTGCCGTTTCGCTCCTTCCAGTGTTTTCCGATGCGACCGAGAGCATGACCAGGCGATTCTCCGACGCCAGCAATGGCGAAGGTGGTGCACAAGAATCCTTTATCCTGCGCACAGTCTCTCCGATAACCGATACCATAGCCTACAGTTTCGACAGCAGCAACTGGCTAGGTGTGGGTATGGGGTACGGATCAAACGTTGCCTCTAAACTGCTGACGGGGGACTTGGTCTTTCTGGTCGCTGAAAACGAGTTCCCCCGCCTTATCGGCGAACTTGGTCCACCGGTAGGCATTGGATTCATGCTCTTTCGCTTCTGTCTCGCTCTGGCATTTATTATCAAAGGGCTCGAGCGTGCGCGCGAGAGAGACACTCTCTCGTGGCTGTTCGTTCCAGTTACTTGCTCCACTCTCGTCATGGGCATCCTGGAGCAGCCTACAGAACAGGGCTTCCTCGTCGTCTCCATCGGATTTACTCTTGCGGCGCTAAAGAGGCAGAAAGTCCAGGTGTCTCAGCTGACTACTCCAGTACAAGGGATGTTCAACCGCTCGCAGTGGCAACCGCAGGTTTTCAGTAGCAGATGAGCTACGAACGGCTATTGATTCTACATGCGCCGCGCAGCGGAGCGACCCGGTAGAAGCCACGACCTAAGACATGAACTCCCTGTACAGGTAGGACAGAAAGGAATGTTACTTTCCTATGAATGCAGATAGTGTGCTTGCGCTAGATCGCAGCGGTTCCTTTGTTAGAGATCTGGGCGATGTGGGAAGCCTGTTTTCGACAGATCAAGTAGGGGAGCGGAGCGATAGCACTTGCGACTTGCATGCACGGTGAAACGGGAGCAGACGTCTATGAAGATACTAATCCTCAGCATAAATTACTGGCCTGAAGTTACCGGGATTGGCGCATTTACCACGTACCGGGCCGAATATCTAGCTGCTGCCGGGCATGAGGTTGAAGTGTGCACTACCTTCCCGTATTACCCTTCGTGGGAGGTTGCGCCGGAATACGCGGGCACGTTGGTTAAAGATCAGACGCACAACGGCGTCGGTATCTTCAGAAGCTTGTGCTATGTGCCGCGCGTGCCGTCGTCAGTCCGGCGAATCCTGCATGAAGGCAGCTTCATCTTCACTTCGTTTCTGCGTGCGTTGGTGCGCAAACGCCCCGACGTGATCTTCGTGATTTCGCCTCCGCTCGGCCTCGCGGCGAGTGCGATTCTCCTTAGCCGCTTGCGTGGAATTCCCTACATCTTCGACGTGGAGGACTTGCAGCCCGATTCGGCGGCAGAGCACAACATGCTTCCGCAATGGGCGCTCAAGTTTCTCTACAAGGTAGAGGCGGCGGCATACAAGAACGCAGCCCTTGTCACTACCCTGACCAGCGGCATGCGGAAGCAGATTGTGGCCAAGGGCGTTCCGGCCGAGAAGGTCGCGCTTATCGAGCCAAGGATGGACGCGGCGCTTGCCGAAATCGATGCAGAAGAGGGACAAGCCTTCCGGAAGAAGTATGGCATCGGCGATGAGTTTCTGGTGGTGCATAGCGGCAATATCGGCATCAAACAGGGACTGGATGTCATCGTCGATGCGGCCGCGCTCAATCACGGGGACAAGTCTACACTATTTCTGATCGTCGGCGACGGAGGCGATCGGCAGCGTATCCAGCAGCGCGCGCAAAAGATGGGACTTGAGAATCTTCGCTTCCTTCCCTTGCTCGATGAAATAGACTTTCGCGGTCTGCTCGCCGCCAGTGGCGTCTGCCTGGTGACGCAGCGGAAATCGGCGTCGGAGATCGCCTTTCCTTCGAAGGTGGTTACCTATCTTGCCGCGGGATGCGCACTGCTTGCTTCGGTCAACGAGCAGAGCGAGATCGCGCAGACGATTCTCGAATCGGAAGCGGGCGTGGTGGTGGAGGGGGAGAATCCTCAGGCACTGCTGGACGCGGCTATAAAACTGAAGTCTGCGAACCTCGAACAGTTCGGCCAGAACGCAAGAGGGTATGCCTATCTTCGCTGGTCTTCGGCGCGTGTCCTGGGTAACCTTGAACGGTGCCTACTGTCCGTCGTAATAACTGAACCTCGGACCTTGACGAGAGAAGAGACATTGCAATGAGCATTTCCATGAGAAGTGGCCACGTAGTCGCAATGATGGGATTAATATTGTTTTTGACAGGCCCAGGCATGGTCTTTGCCCAGCAGACTTCAGGAGGCTTTCGATCCAGCGGAGGAGGCTCAACCTGGTCTTCCATCTCGAGCACAACGGCCGCTGGACATGGAGGATTTTCTTCTACAGGAGCTTCCTGGGGAAAAAGCCCGGGAGCCTTCTCTCAAGGGGCCTGGGGGCCTGGGCATTGGGCGAGTGTGCCGACCGCGTCGCAGGGAAAAGCTTCGCCCGTATCGACGAGGCCAGCTCTTCGCATTGCGCCAGTCAGACCTGCGATTCGGGCAGCGCCTTCAGCCTCAAACAGCCATCTCCAAAGCAGTTTGCGCCGAACTGGCTCGTCTGCCGGTGCATTTGCAGGGCGTGGATTCGCGTCAAGTACATCCTTTGGCAGGAGTCGGGTCGCTGTTCCGGGATTGAATACCAGCGAAGGCGGGTCTAGCGTCGGCGCGGGGAGTCTTTCCAGCAATTTCGGTGGCAGCTCATTGCCTCACTAGCAAGCCGCTGAGCGCAATGGATCCGCTATTGGCAATGGCGTCTGTCCTTCCCGTCCATATCAAACTACGCGGGCGTTGCCAAGCCAAGAGGCGAAGCACGGAGTTATATGAAGGTTCTGCTCGTAGGCAATTACGAATTCGACGGTTCCATGAGCATGAAGGTATGGGCGGAATCCCTCCTGCGTGAATACTTACAAAGAGGCATTGCGGCAGAGGTGATAGCGCCGAAACCGGTGTTTGGCCTCCTGCGGCGGTCGGCTCATGGCTTGGGAAAATGGCTCGGTTATGTCGATAGGTTTCTGATTTTCCCACACGCCTTGCGAAAGGCAGCCTCACAGGCAGATGTGGTCCATCTGTGTGACCATGGTTCGTCTGTGTATGTACGCGCGCTGAGAGATAGTCCAGTTGTCGTCACCTGCCATGACATGCTCGCCATCCGTGGTGCTATGGGCGAGGTACCTGACTGTGCGGCATCGCGTACGGGGCGATTCTATCAGCAGTGGATCAAGCGAGGACTCGAATGTGCAGATCGCGTTGCATGCGTATCGCAGTTCACATTCCGCGATTGCAGCCGGCTGCTCACCTCTTCAAAAAACCTGACTGTAGTGTTGAATGGCCTGAATTATCCGTTTCGGCAGTTACCAGCAAGCGAGATTGACAAACGACTCTTGGATTTGCCAGAGACCAACTGCAGGTTTGTGTTCCATATCGGCTCCAACCATACGCGCAAGAATCGCGAAGGCGTTCTAAGAGCATTTGCAAAGGTTCCCAACAATCTCTGCTTGCGGCTGGTGCTGGCCGGAGCGGCGCTAGACGAGAGACTAACTAATATTGCCCGGCAGCTCGGCATTCTTGAACGCATCGTTCAAGTTGTTCGGCCGGATGTCGAGACTGTTGAGGCTCTATATAACCGCGCCATTGTTTTGCTGTTTCCCTCTCGTTACGAAGGCTTTGGCTGGCCCCCAATCGAGGCACAAGCCTGTGGCTGTCCCGTCGTTGGGAGCGATATTCCTCCCCTAGTTGAAGTGGTAGGACAGTCAGGAATTCTGAGAGCGCCGGGGGACGAGGATGGCTTAGCCGAAGCCGTTGCTCAAATCGCAAGGGACAAGGATTATCGGGAAAACCTGTGCAAGCTAGGATTGGAAAATGTATCATCCCGCTTCGCGCTTTCCCGGGTGATCGGCGAATATCTCTCGCTCTACGGTGAACTAATATGCGAAAAGCAGCGCTAGTGTAGTGCGTCACACGGATAGGCATTTATTGAGGGTAGCCTGAGCGCGGGTGACTTTCTCCAGGATATCGTTGGCCTTCGCGGTCCAGATGAAGGGCTTGGGGTTTTGGTTGTGCCGATCGATGTAGTCTCCGATGGCCACGATGAGTTGTTCAAGGTCCTTGAAGACGCCGCGCCGGATGCGGTTCTCGGTCAGGTCGCGGAAGAAGCGTTCCACCATGTTCAGCCATGAGGCCGACGTGGGAGTGAAGTGAACATGGAAGCGTTTGTGCTTGGCCATCCAGCGCTGGACGCGTTCATGCTTGTGGGTGCCGTAGTTATCGCAGATGATATGGATCTGTTTGTCAGCAGGCACGGTTTGGTCGATCAGGCGCAGGAACTTCAACCATTCGTGATGGCGATGGCGCTGCTGACAGAGGTGATAGACATCGCCGGTAGCAGTGTTCAACGCCGCAAACAGGGTAGTGGTTCCGTTGCGTTTGTAGTCGTGGGTCAGGGTATGTCCACGCCCCTTCTTCATGGGCAGGCCGGGCTGTGTGCGGTCCAGAGCTTGTATCTGACTCTTCTCGTCCATCGATAACACCAGTGCATGTTCGGGCGGATTCAGGTAGAGGCCGACAATATCATCCAGCTTGGCTGCGAATTCAGGATCGCGGCTGATCTTGAAGCTTTCGATGCGATGCGGCTTGAGTCCATGCGCATGCCAAATGCGCCGTACGCTGGCCTCGGAGATACCGGCTTCGCGGGCCATTACGCGCGTGGACCACTGGGTAGCATGGGAGGGTGTCGTCTGCGTGGTTTTGGAAACGATATCCGCGATGGCGTCTACGCTGATTTTGGGCGTGCGACCGGGACGCGGCGCGTCTTTGAGCAAGCCCTGGATACCGTGCGAAAGAAAGCGCCCTCGCCACAAAGCAACCATGCGCGTACTCACCCCGAGTTCAGCGGCGATCTGCTGATTCTGCAGTCCATCGGCGGCAAGCAAAAGGATGCGGCTGCGCACAACAACCCGCGCAGCCAGCGACCGCTTGCGGCTGAGCCGCTCCAACTCCGTGCGCGTAGTTGAATCCAGTACAACTGCAGGGGCAACACGCATGACGAGGTCTCCTCATCATAAGATGAGTCGCTGCGCTTATATAACTCTATTTGTAACGCACTACACTAGTACCGTGTAACGTTCACAACTTCGGGTAGAGGCGTTTCAGTTTGATGCGCGCATCTTCTGTGGTGAAGCGCCAGTCGATGGTGGTGTTTCGGTT
>Ga0326727_10001736_pt1 | contig 78568 bp, 73 predicted proteins | sample MB2enrmetagenome_FD_207643 | JGI IMG/M metagenome (GOLD analysis project Ga0326727, IMG submission 207643) | Lab enriched peat soil microbial communities from McLean, Ithaca, NY, United States - MB29MY | ecosystem: Environmental > Terrestrial > Soil > Wetlands > Peat | place: USA: New York... | reverse complement strand
GGCATTCGAAAGACTACGAAGCCAACCCCGAGAGCAGCCTGGCTTGGGCATACGTCGCCTTTGTCCGCCTGCTAGTTCAGAGATTTGCAATTTTGATGGAAGCAGCTTGATTTTGCAGACACCCTCTAATACCCAGGCGCCGGCTGGTACTCCGCCTGGTAAGTGAGGGGTCCGGGCAGCCTCCCGCTGCTGACGGTCACCCCCATCACCAGATGGCCGGTTGCCGGATCCACATGGAAGCGGTTGGTGCGCTGGCCGTCGGCGGCCTTGAACGTCTGCTCCAGGTCCTCGCCGTCCATGCGCGCCCTCATGGCCATCTTCTCCCCGTCGTTCCGGGTCCAGGCCACCGGGGTGCCGTCGGCGGGCATCCGCATCTCGGGGCGGTCTTCGTACTGGATGGTGATCTCCTGGGCGGTGCGGGACACCGCCAACTGCCGGTAGATGACGTTGGTGCCGGTGAGCCGGGAACGCGCGAAGGGCCTGGTCAGGAAGTTCATGGGGGCGATGGTGCGGGCGATGGCGGCCTGCACGTCCGGGGCCGAGCACAGGCTCCAGTGCCCCACCGGCGGCAACGCCCCCAAGGGGACGGTCACGAGCAGGGACCGGATCATGGAACGGGCCAAGGATACTCCTGCCCCCATTCTGGGTGCCGCGGCCGGCCGGCGCCAGGGCGGCCGGGTCACCCTGCCGCACCGAGGTCAGGCGCCCAATGACTGGAGGTAGGCGAGGCTCTGCTTGACGCTGTCCTCTCCCGCCACCTCCAGGGTGGTGTAGCCGTCGTAGCCGATCTCCTTGAGGGCGCGGTAGGCGCCCTTGATGTCCACCACCCCGGTGCCCAGCGGGATCGCGGACATGCCGGCGCCGAACACCTTGCCCCTCTGGGGCGCCATGTCCGCCGGCCAGTCCTTCCAATGCACGTGCTCGATCCTGGACCCGAACTTGCGGATGAACGACACCGAGTCGCCCCCGCCCAGCCACAGGTTGCCGGTGTCCAGGTTGACCCCCAGGGCCGGGGATTCGGCGGCGTCCAGGATCCGCTGCAGGTAGGTCTCGGAGCCGGTGTACCGGCCGTGGGGCTCCAGGAGGATCTTCACCCCCAGGTCGGCGGCCAGCCGGAGCGGCTCGTGCAGTTTCTCCCGGATCACGAACAGCGCCTCGGCTTCGCTGAGCCCGTGCCCGAACGCCGTCTTGGGATCGCCCTCGGCGGTGATGACGTGCTTGACCCCGATCGCCGCCGCGGCCCGCACCGCCTTGATGATCTGCGCGGTCCCGTAGCGCCAGGGCGCGCTGGGGTCCAGCAGGTTGGCGTGGGCGCAGAACGAGGTGATGGTGATCCCGTATTTCTTGAACAGGCGCAGCAGGTCGAACGGATTGGCATCCAGGCTGGCCAGGCCGGTGAACCCGTACTCGACGCCGAGGCAGGCGCCGTCGGTGTTGTCGGTGACGTCGGCGTAGCTGAACCCCCACTCCTTGAGCACCGCGAGCTGGGTTTCCAGGGTGGAGAAGGGCTGGACCAGGGCAAAGCATCCCACTTTCATGACGGCCTCCTGTGACCTTGGGGTGGATGCCATCACAGTACGGGGCCTGGGGCTACAATGCGTTCAGGATCCCGTTTCGGTAGATCGTCAACCTTCTGGAGCACGCCCATGCCCGGCCCGGTCATCGTTTTCCAGGACGCGGGGGTGAAGTACTGCGCCGACACGTGCGAGCCCCTGAAGGCGGCCGCCGCTTCCGGCAAATTGGCCCTGGCCGGCTGGTCCCGGGGCAGCTATCCGGGCCGTCGCCTGCCCCCCAACGACCTGCGGGAACTGCGCTCGGTTGGGGTCTGGGATGCCCGCTGGGCCCAGGGCTGGGGCCTGGACCTGCACTGCAACGAGGGGATCGAGCTGACCTACGTGTCCAGGGGCAGCGTGGCCTTCGAGGTGGACCGCCGGACCTGGGCCCTGCGCCAAGGGCAGTTCACGGTCACCCGGCCCTGGCAGTTCCACCGGGTGGGCGATCCGCACATCACCCCCTGCCGGCTCATCTGGATCATCCTCGACGTGCAGGTCCGCCGGCCCAACCAGCCGTGGCTCTGGCCTCCCTGGCTGCTGTTCTCCGCCCGGGACCGGGAGCGCCTCACCCGGCTGCTCAGCCACAACGAAGAGCCGGTGTGGGAGGCCGACGAGCCCACTGCCCGGGCGTTCGAGAACCTCGCGGACCTGCTGGAGGCGCCCGCCCTGGACGGCGCCCGGATGAAGCTCCGCATCAACGAGCTCTTCCTGGAAGTCCGGGAGTGTCTCGAACGCCGGCAGATCGTCCTGCGCAAGGAGTTCTCCAGCTCCCGGCGGGTGGTGGAACTGTTCCTGGACCGGCTGGCCCAGCACCTGGACCAGCCCTGGACCCTGGCCACCATGGCGGCCAAGTGCGGGCTCTCCAGGAGCTCTTTCGCCAGCTACTGCCTGGAGCTGACCAACGCCTCCCCGATCGCCTACCTCGCCCGGGTCCGCATGGAAGCCGCCCTGGCCATGCTCCGGGCTCCGGAGGCGCCGTCCATCACCCGGATCGCCCTGGCCTGCGGCTTCAATTCCAGCCAGTATTTCGCCACCCGGTTCAAGCGCCGGTTCGGCTGCAGGCCGTCCGAGTGGCGCCAGCGCCCCTGAGCAAGCCCCTGCCTGGGGTAGAATACGGCCTTATGGCCATGGTTCCCGTCTACCTTGACAACAACGCCACCACCCAGCTCGCCCCCGAGGCCCTGGAGACCATGCTGCCGTACCTGCGCGACCAGTACGGCAACGCCGGCTCGGCCCACCTCCTGGGCCGCCTGGCGGAGGGCGCCGTGGCCCACGCCCGGCACCAGGCGGCTGCCCTCCTGGGCTGCCAGGAGGCGGAACTAGTCTTCAACAGCGGCGGCACCGAAGGCCTGAACCACGCCATCCGGGGCGTGTTCGAGGCCCAGCCCGGCAAGCGCCACTTCGTCACCACCGCGGTGGAGCACAGCGCCGTGCTGGCCATCGCCGACTGGCTGAGGGGGCGGGGGGTGGAGGTGACCCTGCTGGGGGTGGACCCGGAGGGGCGCCTGGACCTGGGGGAGCTGGAGGCCGCCCTGCGCCCGGACACCGCCCTGGTCTCGGTGATGGCCGCCAACAACGAATCGGGGGTGCTGTTCCCGCTTGAGGAGGCGGGCCGGATCGCCCGGGCCAAGGGCGTCCTGTTCCATGTGGACGGCACCCAGGCGGTGGGCAAGGTCCCCGTCGACCTGTCCCGGCTGCCGGTGGACCTGTTCAACTTCAGCGCCCACAAGCTGCACGGCCCCAAGGGCGCGGGCGCCCTGTTCGTGCGCCGGGGGCTGCGGGTGCGCCCGTTCATGGTGGGCGGGGGCCAGGAGCGGGGGCGCCGGGGCGGCACCGAGAACGTCCCCGGGATCGTGGGCCTGGGCAAGGCCGCCGAGCTGGCCGCGGCGCACCTGCCGGTCATGGACGGCCAGGTGCGGGCCCTGCGGGACCGCCTGGAAGCCCGGATCCTGGAGCGGGTGCCCGGGGCGCGGGTGAACGGCGCCGGCGCCGGGCGGGTGCCCAACACCGCCTTCATGAGCTTCCGGGGCATCGAGGGCGAGGACCTGTTCCTGAAGCTCGGCGACCGGGGCGTGTGCGTCTCCACCGGCAGCGCCTGCACCACCGGCCAGCGGGAACCCAGCCACGTGCTGCAGGCCATGGGGCTGGAACGCGAATGGGCGCGGGGGACGGTGCGGTTCTCCCTGAGCCGGTACACCACCGGGGAGGAGATCCGGACGGTGGAGGACCTGGTGCCGGAACTGGTGGCGGACCTGCGGGCCACGGGGGCCATGGGGCGGCGGTAGGTCAGCGCCGCCCCAGCCGCGCCGAGCACACCCGGCAGTACTCCCGGTGGGCCGGGTTGGGCCGTCCGCACTGGGGGCACACCTTGTCCCCCGGCCGGCGGCGGCGCAGCATGCGCAGGTAGACCAGGCCCAGCACCACGATCAGCAGCAGGTAGGCGCGCACGCCCTAGTTCTCCACCTTGAGGATGGCCAGGAAGGCCTCCTGGGGGATCTCCACGTTGCCGATGGACTTCATGCGCTTCTTGCCCTCCTTCTGCTTGGACAGGAGCTTCTTCTTGCGGGAGATGTCGCCGCCGTAGCACTTGGCCAGCACGTCCTTGCGCCGGGCCTTGACGTTGGTGCGGGCGATGATCTTGCTGCCGATGGCGGCCTGGATGGCCACGTCGAACAGCTGGGCGGGGATGACCTCCTTCATGCGCACCGTGAGGGAGTGGCCCAGGGCCTGGCTCTTGCTGCGGTGCACCAGGATGGACAGGGCGTCCACCGGGTCGCCGTTCACCAGGATGTCCATCTTCACCAGGTCCGACTCCCGGTAGCCCTTCATGTGGTAGTCGAAGCTGGCGTAGCCCTTGGAGATGGACTTGAGCTTGTCGTAGAAGTCCAGCACCACCTCGTTCAGGGGCAGCTCGTAGACCAGCATCACCCGGTCCTTGCCCACGTACTCCAGGCGCTGCTGGGTGCCCCTGCGCTCCTCGCACAGCTTGAGCAGCCCGCCCACGAAGTCCGGGCGGGTGAGGATGGTGGCCTCGATGAGGGGCTCCTCGATGCGGGCGATGCGGGGCAGGGCAGGGAGCCTGGCCGGGTTGTCCACCCACACGTCCGTGTCGTCCGTGAGAAACACGCGGTAGCGCACCGACGGTGCGGTGGTGATCAGGTCCAGGTCGAACTCCCGCTCCAGCCGCTCCTGGACGATCTCCATGTGCAGCAGCCCCAGGAATCCGCACCGGAAGCCGAAGCCCAGGGCCTGGCTGGTCTCGGGCTCGTACTGGAACGAGCCGTCGTTGAGCCGCAGCTTCTCCATGGCGTCCCGCAGGTCCTCGAAGTCGTCGCTGTTGGTGGGAAAGATGCCGGCGAACACCACCGGCTGCACCTCCTTGAACCCCTTCAAGGGCTCCTGGGCCGGGCGGGTGGTGTTGCTCAGGGCGTGGGTCATGGTATCGCCCACCTTCACGTCCGCCAGGGTCTTGATGCTGCCGCTGACGTAGCCCACCTCGCCCACGCTCAGCTCGTCCGTCCTGCTCATCTTGGGGTTGAAGACCCCCACCTCGTCCACCCGGTGCTCGCCGCCGGTGGCCAGGAAGCGCAGGGTCTCCCCGGCCTTGAGGGTGCCGTTGACGATGCGCACCAGGCACACCACGCCCCGGTACGGGTCGTAGTGGCAGTCGAACACCAGCGCCTGCAGGGGCGCCCTGGGGTCGCCCCTGGGGGCCGGCACGCAGCGCACGATCTGCTCCAGCACCTGCAGGCAGTTCTCCCCGGTCTTGGCGGAGACGTTGATGGCGTGGGCCGTGTCCACCAGGCCGATGACCGTGTTGATCTCCTCCAGCACCCGCTCCGGCTCGGAGGAGGGCAGGTCGGTCTTGTTGAGCACCGGGAACACCTCCAGGTCGTTCTCCAGGGCCAGGTAGGTGTTGGCCAGGGTCTGGGCCTCCACCCCCTGGGTGGAGTCCACCACCAGGATCGCCCCCTCGCAGGCCGCCAGGCTGCGGCTCACCTCGTAGGTGAAGTCCACGTGTCCGGGGGTGTCGATGAGGTTGAGGGTGTAGGTCTCCCCGTCCAGGGCCGGGTACTTCAAGGTGACCGCGTGGGCCTTGATGGTGATGCCCCGCTCCCGCTCCAGGTCCATGTCGTCCAGGATCTGGGCCTGCATGTCCCGGGCGGCGATGGTGTTGGTCAGCTCCAGGAGCCGGTCCGCCAGGGTGGACTTGCCGTGGTCGATGTGGGCGATGATGGAGAAATTGCGAATGAGTCGGGGGTCGGTCACGCGTGGCCTCGGATGCGGATCAGTACAGAACCGTCCATTGTATCGTTGAGTCCATGGTACGTCTGCTGCTGTCCTGGATGCTGTGCCTTTCGGCCCTGGCCGCCACCGTGTCCGGGCGCGTCAGCGACGGCCTGCAGGGGCTTCCGGGCGTGCGGGTCTACCCGGACCGGCTGGTACGGGTGCGGACCCGGGACCTGCCGCCGGTGGCGGTCACCGACGCGAACGGCCGCTTCACCCTGGACCTGGCGCCGGACGACACGGTGCTGGCGGTGGAGAAGTCCGGGTGGCAGCGGGACCTGGTGCCCCTGGGGGAACTGGACCGGCCGGTGGTGCTGCGCCCGGCACCCGAGTACCGCAAGGAGGCGGTGGTGGTGGCGCGCCTGGCCCTGGCGGGCATCCCCACCCTGCGCAGCGACGAGGAGCTGCGCCGGATCCTGTTCAGCCGCCGCCCGGGCGAAGCCAGCGCCGCCAACTACTACTACGAGATCTCCAAGGGCAGCCTGGAGCTGGAGGAGGGCGCCCTGCTGCACCTGGACCCGCCCTGGCCCATGGGGCGGCCCGGGGCGCCGGTGGATTGGGCCCGGGAACAGCTGGTGCGGTGGACCCTGGAGCAGCTCAAGGACCGGGACCTGAAGCCCTTCGACCAGGTGGACAACCGCACCGGCGCCCTGGTTCCGGACGGCAAGCCGGACCACCTGTGGATCGTCCCCCCAGGCCCGTCCCACACCATCACCGTCGATCCGGGCCATTTCGGGGCCATCTGCTTCCTCATGCCGCTGCCCTGGGATCCGCGCCGGCACTGGACCACCGTGTTCTTCGCCGAGGAGACCCCCCTGGGCGGGATCGTCCACGAAGGCCTCCACGCCATGGGCGAGCACAAGGTCGGGGACCTGTACATGGACGACCGCCACCCGCTCACCGCCGGGCGCTGGGACGTCATGGACACCGGCCAGTTCCAGGGCTGGGACCGGTACCACCAGACCGGCTTTCCCTGGCAGGAGGACACCGGCTACAGTCCGTCCCAGCCCATGGGCTGGGTGCGGGCGGAGCTGTGGTACCGCGGCCGGTTCCGGTCCACCGTCACCACCCGGGAGGTGCGCGGCGCCTGGGAGGGCTGGCTGGACCCCCTGGAGCGGGCGCCCCGGGACCTGCCCCAGCGCCTGGTGGTGCCCGATCCACGCAAGCGGGGCCGCTTCTGGGACCTGGAGGTGCGCCGCCCCTGGGGCTTCGACCGGGGCCGCACCGGCGGCCGGTGGGGGCCCGGTTACGAAGGCCTGGTGGTGGCGAGGGTGGACCCGGCGCTGCTGGCCCGGGTGGACGCCAACCTGAACGTCACCCGCATGTTCCTGGGCCCGGTGCGGGTGGTGAACGCCCACCCGGGCACCCCCGAACCGCCGCTGCCCCGGCACCCGGCCGGGCGCTGGCAGCTGGACGGCGCCGCCTTCAACCTGGGTCCCGGAGAGACGGCAAAGGGAACCGACGGGCCCCTGGCCTGGACCGTGCTGGAGGTCGATGGGGCGGGGCGAATGAAAATCAGGGTGCAAATCATGGACCATTTTAAGTATTATCGTAAAATAGTTCGTACCAAAATACGATAACCAAAAAAACGGTCTAAACTATTTTACGATGACACTTAAAATAATCCCATGACCAACCGCTCCCGCTATTACACCTCCCTGCTGGAGGAGCACGTACGCCGTAACCGGCAAATGGCACTCGTCTGCGGCCCCCGGCAGGTTGGCAAGACTACCGTTTGCCGAGCCGTGGGGCCGTTCTACCTGGACTGGGACAATTCGGACGATCGCCGGATTCTGCTGCGAGGCCCGGCCGCCTTGGCCGAGCGCCTGGAACTGGACCGATTGCGCCAGAATCCCCCGGTCGTGGTCTTGGATGAACTCCATAAGTTCCCCAAATGGAAAGGGCTTCTCAAGGGATTCTTCGACACGTACGGCGACCAGGCGCGGGTGCTGGTGACCGGCAGTTCGCGCCTCGATGTGTTCCGGCGCGGGGGCGACAGTTTGATGGGGCGGTATTTCCTGTACCGCATGCATCCCTGGTCGGTGGCGGAGTGTGTGCGCACCGAAGTCCCTGTCCAGGAGATCCGGCCACCGGTGGCCATCGATCCCGGCGACTGGGACGCCCTGCGCGATCATGGCGGTTTTCCGGAGCCGTTCCTGCGCAGGGACCTCCGGTTCACCCGGCGCTGGCGCTCCCTGCGCCAGGACCAGCTGGCCCGTGAGGACCTGCGGGAAGTGACCAGAGTCCAGGACCTGGGCTCCATGGAGAGCTTGATCCTCATCCTCGCGGACCGGAGCGGGCGGCAGCTGGTCTACAAGAACCTCGCCGAGGAACTGGGCGGGAACGTGGACACCATGAGACGCTGGGTGGACTTGCTGTGTCGCCTGCACTACGGGTTCCTGGTCCGGCCCTGGTTCGCCAATGTCGCCAAGGCCCTGCGCAAGGAGCCCAAGTGGTTTCTCCGGGACTGGAGTGGCCTCGGCGATGCCGGGGCGCGGGCCGAGACGCTGGTGGCCTGCCACCTTCTGAAGGCAGTGGAGGGTTGGACAGATCTGGGCCTGGGCGAATTCGAGCTGCGCTACCTGCGGGACAAGGACAAGCGGGAAGTGGATTTCCTGGTGGTCAAGGACGGCCGCCCCTGGTTCCTGGTGGAAGTGAAGGCTGCCGAAACCAAGCTGTCTCCGGCCCTCGCCCATTTCCAGAAGCAGACCGGAGCTTCCCACGCCTTCCAGGCGGTGCTGGACCTGGACTTCGAGCCGGTCGACTGCTTCGCCGCCGACCGCCCCCGGGTGGTCCCCGCCCGCACGCTCCTGAGTCAACTATTGTAAAATCGGATCAAAATCCCTCAAATGGCCGAGCAGGTACCTATACTTGTTGCTTGAAACTGGAAAGGACCCATGGCTCGGCTCGGACCCGCAAAGATCCAGGAATGCCTTCCAGGTCGGCCTGGATCTCCCCTTGGCGCCCGGCCATGTGACGGCCATCATTTCTGGTTTTTTTCGCTCTGAGATAATTCAGGACTGATCGGTCCGTAAATCAAGCGCCGGCTAGCAATTAAATCGCAAGGCGGGCACGGGGGGCTTGCGGAACGAATCGAAAGTTGATGAAATCCAACTCTGGACCTTTACTAATTTAAGATACCCTGATCTCTTAGACGAGCTAAGACGGCGGCCCATGGATCCTGTCCTGTACTCCTATCACATCCCGAGGCACGACCCGGAGACGGTGGCGCGCAACGTGGTGAAGCAGCATCTCGCCGACCACCTGCTGATGTGGAAGCGCATGTCCGACGCCAGCGACCTGGTGTTCCTGGCCACCTGCCAGCGGGTCATCTGGATGTTCTGGGACGGGGACGGCGACACCCTGGGCTTTGGCCCGGACATCGACTGCTTCGAGGGCGAAGCGGCCTGGCGCCACCTGCTGGAGGTGGCCACCGGCCTGAACAGCGCCAACCTGGGCGACCGGGAAGTGGTGGGGCAGGTCCGCCAGGCCCTGGACGTGGCCAAGGAAGTGCACACCGCCGGCCCCGAGGCCCAGGCCGCCATCGAGGACGTCCTGCGCGAGGCCCAGCGCCTGCGCACCCGCATCGGCCTGGACGACGGTTCGGCCAGCGTGGCCACCGCCGCCCTGCGCCACCTGGAGACCACCCTCGCGCCCGGAGCGCGAGTGGCCGTCGTGGGCGTGGGCCCCATGAGCCGCTACCTGGCCCAGCGCCTGCCCGAGCGGGGGTTCGAGATCACCATGTCCAACCGCACCCTGGCCAAGGCCGAAGTGTTCGGCCTGCCCCTGGTGCCCCTGGCCCAGTTGCAGATGGACCCGCGCGGCTTCGACGCGGTGGTCTCCGCCACCGCCAGCAACACGCCGCTGTTCACCTACGACAACTGGTCCCGGGTGCAGAACCCGCCCCTGCGGCTGGTGGACCTGGCCCTGCCGTACGATTCCGAGCCGGAACTGGACAAGCTCCGCTGGGTCACCCGGGTGGACCTGTCCTATTTCCTGGCGGAGACCGAGAACACCAGGACGACCCGCCAGATCGCCGCCAGCCAGGCGGAGCCTTACATCGCGGGGGCTGTGGAACGGCTGCGCAAGCGCGCCGGCGACCGGGACCAGAGGTCCGCCATGCGCTCCGCCCACGCCCGTCTCACCGACGCGTGGGAGACCCTGGAAGCCGAGGCCGTCGCGCCCGGCGCCGCCTTGGCGGACCTCACCCCGGCCCAGATGGCAGCCTTGGAATCCCTGCTCAAGCGGGGCCGCACCCTGGCCTTCCGGGCCCTCAACCTCCAGCGCGAACCGGCCCTGGACCCACACTGAGTTCCGGCATGAAGATCGTTCTCGGCACCCGGGGCTCCCAGCTGGCGGTGCGGCAGTGCGAGGAGCTGGTGGAGCACCTGCGCTCCTCCGGCCACACCGTCGAATGGAAACGGTTCACCACCCACGGCGACCAGTGGCTTTCCGGGCCCCTGGGCAAGGAGACCGGCACCGGGTTCTTCACCCGGGAGCTGGAAGCGGCCCTCCTGGCCGGGGACGTGGACATGCTCATCCACTCCTTCAAGGACGTGTCCCTGGTGCGGCCCCAGGGCATCGCCACCGCCTGCGTGCCGCGCCGGGAGGACCCCGCCGACCTGCTGCTGATGCGCCGCGACGCCCCGGAGGATCCGGTCATCGGCACCAGTTCGGAGCGCCGCCTGCGTTTCCTGGCCAAGGCCCTGCCCAGGGCCACCTTCACCTGGATCCGGGGCAACGTGCCCACCCGGGTGCAGCGGGTGCGGGACGGCGAACTGCGCGGCGGGCCCCTGCACGGCACGGTGCTGGCCGCCGCCGGCCTGCGCCGGCTGGGCCTGGACCTCTCGGGCCTGGACGTGCGGCCCCTGGACGCCCACGAACTGCTTCCGGCGCCCGCCCAGGGCGCCCTGCTGGTGGAGGCCCGGGAGGGCGACCAGGCCCTGGTGGACGCCCTGGCGGGCCTGCACGACCCCCTCACCCAGCGCCTGGTGGGCCTGGAACGGGCGGTGCTGGCGGGCATCGGCGGCGGCTGCCAGCAGCCCCTGGGGGCCCTGGCGGTGCTGGAGCCGGACGGGCGCATCCACCTGCGCGCCGCCTTCGCCCGGGACGAGGATCCGGAAGCGGGCGTGATGGGCGACATCCGCTGGGCCGAAAGCCGGGGCGCCGACGACCGGCAGCTGGTGGCCGAGGTGCTGCGGGGTCTGGATCTGTGAAGCGCCTGGGCCTGGCCCGCGCCCTGGACGATCCGCTCTGCCAGGCCGTCCGGGCCGCGGGCTGGGAGCCGGTGCCCCTGTTCCTCACCCGCCTCGAGGCCACCCTCGCTCCGCCGCCGGCGCCCCATGCGGACGCCGTGATCCTGCTCAGCCCCGCGGCCGCGCGCCTGGCCTCGCTCCCCGACGGGGTGCCCTGCCTGGCCCAGGGGGCGGCCACCGCCCGGGCCCTGGGCGCCGGGCGCACCGTGTGGGTGAGCGCCGCGCCCCGGGCCGAAGGCCTGTTCGACCTGCTGCGGGAGCGCTTCCCCCAGGGGGGCACGTTCCTCCTGGCCCGGGGCGGGCGCAGCCGGGAATACCTGGAGACGGCGGCCCAGGACACCCCCTGGCGGGTGCTGCCCTGGATCACCCACCGGGAGGCGGCCGTGCGCCCGGCGCCGCCCTGGCCGGACCTGGACGCCTTCCTGGCCTTGAGCCCGCTCCAGGCCGAGCTCACCGGCGGCGCCGCGCCCGGAACCCTCCGCCTGGCCTGGGGCGAACGCACGCGCAACGCCTACCTGCAGGCGGGGTATCCTGTGGATGCCTGCTGCGAGCCCCAGGTTTCCTCGCTCCGGCAGCTGCTTGCTTCCCTCCCGAACCCGTGAGGTCCCCCATGCTGATCCGATCCCGCCGTCTGCGCACCACCGCCGCCATGCGCGACCTGGTGGCCGAGACCGACCTCCAGCCCCGGCACCTGATCCAGGGCCACTTCATCCAGCCCCAGGAGGGCGCCACCGAGATCTCCAGCCTGCCCGGCATCTCCCGCAACGGGATCCAGGCGACCCTGCGCCAGGCGGAGGCGGACCTGAAGCTGGGCATCCGCTCGCTGCTGCTGTTCGGGGTGCCGGACCGGGCCGACAAGTCCCCGGACGCCGCCGCCGCCTTCGCCCCCGCCGGCCTGGTGCCCCGCGCCGTCAAGGCCCTCAAGGAGGCCTTCGGCCAGGACCTGGTGGTCATGACCGACGTGTGCCTGTGCGCCTACACGGACACCGGCCACTGCGGCCTCAACCACGGCCCCGAGATCGTCAACGACGAGAGCGTGGCGACCCTGGCCAGGATGGCGGTGAGCCACGCCCAGGCCGGAGCCGACGTGGTGGCCCCCTCGGACATGATGGACGGCCGGATCCGGGCCATGCGCGAAGCCCTGGAGGCGGCGGGCCAGCCCAACACCGCCATCATGAGCTACGCCATCAAGCACGCCGGGGCCTTCTACGGGCCGTTCCGGGAGGCGGCGGACTCCTCCCCCAGGTTCGGCGACCGGCGCAGCTACCAGATGGACCCCCGCAACGCCAGGGAAGGCCTGCGGGACGGCCTGCTGGACCTGGACGAGGGCGCCGACGCCCTGCTGGTGAAGCCGGCCCTGCCCAACCTGGACCTGGTCTGGCGCCTGCGGGAGCGGGCCCTGTGCCCCATCGCCGCCTACCACACGTCCTCCGAGTACAGCAGCGTCAAGGCGGCCGCCCGCCTGGGCTGGGTGGACGAGGCGGCCCTGTTCCGTGAACATCTCCTGGCCATCCGCCGCGCCGGGGCGGACTGGATCGTCACCTACGCGGCGCGCGAGGCGCTGCTCAAGCACTGGATCTAGCCGGCGTCAGGCCGCTTGCGGCCGTACGGTGGCTCAGGCTCTGGAGTACTGACATGGAAATGCGCAACGACATCCTGTTCCAGGAAGCCCTGACCCATTTCCCGGGCGGCGTCTCCAGCCCGGTGCGGGCCTTCCGCGCCGTGGGGGGCACCCCCAAGTTCTTCCGCAAGGCCTGGGGCGCCCGCTTCGAGGACGAGGAAGGCCGCCGCTACGTCGACCTGTGCATGTCCTGGGGCCCCCTGATCCTGGGCCACGCGGACCCCCAGGTGATCGCCGCCGCCGCCGAGGCCATGGGCGAGGGCCTGAGCTTCGGCGCCCCGTCCCGGCGGGAGCTGCTCCTGGCCCGGCGCATCAAGGAGCTGGCGCCCTTCGTGGAGAAGATGCGCTTCGTGTCCTCGGGCACCGAAGCGGTCATGTCGGCCCTGCGCGCCGCCCGGGGCTTCACCCGGCGCGAGCGCCTGCTCAAGTTCGAGGGCTGCTACCACGGGCACAGCGACGGCATGCTGGTGAAGGCCGGCTCGGGCCTGGCGACGTTCGGCGAGCCTTCCAGCGCCGGCGTGCCCAAGGGTTTCGCCGATCTCACCACGGTCATCTCCCTGGACGACCCGGAAGCCCTGGAGCGGGTGTTCGCCGAGCAGGGCCAGGAGCTGGCGGCCGCCATCATCGAGCCCATCCCCGCCAACAACGGGCTGCTGGTGCAGGACCGGGACTTCCTGCGCCGCCTGCGGGAACTGTGCACCCGGCACGGCGCGGTGCTCATCTTCGACGAAGTGATCAGCGGCTTCCGGGTGGCCCCGGGGGGCGCCTCGGAGCTGTTCGGCATCACCCCGGACCTGGTGACCTACGGCAAGATCATCGGCGGCGGCATGCCCGTCGGCCTCTACGGCGGGCGCAAGGACATTATGGGGGTGATCTCCCCGGACGGGCCGGTGTACCAGGCCGGTACCCTCAGCGGCAACCCGGTGGCCATGGCCGCCGGCCTGGCCACCCTGGAGCGCCTCACACCGGCCCTGTACCGGGACCTGGACCAGAAGGCCGCCGCGTGGGCCGCCGCGTTCGAGGCCATCCCCGGGCTGCACGCGCCGCGGGTGGGCAGCCTCCTCTGGCCGCTGTTCCAGGCCCGAGTCAAGCGGGCCGACCGGGTGGAATCCGGGGCCATCGGCAAGTTCAACCAACTGCATGGACTCATGCTTGAGCAGGGGATCTACCTGCCGCCGTCCGGGTTCGAGGTGGCGTTCCTGTCCGTGGCCCACGGGGAGGACGAACTGGCCGAACTCAAGCGCGCCGCGGCCGTGGTGGCCAAACGGATGAATTCCATGAAAGAACCTGCATGACCGCACCGCTCATCCGAGCCCTCAAGGGCGAAGTCCTCCCCACGCCCCCGGTCTGGTTCATGCGCCAGGCCGGGCGGTTCCTGCCGGAATACCGCGCCATCCGGGAACAGGCCACCTTTGAACAAGTCCTTTATGACCCGGATCTCGCCGCGGAGGTGACGCTGCAGCCGGTGCGGCGTTTCCCCAAGCTGGACGGCGCCATCATCTTCTCGGACATCCTGGTGATCCTGGACGCGCTGGGGTGCGGGGTGGTGATCCCCGAGGGCGGGCCGCGCCTGTCCCGCACCCTGGACCAGCTGGATCCAGACGGGCCCCTGGACCTCCAGGTGTTCGAGCCGGTGCAGGCGGCCCTGCGCAAGGTGCGCGCCGAGCTGCCGGAGCGCCAGGCGCTGCTGGGGTTCGCCGGCGCTCCCTGGACCCTTCTCGCCTATGGCATCGAGGGGAAGGGGAGCAAGAACTGGACCCGGGCCAAGAGCTTCCTGCACCGTGAGCCGTTGCTTGCTCGCCGGTGGCTGGATCGCCTGGCGGACGTGTCCGCCCTGCTCCTGAACCTGCACATCGGCGCCGGCGCCCAGGGGGTGCAACTGTTCGACACCTGGGCCGGGGAGCTGGACCGGGAGGACTACCTGGGCTTCGCCTTCCCCGCGGCCGAGCGCGCCCTGGCCCAGGTGACCGGCGCGCCCCGGCTGTATTTCCCCCGGGGCATCCTGCCCCGGTGCCTGGACCAGCTGTCCTGCGAGGGGCTGGCGGTGTCCTGGCAGGTGCCCCTGGCCGAGGCCCGGGACCACTTCCCGGACAAGGTGCTGCAGGGCAACCTGGACCCCACCGCGCTCCTGGCGGGCCGGGAGGTGGCCTGCCGCAAAGCCCGGGCCATCGTCGAGACCATGCGCGGCCGCGCGCACGTGTTCAACCTGGGGCACGGGCTGCTGCCCGAGACCGATCCCGGCGTCCTGGGGGCGGTCATCGACGCGGTGAAGGAGCCGGTCCGGTAGGGCGCCGGACCTCCGCCCGGCGCCGGCCGCGCCGCGACCTGTTGCGGCCGGCCCCGCCGGACCCGATCATGAGCCCTGGAGGCTTGAATAAATGGTTCTGGCACTGCACGACCTGGTCAAGCACTACGACCGCCCCGGCCCCCGCTACACCGGCTACCCCATGCCGCCGGCGTGGTCCGACCCTTTCCCCGAAGCGGAGGTGGTCGAAGCGCTGGCCCGGGCCGAGGCCGATCCTCTGCCGTTCTCCCTGTACGCCCACCTGCCGTTCTGCAAGCGCCGCTGCTCCTACTGCGGCTGCAACGTGGTGGTGAGCCCCAGGTACGGGCCGGTGGAACCGTTCCTGCAGGCCCTGGAGACGGAGGTGGAGCTGTGGGCCAGCCACCTGCCCACCCGCCGCCACGCCATCCAGCTGCACTGGGGCGGGGGCACCCCCACCTACCTGAAGGTGCCGGAGCTGGAGCGCACCTTCCGGCTCATCACCGACCGCTTCCCCCTGCTGCCCGGGGCCGAAGTGTCCATCGAGGTGGACCCCACCTTCCTGGAGCCGGACCAGCTCCCGGCGCTGAAGGGCCTGGGCTTCAACCGGGTGTCCTTCGGCGTCCAGGACCTGGACGAGGAGGTGCAGGCGCTCATCACCCGCGGCCAGACCTGGGACCAGACCCTCGCCACCGTCAAGCAGGCGCGCGCCCTGGGCTTCGCCGGGGTGAACCTGGACCTGGTCTACGGCCTGCCCGGCCAGACCCTGGCCACCTTCCGGCACACCCTGGAGTCCACCCTGGAGCTGGCCCCGGACCGCATGGCCGTCTACGGCTTCGCCTACCTGCCCAGCATGCTGCCCCACCAGCGCAGCATCCCCACCGAGACCCTGCCCAGCCCGGACCAGCGCCTGGCCCTGCTGCTCCTGGCCGTGGAGATCCTGGAGAAGCGCGGCTACGTGGCCATCGGCATGGACCACTTCGCCCGCCCGGACGACGAGATGGCCAAGGCCGTGAAGGAGGGCCGCCTGATCCGCAACTTCATGGGCTACGCCGTGGCCGCCGGCTCGGACCTGCTGGGCTTCGGCCCCAGCGCCATCTCCAACGTGGCCGGGGTCTACTCCCAGAACGAGAAGGTCCTCACCAAGTGGGAGCGCACGGTCAACGGCGGGCACTTCGCCGTGCACAAGGGCCACCGCCTCAACGACGACGATCTCATGCGCCGTTGGCTGATCCACGAGCTCATGGGCACCTTCGAGCTGCGCTGGGACGTCCTGGCGGCCCGCTACGGGGTGGACGGCCCCAGCCTGTTCCGGGACGCCCTGGAGGAGCTCAAGGCCGAGGAGCCGTTCGGCACCGTGGACGTGCGCCCCGAAGGGGTGTTCATCACCCCCCTGGGGCGGCGCTTCGTGCGCAACCTGGTGCAGCCCTTCGACGCCTACCTGAAGCGCCTCGCCCCCAGCACCAAGTTCTCGAGAACGGTGTGAGGCCCCGGACCGCGGTGGTCCTCCTGAACCTGGGCGGGCCCCTGCGCCTGCGGGACGTGGAGCCGTTCATGTACCGCCTGTTCGCCGACCGGGAGATCATCCGCTTCCCCGGCCCGGCGTTCCTGCAGCCCCTGTTCGCCACCCTGCTGTCCAGGGGCCGGGCCAAGGAGGTGCGCAAGCGCTACCGGGAGATCGGCGGGGGCAGCCCGATCCTGCGGGGGACCGCCGCCCAGGCCGCGGCCCTGCGCGCGGCCCTGCGCGCCGCCGGGCGCACCGAGCCGGTGAAGATCGTGTTCCGCTACACCTCCCCACGGGCCGCGGGCATGGTGCGGGCCCTGAAGGCCCAGGGCATCGGCCGCCTGCTGCCGGTCACCCTCTACCCCCACGACTGCCGCAGCACCACCGGCTCGAGCCTGGCCGAACTGGAGCGGGAAGCCGCCGCCGCCGGACTGGAAGTGCTGCCCGGAGTCCTGCACTACGCCACCGACCCCCACTACCTGGAGGCCCTGGCCGGGCCCCTGGCGGCGGCCCTGGAGCGGACGCCCCAGGCCACCGTGGTGTTCAGCGCCCACAGCCTGCCCGCCAGGGCCATCCAGCAGGGGGACCCGTACGAGCGGGAGATCAACGCCACGGTGCAGGCCCTGCAGGCGCGCCTGGGCCCGATTCCCGGCGGCTACCGCCTGGCCTACCAGAGCAAGGTGGGCCCGGTCCGCTGGCTGGAGCCGGAACTGGGCGGGATGCTCCGGAGCCTGGCCGGCAAGGACCTGATCCTCCTGCCCGTGAGCTTCGTGGGGGAGCACATCGAGACCCTGCACGAGCTGGACATCCTGTTCCGGGACGTGGCGGCCCGGGCCGGGGTGCGCAGCTACCTGCGGCTGCCGGCCCCGGGCGTGCACCCTGCGTTCATCTGCTGCCTGGCGGAACGGACCTTGGCGGCCCTGGGCTGAGCCGGATACCGGGTGCCATGACCTGCGCTGCCGGCTGGCCGGCCTGGCCAGGATCTGGGTGATCCTGGGTTCAGACGCCGAATTCCGCTGGGTTCAGGCCCCGCAGGTACTCGGTGAGCAGGCGATGCCTGCGCAGCCCCGCCTTGGCCTTCTTCTGGTACAGGCAGAACCAGTCCTCCACCGGCCGGTGGGCCGGGAGCAGGGCCACCAGGTCGCCCCGCTCCAGTTCCCGCAGCACGCTGTAGGTGGGGGCCAGAAGCACCCCCACGCCGGCCGCGGCGGCGTTGATCATGGCCCGCAGGTCGTTCACCTGGATCACCCGGGCGAACCGGGGCCGCTCCGCCTCGGCCAGGGCCAGCAGGAACCGGTGCCACCAGACGCCCTCCTGGTCCAGGGACAGGACGGGGCAGGGGCCCAGGTCCCGGGGCGCGGCCAGGCTCCAGGCCGGGCCGAACCCCGGGGCGGCGGCCACCACGTAGCTCTCCCGGAACAGGGGCAGGCGCTCCAGGTCCGGGCGGAGGTGCACCCGGCAGTCGATGATCAGGTCCAGGTCGTCCCGCAGCAGCAGGCCCAGCAGGTCGTAGGTGAGGGTGAAGTCCATCTCCAGGCCGGGGTGCGCCGCCAGGAAGGGGCCGATGTGGCGCATGAGGATGCTGCTGCCGAACTCCACCGTGGCCCCCAGGCGCAGCTGGCCGGTGCCCTGGGCCTCGCCCAGGTCTTCCACCGCCGCCTCCAGGGCCGCGAACACGTCCTCGCAGGCGGCCAGCAGGCGCCGTCCCGCCTCGGTCAACGCCAGCTCCCGGCCCCGGCGGGCGACCAGCGCGGTCCCGGCGCTGGCCTCCAGCTTGGCCACCGCGTGGCTCACCGCCGACTGGGTGAGGTGCAGGCGCCGGGAGGCGGCGGTGAAGCTGCCGGTCTGGCCCACCGCGTAGAAGGCCCGCAATTGATAGAGATCCAGCTCATTGGCCGTGACCATGAATTCCGCTCATACTTGACATGAAAACTATGTCTTTGAAAAGCGCTGTAAAGCAACGTATACATCGTCCTGCGAGGTAATAGTATGAACGACTCCACGGCAAAGATCTTGGCAAAACTCGGGCTCCAGGACCGGAACCTTGGCGGGTTCGGCGGGGCATGGGCGGGCAGCGGACCGGAACAGCGGGTGGTCTCGCCGGTGGACGGCGGCGCCCTGGGCACGGTGGTGAACGTGGACCGGGCGGACTTCGAGCGGATCCTGGCCCGCTGCTCCGCGGCCTTCCAGGACTGGCGCCTGGTGCCGGCGCCCAAGCGCGGCGAGGTGGTCAAGGCCCTGGGCGAGGAACTGCGCCGGCACAAGGAGGAGCTGGCCCTGCTGGTGACCCTGGAGATGGGCAAGACTTTGCGCGAAGGCCTGGGCGAGGTGCAGGAGATGATCGACGTCTGCGACCTGGCGGTGGGCCTGTCCCGCCAGTTGTACGGCCTGACCATGCCCAGCGAGCGGCGCCAGCACCGCCTGCAGGAGCAGTGGCACCCCCTGGGGGTGGCGGGGGTGATCACCGCCTTCAACTTCCCGGTGGCGGTGTGGGCCTGGAACACGGCCATCGGCCTGGTGTGCGGCGATCCGGTCCTGTGGAAACCTTCCAGCCGCACGCCCCTCACCGCCGTCGCCTGCATCCGCATGGCCCAGCGGGTGCTGGAACGGGCGGGGCACGATCCCGCCGTCTGCAGCCTGGCCGTGGGCCGGGGCGCCGAGATCGGCGACCTCATCAACACCGATCCCCGGGTGGCCCTGGTGTCATACACCGGCTCGGTGCCCGGCGGCCGGCACGTGGGCCGGCTGGTGCAGGAGCGGTTCGGGCGCAGCATCCTGGAACTGGGCGGCAACGGCGGGGTCATCGTCAGCCAGCGCGGCGACCTGGAACTCGCCCTGCGGGGGATCTATTTCGGCGCCATCGGCACGTCCGGCCAGCGCTGCACCACCACCCGCCGAGCGATCGTCCACGACTCCGTCTACGACACCTTCAAGGACCGGCTCCAGGCCATGTACGCCAGGACCCCCATCGGCGATCCCCGGGACGGGGCCAACCTCATGGGTCCCCTGGTGGACACGGGCGCGGTCGAGACCATGCTCCGGGCCATCGAGATCCTCAAGGCCCAGGGCGGGCGCGTCCTCTGCGGCGGCGGGCGGCTGCCCCGCCCCGGCGGGTGCTACGTCACCCCCTGCCTGGCGGAGGTGGACCCCGGCCTGCCCCTGGTGCGGGAGGAGACGTTCGCCCCGGTGCTGTACCTGATGCGCTACCGGACCTTCGACGAGGCCATCCGCATCCACAACGACGTGCCCCAGGGCCTGGCCAGCGCGGTGTTCACCAACGACCTGCTGGAGGCGGAACGGTTCCTGTCCGCCGCCGGCAGCGACTGCGGCATCGCCAACGTCAACGCCGGCACCAGCGGCGCCGAGATCGGCGGCGCCTTCGGCGGCGAGAAGGAGACCGGCGGCGGCCGGGAGAGCGGATCCGACGCCTGGAAGGCCTACATGCGCCGCCAGACCAGCGCCATCAACTTCAGCGGCCGGGTGGAACTGGCCCAGGGGATCAACCTGGAGCTGTGAATCACTCGCTGCCCTGTTCCGCCGCCCCCGAGTAGTGGCCGGCGGCGCCGGCGGGATGGTGGGGCAAGGTCCCGAAGGCGTCGTGGTTGACGCTCACGAAAGCGACCATCAGGAACAGCACCAGGGTGAGCAGGGCGGAGCCCCGCCGGTTCCGGCCCAGGGCTTTGGGGCTCAGCTCCGAGCACAGGAGCAGGAGGGCCACCAGCACCAGCTTCCAGTGCAGGTACCTGGCTTCGAAGGGGTGCTCTCCGGAGGTGAAGCGCAGGACCAGGAGCGCCAGGCCCAGGAGCACGGCCAGGCGGAAGGCCCAGGCGGTGGTGCGGCGCCACAGCACCGAAGACAGGCCCCGCAGGTCCTCCCGCTGCTCCTCGAATCCGGTGAGGATCAGGATGATCAGGGCGGTGCCTCCGCCCATGGTGAACATCACCAGGTGCAGCCACTTGACCAGGTAGTAGGTTTCGAAGTGGGGCATTGCAGGCTCCTGCGCGGGGAAGGCGGGCCCGTTGATTCTCCCCCATTCTCCCCCAACCCTGAAGGGGCGTTATGCCCCCGCGGGAACCGGATAGAATCGAGCCATCCCCATGCTCGGGTGACCATGGCCAACCGGATCGGCAAGTATGAAATTCTGCGGACCCTGGGACAAGGCGCCATGGGCGAGGTGTACCTGGCCACCCATCCGGCCATCGGCCGGGAAGTGGCCATCAAGACCATCCTGCCCGCTGCCTCCAGAGGCGAGGACGCCGAAGGGCGGTTCCGCCGGGAGGCGGAGGCCGCCGGCCGCCTCAACCACCCGAACCTGGTGACCATCTTCGATTTCGACAAGGACCAGGACAAGTTCTACCTGGTCATGGAGTTCGTGGACGGGGACGACCTGGAGAGCCTCATCCGGAGCCGGGGCCTGTCCCCCTCCCAGTTCCTGGAAGTGCTGGCCCAGGTGTGCGACGGGCTCAGCCATGCCCACCGCCACGGCATCGTCCACCGGGACGTGAAGCCCTCCAATGTCCGGGTGATGCGCGACGGCAGGAACTTCCTGGCCAAGGTCATGGACTTCGGCATCGCCCGGGTGGAGGACAGCAGCCTCACCGCCACGGGGATCGTCATGGGCACGGTGAGCTACATGGCGCCCGAATACATCCGCGAAGGCCACGCCAGCGCCCAGTCGGACCTGTTCGCCGTGGGGGTGATGCTGTACGAGGCCCTCACCGGGCGCAAACCGTTCAGCGGCGACAACACCACCACCATCCTGTTCAAGATCGTCTCGGAGGCGCCTCCGCCCATCGACCTGGAGGGCATCCACGGCATCAGCCCGAGCATCCGCATGGTCCTGGACAAGGCCCTGGCCAAGGACCCGGCGGAGCGGTTCCAGACCGCGGACGATCTGGGCCGGGCCCTGCGCGCCTGCAAGGATCCCACCTGGTCCGGGGTGCTGGACGAGGCCACCGCGATCCTGGTGCGCCATCGCCAGGCGGAGGCGGCCCAGGCCCTGGCCGCTCCGGGCACCGCGGAGCTGGACCGGGCTCCCGCCACCGCCGCGGACCGGGTGCCGGACCCGGACCCCACCACCGCCATGCCGGCCGCCGGCGCCACGACGGCCATGCCGGCGCCGGTCCGCCCGCGCCGGATCGGGCTCTATGCCGCCGCCGCGGGCGCGGTGCTGGTGGCCGGCGGCGGCGCCCTCCTGGCCTGGCGCGGCCGGTCCGGGGCGCCCCCGGCGCCGGTCCAGGCCACGGCCCCGGCTCCCGGCCCCGCCCCGGCATCCACGCCGGAGCCCGCGCCGACCCCCGCCCCCGCCCCCGCGCCGGTCCTGGTCCATGCCGCGGCCCGCCCAGCCGCCGCGCCGGCGCCGGCCCCAGCCTCCAGGCCGGCCGCCCCGACCCCTGCGGCGGAGCTGCCGGCGACCCGGCCGGAACCGCCGAGGCCCGCCGGACCGGCTCCCGATCCCATGCCGACCCTCGGCAAGCTCATCGACACGGATCCCCGCCAGGCGGCCACCGCGCTCAAGCCCCTGGTCCAGGACCAGCCGTCCAGCGTGGAGCGCCAGGGCAACTACCTGGCGGCCCTGTACCGGTCCCGGAACACCTCCGAATTCGAGCGGGCCCTTGCCGGGGCGACCGCCGCAGGGGTCACGGTCAAGGCCATGCTGGGAGTCCCGAGCTTCCGGTCGGCCATGGCCGAGGAGAGCAGGCTGCAAAAAGCCAAGACCGGCGTGCTGCCTCCGGAGGTCATGGCCAAGGTGGTGGAAGGCCTGTAATCCAGGGGCAGGGCCAGGAAAAAAAAGATTAGTCATTTCAAATAGGCCAAAGAATCGAATTGAGGGACTGCCCTGGAGCGCTATAGACTGCCATCACCTAAGGGCTTCAAGCTTGCATCGCGCGCTTGGCCTTGCGGCACCTTACCCCTGAGCAGGGCGGGGTCGCCCACCACCCTCCGTCCCCCCCATCCATAGGAGCCACCATGCGTTCGTCCCTGATCTTCCCCCTTGGTCTGATCCTGACCGGGCTCGTGGCTTGCGGGTCGAAACAGGCCCCCACCACGGTCCCGGTCACCACCACGCAGGCCAAGAACGCTCCGTCCTGGATCGACAATGAGGAGATCCCCGATGGGCTGGCCGCGGTGGGCATCGCCCAGGCCAATCCCATGGGCGACAAATCCATGCAGCGCACCGTCGCCGTGGCCGACGCCCGCACCAAGCTGGCCGGCAAGCTGAAGGTGCGGGTGCAGAACATGTTCACCCAGCTGAACCAGCAGGTGACCACCGCTTCCGCCAACACCGGCGCCAAGCCCATCAAGACCGACGTCATGAACCGGGTGGTGGACAACACGACCCGCCAGCTGGTGGACCAGGAACTGACCGGCACCTCCACCCGCTCCTTCTGGAACGATCCCAACAACGGCGACCTCTACGTGTTCCTGGTCATGACCAAGGACACCATGGACCGGGCCCTGGCCGGCGCCGCCCAGAGCGCCATCAAGCAGGAGATCGCCCAGGGCGAGCAGTCCCTGGACACGGCCCTGGACAAGCTGGACGCAGCCATCGCCGCCAGCAACGCCACGCCGGCCCAGTAGCCTGGCTGACTGAACGTGCGGGTCCCGGATGGTCGGCCTGGTTCGTCGCCGCCGGCAGAGCCGGCGTCGACGGAGGGGTAGAAGCGATTAATAGGGGCGGTGTTGGCACGCCCGCACTTCGTTGGGCCTGGGGGACAGGCTGTCGTTCCGGGCTCTCCGGGGCGGCCTAAGGTCCGTGAGGCTCGCTTCGAGTGGGTCTCGAGTCCTCCTGATTGGCGCCGGCCCTTCGATTTTTGGGGTGTTTCGAGCCGCGTGGGAACCTCCAGGAGATGAGAAGATTCCGGTGCGGTCAGCTCCCAAAGATCAGCGTGGGCCTAAGATTTCCCCGGACGGCTCGGCATGGCTTGAAATAACTGGCAGACCACGCAGGTGGGCTGGTTGCGCTGGATCGCCTGGTTCAGGTTCATCTCGTAGAGGATGACGGCCTGCCCTTCGGCCAGGAAGCCCAGTTCCGGAAGGGCTTCTCCCAGGATCCGGGCGCCCTGGAAGCCCAGGCGGGCGGCTTCGTTGCCGAAGGCTTGCATCCGGTCGTAGATCCGCCCGTGGTCGAACACGCCGCTGGCCAGGTAGAAGTCCCGGCTGGCCTCGGCCAGGAGGGGCGGAACGGTGGCCAGCCCCGTGGGCGGGCTGCCCTGGGGCTGAGCGGCCAGGGTGGACGGGCCGGTGCAGACCAGCCCGCGCAGCGAATCCTGGTCGGGGGAAGCGGCGAGGCACTCGTCGATGGGCCGGTCGTGCACGCAGAAGACCCGCTCGCCCCGCCGGAGACCGCCGTTGACGAAGTCCAGGAGAGCGTGCCGGCGCTCCACTTCATTGGTGTAGATCTGCAGGATGTGGGCGCCCGGCAGCAGCCACAACTCCTCGAACCCTTGAGCCAGCATGTGGCTTGTGCGGTCCATGGTGCCTCCTCCTGGTGCGGGGCGGAAACTCCTCCCGGAGCCGGCCCCGGTGTGGATAGAAGGTGCCGCCAAGGGCCCCGAGTTTTCAGCGGGCGAGGGCAAATCCTCATTCGGTGCCATGATGGTGCCGGGAGGCGGGCCGTCTCCCGGGAGGGCCGAGGTGCGCCTGCTGCTTCGTTTCCTGTTCTCCGCCGTGGGCCTGCTGGCGGCGTCCTACCTGGTGCCGGGCATCCAGCACGGCCCCTTCCTGGACCTGGTGGCGGTGGCGGTGATCCTGGGCGCCCTGAACGCCACCCTGGGCATGACCTTGAAGTTCCTGGCCCTGGTGCCCATGGTCTGCAGCTTCGGCTGCCTCAGCCTGGTCATCAACGGCCTGGTGTTCTGGTTCGCCGGGTGGCTCGCCGGCAACCTGGGCCTGGGTTTCCGGGTGGCGGGCTTCTGGTCCGGCTTCTTCGGCGCCCTGGTGTCCAGCCTGGTGGCCACCCTTCTGGAAGGGGTGTTCCTGGGCGGCCGGGGCCGCATCCCGCCGGAGGCGGGCCCGCCCTCCATCAAGCGCATCAACTGATGAGCCGTCAGTCCGCCAGGGCGAAGACCACCTTCTCGTTGCGGAACCGCTCCTTGGCCAGGAATTTCACCGTGGCGGTGGTCTTGTCCTCGCTGATGGTGACCGAGTAGTGCTTGTCCCGCACCAGGGAGCCGGGGACCACGCTGACCTTGGCGATCTTCTGCAGGCCCGCCTCGGCGGCGGTCAAGGTCACGGAGTCCTGGGAGCGCAGGTCCAGGGACCTGGTGAACACGCCGTCGTTCCAGTTGGCGCCCGCCCGGTCCTTGGCGAACACGGGCACCACGATGATGCCCTCCTTCTTCAGGGTCGCGCGGTTGCCCACCAGGTAGTGCACCGAATTGAGCTGGGCCTTCTGGGCTTCGCTGGTGGCCGCCAGCGTTTCCAGGTCCTTCTGCAGGCTGGCCTTCTCCGTGCGCAGGGCGTCGATCTCGGCGGTGATCTTCTCCTTCTCGGCGTTCAGGTCCGCCAGGTCCGCCTGGAGCTTCTGGGCCCGCTCGTTGGCCGCGTCACGCTCGCCGGTGATCTTGGCCTTGGCTTCGGTCTGGAGCTCGGTGGGGGTCATGGGCGCCCGGCCCTGGGTCACCCAGGTGCCGTAGACACCGTTGTTGTAGTAGTGGTAGACCTCGAACCCCGGCATCAGCTGGTCCATGATCAGCACCCGGCTGATGAGCGCCTTGGCCTTGTCCTCGGGGATGCCCTTGCGGCGCAGGAAGCGCATGGCCAGGCCGTAATGGCTGTCGTTCTCCCGGGCGACGTCGGGCCTGGGCAGCACCGCGCGCAGCCTGGCGATCTTGCCGTTGAGGTCCTTGATCTCCTTGTCCTTGTCCAGGACCTCCTGGAGCAGGGCCTGGTAGGAGCTGTTCTTCTCGGCCTTGATGCGCTCCTCCAGCGCCTGCTTCTGCTCTTCGGTGAGCTGCAGGGTGGCGGCGTTGGGACGCACGTCGTTGACCCCGGCCTCCTTCAGCTTTTTCGCCTGCTCGGAACCGGCGATGGTGGCCTGCTGGTTGAGCTTGTCCAGTTCGGCGGCCTTCTGGGAGAGATCCTTGATCTCCTTGTCCTCCCCCGACCGCTTGCAGGCCGGCGCCGCCAGCATGACCATCAGGACCAGGACACCAACCAGGAACCGGGTAAGACGGCGGGTCATCATGGGCGACTCCAGGGAGACGTTTCAACCATCCGCACGACTCCACCATAGCGGGCGCAGAAGGCTCCTGGCAAGGCTCGCCCCCGGGCCGATCTGGTAAGATGTGGCCGAGGCCCGCGAGATGAACGCAACTACCCGCAATCTTTTCACTTCTGAAAGCGTCACCGAAGGGCACCCGGACAAGATCGCCGACCAGATCTCGGACGCCGTGCTGGACAGCGCCCTCGCCGGCGACCCCATGAGCCGGGTGGCCTGCGAAACCCTGGTGACGACCGGGCTCATCGTCGTGGCCGGGGAGATCACCACCGAGTGCTACATCCCGGTGACCCAGCTGGCCCGGGAGACGGTCCGCGCCATCGGCTACGACGATAGTTCCAAGGGATTTGACTGCAATACCTGCGCGGTGATGGTGACGCTGGACCAGCAGAGCCCGGACATCGCCATGGGCGTGAACACCGGGGGCGCCGGGGACCAGGGGCTGATGTTCGGCTACGCCACCGCCGAGACCCCCGAGCTCATGCCGGCCCCCCTGCACTTCGCCCACGCCCTGACCCGGCGCCTGGCCGAAGTGCGCAAGAGCGGCCAGATCCCCTGGCTGAGGCCCGACGGCAAATCCCAGGTCACCGTGGCGTTCGACGGCGAGAAGGTGGCCCGCATCCACACGGTGGTGGTCTCCACCCAGCACGCCGACACGGCGGGCAACGCCGAGATCCGGGAACGGATCATCCGGGAAGTGATCCAGGCGGCCCTGCCCCCCGAATACCTGGACCGGGACACGGTCTACCACGTGAACCCCACCGGCCGCTTCGTCATCGGCGGACCCATGGGCGACACCGGCCTCACCGGGCGGAAGATCATCGTGGATTCCTACGGGGGCAGCGCCCACCACGGCGGCGGCGCCTTCTCGGGCAAGGATCCGTCCAAGGTGGACCGCTCCGCCTCGTACATGGGCCGCTACATCGCCAAGAACGTCGTGGCCGCCGGGCTGGCGCGCAAGTGCGAGCTCCAGCTGGCCTACGCCATCGGCGTGGCGGAGCCGGTGTCCCTCGCCGTGGACACCTTCGGCACCGGCGTCGCCCCGGACGCCCGGATCGCCCGGGCGGTGCGGGAGGTCTTCAGCTGCACCCCCTTGGCCATGATCGAGGCCCTGGACTTGCGCCGGCCCATCTACCGCCCCACCGCCGCCTACGGCCACTTCGGCAGGGACGGGTTCAGCTGGGAGCGCACCGACCGCACTGAAGCGCTGAAGGCGGCCTTGCGCTGAACTGGACCCCTCGCTGGGGTCGACCCTCCGGCGGGGCTGGATGATACCCCGTCAAGCTCCCGGGGACGAAGGATCAGGCGGTGGTATTGACCTTGGTGCCCACGTTGGGGTTGGCCGGGGCCATGGCGGCCTCCTGGGCGTGGGGCGGTTGCTGGGGACGGCGGGCCTGCCGTTTCTGGGCTTCCTGGGCCTGCAACTGCTCCAACGGCTGGGCGGCCTTGGTGTTCTGGACATTTCCGACTGCTGCCATGGTGAACTCCCTGTAGGGGGGGGCTGCTGTCCCTACCCTGAAGCTATCGGCCTGGAGGGAGGGGACCTTGATCTTGAATTCGGCAATATCAACCTGGCGGCTGGTCGCCAGGTCGGTTTTTCCCGGGCAGCTGCCCTTCCAGGCGGTCCAGCATGGCCAGCACCACCTGGCACTGGTCGCAGTCGGCCCGGGGGTCCGCGCAGGAGATGCCGTCCGCCTGGAACGATCCGCACCGGGGGTTGCGGGCGAACTCCAGGAGTTCGGCCAGCAGCGCATGCACCCGGTCCCGAAGGGGGCTCTCGGGCATGTCCCGCAGGGTGGTGATGAGGCGAAGCTCCTCAGGGCTGACCGCAAGGGTGACCAGGCGCGGCTCCATGACCCCTCCAGGACGCCATTATGAACGGAAAAGCGGGCCGGAGCCCGCTTTTCCCGCAGTTCCCGCCGCCCCGCTACCTGGCGGCGCCCGCCGCCGCCTGGATGCCGGCGGCGTAGGCCTTCTCGTTCAGGGGGATGAGGGCGGCCTTGTCCTTGAGCATCTGGCGCACCGCGCCGATGAGGGTGGCCTCGGGGAAGAGGCCGGTGGCGGCCTGGAGGGCCCCCAGGGCGACGATGTTCTTCACCACCGCCTTGCCCAGGCCCACGGCGGTCTCGGTGAAGGGCGCGCCCACCACCTTGACCGACGGGTCGATGCCGGCGGGCACGTCCCTGATGATCGAGCTGTCGTAGAGGATGGTGCCGCCCTTCTTCACCGCCGGGCCGAACTTGGCCAGGCTGGGGGCATTGAAGGCGATGAGGATGTCGGGCGTGGGGCTGGCCGGGTTGAGCACTTCGCTCTTGGCCACGTGCACGTCCGCGTAGCTGGTGCCGCCGCGGCTCTCGGGGCCGTAGCTGGGGATGTGCGTGGCGTCGAAGCCCTCGTTGATGGCGGCCTTGGCGATGAGCATGGCGGCGGTCTGGGCGCCGTCGCCGCCGGACCCGGCCAGCTTCAGGGAGATGTCGGACGGGTTGATGTGGCCGGGGAAGCCCTGGCAGTGGCGTTCGGCGGCGTCGGAGGACGCGCCCACGGACTTGAGCAGCTTGGCCGCCTCGAAGGTGGGCTCCCTGCGCTCCCACCAGGGTTCCGGCTGCAGGTCCTTCTTCACGCCCAGCGGGAAGATGGGAACCATGCACTCCTTGACCCACTTCTCCGTTTCCTCGGGGGTCATCTTCAGGTGGGTGGGGCACTCGGAGAGCACTTCCACGAAGGAATAGCCCCGGTTCTCCACCTGGTTCTGGACTGCCTTCTTGATGGCCTTCTTGGCCAGGCGCCGGTTCTTGGCGTCGAACAGGGCCACCCGGTCCACGTAGATCGGCCCGTCCAGGCCGGCGATGAGCTCGGCCATGCGCATGGGCATGCCGTTGAGCAGGCTGCGGCCCTCGGGGCTGGTGGCGGTCTGCTGGCCCATGAGGGTGGTGGGGGCCATCTGCCCGCCGGTCATGCCGTAGATGGCGTTGTTGATGAAGATGACCGTGATGGGCGCGCCCAGCTGGGCGGTGGCGACGGTTTCGGCCAGGCCGATGGAGGCCAGGTCCCCGTCCCCCTGGTAGCTGATGACCGTGGCCTCGGGGTAGGACAGCTTGTGGCCCAGGGCCACCGCGGCGGCCCGGCCGTGGGCGGCCTGGGAGTTGCCCACGTCGAAGTAGTAGTAAGCGAACACCGAGCAACCCACCGGAGAGATGAGCACGGTCTGGTCCTGGATGCCCAATTCATCGATGGCTTCGGCCAGGTACTTGTGCGCCAGGCCGTGGCCGCAGCCCGGGCAGTAGTGGGTGGAGTTGCCCTTGAGGCCCTTGCCGTCGGCGTGCCGGGTGAACTTGTCGTAGAAGACGGACATTAGCGGACCTCCTTGGCCAGGGACGCTTGGATGTGGGCCACCACTTCAGCCTGTTGCGGGAGCATGCCGCCGAAACGGCGCACCCAGGAGATGGGGGGAACGTTGGCGCAGCCGTGTTTGCTCAGGGCTAGGCGCACTTCGTCCTCCAGCTGGCCGTTGCTGGCCTCCACCATGACGATCTGCTTCACGTGGGGCAGTTCCCTGGCCAGCTGGCGGACCGGGAACGGCCATACGGTGATGGGCCGGAACAGGCCGGCCTTGATCCCCTGGTTGCGCAGGTCCTGCACGGCCCCCTTGGAGGCCCGGGCCGGCGTGTTGGTGGCGATGACCAGCACCTCGGCGTCGTCCACCATGAAGGTCTCGCACCGGGATTCGTTCTGGGCCATCTGGTCGTACTTGCCGTTCAGGTAGATGTTGTGCCCTTCCAGCTCCGCTTCGCTAAGGAAGATGCTGTTGATCAGGTTGCCCCGGTGGGCGGCGTCGCCGGTCACGGCCCACTTGGGGGTGCCGGGCTTGATCATGGCGTCGGGGAGGTTGACCTTGCCGGTCATCTGCCCCAGGTAGCCGTCGGCCAGGATGATCACCGGGTTGCGGTACTTGAACGTGAGGTCGAAGGCCAGCATGGACAGGTCGAGCATTTCCTGGGGGGTGCTTGGGGCCAGGCAGATGCAGTGGGTGTTGCCGTGGCCCAGCCCCCGGCAGGCCAGCTTCACGTCCGCCTGCTCCGGGGCGATGTTGCCCAGGCCCGGACCGCCGCGCATGATGTTCACGAACACGCCCGGCACCTCGGCGCCGATCATGTAGGAGATGCCTTCCAGCATCAGGCTGAAGCCCGGGGAGGAGGTGAAGGTCATGCAGGGCTTGCCGGCGCCGCCGCAGCCGTACATGTGGTTGACCGTCGCCACTTCCGAGACGGCCTGGAGGAAGGTCCCGTCCAGCTTGGGCAGCAGCTTCGCCATCAGCTCGGCCCCTTCGGTGGAGGGGGTGATGGGGTAGCCGTATACGTGGCGGCAGCCGGCCAGCAGGGCCCCCACCGCGCTGGCGTAGTTGCCCTTGATGACCAGGGGCTGGGTCCGGGGCAGGGGGACCCGCTCGGCCGGGATGTCCACCGGTTCCGGGAGGGGGGCGCGCTTGGCGCCGAAGAGCTGGGCCGGGTCTTCCAGCTGGAACTCGAACTCCCCGGCCGGGGTCTCCCGCAGTCCGTAGGGCTCGGGGCAGGCGTCCATGCACAACCCGCAGGCGTTGCATTTTTCCAAGTCCACCTTCACCGGCACGAATCCCGTGGCAGAATCGATCTCGCCGCTCAGCGAGATGCAGCCTCGGGCACAGGCGCTGATGCACCTTCCGCACCCTTTGCAGTAGTCCGGAAGCAGGAAGGGTTTGGGCTTTTCTTTTAATTGAGCCATTCGCACGCTCCTCAGGCTGCCAAGCCGACAGGGTTTAAGTACTGATACGACTCCTATGCGAGCAAAGTATTAGTTCCGCATTCAGTGCTGGGGGTCACAACTGGGGGTAACATGGGTCAGGAGTCTGCATTTCCACTGGAAACCCCCGATTACCCCCCTAATACCTCCGACCGGGAGAGACTGCTTTGATCCTAGGCATCGGTACCGATCTTTGCCCGCCGGCCCGGTGGGAGCACCTCCTGGAACGGTTCGGTGATAAGGCACCTCGCCGAATCCTTCATGAAGAGGAAGCGGTCTACCTGCTGAGCGGCAACCGTCAACGCCTGCCGGAGCGGCTTGCCGGCCGTTGGGCTCTCCGGGAAGCCTTCGGCAAGGCTCTGGGCCTGGGCCTGGACGGCTGGTCCTGGAAGGAGCTGCGCTACCTGAACGGGCGGTTGTGGGCCGAAGGGGAGTTGGCCGGCCTGCTGCGGGAGCGGGGGGTGGAACGGCTCCATGCCAGCGTGAGCCATGAACGGGGCCTGGCATTAGCAGTGGTGGTTTTAGAGGGAAGCAAGCATCATCTTGGTTGACAACTTCAATCTTGATCTGGGTCAGAACAGCCGATGCCGATCCCAGGATGCCCGCCCATGACCGGAACTACCTCCAACCAGACGATGAGTCTCCAGGACTTCCTTGCGGTCCGGGAGTTCATCTATGGACGGACCGGGATCTTCTTCAGCGAATCCAAGCAATATTTCCTGGAGAACCGGCTGAGCCGCCGGGTGGCGGAACTCAAGCTCGGGACCTACCGGGACTACCTGGCCCTGCTGCAGGGCCCCCAGGGCCGGGGCGAGCTCAGGCAGCTGTTCAACGAGATCACCACCAACGAGACCAGCTTCTGGAGGAATCCGCCCCAGATCGAAGCGTTCCAGCGCATCGTGCTGCCGGACGCGGTGGCCCTGGCGCGGGCCCGGGGCGCCGCCAAGGTGCGCTTGTGGTCCGCGGCCTGCTCATCCGGGGAGGAGCCCTTCACCATGGCCATGATCTGCCACGAGGCCAAGGACTCCCTCCTGCGCGGCCTGGCAGTGGAGATCCTGGCCACGGACATCAGCGAAAAGGTGCTGGCCCAGGCCCGGGAAGGGGTCTACGGCAGCTACACCCTGCGCAACCTGAACCCGGCCCAGGTCAGGCAGCATTTCCTCGCCCGGGACCAGGACAGCTTCCTGGTCAAGCCCGAGCTCAAGCAGTACGTGGAGTTCCGCCATTTCAACCTGGTCGACTACGGCGCCTACCGCACCCTGGGCCCGTTCGACGTGATCTTCTGCCGGAACGTCCTCATCTATTTCGACGATGCGGTCAAGGCGAAGGTGATCAAGGGCTTCCACGAGTCCCTGCAGCCCAGGTCGTTCCTGCTCGTGGGCCATTCGGAATCCATCCACGCTTTCAACGTCGGCTTCGATCTCATGCACTTCAGCAAGGCCATGGGCTACCGCAGGCGCGAGCAGGCCCAGCAGGGAGGACCGTTGACATGCCCATCACGCCCCAGGAACTGATCTCGAACCTCGGCGACCTGCCGTCCCTGCCCCAGGTGGCCGCCCAGGTGCTGCGCCTGGCCGCCGACCCGGACTCCACCATCGACGACCTGCAGAAAGTGGTCGCCACCGACCAGGCCCTTGCCGCCCAGATCCTCAAGATCGCCAACTCGCCCATGTTCGGGATGATGCGCGAGGTGCGCACCCTGACCCAGGCCATCATGACCCTGGGCTTCTCCACCATCCGGAGCATCGTCATCGCCTCCAGCGCCCGCAACCTCTACCGGAAGGCCGGCACCGGCCTGCAGGAGCGGCTGCTGTGGGAGCACGCCCTGGTCACCGCCCTGGCCTCCAGGTCCTACGCCCGGTGCCTGCGCAGCAACCGGGTGGAGGAGGCGTTCCTGGGCGGGCTGCTGCACGACATCGGCAGGACCGTCATGGGCCTGAAGTTCCCCGAGCGCTACGGGGCCCTGGTGCGCAGCATCTACAACCAGGAGACCGACGGGGTGGATGCGGAGCTGGAGGGGTTCGGGTTCGACCACGCCATGGTGGGCGAGGCCCTCCTGCATTCCTGGAACCTGGCCAGGAGCCTGGAGCTGGTGGTGCGCTGGCACCACCATCCGGCGCAGGCGCCGGCGGAGGAACAGGCCCTCGCCGCCTTCGTGGCCCTGGGCAACCAGCTGGCCCTGGAACGGGGCGTCGGCCTGGGCCGGCCCGAGTCCCTGCAGGGGGCCACCCAGGAGGCCGTGCAGCTGCTCGCCCTGGCCCCCGAGGCCCTGGCCCAGCACCACCAGACGGTGGTGGAAGCGCTGGACGCGGAGAACAATCTCATCCGGGATTTCTGACCATGATCACGTCGGACTTGGTTCGCCAACGGGTGCAAGCCCTTCCCAGCCTGCCCACCACCGTGGTGGCGCTGGGCCGGGCAGTGGCGGACGAGCGCTGCACCGTGGACCGGGTGCTGGGGCTCCTGGCCCAGGACCCAGGCCTTTCCTCGGCCCTGCTGCGCCTGGCCAACTCGGCGGCCCACGCGCGCGACAGCCGGGTGATGGACCTGCGCAGCGCGGTGCTGCGCCTGGGGTTCGACACCATCTACCAGCTCGGCCGATCGGCGGCCATCATCCGCGCCATCCCCGGCGGCCGGCACCTGGACCTCCTGCGCCTGTGGCAGCACTCCGTGGCGGTGGGGCAGGTGGCCAAGGCCCTGTGCGCCCTGGCCGGGCAGGGGGAGCACCAGGAGTCCGCCTACCTCGCCGGCCTGCTGCACGACATCGGCAAGATCGCCCTGGACCAGTGCTTCGCCCAGGAATACGCCCCGGTGGTGGAGGCCCTGGAGGCCGGCGCGGTGTGCCTGGACGCGGAGCTCAGCCTGCTGGGGGTCACCCACGCCGAGGTGGGGGCCATGGTGGCGGGCCAGTGGAACTTCCCCGGCCCCATGGTCCAGGCCATCCAGGACCACCATGCGGCCCGGCCCGGCGCCTTCCTCACCGGCGTCGTCCAGCTCGCCGACCTCCTGGTGCGCACCCGCATCCCCAACAGCCCCGCCGACGAGCGCCTGGCCTTCGTGCTGGAGGAGGAGCCGGCCTTCGCCCTGGTGTTCCCGGGGCTCGGCCGGGGGACCCTGGACGAGGAGCGGCTCACCTTCGGCATCGACGACGAGCTGGACCACGCCATCGCCTTCGTCAAGCTCGTCTTCCAGGAATGATCATGGACCCCATCCGGATACTGGTCGTCGATGACAGCCCTTTCATGAGGAAGGCCCTGGAGCGCATGCTCCAGGCCCCGGACATCCAGGTGGTGGGCTCGGCCCGGGACGGCCTCGACGCCCTCGACAAGATCCGCCAGCTGGATCCCGACATGGTCACCCTGGACGTGGAGATGCCCCGCCTGGACGGCCTGGGCTGCCTCAGGCGGATCATGGCCGAGATGCCCCGGGCGGTGCTGATGGTGTCCAGCCTCACCCAGGAGGGCGCCCAGGCCACCCTGGATGCCCTGGCCCTGGGGGCCCTGGACTTCATCCCCAAGGAGACCAGCCTGGCCAACGCCAGCATCCTGCAGATCCAGCAGGAACTGCAGGAGAAGGTGCGCAAGCTGGCCCGCAGCCCGCGCTTCCGCAAAGCCCGTCCGGTTCCGCCGGGCCAGCCTGGGGGAGCCTCCGCGGGCGCCTTGCCGCCCTTCTCCCCGGCGCCGGGGCACCCGGCCCCGGCGCCGGTCCCGCCCGCCCAGGCGGTGGCGCGCCTGGGCGGCCTTGCCGGCCCCAGGGCCGAACTGCTGGCCATCGGCTGCTCCACCGGCGGCCCCAAGGCCCTGCAGGACCTGCTCCCGGCCCTGCCCCGGGACCTCCCGGTCCCGTGCCTGGTCGTCCAGCACATGCCGGCCACCTTCACCCGGCCCTTCGCCGAGCGCCTCAACAGCCTCTGCCAGGTGCGGGTCAAGGAGGGCGAACACCAGGAGGCCCTCCAGCCGGGGTGCGTCTACATCGCTCCGGGGGGCATGCACATGCTCTACCGCCAGCGGAGCGGCGCCGGGGCCCTCGAGCTGAGCGCCGAGCCCGCCACCAGCCTGCACCGGCCCAGCGTGGACGTGCTGTTCCAGAGCATCGCCGACAACTGCCCGCGCCAGGTGCTGGCCATGATCCTCACCGGCATGGGCTCGGACGGCACCTCGGGCATGGTGAGCCTCAAGGCCCGGGGGGCCCATACCCTGGCCGAGGCGGAGGAGTCCTGCGTGGTCTACGGCATGCCCCGGGCCGCCTTCGAGCGCGGCTGCGTGGACCAGGTGGCGCCGCTCCAGGACATGGCCGGGATCCTGCGCCGGCATTTCCAGGTCTGAGCTGCCGTGGACCCCATCCCCGCCCTGGTGCCGTCCCTGCTCAACGCCCTCCAGGCGGCGGAGCCGTCCGGCTCGGCCACGGCGGCCCCGGTGTCCGCCCTGCTGGCCCTGGCCGGGCAGGAGCTGGCCATGACCCTGCTGACCCAGGCCGCCGGCGGGGCGGTGAGCCTGGGCCTGCCCTCGGGGCAGGTGGTGACGGCCCAGGGCCGGCTGCCCTATCCCGACGGCAGCCAGTTGCTGGTGCAGGTCCAGAGCGCCGGCGCGGACAACGCCGTCCGCCTGCTGATCCGCCAGGCCCTCCCGCCCGCGCCTCCGGCCATCCTCGCCCCCCTCTACCAGGGTGAAGCCGCCACCCTCCTGGCCGCCCTGGGTCAGCCGGACCCGCCGCCGCCCCTGGCCGCCCTGGGGGCGCTGTTCCGGCTCCTGGGCGGCGGTTCCCAGCCGTCGCCGGACCCCGGCCGGATCCAGGCGGCCCTGGATGCCCTTCCGGAGGCGGCCCTGGCCGGGCTGCGCAGCCTGCTCCAGGTTCCCGCCGGCGCGGCCCATGACCTGGTTTCGGTCCTGGAAGCCTGGCTGGTGGGTGCCGGGGCAGGGGAGACGGAGGCCCCGGTCCCGCCGGGCCAGAATGCGGCCAACCCGGCCCCTGGGACGGCCGCCCAGCGCCCTGCCGTCCAGGCCCCCCCCCCGGACCTGGTCCAGCGCTTCCAGGCCCTGGTGGACCGCCACCCCGAGGTGCCCCAGGGGGCATCCCTGGTGGAGTGGCTGCGCCAGCTCCTGGCATCCTCGGACGGCCGTTCCCCATCGGGGGCGGAACAGGCCCCGGCCGCCCAGGCCGGCACCGCCGACGTCTCCGCCCAGGTCCTGCGGATCCTGGTGGGCGGCGGCGCCGGAACCGCGCCCGGGCAGGCCGCGCCCGGGACGCCGGAAACCTGGGAAGCGTGGCTGGGGGCGGCCATCCGGACGCTTTCCGATCCGGCGGCGCTGCCCCAGTCGGCCCCTTTCCATGCCGCCCAGGCCAGGGAAGGCACCGCCTACTACGAGATCCCGCTGCCCTGGTCGCCCCAGTCGCCCCTGCAGATGTGGGTGGAGGCGGACCGGGATCCCCGGGGCCGGGGCCAGGGCCGGGAACCGACCCAGCGGGTGCTGCTGGGGCTCACCTTCACCAACCTGGGGGAGACCCGCCTGGGCATCACCCGCACCGGGCCGGCCATGAAGGTGCGGGTATGGACCGAGCACCCGGAGCGTCTGGAGCCCTCCCGCCAGGACATGGAGGGGGAACTGCGGGAACTGGGGGCGGACCTGCAGATCCTGCCTCTCGCTCCGGGTCCGGAAGGAGCCATTCCGTCCCTGCGCAGCCTGGTGGGCGGGGGTTCCCTGCAAGCCCTGGGGTAGTGGGAAAGCAACGGGCAACGGGCGCCGGCCCACGCGCCGCATGGCCCGCCGGGCCGCCCCTCCCTCCGACCGAAAAAAGCTCGAAGTGCGATTGACTGCTCATGGATTTAATTCATATTGAGTCTCAAGTCACCCGCGTGGGCTTTTTCGAGGAGCACCCTGACCATGCTTCCAGCTTTGCGGTCCTTCTCCCTGGGCCTGGCGGCCCTGGTGGTCCTGGCGCCGGCCCAGGCCTGGTGCGGGTCGGTCTATGCCCGGCAGATCACGGTCGGCTCGGGGCTCTTCATCGGGCTGAAGCGGGACAAGGCCCAGCAGGGGACCATCACGGTCAAGTCCAAGGAGGGCCAGGAACTCGGCAAGCTGACCTATGCGGGCAGCTTCGTGGAGATCCAGGACAAGGGCACCTATCGGCTGGAGTTCAGCCCGGAGGTGTTCGACCTGAACCTGGCCATCATCAAGTCCAGGACGTCCACCGGGGCCTACATGCTGAACCTGAGTCGCGGCGGCGGAGCGAAGCGGCTCAAGGCCAAGGGGGCCTGGGACGGCACCCAGGAGGGCAACGTGGTGGTGAACGAGAAGGAAGGCAGGGCCCTGATCGCCGTCGACTGACCCGCCGGGCGCAACCCTCCGGGAGCCAGGATGGTAAGCTGAAGCCAAGCCCTGAACTCCCCCAGAAAGGTGGTCGCCATGATGGAACAAGACCGGCAACGGCTCGCCCAGAAACTCTGCATCGGCAAAGAAATCTGGTACATGACCCGGGATGAAGTGGTCGCCGCCGGGCTCACCGAGACCGAGATCCTGGGCCTGACCCGGGAGGCCCTGGTGGCCCACGGCAAGAAGGAGTGCGAGATGCCCGCCAAGATCGGCGTGCACCCGTTCGAGGAGGTGTTCTTCCACGCCATGCCCGCCTACGTGCCCGGCAGGCTCGCCCTGGGCATGAAGTGGATCGAGTGCTACCCCAACAATCCCACCAAGTTCAACCTGCCCCAGACCACCGGCCTGCTGCTTCTCAACGACATCCTGTCCGGCTGCCCCATCGCCATCATGGACTGCGCCTGGATCACCGCCATGCGCACCCCGGCCGTGACGGTCCTGGCCGCGGCGGCGCTGCACCCGGACGCCCAGACCTTCGGCATGTTCGGCTGCGGCGTGCAGGGGATCGAGCACGTGAAGTTCGCCGTGCACACCTTGAAGCAGCTCAAGTCCATCCAGGTCTACGACGTGGTGGAAGAGCGCATGGACCAGCTCATCGCCCAGGTGCAGCCCCGGATCCCGGTCCCCATCGTCAAGGGCAGGAGCTTCGAATCAGTCACCAAGGAATGCCAGGTGCTCAGCTCGGCCACCTTCATCGTCAAGCGCCCGTATGCCTTCGTGAAAGACGCCTGGGTGGCCAAGGGCCAGACCATCCTGCCCTGCGACCTGAACACCTTCTGGGATCCGGCCACGTCCAAGCGGGCCGACAAGTACATCGTCGACAGCATCGAGGAACACCAGCTGTTCGAACGGGCCGGCTATTTCCCCGGAGGCCTGCCCGCCGTCGCCTGCGAGACCGGCGAGCTCCTGGCCGGCCGGAAGCCCGGCCGGGAATCCAAGGACCAGCTGATCGTCTGCAGCAACGTCGGCATGTCCGTATGCGACGTGGTGGTGGGGCGGGAAGTGCTGAACCGCGCCCTGGCCAAGGGCCTGGGCCGCAAGCTGCCGCTCTAGGCACCTCGGCGGCTGCAAGTGAAAAGACTTGCAACGCAGACACAGAGACAGATCCCCTGCGATCGGGCGGGCCGGGAAGGTTCCGCCAGGCCGGTCGAGCCAAACTAGAATGAAGCATCGGAGTGGAAGTGCCATGGCCAGCCCATCGAAACCCAAAGCCCGTCCCGCCTCCGGCGGAGCCATCATCCGGGAAATGTCCCTCTCGGACCTGCCGGAGGTCTACGCCCTCGGGGAGAAGCTGTTCCCCGCCGACAAGTGGCCGGCCCTGTACCGCACCTGGGACGAATACGAACTGGCCGTGCACTTCGCCTCGGACAGCGAAACCTGCCTGGTGGCGGAACTGGACGAGAAGGTGGTGGGCTTCGCCCTGGGCACCCTGCTGGAAAAGCGGGGCAGCGCCTGGACCTACGGCTACCTGCTGTGGCTGGGGGTGGACGAGGACATTGCCCGCCAGGGCATCGCTGCCCGCCTGTTCGAGCGAATAACCGAGATCTTCATCAAGCTCGGGGCGCGCATGATCATGGTGGACACGGACGCGGAGAACGAGCCGGCCCTGTCCTTCTTCCGCAGCCAGGGCTTCGCCCAGGAGACGCCGCACGTGTTCCTGTCCCGCAACCTGTCCCACGACCCGGACTACCTGCGCCACCGCCGGGGTCCCGCCCGCACCCGCAACGTCCCGCACAAGCCGGCCACCGCCAGCCGGCCCAACTACGCCCCCGGGCGGGGTGACGATGATTAGGGCGGCGGGCCTCCCGGCGCTCCTGGCCCGGCTGGACCCGGCCCGGCTGCGGTCCCTGCTCCAGGATGCGGTGCGGGTGTACAGCCCTTCGTACGCCGAGGAGCCGGTGGCCCAGGTGTTCGAGGCCCGGCTGCAGGAAGCGGGCCTGGCGGTGGAGCGCCAGGCGGTGCCGCCCCGGCCCGGGGGGCCCGCCCGGGCCAACCTGCTGGTGCGCCTGGGGCCCCAGCCTCCGGCCATGCTCTGGATCGGCCACCTGGACACCATCGAGGCCCTGCACGGGTTCGCGCCTCCCCGGGTGGCCGGAGACGCGCTGCACGGCCTGGGCGCCGCGGACATGAAGGGCGGGTGCGCGGCCATGGTGGAGGCGGCCGTGGCCCTGCACCGGGCCCGGGTTCCCTTGGCCCGGGGGCTGTGCCTGGGCCTGGTGGTGGGGGAGGAGGAATACGGGGACGGCTCCCAGGCCCTGATCGAAGCGGTGCGCGCCCCTCTGGTGATCGTGGGCGAACCCACCGGGCTGGTGCCCTGCATCTCCCACAACGGCTACCAGGAACTCCAGCTCACCGCCCAGGGCAGCCGGGTGCACGCGGCCGTGCCCGAGTTCGGCGCCAACGCCATCCACGCCATGCTGTCCTGGGTCCTGGCCATCTTCGACGCCCTGCTGGACCCGGAGCTGGCCGAGCGGGTGGTGACCAACCCCCGGGAGATCCAGGGGGGCGGCACCCTGTTCGCGGTGCCGGCGGCCTGCCAAGCCATGGTGGACATCCACTGGCATCCCGGGGTGGACCCGGGGGCGGTGGCCGAGGCGGTGGAGCGGGCCCGCCTGGCCGCGTCCCGGGACCATCCCCTGTGCCGGCTGGAGGCCAAGGCCACCTTCACGTCCATGGGCTACGAGAACGACCCGCGCCATCCGCTCCTGGCCCCCCTCTGGGAGGCCTGCCGGCGCCTGGACCTGGCCGCGGAGCCGGGCACCTTCCGGTCCCATTCGGACGCGGCCGTGTTCCAGCGCTCCGGGGCCCTGGCCGTGGTGTGCGGGCCGGGCCGGCTGGAAATGGCCCATTCACCCGAAGAGCAGGTGTCCTTCACCCAGGTGGAGCAGGCGGCCCGGCTGTACGCGGCGCTGGCCTGGGAAGCGCTGGCCTGATCCCGTCCTTCACTCCAGGTGGGCGATGGCGGTGTTGATCTGCCCGGACACCATGTGGATGTCGTTGTTGACCTTGCCGATGTCCTCGGTAAGCTTGCGCACGTTCTCCACCGACTTGGTCATGTGGTCGGCCACCACGGCGAACCCGCGCCCGTGCACCCCCACCTTGGCCGCCTCGATGCTGGCGTTCAGGGCGAGCATCTGCATGGAGGACATGATGTGGTTGATGCGGCCCACCAGCGCCTGGCTGCCTTCCAGGCCGGTGGTGAGGCGTTCCTTGACCGCCTGGATCTCCTTGATGGCGGCGCCGGTGGCCTCCCGCTTGGCCAGCTCCAGCTCCTGGATGAGCAGCCAGGTGATGTTGGGCATGAGGTCGATGGCGGTGCCCTGGATGCGCTCCTGGATCATCTGCTTCACGGCCGGCACGCCGGTCATGTCGAAGACCACGTCGCAGCGGATCTTGGCCATGGCCTCGTCCAGGCTGGCGAAGGCGGGGATGCCGTGCTTGGCGGCCATCCGGAGACCCGCGGCCTGGGCGTTGGTGTCGACCATGAACACCACCCGCATCTTCTTGCTCTGCAAGAGGAAGGCGAGCAGGCCGGAGCCTCCCGCGCCGGCTCCGACAATGCCCGCGGAACGGGGTACCGCCTCTTCCATCGCCGCCATGGTCCCACCTCCGGGTGCCTGGACTGTCATTGTTTGAAATGGTTGTATTTGGAGTCAAGTTTTCTGAAGCATAGCAAACCTGCCGCGACCGCGCCCATAGAGATTACCCTTGAATCAAGGTGATTCATGTATCCCGTCCTGTTCCACATCGGCTCCTTTCCCATCGGCACCTACGGCCTGCTCCTGACCGCCGGCTTCTTCCTGGCGCTGTGGCTGGCCCAGCACCTGGGCCACAAGGAGGGGATCAGCCGGGAGCACATCTCGGACCTGTCCATCACCGTGCTCCTGGCCGGGGTGATCGGCTCCAAGCTGCTGATGGTCATCGTCGACCTGGCCAACGGCATGGCCTTCCGGGCGGTGTTCGACCTGGGCTACCTGCGGGCCGGGGGCGCCATCCACGGGGGCATCATCGCCGCCACGCTGGCCTTCTTCTGGCGGGTGAAGCGCCTGAAGCTGCGCCTGCCCCCGACCCTCGACTGCCTCACCCCGGCGGTGTCCCTGGGCCAGGCCATCGGACGCCTGGGCTGCTTTTCCGCCGGGTGCTGCTACGGCACCGCCTGCAGCCTGCCGTGGGCGGTCACCTTCACCAGCCCGGACGCCCAGAACCTCTCCGGCACGCCCCTGGACACACCCCTGCACCCGGTGCAGCTGTACACCTTCCTGGGCAACCTCCTGGTCATGGCCTGCCTGCTGCTGATCCGCCGGCACCGGCGCTACCTGGGCCAGGTGGCGGCCTGGTTCTTCATCCTGGAAGGGGTGCAGCGGATGGTCACCGAGCATTGGCGGGGCGACCTGGACCGGGGCTTCCTGTGGGGCGTCCCCTGGCTGTCCACCGGGCGGCTCACCAGCGGCCTGTTCATCCTCTTCGGCTGCGTGCTGATGGTCTGGTGGAGCCGCAGCCGGCGCGCCGAGGCCGCCGCTTGAGCGGCACCGTCAGCCACTTCCTGCCGGACGGGGCGCCGCGCCTGGACCGCTTCCTGGCCCAGGCCTATCCGGACCTGGCCCGCTCCCGGTGGGACGCCTGGGTGCGGGCCGGGCGGGTGCGGGTGGACGGCCAGGTGGTGACCAAGGCCGGGACCCGACTCCGGGCCGGCGCCACGGTGGAGACCGAGCTGCCCGAACCGGCCAGTCCGGCCCTGCGCCTGGCGCCCGAGGCCATGGACCTGCCCACCCTGTTCGAGGACGCCCGCCTGTGGATCATCGACAAGCCCTCGGACCTGGTGGTCCACCCGGGCCCCGGGCATCCGTCCGGGACGGTGCTGAACGCCCTGCTGGCCCGCCTCCGCTGCGCCGACCCGGTGCCAGGGGAGCCCTCCGCCCGCTCCGGATCTCCCTTCGACCCCGGCGCGCTGGCCGGGCCAAGCTTGGCCAGCACGCCGGCGGCCCCCGAGGAGGCCGGCCTGGGCGAGGAGGAGGACCTGCCCGCCGCCGCCTGGCCGGGGCTGGTGCACCGCCTGGACCGGTACACCACCGGCTGCCTGGCCATGGCCAAGGACGCCCCCGCCCAGCAGGCCCTGCAGCGGCAGTTCCGGGAACGCTCCGTGGAGAAGAGCTACCTGGCCCTGGCGCGCGCCTGCCGCAAGCTTCCGGAGGTGGGGTCGGTGCTGGTGGACGAGCCCATCGCCCGGCACCGGGTGGAGCGCCTGAAGATGGTCGTCCAGGCCGGTGGCCGACCGGCCCAGACCCGGGTGAAGGTGCTGGCCCGGGCCCGCGGCCTGGCCCTGGTGGAATGCGAACTGCTCACCGGGCGCACCCACCAGGTGCGGGTGCACCTGGCCCACCTGGGCGCCCCCATCCTGGGCGACCCCCTGTACGGGGGCGCCACCGCCTGGCTGGACGCGGACCGGCGTTCCCTGGCCTGCCCCCACCCCATGCTGCACGCCTGGAAGCTGGCCCTGGACCACCCGGAGGACGGCCGGCGCCTGCACTGCCTGGCCCCGCTGCCCCTGGCCTGGCTCCAGGCCCTGGAGGCCCTGGGCATCGCCGCCCCCTGAAGCCCGTCAGGGTGCCAGGGTGGTGCCGGTGGACCGCACCACCGCCCGTTCCACCGTGTGGCGCAGTTCCCGCACGTTGCACGGCCAGTCCCGCTGCATCCACCCCCCCAGGACCGCCTCGGGGATGTGCTCCACCGCCTTGCCGTACATGCGGTTGAACCAGGCCACGAAGATCCGCGCCAGGGCCGGGATGTCCTCCCGCCGCTCCCGCAGGGGCGGCACCTGCAGGACCTGCATGTTCAGATCCTCGATCAGACTCTCCTCGACCAGGCCTGTGCGCCGGTCTTCATCCAGATCCCGGATGGTGGTGCAGAGGATCCGGGCGCTCAGGGGAACCGTCCGGGCACTGCCCTGGGGTTCGAACTGGCCCTTCCGGGCGATGTCCACCAACCGATTGCGCAGGTCCTTGGGCAGGGCGCCCACCTCCTCCATGAACAAGTCACCCTGCTCAGCCAACTGCAATCGTCCCTGCCAGGGCGCCAAGACTTCCTTGCCGAAGTCCTGGTCCCTGCCGAGCAGCTGGCATTCCAGCAATTCCACCGCCGGCAGGGTGCAGTTCACCGTCACCAGGGGGCGGTGCCGGCGGGCACCACGCTGGTGGATGGCCCAAATCACCACTTTCTTGCCGACACCGACTTCGCCCGTCACCAGCACCGGGTGATTCCCGGCCGCCGCCCGGTCGATCTGGGGCTTGAGCCGGTCCAGCAGGAGGGTTTCGCTGGGTTGGACGTCGGTGCCCCGGTAGCGCTCGGCCTCCTGGAGAAGGTAGGCGTTCTCGGTCTGCAGGCGGTTCTTCAAGCGCTCCAGCTCCTCGTAGGCCAGGCGCAGGGCCGTCTCCGACTGGATCCGGGCCCTGGCCTCCTCGGCCAGCTGCCGCAGCTTCCGTTCCAGCTCGCGGGTGCGCTCGGCCACCAGGGTGTCGATCTGCTTCCAGGTGGCGTCCAGCTCCTGGTGGAACCTCCGCAGTTCCTCGTTCTGCAACTCCAGCTCCAGCTTGTGCAGCAGGAGCTCCTCGTTCTGCATCTCCAGTTCGATCTCGTGCAGGCGCAGGTCCTGCACCAGTTCGTGGCTGGCCGCCGCCGGCGCCCGGGGCGAATCCGTGCGGTCGCCCTCACCCGGAGGATTCCGAAGCTTCAAGCGGTCTGCGTCGACCCGTCCCATGGGGCCTCCGATCAGGCCCGGTCCGCTCCTGGGTCCGGGGTACCTTGAAATATAAATATCACTTCCGATCCGGCAAGCGGTTGCACATCCACCAGGAACCCGGTCCCGTCCAGGCGCAAGGGTTTGTCCGGGAGCCCGGCGTCCGGCCAGCCCTGGGCCCAGGCTGCCACCTTCGGCCAGAGGGGCGCCAGGGCCGGCAGCGCCTCGAGGAAGGTCTGCCCCTCCAGGCGCGCCGGGACCTGGGGGAACAGGCGGGCGAAGCCCAGGTTGGCCCCGGCCAGCCGCGCGTCCCCTGGGCCCCCCTGGGGGTCCGGGAGCAGGCTGCCCAGGGCGCAGGCACCGGGCAGGAGATCCAGGAGGGGCCCGAGGCGGCCCTCGCCGGCCTGCAGGCTCCGCCCCAGGCGGATGGTCCTGGTGGTGTCCTCCAGGAGCAGCACCAGGCCGTGGATGCGGTGTTCCCGGGACACGTGCGCCTTCATCCGGACCGTGAACCAGCGCCCGTCCTGGGACGCGACGGTGCGTTCCAGGGGACAGAGGCTGGCCAGCACCTGCCTGGCATCCGCCACCAGGTCAGGGTAGTCCAGGATCCCCGCCAGGTCGGTGAGGGGACGCCCCAGGTCGTCCGGCAGGAGGTGGTACAGGGCCGCCGCCCGGGGCGTGCAGCGCCGCACCCGCAAGTCCATGCCCACCAGCAGGGCGGCCGTGGCGTCCAGGAACGCCTCCTGCTCCCAGCCGGCGCGCTCCAGGGCCCGCAGCTGGATCTGCTGGCGGGCCTGGGTGGTGCGCTGCTCGTCGAGGAGGGCCTGCACGCCCGCGCGGGACAGGGTCAGCTCCTCGTTGACCAGCCGCAGCTCTTCGTTGGAGACCAGCAGGGCCTCGTTGGCCACCTGCAGTTCCTCGTTGGCGGACTGGAGCTCTTCGAGAGTGGACTGGGACTGCTCCCGGATGGTGGTCGCCTCCTGCTGGGCGGCCTGCATGCGCCGGTGGTCGGCCTGGGCGGACACGCGCAGGCCGCGCAGTTCCCGCTGCAGGGTGCGCCGCGCCCCGGCCCCCTGGGCGAGGACCGTCTGGGCCTGGGCCTCCCCCGCCTGGAACGCCACCAGGGTCAGGCCGGGCAGTCCGGTTTCCGGCCCCAGGTGCTGGATCACCAGGTCCACCGGGGGGCTGTCCGGTTCCCTGGCCAGGGCGCAGCGCACCGGTCCGTTCTCCTGGGCCGCCTGGAGCAGCGTCTGGGCCAGCACCGCCAGCAGCGGCCTCCTGGCCATGGCGAACAGGTTCCAGTTGGTCCGTCCCGCCGGGGGCTCCAGGTAGGGTCCGGTTTCGCCGTGCTGGTAGAAGACGTCCCCGGCGTCGTTCACCAGCACCGCCGGGGAGGCGAAACGCCCCAGTAGCACCCGCTCCGCCAGCGCCGCCAGGCTGGGCCGTGTTGCCATCAGCGCCGTACCCTGCGGTTCCCGGAACCCTTCGCAGGCGGGCGGCATGGCCAGGCCCCGCCCCACCCCGTCCGGCCCGCGCAGGTAGATCCGGTTCCGCCCGTCCAGGGGCTCGAAGAGCTGGTGCTGACTGCCGGTGCCCTCGGCGTTGCCGAGCACCAGCACGCCCGCCGGCTCCAGGCATTGGTGGAACACCCGCAGGAGCTGCCGCTGCGCCTCCGGCTTGAGGTAGATGAGCAGGTTGCGGCAGCACAGCAGGTCCAGGTGGCGGAACGGCGGGTCGCGCACGAGGTTGTGGCTGGCGAACACCACCCGGTCGCGGATGCCCTTGGCCACCCGGTAGCCCTCCGCCTCGGGGGTGAAATACGCCGCCAGGCACTCCGGCTCCACGTCCTCGGCGATCCGGGCCGGGAACAGGCCCTTGCGGGCCAGGGCCACCGCGTCCGGGTCCAGGTCGGTGGCGAACAGCTGCAGGGTGCAGTCCGGGACCGGCTCCATCCGGTCCATGGCTTCGTGGAAGGCGATGGCCAGGCTGTAGGCCTCCTCCCCGGTGCTGCAGCCCGCCGCCCAGGCCCGGAACACCTTCCCGGCGGGCCGCGCCCGCAGCATCATGGGCAGCACCTCGGTGGCCAGGGCCTGCCACACCCCCGGGTCCCGGAAGAAGCGGGTGACCCCGATCAGGAGTTCCTTGGCCAGCAGGCCGGCCTCCTCGGGGTTGTGCTCCAGGTAGGCGGCGTAGATAGGCAGGCTGGGCAGGCGGAACAGCTCCAGGCGCCGGCGGATCCGGGTGAGCAGGGTCCTGGGCTTGTACAGGTTGAAATCCTGCCCGGTATGTTGCCGCACCATGTACAGGATGCGCACCAGGGCGCCCAGGTCCGGGCCCGCGGCGGCCGGCCCGGGCGCGGCCGGGCCGGGTTCCTTGGGCAGGGGCCGCAGGTGGGCCAGGATCAGCCGGGCCAGGTCCTGGGCCGGCCCCACCCGGTCCACCAGGCCGGCCTCCAGGGCGCTGCGCGGCATGCTGTCGAACTGGGCGTCGGCGGGATCCTGGACCACGCCCAGGCCGCCCCGGTCCTTGATGGCCGCCAGACCCGCCACCCCATCCGAACCCATGCCCGAGAGCAGCACCCCGATGGCCTGGGAGCCCCGGGCCTGGGCCAGGGAGACCAGGAACCGGTCCACCGGCAGGTGGCGTCCCCGGGACTCGGACCTGGGCAGGAGGCGCAGGGCCTCCCCCTCCAGGGTCAGGTCCCAGCCCGGAGGAATCACGTAGACCCGGTCGGGTGCCACCCTCATGCCGTCCCGCGCCCGGCGCACCGGCATGGGCGTGCTGGGCTGCAGCAGCTGGGGCAGGAAGTCCTTGGCGGCCGGGTCCAGGTGCTGGACCACCACGAAGGCCAGCCCGGATTCCGAAGGCACGTGGCGCAGGAAACGCTCCAGGGCGTCCAGGCCCCCGGCGGAGGCGCCGATGCCCACGACCGGAACGGTAGCTGGGGAAGGAGGGAGTCTCACTTCAGGGAAGACACGGGCAGGGGAGGAGGAAGGGGCCGTTCCATGCGAGCCGCCTGGGACCGCCCTCAGGCCGGCAATCCATGGTGATTCCGAGTCAAGCTTAGATTCTTGCCCGCCGGGACGGGGGGAGAATCTTGCGTCACCCCGGGGTCCCCCTCCGGCCTACTCGACCACCACGGTGGCCCGGGCGCTGGCGCCGGGATCGAGGGTGGAGGTGGCGATGACGTGGTAGGTGCCGCGCCTGGAGGGGGCCTGGTACTGCCCGTCCGGGGTGACCTCCCCGCCTTCCTCCTCCTCGACGGCCCAGGTGACGGTGTTGCGGGGCAGGCCCTTCATGGCCGCCTTGAAGGCCACCGTGCCGCCGGGAGACACCTGGATCTCGGCCGGCTCCAGGGAGGGGATGGGCAGCACCCGGATGGCCACCTCCTGCCGGAGGCGGCGCCCGTCGGCGCGCACCGCGCGCAGGACCAGGTGGTAGGTGCCGGCCGCGGGCGGGGCGAAGTACACGGTGCTCTCCCCCACGCTGTTGCGCAGGCCGCCTCCGTAAGGCTCCTGCACCTCCCACTCCAGGTCGCCGGCCAGGTCCACGCCGGGATGGGCGGAGAGGGGCAACTGGTCGCCCACCGCCACCAGAGGCGACTCGGGTTCCACCGCGACGCTGGAATTGTCCGCCCCGCCGCCGCAGGCCAGGATGCCCGTCAAGGCAAGGCCGGACAGGAAGGTTGCACTGCGGAACCAGACCCGGGACAAGGGAACCTCTCAGGCGGGATGATAGCGCAGTCGCGGCCAGCCTTCGAACAGATCCACCACCGCCCGTCCGGCCTTCCGCAAGACCATTGTCCCTGCGGGCCTTGTCCACCTTGCGCAGGATCAACGGTGACTACCCAGTGGGTTTCATCAGGGCCGAAGCACCCGTACCCTGGTCCAGACGGGACGAGGGGAGGGGTTTCTCAGGGGTGCCGAACGCTCCTTGGAACTTGGCCACAAGCCCTTGTCCATTCTGGCCCTGGGGGATGGGAGGCGGCGTGACGACGCCCACGATGCTTTCGAAACCATGGGACTGGCTGCCGGTGATGGCCCAGAAGGTGCGGCCGGTCGTGGCCTGGGCGACCTGCTCGAAGGTCGTGGTCCGTTCCTTCAGCAATCCAGGCTGATGCAACAGGGCCTGCAGGGTGGTTGGATCGTGGAATTCCTTCGGCGTGGCCACGAGGCGGCCGGCGTACCAAGGCCGGCTGCCAGCAGATTTCCGGTCAAACGCGGTGACCACGGCGGCGTCCGCGTCGACGGCCGTCCGGACATTGCCCGCCCCCATGGCGCCAGCCCGCAGGATGTTCCAGCTTGGACCGCCTGCCCAGGGGCGACGTCCCCAGGCGCAGGGCTGGTTGTCGAACCCCAGGGGAGCCCAGCCAAGGTCGCCGCCCGCAGCCCTCCAGGCCACCCAGGCCGGGCTGTAGTAGATGCCTGGAATCCAATACCAGCCAAGATCGGCCTTCCAGCCCCAGCGGCCGAAATGGGAAGTGACGAAACCCCATGGGTCGGCGCTCACCCAAGTCAATCCGGCCCGGCTGCAGTCCCAACGGCCGTTCCAGAATGGCCGCCAGTCCGCCGCCACGTTCGCAGGGCACCAGGCCCATGGGATCTGATCGGACACGAACACCCAATGTCCCTGTCCAGTCAGATCATCGGCGAAATATTGGATCTCCGGCGGGACCATGGCGGTGCTCTCGCCCTGGCCGATGGCCATGTGGGGACGGCACCAACGGCTGAAATCGTCCGCCGCGCGGGGGTCGACGTCGGTCTTCTTCACCACGGCCCCGGGGCCGATGCCCACCGCAAGGCTTTCGCCGTCCTGGACTACCACCCGCTTGCCCGGGCCGGCAAAAACGGCCTGGCCTTCATGCACCCATTCCTTCAGGCCCTGGGCCGGATCGACGGCAACGGTCACGTCGGCATCGTCCTGCTGGGTGACCGAGCCCTCGGGGGTGTCGATCCTGACCTGGGCGGCGCTCAGATCGCCGATGCGGACCCGGATCCTGCCGGATTCCAGGCGCAACCGCACTTCTCGCCCCTGATCGGTCTCCCCGAACAGTTCCGCCACCTGGAACCCGGTGCTGCCGTCGAAGGCGATGCGGGTGCCGTCCCCCAGAAGCAGCACTCCCCGGCCCTGGCTCTTGACCGAGTCGCCCTCGGCCACGGGTTCGCCGACCGTCAGGGGCTCATGGATGACCCCCTTGTCGATGGTGGCTCCACCCTCCAGGACTTTCGTTTCACCGTAGCGGTCCGCGCTTTCACCCAACACGGTGCGCGCCAGGAGCGACTGGGCTGCGACGGGAACGGCCACTGCGAAGATCGCGGCCGGCAGACCAAGGTGCCAGCGCCTGATGAAGATCCAATGAATCTTGACCATGATTCGCCCTCCCAATTTGGGCCGGTGAGGCCCGAAGGCATTGATGACCGGGGCCTCTCTCAAGAACCCCCGGAACTTGCGTCACCTTTGATCGGGATTTTCGAAAAAAGTTGAGAATGCGCCGCAAAATAGGCAGACGGACAGGCCCTCAGGCCCCGTGCCCTTCGCCTCCGGCACCAGGTCGGGCCACCTGCGCCGGGCTGCTTCGCCTTGGTGGAAACTGCCAACCCCTCGCCTCTGCGCTCCACCTTCGCCGTGCCCCATCCTTCAGCGCCCCGGACAGGATGGCGTCCGCCAGCCATTCCTTGGCGGTCAGGGCCACTTCCAGGGCGCTCTATATCCCCGCAAGCAACCGCAGCAGGCGTTTCTTCACGGGTTCCGCGAATATCGGGAAGCCTCTGTCCATGGTCCTGGGGCAGATATAGGTTCCGAACATTCTGTCCCAGATGGTGAAGACAAACCCCAGGTTCTTGTCCATCAGCCCTTCTGCCCCATGATGGATCCTGTGATAGGTTGGGGTGACAAATACTTCCTCGAACAATCCGAGATTCACTCTGATGTTGGCATGCAGCCATATATTGATGCCCACCGCAAAAGATAGGGCCATACCTATTTGGGAAGTCGAAAGATCCAAAAGGTAATAGGCAATAAATATTTGCGGTGCGGCAAACAGGCATAAGTGGGTAAAACTGGTGCGAGCCCCAGACAGCCACCAGATCTCGCCTATGGAATGGTGGAAACGATGGGTTGGCCACAAGAGTCTACCGTGCATGGCCCGGTGCACCCAGTACAGAGAAAAGTCGGTAAGAACGATTGCCAGAATTATTTTTGCAGATCCTGGCAAGGACCTTAAAAACGAAATAGTTACGAATGATTTGAGATGGATTGATTGGAAAAATCGATGGGCGATTGTTTTTGCTTTTTCCCCCAAGACTATGACTGAAGCCATGGCTAGTAGATTAAGCGGCAGCTCGCGCCGCCGGTCCACTGGGAATGCCGGTCTGAGGCGTTCCAAGCAGTCAACGATCAAGACAACTATCAGGAACGTGATCGTCTGAAATACCTGTTCCCGAGGCATCGTCATCAATGGGTCCTGCAATGAATTAATAATGTCATTTCGTGCCAGGTGGGTAGAAAACATCGACCGCAGCTTGGAGCGGGCGCAGCAACGACTGGAATCCTTTTCCGCGAAGCGGATCCCTGAGCCAGTTGACAAGGTAAGTCGAACCCAGCCCCCGTGGAAGGGTATGGGTAGAAAAAAACGGCCCATCGCCGTTTCTTATGGGTAGTCGCACCTTCGCCTTGGTGGTGATCGCCACCCCATCCCCCCTGCGCTCCACCTTGGCTGTCCCGCCACAGCAGGGTAGTCCACGCAGGCCTGTTTCAGGGATACTGGGCAAGACATTTACATAATGTAAAAGCATAACTAAAAAATTTATTTCCTTGCAGCCCATATTTATGTTACTAAGTGGGTTTTTTTTACAATTTACTCTATTCGCGCCCATGGAGAAAAATTGCTTATGATTCAATAAATTTATTGAATTCTATTTGGTTGCTTGTTGCTTTGTGCCATTATTTAAAAAACCCCGTTGGGACCCATGTTCAACAATCTCAAAGTCCTCGTTAAGATCATTGCCTTCCACCGGGCCGTCCGGGCGATCAACGATGCGCAGAAGGACTCCTGGTACTTGGCGGAACTGCTCCGGATCAGGTTGGAGGGCGGTCTGACCACGCCTGCCGAAGTCCTGGCCACCCTCAGGACCTGGAGAACCCATTCCGACCCGGAGCGCAAATCCATCCCCAGCAGAGTGGCGTGAACTCTGCACACCCTCGGGGATCTCTATCAAGACAGTTCTTCCTCTTTGACTTTCTTTAAACATTCTGGACAGATGCTGTGGGTCCAGGTGGTGTTGCTGTGTTTGGAAACGTAATCTTCCACCTTCTCCCACAGCCCTTGATCATCACGAACTTTCTTGCACCAGGCGCAAATGGGGAGCATGCCTTCCAACACCTTGATCTGTTCGATCGCCTGCTGAAGTTCACGATTCAACAACCTTTCCCGTTCGACCAGAGCCTTTGACCAAGAGGCGACGAGACTGATGGCCGAAAGGGCGAGGAGGCTCGAGAAGAGGTCCCAGTACCTGTACGAGTGGATCGTGTACTCGTGGAGGATGAACATTTCCATGGCATGTTTCAGACTCCCCGAGGTGAATGCGAACACCAGGCCCCATCCCCTTCCCAGGTACCAGGCGGCGAGCAGTACCGGAATGGCGAAGAAGAGCCCAAAACTGACTTTCAGGCCGAGGGTGAGGTTGAGCCATACCAACCCTGCCCACACTATGATGTTAATTCCGACGACCAGGATGATTTTGCGGCGCGAGGGGTGGTTCACGAGACATCCCTTCCAAGGCAAAGCAGATGAGCCAGAATCGGGCAGGCTTCATGCCACGCGCCTGAACGAATACGGTCTGAATCCCTTCAGGGGTGGTGGGGGCAGTGGCAAATCGTCCAACCGGTCCATCCAAGGTGATGACAACATCCGTTGAACCATGGTGTACAAGGTGTCCCGTGGAGGCCATTTGGATGGGTCGAGGCGATGGTTCCATTGTGAAAATCCAAATCCCCTTTCAAACCTTCTTACCGCTTGTGTTGACCCAAAGAGGCAGGTCCTGGTTGAACCCAGGCGCTCTGCGCCCGTGGGCGCAGTAACCCCTGCCACAAAAAGGGGCTATCCTTTCGGTCTTGGGCAACCGCCGGACTGCGCGTTGCGGTAACGAGGTGAAGGATGCTGAGGAAGACCGCAAGAATCATCAGAGTGACGGGAAGCCGGAGGCTTTCCCTGGCGACGGGGATCCTGGCGGTTCCGGCGCTGGTTGCCAGCGCGACGCCGGGGCGCGCCGCAAGCCAGGTCCCGGACCCCTGGCAGGCCACTCAGGAGATGCAGCCGGAAGATCTCGCGAAGGTGCTCGCATCGTCCGCGGGGGAACGGCTGGTGGTGCTGTACGTAGGTTTCCAGGCGCTGTACCAGAACAGCCACATCGTCGGCGCCCGGCCCACCGGGCCGGCCTCGGAACCCGATGGCGCGCAGGGCCTCCGCCGCGCGCTTCAGGGCCTCCCCCGGGACCGGAAGGTGGTCCTGTACTGCGGCTGCTGCCCCTGGGCCGACTGCCCCAACATCCGCACCGCGTTCCGCATCGCCCAGGATGCGGGTTTCCAGCAGGTGCAGGTGCTGGTCCTCCCGAGGGGCTTCCCGCAGGATTGGACGGACAAGGGCTACCCGGTTCAGACGGGGCAATAAGTTTTGTTGCAAGCGATCGCCCCCGTGTGGGGGCTGAACGCGAGTTTGCTGGATTGGTTTCCTGACTGAGGGCAACTCGGATGCCGACACCCTCTGAGCAGGCGGTTTACTTGAGGCGGGACAACCCCTGCTTCAACTCCTCGGAGTTCATGACCGGGATGAATTCCACTTCGGCATTCAATCCCATGAACAGGGGCTCGGCGATGGACGGGATGTCCGCCGGGCTCTTGAGGTCAAAGAACGCCATGCAGCATCGCCTTCCGTGCACCGAGAGGAAATAGGTGGCTTCAGGCTTGATGGCGGCAAAGGTCTGTTCCAGCAGCTTTCCGAGGGCCTCGTCTTTGATGGCCTTGTTCCCGGGCTCCACCGGGACCACGATCTGCAGCAGGGTTCGCATGTTCAACCTCCTTGGGTTGGAAAACCCTCGACAAGGATAGGTTAAACTCGGCATGCATCAATCGAATCGCCCGTTTTTTCGACAAGGGGACCGGGGCCTCAAGGTCATGACCCTGCTGATTCCGCGGCTCACTTCGCCTTGGCGGAGATCGCCAACCCGTCCGCCTTGCGCTCCACCTTGGCCGTGCCGCCGTCCTTCAGCTCCCCGAACAGGATCGCGTCCGCCAGGGGCTTCTTCAATTGCTGCTCCACCACCCGGGCCATGGGCCTGGCGCCGAACGCCGGCTCGTAGCCCTTGTCCGCCAGCCACTCCCGGGCGGGCTGGGACACCTGCAGGGTCACGCCCTTCTCGGCCAGCATGGTCTCCAGTTCCTTGAGGTTCTTGTCCACCACCTTCAGGATCTCGGGCCGGGCCAGGGGGGCGAAGGTGACGATGGCGTCCAGGCGGTTCCGGAACTCGGGGGTGAAGGCCTTCTCGATGGCGCCCCGGGCCGAGGTGCCCACGCCGGGGTCGCTGAAGCCCACCCGGCGCGCGCTCAGGTTCCTGGCCCCGGCGTTGGTGGTGAGGATCAGGATCACGTGGCGGAAGTCCCTTAGTGAAACTAGGCGTTCCCGACCAAGGCGATCCCACCCACGCCAGTGAGCGCCAGCCCCTCTGATCCCCGCAACCCAATCCCGCCCATCTCGCACCCCACAGAAGATGGGACAGGTGGAAGGTAGAATCCGTTTGCGTTAATGCTGATATATTTTATATTATGTTAATTTTTTGATGATGGGATCCTGCTTTCAGGAGGGCGCCTTTGTCCTGAACCCCTGATGATCCCTGCCAGCAGCGCAGGTCCCGGCACCGCTTCTCCTCGGGTGATGGCATGGACCGTATCGGTTATCGACGCGTTGACCGGGGTCGGCAGTCCCAGGCGATGGCCCAGGTTCATGACATAGCCGTTGATGAAATCGATCTCGGTCGGCCTGCCCTGCTCGAAGTCCTGGAGCATGGAGGCCTTGACGTCCCCGTAGAAGCCCAGGATCGCGTTCAGCCAGACCTCAAAGGCCGCGCCAGGCTCGCTGCGCCCATTCCAGCCGGGGGGCACCGGTTCGACGACCATCCGTTCCGGCCGGTCGCCGCTGGCCAGAGCCACGGAAAGGGCCTCGTCGTAGGTTCGGACGAAGAGGTCCCGACCTTCGGGAAGGGCGAGGAACTGGCGCATCGTCAACCCCGCGATGGCGCCGAGGGTCGTCACGGAGCAGTTCAGGAGCAGCTTGGACCAGACGGCGCCAACCAAATTTCGGGTCACCCGTATCTCGACCCCAGGACCCAGCAATCCGGCAACGGTCGCGGTCCTTCCACTTTCCCCCCCGGCCAGTTCGCCGATAAGCAGGTGTCCGGCATTGCGCTGCTCGAAAACACCTGGAGCCTTCATCGTCGCGCCGAGGTTCGAGAGGCCGCCAACCACCCGGGGATCTCCGAGGCGGTCGGCGACCATCTGGGCCACGAAGCCGTTCTGGATCGGCAGGAGCGCACCATCGGTAGCGAGCATCCCAGGCAGGACCGATGCGGCGGCCAGCGCGTCCTGGGCCTTTGTGGCCAGGACGATCAGGTCGAACGGCGCACCGCCCACGTAAGCCTCCAGGGGTTCGACGGGTTCCGCGACGGCCGAGACCTCCCCACCCGCGCCCGTCACGGTGAGGCCGACGGCCTTCAGGCGGGCTGCGGAATCCGTACTACGCACCGCCAGGTGGACTGGAATCCCGGCGGCCCGCAGACGGGTAGCGATAACACCACCCAATGCGCCGATGCCGACGATCAGAATCCTCATAGCTGTCTCCCATGTCCGGTGCGGCGCTTGTCACCCAGCATAGGCCTGGCTTGTTGATCCGGGCAACCACCGGACGGCGCGTCGCGGTTTCGAGGTGAAGCATGGTGAAGAAGACCGGAAGAATCATCGGAACGACGGGAAGCCGAAGGCTTTCACTTGCGACGGGGATCCTGGCGCTTCCGGCGCTGGTTGCCAGCGCGACGCCGGGGCGCGCCGCAAGCCAGGTCCCGGACCCCTGGCAGGTCACCCAGGAGATCCAGCCGGAAGATCTCGCGAAGGTGCTGGCCTCGCCCGCGGGGGAAAGGCCGGTGGTGCTGTACGTGGGTTTCCAGGCGCGGTACCGGAACAGCCCTATCGTTGGCGCCCGGCCCACCGGGCCGGCCTCGGAACCCGATGGCGCGCAGGGTCTCCGCCGCGCGCTTCAGGGCCTCCCCCGGGACCGGAAGGTGGTCCTGTTCTTCGGCTGCTGTCCCTGGGCCGACTGCCCCAACATCCGCACCGCGTTCCGCATCGCCCAGGACGCGGGTTTCCAGCAGGTGCAGGTGCTGGTCCTCCCGAAGAGTTTCCCGCAGGATTGGACGGACAAAGGATACCCGGTTCAGACTGGGGAGGCGGGGCAATAAGAATTCGGAGCAAGAGGCATTGGGATGGCGGCTGGTGCAGGCGAGAGGCCGATCATGAGCCGCAACCACTTGTTTCCCATCGGCCTTGCCCGGTTGGGGAACTGCGACCTCCGCGGCAGCGATAGAACCCCATGATTCTAGCGGATGCATAAACTTCAGAGTTCCCATGGCCGCTCCTTCCCGCGCATTGATCCGCTACCTGCCCACCGTGGGCCGCCTTGAAATCGTATGATTCGATGCCGTCCTGGGCCGTGAACTCGGCAAGCTTCTTCGGATCCCGGGTGCCCATTGTGCGACGGGTCTCCTGCAGAGCTGGAAGGCTGGCCCTCCATGGACGTTGAAACCCGGGTTATCCAGATCGGCGAAGGTCAGTACCGGTCATTGGCGCTTTCCGGCGACAGGGGCCAAGGCTGTGCGCCGCGACCATTGATCGTCGTCCCTCCGTGCAGGAACATCGCGCCATTGGCGATGAAATCGGCCGGGAAATTGAGTTTCGGCCTACTGAGGGAGTCGAGCCTTGCCGTCTGCTCCGGTGTCAGGACCACGTCAACGGCCGCGAGGTTGTCTTCGAGCTGGGCCATCGTGCGCGCACCGATAATGGTGGACGTCACGCCCGCGCGGCCTTGCACCCAGGCCAGCGCGACGCGGGACGGCGTGGAGTCGATCTCGTTCGCGATGCGTGCGAGCTCGTCGATGATGTCATAGGCTTTGTCGTCCAAAGCGCTGGTGGCCCAGGCACCTCGTGATGCTTCCTGGATGCCATGCCGGTCACGGGAGTATTTGCCGGACAGGACTCCGCTCTTGAGGGGGGACCATGGGGTTATGCCAAGCCCCAGCTCCCGTGCCATCGGCACCAGTTCGCCTTCGACCGTGCGTTCGAGGAGCGAATATTCGATCTGGAGTGCGATGAGCGGGGACCAGCCGCGCATCCGGGCGAGCGTCTGCGCCTCTGCGCACTTCCACGCGGGCGTGTCGGAGAAGCCGATGTAGCGGACCTTCCCGCTCGCCACCAGATCGTCCAGGGCGCGCATCGTCTCCTCGATGGGAGTCGTCGCGTCCCAGGCGTGCAGCCAGTACAAATCGATGTAGCTTGTCTGCAGCCTGCGTAGCGACTCTTCGCATTGCGCAGCGATTGCCTTGCGGCTCATCCCGCCACCGTTGGGGTCTCCACGAAACAGGTTGCTCGTGAACTTGGTGGCTATCACGAGTCGGTCTCGCTTGGCCGGGTGGCGGCCCACATGATCGCCGATGATTTTCTCCGAGTGTCCTTTGGTATAGGCATTGGCAGTGTCGATGAAATTGCCTCCCCGTTCGAGGAAGCAGTCCATGATGGCTTCCGAGTCCTTCACACTCGAGCCCCATCCCCAGTCTTCGCCGAACGTCATGGCGCCGAGGCAAAGGGGGGAGACTCGAAGGCCGGAACGACCGAGGGTGACGTAGTGATTGAGGGGCATTCGTACCTCCTGTTGCGCAAAATCCACCGCTTCAAACTCCGGCCGGATTTCGATGTCGAGAGCCTCGAGATAACGATGTGGATGAACGGCCATAGATGGACATGACCGATCCACCTTGCAATGGCGAACGGGAAGTTACCGTCTGGTCGGCAGGCTGTCAATACAAGAGCAAGCAGAATGACCTCACCCCAGACTTCGAAAGATGAATTGATAGGCCAGGTTGGCAGGGGTGATAGGTGGACGATCAGGACTGGGGCTGGGTGACCCGCTTTGCCGAGGCTCCATTAGGGATTTCGGGACCCGCCAGCGAGCATTTTCCATCACCCATCAACCCACCAACACCCTCAGCTTTTGAGGCTCTTCACTGAATCGTGTGGGTGGCTGGTTGGAAGGGGGGGCGGTCCAGGTTCCAATAGGAGGTTAGACGCCAAGGAGACATCATGACGGTCAAGCGCCTGGATAACGTCGGCATCGTGGTAGAAGACATCGATGCCGCCATCGAGTTCTTCACCGAACTTGGCCTCGAGCTCGAGGGGCGCGCCCCAATCGAAGGAGACTGGGCAGATGGCGTCACTGGATTGCGCGATGTGCGTGTCGAGATTGCCACGATGCGCACGCAGGATGGTCATGGTCGGCTCGAGCTGTCCCAATTCCTTGCACCGCCTGTAGTTGCCGATCACCGCAGCGCCCCGGTGAATGCGCTCGGTTACCTGCGCGTCATGTTCACCGTGGAGGACATCGACGATACGCTCTCCCGGCTCGGCAAACACGGCGCGGAGCTTGTCGGCAACGTAGTCCAGTACGAAGATACCTATCGGCTTTGCTACATCCGGGGCCCCGAAGGAATTCTCATCGGGCTCGCCCAAGAGCTCGGGCAGCAGACTTACCGATGAACATAGGTGACAGGTATGGCGGAAATAATTCCTATGACTCCATAAAAAGATACGGGATCATCTTGGATTGCTTGTCTGCTCCACCGGCTCACTTGGCCTTGGTGGCAATCGCCAGCCCCTCGCCCTTGCGTTCCACCTTCGCCGTGCCGCCGTCCTTCAGCTCCCCGAACAGGATCGCGTCCGCCAGCGGCTTCTTCAGCTGCTGCTCGACCACCCGGGCCATGGGCCGGGCGCCGAACGCCGGTTCGTAGCCCTTGTCCGCCAGCCACTCCCGGGCCGGCTGGGACACCTGCAGGGTCACGCCCTTTTCGGCCAGCATGGCGTCCAGTTCCTTGAGGTTCTTGTCCACCACCTTGAGGATCTCGGGCCGGGCCAGGGGGGCGAAGGTGACGATGGCGTCCAGGCGGTTCCGGAACTCGGGGGTGAAGGCCTTCTCGATGGCGCCCCGGGCCGAGGTGCCCACGCCGGGGTCGCTGAAGCCCACCCGGCGCGCGCTCAGGTTCCGCGCGCCGGCGTTGGTGGTGAGGATCAGGATCACGTGGCGGAAGTCGGCCTTGCGCCCGTGGTTGTCGGTGAGGGTGGCGTGGTCCATCACCTGCAGCAGGATGGCGAACAGGTCCGGGTGGGCCTTCTCGATCTCGTCCAGCAGCAGCACCGCGTGGGGGGCCTTGCGCACGGCGTCCACCAGCAGCCCGCCGTCCTCGAAGCCGACGTAGCCGGGAGGGGCCCCGATCAGCCGGCTCACCGCGTGCTTCTCCATGTACTCGGACATGTCGAAGCGGATGAATTCCACCCCCAGGATCCGGGCCAGCTGCTTGGCCAGCTCGGTCTTGCCCACCCCGGTGGGACCGGCGAACAGGAAGCTGCCCACCGGGCGCTCCGAGCCCCGCAGCCCGGAGCGGGACAGCTTGATGGCCGAGCACACCTTCTCCACCGCCGGATCCTGGCCGAACAGCACCCCCTTGATCCCATCCTCCAGGCTGGCCAGCTTCTCCCGGTCGTCGGAGCCGACGCTGTGCACCGGCACCCGGGCGATCTTGGCCACCACCGCCTCCACCTCCGGCACGCCGATGGTCTTCTTGCGCCGGCGGGCCGGCAGCACCTTCTGGGCGGCCCCGGCCTCGTCCAGCACGTCGATGGCCTTGTCCGGGAGCAGCTGGTCCCGGATGTGCCTGGACGACAGGCGCACCGCCGCCTCCAGGGCGGCGTCCGAGAACCGGACCCCGTGGTGCTCCTCGTAGCGGGAGCGCAGGCCCTTGAGGATGGCCACGCTGTCCGCCTCGCTGGGCTCGGTCACGTCGATCTTCTGGAACCGCCGGGACAGGGCCCGGTCCCGGTCCAGGGAGGCTTTCACGTCGTTGTAGGTGGTGGCGCCGATGCAGCGCAGCTCGCCCCGGGCCAGCACCGGCTTGAGCAGGTTGGAGGCGTCCATGGAGCCCCCGTTCACCGCCCCGGCGCCCACCAGGGTGTGGATCTCGTCGATGAACAGCAGGGCCCCGGGCTGGTTGGACAAGGCCTCCAGCACCGCCTTCACCCGCTCCTCGAAATCGCCCCGGTAGCGGGTCCCGGCCAGCAGGGCGCCCATGTCCAGGGAATACAGGGCGGCGCCCTTCAGGGCATCGGGCACGTTGCCCTGGTGCAGGCGCAGGGCCAGGCCTTCGGCGATGGCGGTCTTGCCCACCCCGGTCTCCCCCACCAGCAGGGGGTTGTTCTTGCGGCGCCGGCACAGCACGTGGACGACCCGCTCCAGTTCCGTCTCCCGGCCGATGAGCGGGTCGATGCGCCCTTCCGCGGCCCGGGCCACCAGGTCCACCGCGTACAGCTTCAGGGGGTCCCTGGCCGGGGGTTCGGCCTCCTCGGCGGCCTCGGCGCCCTCCTTGGGCTGGGGGCCCAGCCCGGCCTCCACCTCCACCCCGCCGTGGGCCAGGTGCTTGAGCAGGGGCAGGCGGTTGACCCCCTGGCGCTTGAGCAGGTACGTGGCCTGGCTCTCCTTCTCCTGGAGCAGGGACACCAGCACCGAACCGCTGTTCACCTCGGCCCGCTCGGAGGAGATGGTGTGCATGATGGCCCGCTCGATGACCCGGTTGAAGCCCCGGGTGGGCATGGGGTTCACCGGGTGTTCCTTGGGCAGGGCCTCCAGCTGCTGGCGCAGCCAGTCCTCCAGCTCCAGGCGCAGGCGCGCCGGGTCGCCGCCGCAGGCGGCCTCCGCGTGCACCACCAGGGGATCGTCCTGGAGGGCCAGGAGCAGGTGCTCCAGGGTCAGGAACTCGTGCCGGGAGTCCCGGGCCAGGTTGAAGGCCTGCTGGATGCACCGGTTCAGGGCGGCGGTGAGGGAAGGCGAGGAGGAGGGCACGTCAGGACTCCGGTTCCAGGGTGCACAGCAGGGGGAATTCCTTGGCTTCGGCCATGGCCTTCACCTGGGCCGCCTTGGTGTCGGCCACGTCGAAAGGGTAGATGCCCGCCAGGCCCTTGCCTTTGCGGTGCACTTCCAGCATGACCCGCACCGCCTCCGCCTCCGGCTTGCGGAACACGCTCTGCAGGATCCACACCACGAATTCCTGGGTGGTGTAGTCGTCGTTGTGCAGGACGACCTTCCACAGGACCGGCGGGCTCAGGCGCAGGTGCGTGCGCGGCTTGGCGGCGGTCCGGCTCGTATTTTCTAATACTTTGGAAGCGTTCGACTTGGACATTTGGCAGTTCCGGTGTCTCAATCTCTATTCTATCAACATCCTCCTGGACGGAGGCTACGGCAGGAGCCGTTCCGGGCGCCAATCCGCCGTTTTTTGCAAGTGCATTTCCCAGAATACTTGGGCCACGAGGTCCGGATCCAGGGAGGTCCCCGCCTGGACGAAGGCGCGCAGGGTGACGGTGGCCGCATGGATGCCCTCGGGCGCCAGTTCCTCCCCCAGGGACAGGGCCAGGCTGCGCAGGGCCGCCTTGCCCAGGGAGGCGGAGGCCAGCCCCGGCTTGGGCGCCAGGGCCAGCCCGCCGCCGGTGAGCAGGATGGTGCCCCGCCCGGCCCGGCGCATGGCGGGCAGGGCCCACCGGACCGCGGCCAGGGGCGCCTCCACGTTCACCCGCAGATCCGCCCGCAGCCGGTCCGGGTCCAGGTCCCAGGCGGGACCCGGGGCGCCGGCGGAAGCGTTGTAGACCAGCACCTCCGGCCAGCCCCCCCAGCCCTCGACGGCGGCGCAGGCCGCCTCCAGGGCCCCCTCCAGGGCCAGGTCCGCCCCCAGCACCCGGGCCGGGGCGCCCTCCGCCTCCAGGGTCGCCCGGAAGGCCTCCAGGGGATCAACCGGACGGGCTACCGCCGCCACCCGGAAGCCGCCCCGGGCGAACCGGCGGGCCACCGCCAAGCCGATGCCGGGGCCGGCGCCGAAGACCACTGCCAGGGGCTTGTCCATGAGGTTTTCCGCAGGCGCACGTCTGCCTGGCTCCTATTATAGCCCCCCAAATGATGGGGGTCACAACGGTCCGGGCTCCCCGCGGCAGGCTTGGTAAGATCGGGTCCAGCGCCTTTTTGCCAACCCAACCCACCACCTGCACAGGGGAACCGCATGTCCATCACCCGACTGGAACAACTGCTCGACGCGGTCAAGGCCAAGCCGCGCAAGCGCCTGGCCGCCGCCTACGCCAACGACGCCCACACCATCGAAGCGGCCCGCGATGCCATGGCCAGGGGCATCGTGGACGCCACCCTGGTGGGCGACGAGGCGGTCATCCGCGCCAAGTGCCGGGAACTGGGCATCGACCCGGAGACCTTCCAGATCGTCCACGAGCCCAGCGACAGCAAGGCCGCCGCCCGGGCGGTGGCCCTGGTGCGCTCGGGGGAATGCCAGATCCTCATGAAGGGCCTGGTGAGCACCGACAAGTACATGCGGGCGATCCTGAACAAGGAGGACGGATTGATGGACCCCGGGGCGGTGCTGTCCCACGTCTCGGTGATCGAGCATGCCCGCTACCCCAAGCTGCTGGTGTGCGGCGACGTGGCGGTGCTGCCCTACCCGGACCTGAAGGAGAAGATCGCCATCCTCAACTACTGCGTGGAGGTGGCCCACACCCTGGGGGTGGCCAAGCCCAAGGTGGCCCTCATCGCCGCCTCCGAGCAGGTGCTGCCCAAGGTCCAGCCCACCGTGGACGCCGCCATCATCGCCAAGATGGCCGACCGGGGGCAGATCAAGGGCGCCTTCGTGGACGGCCCCATGGGCCTGGACGTGGCCATCGACCGGGAGTCCGCCCAGACCAAGGGCGTCACCGGCGAAGTGGCCGGCGATGCGGACTGCCTGGTGTTCCCCAACATCGACGCCGGCAACGTGTTCTACAAGACCAGCACCAAGCTGGCCGGCAGCGAGCTGGCCGCCATGGTGGTCGGGGCCCAGGCCCCGTGCATCCTGTCCTCCCGGGGGGACAGCGTGCTCACCAAGCTGTACTCCATCGCCCTGGCGGCGCTCACGGCCAGGTAGGGCCAGCCGCCTATCGTTCCAGTCCGGTGTAGACCTTGGGCACTTCCTTGCCGGCCAGCACCCGCAGGGCGCCCTTGGCCAGGGCGCCCATCTCGTTCTCCCCCGGGTAGACCGTGACCCCGCAGCCCACGGCGGCCACGGAGCGCTTGATGAACTCCACCGTGACCTTGCACCGGGCCATGCCCCCGGTCAGCAGGATCCGGTCCACCTTCTCGCCGCCGAAGGCGGGGACCAGGGAGGCGATCCACCTGGAGACCTGGTAGGCCATGGCGTCCATCACCTCCACCACCTCCGCGTCGCCGGCCAGGTAGCGCTTCTCCAGCTCCCGCAGGTCGGCGCTGCCCAGCAGGTCGATGAGGCCGCCCCGGCCCTTGTTGAGCTTTTTCAACTCGTCCTTGGTGTACTTGCCGGAAAAGCACAGGTCGATGAGCTGGCCCACCGGCAGGGAGCCGGAGCGCTGGGGGGTGAACGGGCCCTCGCCGTCCAGGGCGTTGTTCACGTCCAGGTAGCGGCCCCGGTGATGGGCGCCCACGGAGATGCCCCCGCCCATGTGGGCGACGATCACGTTGACCCGCTCGTAGAAGGTCTGCTGCTCCTCGGCGTAGCGCCGGGCGGTGGCGATCTGGTTCAGGGCGTGGCTGATGATCTTGCGGCGGATGCACTTGAGGCCGGTGATCTTGGCCATCCCCGGCACTTCGTCCACCACCACCGGGTCGATGATGAAGGCCGGGCGGCCGGTACCGGCCACCAGCTCCCGGGCGATCAGGCCGCCCAGGTTGGAGGCGTGGTCCCCCTGCACCCCCTGCATCAGGTCCCGGGCCATGGCCTCGTTCACCGTGTAGGTGCCGTGGCACACCGGCCGCAGCACGCCGCCGCGCCCGGCCACAGCGTCCAGGCCGTCCACCGACAGGCCGTTCTGGGCCAGGAAGGCCAGGATGGCCTCCTTGCGGAAGGCGAACTGGGCGGTGACCGGCCGGCCTTCGAAGGGCATCAGCTCCTGCTGGGAGTGCTGCAGTTCCTGGGTGAAGCGCTCCTGGTCCCCTTCGTACACGGCGATCTTGGTGGAGGTGGAGCCGGGGTTGACGGCCAGCACCCGGTAGCGGCGGAAGAAGGTGTCCTTGGGGGTCTCGGTCCAGGCGCCGTAGCGGTACATGCGCACCATGGAGGCCTTCACCGCCAGGCGGATGTCCTCGGGCTTGCAGTCCCGGGCCAGGTCCACGCCCTTGAAGCGCAGCCCGAACATCACCGGGAATTTCTTGGCGTCGGGGAAACGCAGGGAATAGAGGTAGTAGAGCATGCTGCCCATGTCCACGCTGGGGCAGATGATGACGTTGGCGGTGCCGGGCCAGGAGGTGTCCTCGCCGGGCTGGTAGTAGGTGGCCGAGCGCTTGGACAGGGCGACGTTCACTTTCACTTCCCCCTCGATGCTGATGGACTGGTAGCGCTCCCCCTTGGCGATGCGCTCCTCCAGCAGGGCCGGCGCCAGCTGGGTGGCCTGGCGCACCAGGGCCACCGACGGGCCCTCGTCCGAGCCGCGGTTGGAGTGGGAGACGATGGCGCCGTGGATGCGCGGCAGCACCTCCTCGGGGATCAGGTCCCGGGCGATGGCGCAGGTGCCCACCGCCACCTTGGCCAGGGTCTCGGGGGTCATGGCGGCGTTCACCCCGATGTCCCCGAACACTACGATGTTCTGCTGGAAGACGCTCTCCGGATGGTCGTCCGGGAACACGAAGACCCCCGCCTCGCAGGACGTGTCCTGGTCCCCCAGGGCGCGCACCATGGGCCGGAAGTAGTGGTTCTCGTCGTTGGCGGCGCCGCCCACCACCGTGTCCGCGTGGCCCTGGGCCACCGCCGAGATGGCGAAGTTCACCGGCCGCGAGGCCCACGCGCGGGCTTCCGCCAGGGACAGGTCCCGGCCTTCCTCCAGGCACCCCTGCTGCCAGACCTGGGCGAACTCGTCCACCAGCTCCGGATGCTGGGGGATGTCCACGAAGGCGCTCTCCGCCAGGGCGAAATCCAGACGGGTCGGATCGAGGTTGGGCAGCTCCCGCCGGACCATGTCCCGCACCGCCTCCTCGGAGGCCAGGAACACCGGCCGGGCGAAGCGGGTGAGGTAGCACGCCGCCTCGATGATGCGGGGGTCCTGGCTCTCGGGGAAGACGATGGTGGGCCTGGGCTTGCCGCTGGCCAGCAGTTGCCGGTCGAAGGATCCTTCGATATCGAACATAGGCACCTCGGTAAGCGGATGGCGGAACCTGCGGGTAACTTCGTGAGCCGTCAGCGCACTCCAACGATGACGGCCCCGGGGCGGTGGAAGGTGAGCGGCGCGGGCCCAGCTGAATTCTACCAAGCGGCCCGGTCACCCCTTCAGGGCAATAGGTCACAACCTGAAGTCTTGACGTTCATGGATGATGGGTGTTCCATATGCGCACATCTTCCAGGAGGAAAAAATGGGCACCCAGGGGCGGGCCATCGTCGACATGGATGTGAACCAGCTGCTCAGGCTGCTCAACGCCGCCCTGGCCAGCGAGTGGCTGGCCTACTACCAGTACTGGCTGGGCGCCAAGGTCCTCAAGGGCCCCATGAAGGATGCCGTGGCGGCCGAACTGAACCTGCACGCCACCGAGGAGCTGAACCACGCGGTGCTGCTGGCCGGGCGCATCGTCCAGCTGGGGGGCACGCCGGTGCTCAGCCCGGCCCAGTGGTTCGAACTGAGCCCCTGCGCCTACGACGCGCCCGCCGACCCGTTCGTGGGGGCGATCCTGGACCAGAACATCGCCGGGGAACAGTGCGCCATCACCACCTACAAGAACCTGATGGACGTCACCAAAGACAAGGATATGGTCACTTACAACATCGCCCTGACCATCCTGACCCAGGAGGTGGAGCACGAGGAAGATCTGCAGAGCCTGAAGGAAGACTTGGCCTTGATGATGAAAAAATAATGAACTGCTGTTTACCCTCCGGATGGGCGGGACGGCATCGACGATCTGGCTGTGGGCATCGGCATGATGGCCGCAGCCAGTATCCAGGTTGCGGTGAATCCGGGGAAAGGGCTTGGACGCAGAGGTCGCCGAGGAGCAGAGGACGCTGAGAACTGAATGGTTAACGGGCAAATGGCGCCGACCCACCCGCCGCATGGCCCCCCAGGCCCCAGCGGAGGCGGGGTCCCTGGGCTCGAGAACCCAGGCGGACCATGCTTGACGAACGCAAGGATGGTCCGCCTCAGCGTCCTCCGCTCCTCGGCGATCTCTCTGCCTTTAATCTTTTGGTCCCTCGCTGGTTCAGGTGGGTAGCGAGGTAGCGGAGCGCAGCGGAGGGCCCCAGAGGGGCACGAGGCCGTCAAATTTCAACTTCCCAGCGATAAGGTCGACGATGGCGATGATATTCCGAGTGGTCTGGTAGCTCCTGGGCCCTCCGCCTGGCGGGTAACCGCCGGTTGCTCCCACCTGGGCGCCGATCTGCTACGGGAGATGGTGGAAGCCATTGGTGTCCGGATGAAGGACACTCTTATCCAAAAAAATTGACTTTCATGGACAAGGGGAGGATATTACCGCCGCCAGTCAGCCAGCATTCCTTCCATTTCCATCCGTCCCCGGCCTTTGCCCAGGGGAAGTGCCGAGGGACTGTCGAGCTTCCCTTGGGGAATCAAGGGGGGATCGTGAACGCGAAAGTCAAATTCCTTGCCTTCGCAACCGTTGGTTCCCTGGCCATAGCCCCAGCGGTGGCCCAGAGCGAAACAGGCCCAGTTAACCCCCTGGTAGGGGTCTGGCAGTTGGTCGACGTGGGATTCCATGCTGAGGGCCGACGGCATATGGATTCCACTTTTGGACCGAAAGCGACCGGAACGCTCATCTGCCTTCCGTCCGGAGTCCATTCGAGGCAGATCCTGAGCGATCCCCCTCCGGTCCAGAAGACTCCGGGCATCCTGCCTTTCGCCAACGACAAGGAAAAGCTCCTTGCCGCCATGGGTTACGACGCCCAATTTGGCACCTACTCTGTCCATGACCAGCGGGTGACGTTCCACCTCCAGGCGGCCCTTTGGCCCAACAGGGTAGGCATCGATGAAACGATGCACTATCAGGTATCTGCTGATAAACTTATAACATCGCGAGGACTCTCCTACCATAACTCCCCCATCGAGGAAAGGATGGAGTGGAGACGCCTAAATGTGGAGCCCAAGGGGAAAGTTTATTCCCTGGTCAGCGTGGAGGTGCTCACACCGGACGGTAAGCCGGATCCGCAGCAGGGGAAATGGATGGGAGACCACCCGACCGGGCAACTCATCGACCTGCCGGCTGGTTACTACGCTCTGCAAGTCATGCGGGACCCTCGTCCCCGATGGTCCGGGGAGTACTTTCCTGAGGCAAACGAGAAGGTCAAGCTGGCAGCCGTCCTCGGCAACTACGCCGATTATGGGACCTACACCTACGACGCGGCCAACGCCGTCTCCACCAGCCACATGCTGGGAAGCCTTTGGCCGAACCTGCGGGGTCACGACCTGAAGACCCACCCCCAGATGGACGGGGACCGGTTCATCAACACCACTGATCCCATCGACACCGGGAAGGGCACTTCGCTGATCTATCGCTGGACTTGGGAAGTGGTGAAATAGGGCCGGCCCAGGGGCAGGCCTACAAAACTGCGTTGAGCGCCTATAGGAGGAACAACTATGCACTTCCCGTTGTTACTTTCAGGGGTAGCCCTCGGCATGGGACTACTGACTGCCTGCGGCGGTGGCGGTGGCGGTGGCTCAAGTTCCAGCTCCACCTCTACCCCTCCCCAAGTTCTGACCTACACCGGTCCTTCCACTCCGGCCGTCATCGCCAGCGTCAGCGATGGCCAGACCCTTACCCTAGCCGCATTGACCAGCGGCGGCACAGGACTCGCCGATTACGTGGCCAAGGGAACGGACTCCTCTTCGGCCACCCCTTTCCTGCCTGGCCTCCTGAAGGCACTGGCGTCGAATCCCCAAGCCGTCCGGCCGGATGTTTCCGGTGGGTTGACGGAAGAAGGCGCCTGCGGGGGGTCCGCATACTTTTCCTGGGAAACCACCGACGGCGTTAACTACACCGGGACGGCAACCTACAACAATTATTGCCTCAATCCGGGGAATTTCCCCATCGTGCTAAACGGCACTTGCAATTGGACCCAATATTATCCTTCGAGCTCTGACTCCAATGACTTTAGCGAAAATTGGAGTACCGATGATTTGTATGTAGCTCTGGCCGGAAAGACTTACATCTGCAACCTGACCTCGTCAGCTTTCTGCACCAACAATGTCCCCGGGACAATTTCCTCCACCTGCACTTACCAGGCGCCGGACGGCAAAGTTTACCTTGCGTCCAACTACCAGGTCTCCTTCGGCCAAAGCGGCACCACAACCATCTCCGGCACCTTCTACCACCCAGACTACGGTTCTGTGGTGGTGGCCACTCCCACGCCGCTGGCCTACTCGGACTGCAGCGGTACCTACCTGCCGACCGGCGGCAGCCTCCAGATCACCGGAGCGAACGGTGTCACCGCCACTTCCGCCCCTCAGAGCTGCTCCACCTACCAGGTGTGCATCAGCAATGGCACCCAGACCTGCCAGACCTTCAACTGGCCCTAGCAGGACTGCAGAAACCTTGAATTAAGAAAGGAGACCCCCCCCTGTACCCTGCGCAGCAAGGACCTGAAGACCCACCCCCATATGGACGGGAACCGGTGCATCGACACCACCGATCCCATCGACGCCGGGAAGGGCAAGGCGCGGGTCTGCCGTCGGACCTGGGAGCCGATCAAGTAATACGTGGCCCAGGGGCAGGCTTACAAACACACGGTTCCCACAACGCTCCCTTCAGGGCCATCACCATCAGGTGCTACCCGCACGATTCAGCGAGGGGCCCATTTTTTTCTATGAACTTGCCATGCCGGTAGGCCAGGCGGCTTCCCTGACCTTTTAGCAGAACGGTTCCTAGAGATGGGTTTCGCCGGTATGCCGCTGGTGCTGGTCGATGTCTTCCGCGTCCCAGGGGTAGACCACCCAGACGTCCTCCAGGTGCTGGCCCACCCAGTAGCGGCGCACCTCGGGGGGAAACTGGGCCTGCTTGGGCTTGTCCTTGCAGTGGAGCACCGCCACGCCGATCTCGGCCGGGTGGTGGGTGAGCAGTTCATGCAGGCAGTAGGCCAGGGTGGTGCGGCTGTCGTCCACTTCGTCGATGAGCAGGACCCTGCGGCCCCGCAGCTTGCGCTCCACTTCGTCGATCCACTGGACCTTCTCCGGTCCCGCGCCCATCTGGTTGTCGTCGTTGTAGAGCTTCACGCCGACGGTGAGGATGGGCTTCTTCAGGAAGGTCTTGAGGATCCGGGCGGGGATGAAACCGCCGGTGCCGATGGCCACGGTCACGTCCGGGTCGAACCCGCTCGCCTGGATCTCCCGGGCCAGACCCGCCACGGTACGGTGGATCTCGTTGTAACTGAAGTAGCGTTTGACTGTGGTTTCCATTTCCCAAGGATACCTGGAGTTTCCGGTGCAACGGAGGGCAGGTTGAGAACACTCATGGACGGGCCTGACGGTCCCGCCTTAACACGACCGGGCAGACCGGCATCCAAGCCAGGGGGATCCCATGAAGGTGGCCATCGTCGGAGCGGGGAACGTGGGCGCGACCCTGGCCTATACCCTCCTGGTCAGAGGGAGTTGCGACGCCATCAGCATCATCGACACCAATCGGGAGAAGGCCCAGGGGGAGGTCGACGACCTGAGCCACGGTTTGCCCCTGGCCGAGAACCTGGAGATCCGGGCCGAGGGCTACGAGGGGGTGGCGGAGGCCCAGGTGATCGTGGTGACCGCCGGGCGCAACCGCAAGCCGGGGGAGACCCGGCTGGACCTGGCCCGGGCCAACGTGGCCATGCTCGAGGACATCCTGCGCGACCTGGAGGCCCACTACCGGGACGCCATCGTGATCATGGTGAGCAACCCGGTGGACGTGCTCACCCAGGTGGCCTGCCGGCGCATGGACATCCCCAAGGGACGGATCCTGGGGTCGGGCACGGTGCTGGACTCCTCCCGGTTCCGCTACCTGCTGGGACGGGAGTTCGCCATCGACCCGCGCAACGTCCACGCCTACATCATCGGCGAGCACGGGGACTCGGCGGTGGCGGTGTGGAGCATGGCCAGCATGGGCCAGATCCCCATCACCCAATACGCCCCGCCCGGGCGGGGGCCCCTCGCCCCGGAGGACCGCCGGCGCATCGAGGAAGCGGTGCTGAGCGCCGGCAAGGCGGTGATCCAGCGCAAGGGGGCCACCTACTACGCCATCGCCCTGTCCGTGAGCCGGATCCTGGAGGCCATCACCGGCAACGAACAGAGCGTGTTCACCGTGTCTTCGCCCATGGAGGGCTTTCTGGGCCTCTCGGGGGTCTGCCTGAGCCTGCCGGCGGTCCTGGGCCGGGAAGGCATCCGTGAATTGCTGCCCATCCGCCTGGATCCGAGCGAGCAGGAGGCCCTGGGCCGGTCCGCCCGGGTGCTCAAGGACTTGCTGAGGGAATTGGGCTACTGACGTCAGAACCTCACCGTCAAGCCCAACTGGACTGTGCTGGTGAAGGACCAGGCCACCGGCACCGGGCCCACCTGCACCTGCACATCCTTGAAAAAGAGCGCTTGATAGAGCAGTTCCAACCCCAGGTTGGCGGTGAACTCATAGCCTACCCCTGCCTCCGGATAGGGCACGACCTGGTGGTTGGTGGTGCTGCCTGCGCCCGCTTGGCCGCTTCCCGAAACGTCCAGGCCGGCCCAGGCCACCCCGACGCCTCCCAGCAGGTAGAAACCCTGGTCGACCCTGCCCCCGGGGAAGTAGTCGTAATCCGCCCCCAGGGAAATCACGTCCGCCTTGGCGGACACGTCCACGTCCCCGGCGCTGGTGGCCACGGTGCCCGAGTCGGTGGCGTGCAGGTAGTCCAGGCGCGGGACGATGGCCTGGCCCCGGCCCAGGGGCACCGCGGACTGGAAACCCACCCCGAAGCCGCCGGCGTGCAGGGAAGCGCCCACGACGGCGCAGCAGAGGAAGGTGGCGCAACGTTTCATGGAAATGCCCTGCCGACGTAGGGCCTGGAGCCAGGACCGCCCAAGGGTAGCAGGGGCCTGGGCGGGATGGCTCGGCGGCCGGCGTCCGCGCCCCCCTTGCGCGAATCCAGATGCAAAAATAGTTGAGTTTGGGACGCATTATCGGTAAAACAAATCTCATCCCACCCGGGAGGTGGCCCATGCCCAACCCCAATGGCACGTCCGAGGAGGGAACGGCGCGGCCGGTGGGCGTCCAGGCTCTGTTGCGCAAGATCATGGAGCAGGACCAGGGGATCTTCTTCGCCCTGGATGTCCAAGGCCATTTCCTGGACGTGAGCCGCGGCTGCCAGAGGGTGTGGGGGTTCCGCCCGGAGGAACTGATCGGGACCAGCTTCCTGGACTTCATCCACCCCGGCGACCGGCTGCGGGTGCGCCAACTCACCGAGGCGGCCCAGAAGGGCGACCTCTCCAGCATCGACGCCCGGTGCCTGGACAAGGAGGGCAACCCCATCCATCTCATGTGGAAGTTCACCTGGTCGCCCCGGGACCAGGTCTATTCGGCCATGGCCCGGGAGTTCCTGGACCGCAAGGAGCACGCGGAGAAGCTGGCGGCGGTGGAGGAGCTGGAGGCCTTCAAGCGGGCCCTGGACGAGCACGCCATCGTGGCGGTCACCGACGCCCGGGGCAGGATCACCTACGTGAACGACAAGTTCTGCACCATCTCCAAATACGGGCGGGAGGAACTGCTGGGGCAGGACCACCGCATCATCAACAGCAAGCACCACCCCAAGTCCTTCTTCGCCAACCTCTGGGGCACCATCCTGGCGGGCCGGGTGTGGAAGGGGGAGATCCGCAACCGGGCCAAGGACGGCAGCCACTACTGGGTGGACACCACCATCGTGCCGTTCCTGGGGCCCGACGGCAGCCCGGTGCAGTTCGTGGCCATCCGCGCCGACATCACCGAGCGCAAGCTGGCCGAGGAGTCCCTGCGCCAGTCCCAGAAGCTGGAGAGCCTGGGCGTGCTGGCCGGGGGGATCGCGCACGACTTCAACAACCTGCTCACCAGCATCCTGGGCAACTGCAACCTGGCGGCCATGGTGCTTCTCCAGGACAGCCCGGCCCAGCCGTACCTGGACCAGATCGAGAAGGCCACCATGCGCGCGGCGGACCTGTCCCGGCAGATGCTGGCCTACGCGGGCAGGGGCAAGGTGGCCATCCTGCGGGTGAACATGAACCGCCTGGTGCAGGAGATGACCGAACTGCTCTCCGTGTCCCTGTCCAAGAAGGTGCTGATCCGCTACGACCTGGCGCCGGTGCTCCCGGAGATCATGGGCGATCCCACGCAGATGCAGCAGGTGGTCATGAACCTGGTGACCAACGCCTCCGAGGCCATCCCCGAGGGCGAGAGCGGCGTCATCACCCTGCGCACGGGCGAGATGATGATCGAGAAGTCGTACTCCACCGTCTCCAGCATCCCGGTGGGGCTGAACCCCGGGCGCTACGTCACCCTGGAGGTGAGCGACACGGGCATCGGCATGACTCCCGAGGTGATCGCCAAGATCTTCGATCCGTTCTTCACCACCAAGTTCACCGGTCGGGGGCTGGGGCTCTCGGCCCTGCTGGGGATCGTGCGCAGCCATGGGGGCGGGCTCAAGGTCTACAGCGAGCCGGGCAAGGGCACGGCCATGAAGGCATTCCTGCCCTCGGCGGATCCGGCAGGCGCCGAGGGGCGCGCCCCGACCGGGCCTCCGCCCTTGCGGGACGGCGGGACCCTGCTGGTGGTGGACGACGAGACCGATGCCCGGGCAGTGGCCCGGGCCATGGGCACCCACCTGGGCTTCCAGGTGGTGGAGGCCTCGGACGGCGTAGAGGCGGTGGCCCTGTTCCAGCAGCGCAAGGGCCTGTTCAGCCTGGTGCTCATGGACCTCACCATGCCGCGCATGGACGGGCGGGAAGCCTTCCTGCGCATGCAGGAGATCGACCCCAGCGTGCCGGTTGTGCTCACCAGCGGGTTCAGCGAGAACGAGGCGGTGATGGACTTCGCCGGGCGGGGCCTGGCGGGGTTCCTGCCCAAGCCCTATGCCCGTTCCCAGTTCGAAGCGGTGCTCAGGCACGCCATGGAGGACTGGCCCAGGCGCTGAGGTCCGCCGAGCTCATTTCTGGTGGCCCGCCTCCACCATGGCGGCCAGGAACAGGTCCAGGACCTTGCCGGCGCTCTCCTGGTCCAGCCGGAGTTCCACCGTCAGCACGGGCTCCCTTTCGGTGTCGTCCGTGGTCAGTTCCAGGATCACCTGCTTGCCGGCCGTGGACACATCCAACTCCCAAGGGCATTCCCAGCCGGACGCGCCCTTGTGGCAGGTCCTGCGAATTTCGCCCGACGGCACCCGCACGCTCATAATCTCTCCGTTGACATATGCATAGGTCTTACCGAGCGCATTGCAAGCGGCGCGGACCGGGTCCGGCGTGGCACAAGTACAGTATGAAGCACCCGGCCATACAGTTACGTGGAAATTCCGGTCGACTGTACTTGGGATGGGTCTGTCGGTGAAGTTAGGATTCATCAATACCCATCCAGATGATCTTGGCGGCGTGCCGATGATCTGACCATTCCCCGAATGAATTCTGAGCCATCCGGCTTCTCAGGTAAGGAGGCTACTGTCATGAAAAGCAGGATTCCGACCATCCTCATAGGTTTCGTGGTGCCGATGGTGGCCATATTGCTTTTATTTCCGCTCTGGAACCGGGTCGAGCCATTCGTGCTGGGCTTTCCCTTCAATTACTTCTGGGTTTTTTCCTGGCTGTTCCTGACCTCCCTCTGCCTCTGGATCGCCTTCAAGCTGGATCCGCTCAACAAGGGTGACTAGTCCGGCGCCAGGTCCCGGCCGGGGCCGGGACACCCTATCCCAATCAACCCTAAGGAGGGAATGACATCATGGCTTTGACCCTATTCGCATTGGTGCTGATTCTATCGATCGTCATCGCGCTCCTGGCCCGCAAGGGCCTCATCGCCGCCAACATGAGCGACATCATGGTGGCCAGCGGCTCGTTCGGGGCCTTCCTCCTGTTCTTCATTTCGGTGGGGGAGATCTACAGCATCGGCACCCTGATCGGGGCTCCGGGGGCGGTCTACTCCAAGGGAGCCAACTACGGGATCTGGTTCATCTGTTACATCCTGCTGGCCTACGTGGTCGGCTACCTGCTCAACCCGGCCATCTGGAAGCTCGGCCAGCTGTCCAAGGCCGTCACCATCGCCGACCTGTTCGGGTGGCGCTTCAACAGCAAGGCCATGCAGGTCCTGGTAGCCCTGGTGTGCATCCTGTTCCTGATCCCCTGGGTGCAGAACCAGTTCGCCGGGATGGCCATCCTGCTCAAGTACCTCGACCTGGGCATCAATTTCGGCACCGCGGTGGTGGTCTCGGCCCTGATCGCCTTCGTTTACATCGCCGCCGCGGGCATCCGCTCCTCGGCCTACGTGAGCATCCTGAAGGACTTCCTCCTGATCATGGCGGTGGTGGCGGTGGGCACCGCGGCGATCGTGGCTTCGCCCAACGGGGTGAGCGGCATCTTCCACTCCGTGGCCCAGAAGATGCCCCACATGCTCACGGTCACCACCCACCCGGTGACCGCCGGGGCGACCTTCACCCTTTCCACGATCCTGTTCCAGATGCTCGGGTTCTACATGCTCCCCTTCACGCTCCAGGGGACCCTGTCCAGCAAGAGCGCCCGGAACCTGCGCAAGAACGCCGTCCTGATGCCCATCTACATGGTGATGTTCCCGTTCCTGATGATCGCCGCATACTTCGCCCTGGTGAACATCCCCGGTCTGGAAAAGCCTGACTTCGCCCTGCTGGCGGTGGCTGTCCAGCACCTGCCCGGGTGGGTCATCGGCACCATCGCCGGGGGCGGCGCCCTGACTGCCATCCTGGTCATGGCCTTCACCGCCCTGAGCGTCGGCGGGTTGTTCTCCAAGAACATCCTGGCGGTGATCAAGCCGGACATGGGGCAGGCCCAGATGGTGCGGTGGACCCAGATCGTGACCGCCGTCTTCCTGGCCGCGGGGGTGGTCATGACCCTCTACTACCCCGCCCTCATGGCCGGGGTCATCACCGTGTCCTACTCGGGGCTCACCCAGACCTTCGTCGGCCTGTTCTTCGCCTTCTTCTGGAAGGGCTGCACCAAGTGGGGGGTGGGTGCCGGACTGCTGGCCGGGGTCATCTACCTTTTCCTGCCGGTGGCCGCGCCCTACGGCCTGAACAAGGGCATCATCGCCATGGCCATCAACGTGCTCGCCTCGGTCCTGGTCAGCCTGCTGACCCAGCCCGACGCGGAAACCCAGGGTCGGTTTGAAATCTACAAACAATTCAAGGAAACTGCTGCCTAGACCGGCATCCCCCTGGGTTCCGCGCGGGACCGGCGGCCCCGGGGGCGCTGACACTTGATGAGGAATAGACATGACCACTGCCGAGAAGACTCTGCCCACCTGCGACCTGGCCCGGATGAAGGACAAGATCGCCACCTTCAGCCGGTTCGGCGATGCCGGCCACGGCGGGATCACCAGGTATTCCCTGTCGCCCGAGGCCCACCAGGCCCGGGACGAGTTCGTGCGGCGCATGAAGGCCATCGGCGCGGCCATCGAGACCGACGACCTGGCCAACGTGTACGCCACGCTGCCCGGCCCGGAGCCCGGCCTGAAGCGCATCGTCATGGCCTCCCACGTGGATTCCGTGAAGAACGGCGGCAACTACGACGGGATCCTGGGGGTCATGGGGGCCATGGAGGTCCTGGAGACCGTCGCCGCGGACCGGATCCCCCACCGCCACCCGCTCACCGCCATGATCTGGACCAACGAGGAGGGTTCTCTCTACCCGCCGGCCCTGATGAGCTCCGGCGTGGTCTGCGGGAAGTTCGAGCAGGAGCGGATGCTCGCCTCGAAGAGCGTGCTGGATCCGGCCCGGACCTTCGGCCAGGCCCTTCAGGCCAGCCCGTACCGGGGCGACGCCCGGAACCGGCTGAACCGGGAGGCCTGCCAGGCCATGTTCGAGCTGCACATCGAGCAGGGCCCCATCCTGGAAGCCGCGGGCAACGACATCGGGGTGGTGACCTGCGTCCTGGGCATGGTCCACTACCGGATCCGCACCCACGGCCAGGCCGACCATGCCGGCACCACGCCCATGAAGTACCGCAAGGACGCCCTCTACGCCGCGGCCCAGCTCCTCGTCCACCTGCACCAGCGGCTGGACGCGCTGGACCCCGCGCTGGTCTACACCACCGGCGAGGTGAAGTGCCACCCGTGCGTGCATACGGTCATCCCGGACGAGGTGGATTTCAGCCTGGACGCCCGGCACGAGGACCCCAAGGTCATCCAGCAGGTGGTGGAGATCATCACCACCATGCCCGCCCAGGTGGCCGGGTGCAGGACGTCCTTCGAGCTGGGCTGGGCCCGGGACACCACCTACTTCGACCGGGAGCTGGTGGGCTTCGTCAAGGACAGCGCCGACCAGCTCGGGCTCTCCAACCAGCGCATCAACAGTGGCGCGGGCCATGACGCCCAGTACGCCTCCGGCATGCTGCCGACCACCATGATCTTCGTGCCCTCCAAGGACGGGCACAGCCATTGCGAGATCGAATACACCTCGCCCGAACAGTGCACCCAGGGCGCCAGCGTCATGCTGAATGCGGTGCTCAAGGCTGACCGTAACTAGGGTTGCGGCAGGTCGACCCCATCAGGCCCGGCGGGCCAGGCCTGATGGCATCAGCTCGCCGGCGCAGGGGCCGCGGATGCTAGGGCCGGCAGCGTGCCCGTATAGTAGAGCAGCGCATTGGCCATGATCTGGCCGCCGTTCTGCGGAACGCCATAGACGCGCACCACCTCGCCGGACACCAGGGCGCCGGCGAGGACGGCCTGGCCCGCGGCGGTCGTGATGTCCACGGGGGTGAGGGTGACCAGGTTGCCGGTGCGGTCCACCCGGTAGACCAGGGTGGCCGACCCGGCGCTGACGTCCAGGCTCACGGCGACCGCGTTGGCGCTCCCGGGCAGAGCCAGGCCGAAGCTCCCGTCCGCACCGGACCATGGGCTGGCCACGGTGCCCAGGGGCAGCAAGGCGGGTTGGGGCAAGGTGGATTGGGCTGCCCATGCGGCGGGTGCGGCGGGGTCGTTCCAGACGGCATAGCTGACCCCCCAGGGAACCAGGTTCGGCACCGTGCCGCCGAAGCTCACCGGGCCGGCCCCGCCGGACAGGAAGCTGGGAGGGGCGGAGCCGGCGGCGGCGGCGGCGGAGCTGTAGCCCAGGTTCACCGTGTAGTCGTCGGCGGCGGTGGTGAAGGTGCGGGTGTAGGTGAGCCCGGAACTGCCGGACGCGGTGACCGCCCCTTCGAACCTGGGCACCTCGATGTCCACCGTCTGGGCCGTCATCGGCGTGGCAGCGGGATCCACACTGGCGTGCACCTTGAATCCGCGCACCAGGCTGGTGCCCATGAAGGCGGGGCCGCTGCCGATGGGCGTGGCGTCGGCCGCGGCGTCGGCCGGGTTGCGGAAGAAGAAGCGGGTGGCCGGGGTCACCAGGATGGGCACGCCGACCCCGTCCTGGTTCGCCACGGTGAGCACGCCGCCGCCGGCGTCCACGTGCAGCACGTGACCCTCCGGGCCGTTGTAGACGGTGTTGAAGGTGCTGCCGGCCCAGATCCGGGCGGCCACCAGGGTGCCGTCGGGCTGGTAGCGGACCGCGGCCCTCACGTACCGGCCGGACAGGCTGCCGGCCAGGCTGGAGAAATCCATGACGGTGCTGACGGTCCCCGTGTCCAGGTCGTAGCACAGGGTTCCGTTGCGGGGGTCGGCGAGGATCTTCAGGCTCTGGACGCTGGTGACGGCGGTCTCCGGATCGGCCGGCGGCCAGGTTGGGAAGACCTTGGCGACGGTGAGGGCGGACGGGTCGCCCGCCACGGCGGGCACGGTCCCGTAGAGGTGGCGAAGCACCAGGCCGGTGCCCGGGACGGGCCGTTGGCGCACCGTGCCGATGAAGTTCACCGCCCAGATAGGCGCCGGATCCGCGGCGGTCCGGTGGTCCACCAGGAAGGCCGGGTGGGAGAGTTCGAATTCCAAGTCCAGCGGGGGGGGCTGGCCGGCGCTGACGGCCAGGGGGGAAGCGAAGCCCACCGTCACCGGCACGGTAAGGTTGCCGGCGCTGCCGGTGGTCCCCTGGATCTGGATCCGGGTCGCCGGAATGGCGGTGGCGGCCAGTTCCGGGAATCCCGCCGATGGTTCCGCGCTGGACACCAGGACCACGTCGCCCGGGTTGCCGCCCAGGGTCAGGACTGCGCCGGTATAGGTGCCCGGAGGCGCCGCCACCCGGCCCAGCAGTTCGCTGAGCTGGTCCAGTTGCGCCAGGTTGACCACCGGCGCAGGCGAGGGTGCGTTGTAGACCGTCACCGCGCCGCCGGCCGGACCGCCCTGGGGGATCAGGCCGATCTTCAACAGCCTGACCCCGATGGTGGCCCAGTCGTCGTTTGCCGCGTCGCTCACGGTGACCACTACGGACCCCGCCTGTCCACCGGTGTAGGTCACGGAGGCGGTGGCGGTAGAGTTGGCCAAGTTGGAGGCGGTGCAGGACAGGGTGAAGGGGGAGGCGAAGTCAGGATCGCCATTGTCGAAGGTGATGGAGGTGGTGGTGGCCCCGGTGACCGTGCCGGTACTGATGGTCCAGAGGACCGTGGCGTCGGTGGCGTCGATGGTGGCGCTGGCGCTGTAGGGGGGGGTGAGGCCGTTGAGATCGGGCGGGACAGTCAGGGTTGGCGCGTCCGGAAGAGCCACGATGGTGCCGGTGGCGGTCCCCGCGGTGCCGAGCGTGCCCGCCTGGTTGCAGACCGAGCAGGACACAGTGAGGGTGCCGGCCGCTCCGGCCGTGAAGGTCACCGTCGTGTCGGTGATGGTGCCGCCGGCGGTGATGGTCCCGCCGGTGACCGTCCAGTCGTAGGTGGAGGTTCCCTGGGCCGGGACTGAAGCGGTGGCGCTGGTGACCCCGGCGCTCAGGTAGGACGGCACCCCGGTGACCGTCGGCTGGGTAGGCGCTGCCACGATGGTACTGGAGGCGGTGCCGGCCGCGGAGGCGGTGCCCCCCGTGTTGGTCGCCACGCAGGAAAACTGGACCGTGCCGGAGGCTCCGGCCGTAACGGTGACGCTGGTGCCGGTGCCGGTGGCGGGGCTGCCGCCGGTGATGGTCCAGGCGTAGGTGGTGCCGGTGGGCTCGGACGCGGTGTTGGTGATGGTCGCGGTCAGCCCGGTGGCTGCGGTGACATTGGCCGGGGCGGAGATGACCGGGGCGACCGGAACCGCCACGATGGTGCTGGAGGCGGTGCCGGCTGTGGATGCGGTGCCCACGGTGTTGGTCGCCACGCAGGAAAACTGGACCGTGCCGGAAGCTCCGGCCGTGACGGTGACGCTGGTGCCGGTGCCGGTGGCGGGGCTGGCGCCCGTGATGGTCCAGGCGTAGGTGGTGCCGGTGGGCTCGGAGGCGGTGTTGGTGATGGTCGCGGTCAGCCCGGTGCCGGCGGTGACATTGGCCGGGGCGGAGATGGCCGGGGCGACCGGAGCCGCCACGATGGTGCTGGAGGCGGTGCCGGCCGTGGAT
>Ga0326727_10001734_pt1 | contig 78588 bp, 72 predicted proteins | sample MB2enrmetagenome_FD_207643 | JGI IMG/M metagenome (GOLD analysis project Ga0326727, IMG submission 207643) | Lab enriched peat soil microbial communities from McLean, Ithaca, NY, United States - MB29MY | ecosystem: Environmental > Terrestrial > Soil > Wetlands > Peat | place: USA: New York... | reverse complement strand
GGGACGATCCGGAAAAGATCGCGGCAACGCTGGTCAAGCTCGTGCGGGAGAGAATTCCGGAACGCTTTCGTCTCGACCCGATCCGCGACGTTCAGGTTCTTTGCCCGATGAACCGGGGATCGCTTGGGGTGCGCGAACTGAACACATCCTTACAGAAGGTCTTGAACCCATCCCGACCCGGCCAGCCTGCTGTCGAGCGGTTTGGATGGCGTTTCCAGACAGGCGACAAGGTCATCCAGACGGAGAACGACTACGACAAGGACGTGTTCAACGGCGATGTGGGGATCGTCGAGCGGATTGATGCCGTCGAGCAACTGGCCGCAGTGCGCTTCGACGAGCGGCTGGTCAAGTACGACTTAGGGGAATTGGACGAGATTTCCCTGGCTTACGCGATCACGATCCACAAGTCGCAGGGATCGGAGTTCCCGGCGGTGGTGATAACGCTCGCCACGCAGCACTACATGCTCCTCCAGCGCAACCTGATCTACACCGGGATCACGCGGGGAAAACGGCTGCTCGCGCTGATCGGGCAGAAGAAGGCGTTGGGTATTGCGGTCCGCAACGATCGGCCGCAAAGGCGATACTCAGGGCTGCTGGCTAGTCTGAAGGGCAAGAAGGGCACAGGGGGAAGTGCCGTCGAATCGAAAACCGCCAGCCAATCGAGGGTGGTGCCTGCTTCTAGATAACGGAGCTACGCAAGCGCCTGGTATTCCCGGGCCAAAAACGAGAGCGGGGAACCGCTTACGGCTCCCCGTCTCAGAGCAGTGTGGTCATTCGATCATCGTATGCATTCCAGGTGGAATTCGTCATGCCTCCTTTCCCGTAAGCACACTTCCTTCATACTCCTGTGCGCGGGCAATTGCAACACTCCAAAGTACTGGTCGCTTGGCGGGGCAAAAAACAAGATCCCCTCCCGACAGGCAGACGCCAACCTTCGCGGATGCGTCGGAGGATCCTTGGGCCCATCCGGCAAGAGCATGCGGATCGTGGCGTTAAGCGGGGCTATGTGGCCGGAGCTGTGGCTTGTGCCTGGGCCTCTACCGTGTAAACCACAACCGCCTTTTTCCCGACCTTCACGGCCGTGGCATGGATCGAGCTCAGATTGACGCCTTTTGCTGCGAGCTTCTCCAAGTGCTGCGCCAGCGCACCGGGCTTGTTCGCCAGCTCGTGTTGCTCCGCCCCGGTCTCCTGGTATGCAAGCTTGGCTTCGTCGAGGACCTTCTTTGCCCGCCTGGGGTCTTCGGTCACAAGGTGGACTGTACCGGCTGCCCCTTGGGCCGTTCCTGATACCGCCAGGATATTCGCCTTCGCGCTCCCCAGCGCTTTCGCGATCGTTGCGAGTGCGCCGGGCTGATTCTGAATGGTGATCGTCAACACTTTGGTCTTGGCTATCTTGTCGCCTCCCAGTGGTTATGCCGAGAGATTATACGCCTTGTAATTCAGCCCGGCACGCTGGACTTGTCCGAGCGGAGCATGGGTGACGAGTTGAGCAGCACGCTGAATCGTGGATGCCGGCAGGCTGAACCGTGGGCTAAGGTTGGGGTTGCGAAATGATGAAACGGGGGTGCTGCCGACCCTTTCTGTCCCAATCTCCACGCGATGCCGTGCGGAGGCAATAATGAACCGACCTGGCGGGCGCTTGCGGGTGTGGAGAGCGGCGGACCTAACACAGCGGAGGTCCGCCCCTACTTCTACTGCATTGACTCGTAGTGCATGAGTGCTCACTGGGAGCCGACCGGGCCAAACAGAAGGTCGTACTCAACCCTAGGCGGTACGGAATGGGGCACGAGGGGCATACTGACCCGGTAGATTTCGATGACGTCAATAAAGGTGCTCATATCCCTTGGAATGTCCTGTCGAGAAAGCTGTACCCGCGCTCCCCGAGCGCCGGAACGCGTTGAGAGTCCAAGGCCGGCGGTCAGAGACCGCCGCTACGAAAATAAACATCATGAGAAAGACCAGAGGCGTTCGACGGTCTTCGAAAGGATCCAGCTTTTGTCCTCGTCGTTCAAGAATTTCATGTCGTCGCGGACCACGGTGAGCGTCCTATGATAAGTTGTTTTCGCTTCGTGAACGGGCCAATCAGTGCCCCACATCAGACGCTTGGGACCATAAACTGCGTAGAGCCGTTTCACATACTCTTGGGCGTCCAACCAGGGATATTCCTGCTTGGAAATTGACCAGGTATGAGAGATTTTTACGAACACGCGTGGATAGCGCGCCAAGGCCAGGAGCTTGTTCAGTTCCTGCGGTTGGCGGATGGGGCAATCCGCCATGTGATCGATTACTACGTCCAGGTCGGGACATGTCTCGATGAGCCGGCCGACCTCCGGGATGCGTGTGATCGCCGTTAGAATCAGCATCGGCACTTTCAAGGCTTCAGCACGCTTCCAGAGAGGCGGCATCAGCGGGCCGCTGATCCAATCACCGCTGGCATCAGCCGCGGGACTCAGCCGCACGCCACGAAAGCCTTGCTCGGTCAGCCTGGAAAGGTGATCTGGAGCGGCAGGATCGACTGGGTTCACCCGGCAAACCGCCTTGAAATAAGGCGGGTATTTTCGGACCGAATCGGCAGCGTAGCGGTTGTCCCATCGGTAAGAAATCGGCTGGACTATCACGGTCCTCTCAACTTGGTTGGCCTCCATCAGTTCGAGAAGCATCGAGGGCGTGGCGTCCTTCTTGGGTGGCTCCGCAGTCTCTTTTGCCCACGGATAGTGTGGGTTATTGACCCAGACGTGAACGTGTGGATCGATGATGCGGTACTTAGGGTTAGGATGGGGGATGGCCATGGCAAGGGTTCCCAAAAGGAATTGACGCCGCTCCAAGGGCGGGGCCATAAGGATACCTCCTGTTCATAAGTAGATTGGCTCAAGCACCCTGACGATGTAAGTGCCGGACCGTTGGTAACTGATGAGGGGGCCCCGGCGTGCCGTGTCGAGATCAACACAAATCCACCCGCAGTATTTCACATCCTTCAAAATGTGGTGGCAACTGGGAAAATCCACCTCCCCGTCACCGAGATCATAGATGCTGGCGAAAAATCGTGCCTCGGGCGATTCTCTCGGCAGCGCCTTCCCGTTCCACTCCGCCCAATCCTGTGCAGGGGTTGTCCACTTCGCGTCCTTGTAGTCCATAAATCGGATGCGGTTCTTGTATCTTTCGAACGTGCTTACTACGTTGCAACCGGCAAGGTGCAAATGGGCGGTGTCCGGCGACAAGCCAAAGAGCTTGGGATCCGTCATGGACATGAATTGGTCGAGTTCCGCCTGCGTCTGAACCATTTCGCCCAAATGGTTGTGCAAGCCGGCGGTAAACCCCATCTCACCGGCCAATTCTCCAATCTGGTTGCAACGCGTGGCGATCTCGCGCATTACTCCTGGCGGGGTTGCCTGTAAGATGCCGCGTCCCGGAGGAAAAACCACCAAGTGGTTAGCGCCGAAGTCGGCCAAAAACTTCATGGCATTTCGCGCGCTTTCCAAGACTTTCTCGCGCTGCGCAGGGTCGTGCAGCGGCCCGCCAAAGGAGATTGTGGCGATGTGCAGGTCACGCCGGGATATTTCCCGGTGCAGTCCGGCGAGGGTCAGTTTGTATTGTTGCAGAAAACCATCGAAGCCAGTTATCCGCATGCCGAGGAAACGCGTCTCCTTCATCACGTCCAGGATGTCCGTGAACGGACACGGCGGCAAATGCGACCAGAGGCCCAAGGAAACAGCCCACTTCACGTTGCGGTTCGCAGGCAACCGGCTGGCGGCATTCGCCACGGCGGCCGATAAGATCGAAAGTTGAGCGAGAAAAGCACGCCGGTTCATGGCGAAATCTTCCTTGGCTGGAGGAGACTATCAGCAACCACCGGGCGGTTGTCAAGAGCGGGAGGTCGAATTTTCCCCACGCAGAGGAGCAGCGCCGGTAGCGCCGGCGCGGGACCGGCACTTGTCGATGCCGGGCCTGCGGAGAGAGAGCAGGGAGAGAGGCATTGTTGCGGTGCGAGAAGCGAAGGGCTACAATCTGGCTCCTTAAAGAATCGCGATGCCCAAAGCCGAGATCACTCCGCGCACGGTTAATCGCAGGCAATTCCTGTCCCTGGCGGCGGTGGCAGCTCTAAGCGCCGCTCAATCGGGACAAGTAATCATCGACACGCACTTGGAAGTCTGGACTTTCGATCCCAAATTCCCTTTCCATCACCCCGAACATCCGGAGCTAAAGCGCATGGACATCGAAGCGCCAATTGAAAACGAAGTCGCAGAGATGCGGGAGTACGGATTGAAATACGCCGTGCTCATCAACCCCCGCTACTACGGATGGGACAACTCCTACATCAGCTATTCACTCCGGAAGTTCCCTGGCCTATTTGTAGGCCACGGCTTGTTGAATCCGCTGGGCGACGATCCTGCCGGCCGGTTGCGCTACTGGATGGAAGAGCATGGCTTCCAGGGCATGCGGTTCAGCCCTATCTACGATCCCCACTCGAGCTGGCTAAACGCCAAGGATCTTTATCCACTTTGGCGCGAGGCCGAGCGCCTGGGGGCCGTCTTCAACTTCTACATCCTTCCCCAACAAATGCCCATGCTGGAAGATATGGCCGGGAGATTCCCAGGAGTCAAAATCGTCGTGGATCACCTCGGCAAGCCGGACCTGAGCGCTCCCGATCCCTGGACCGACTTTCAAAGGATGTTCCGGCTAAAACGCTTCCCCCAGGTTTTTGTCAGCGCTTCGGAGCCTTACGAAATCTCGTTGACGAAACAATTCCCGTATCGCGATACCTATCCGTTCTTCAAGGCGACTTATGAGGAATTCGGTCCCAAGCAAATCATCTGGGGAACAGGGTACCCGAAACCACGTTGGGAACTGCGGATGGACAAAGAATTGGAGTTCGTGCATAGCGCGCTCGACTTCTACAGTCCCGAGGACCGAGAACTCATCCTGGGAAAGAATGCACTCCGGATTTGGAAATTCCCGAAAGGTTGATCGCATGCGAAACCTCTCCGCCCTGAGAGGGGCCGCCTGCTTGGCATACATAATGGGGGTTGGAGCGCAACTGGCCATGTCGGGGCAGGCCCAAGCGCAGGAGCCCGCCAGCCCTAGTATCCTTGCCGGCGATCTTCTCTATGTTTCGGGCCAGGGTGCGCAGGATGCTCAAGGCCGAGTTCCGCGGGAGCCGGTGGCACAGATTCGGCAGTGCCTTTCTAAAGTGAGGACCATAGTGGAAGCAGCCGGACTGACCATGGAGCACGTGGTCTGCGTGCAAGTTTATTTGCCGGATTATAAGAATTCTCTCAGGTCACGGCCGCCGAAAGTTCGAAGTAGTCCCTGGTCTAAAGCCCTTTTGGGAGGTGGACTGCAGTGAAAGGACTGACGCGCAGGCAGTTCGGGAAGACGATCGCTTCCGGAATGGCGGCGCTTTCGACACCCATGGGGTTAGCCATGCCGATCCCTCAAGCTCATCCCGATCCGTTTTCCTTCGGGCAGCGGTCGTATTCCCTCGAAAACAAGTTCGGTATCTCACTGGCTTTTAACCCCGCCGAGGGCGCCTATACAGTCCGGTGCGGAGGCGAGAGCTGGCTGGGAAAAGGCTTGGTCAGCGTGCTGGAGAACAAGCGCTGGTATCGGAGTGCCCAAGTCAAATATCCAGATGTTGCAGCGTATCAGCATGAGGGGGAAAGGCTCGCTCTAACCGACGTGAAGACCGGCACGAGCACTGACTTCCTGGGTGCTTATCAATCCATCGAGTTAGCATGGCAGGTTCCGGATTCCGGAACGGCGTTCGCCACGAGCTTCAAATTATATTCGGATACCCCTTGTCTGGTTTTCTTTCAGAAATTCCCGCACGGCTTCAAACAGTATGCGAGCGGAAATTGGACCGTGCCCTCCGTAGTATTTCCCCAATTCCTGTCGGGATTTGGCGAACGCAACGACCTCTATTCTTGGACCAGTGGAGGCATGTTTACTCATCGCTTCGGGTACGGGAACGCCGCCAGCCTTGGCGGGACAGTCGATCTGCTTTTGCTCGCGGACGAAGCGTACAAAACGTTGATCCTCTCTCCCTATGCGAACTATCTCGTTGCCACTCAACAAAGCGCGCCCGTGGCGGCGGTGGATGAGACCAATCCGTCGAAAGGCGTGATCAACTGCGGCATCGAAGGGTTAGTCGAGGATATTCCCGCCGGATATGAGCATGCCCACATTCTGGTGGTAGGACAGGGAATTGGGAAAACGCTTCGAGCTTGGGGCGAGACGCTGCTAAAACGGGCGGGGAAAAAGATACCGTCCAAGTACGCCGGCGACACTTTGAAGTATCCGGTGTATTGGGATGACTATGGCTCGTACTACCGCGAGCGCGGTTTCAAGGAGGAAGGCTATAAGGCTTACGAAGACATAATCCTGGGGATAGCTGAGGACGCAAAGAGGCACGGGTTGCGGATCGGCGCTTACCAGGTTCAAGACGAAGACCAGTTGCACGACCACGAAGGCTTATTTGAGCCCAGGGAGGATTTGTTTCCCCACGGCTTGGCTTGGCTGCATGAAAAGTTGGGCGTTCCCCTGGAGGCTTATTACTGCTGGCTGGCTCCGCGCGGGCCATATCCAAAACAGTTTCCTCACTTTACCACCCCGTCCGATCAGACGCCCGGCGCAGGCATGGGAGATGTCTACTATACGCTCGATTACTGGAGGCGCACGGCGGATAAGGTGGCTTCCTGGGGAGATACGTTGCTGCAGCACGATTTCTTGAGCGTCTACGAAGGTGATCCGGTGATGATGGCCGGCATCGATCGCATGGACACGTACTTCAAGAACATGGCGAAGGCCCTCCAGGAAAAGAACTTCACCATGCAGTACTGCATGCAGCTTCCGCGCAACATCATGGAGTCGACCGAGAATCCGATAGTGGTGTCGGTCCAGGGCTCTTGGGACCATCATGTTCCGACCGCTGAGCAGGACGACGACCCTTACGTCTGGAAGCACCTGATATTCACTAGCGCTTTTTACGGAGCGGTAGGGATTTGGCCTTCGAGAGACAACATCCAAACCACGGCGGATGCCAACGCGTTCGAAGATGTGCTGCTGGCTAACCTGCTCGGCGGCGAGATTCAACTGGGGCATCGGATCGAGGAATGCAATTTTGACCTGGTGCGGAAGACGTACCGGGAAGGCGACGAGTTGATCTTGAAAGCCAGCCACCCCATCGTTCCTCTGGACCGTTGTTATCTGGAGGGCGGCGCGGTGGGGTATACGACTTCGGAGCGGAACGGGCACAAGTGGTTTTACGTGCTGAGCCTTCCGAGGGCAGCCTATCTCCGTGCCTTCAGCGTTTCGGACCTGGGGGTGAGCGGCGAGTGGGTGGTCTACAACCACGACACTCGCCGTGTATCGCTGGTAGATGCCTCCACCTTTATTCCCCTTGAGCGCGACGCAAAGCATGAGTACTTTGTGCTCGCCCCCCTGCTGCAGAACGGGATGGCAGTGATCGGCGATGCCGAGAAGTTTGTGACCATGGGGGAGAAGCGGATCGCGTCAGTGGAAGTGGCAGGAAACACGCTGCAAATAGGGGTGGTGTCGAACCAGGAGTGGAATCCGGTGACGGTTGGCTGTGCAGCCCAGCGCCCGGCCGCCGTGCAGGTGGGTGATGCTAAGCTGGAGGAGATGAGCAGTTTGGACGCGCTAAGGGCTGCGCGGGCCGGCTGGTTTTGGGACCATCAAACGAATCTCTGGCACGTCAAGGTCGACTTTGCCGGAGCATCCGAAATGGAAACTCGGGTTTTCAGCCTGCGTTGAGATGCCTGCTCTTTATTGTGGAGCGCCGACGACCCTAAGTGTGTTGACTTGGGCGTTGGCAGTCTCCTTGAACGTAGGATCCCGATTGCCATCCCCTACACACTGGGGAAAGGAGGGTCACGTGCATCGTATTTTCGCATCTTCGATCCTGCTGCTGTTGCTCAATCTGTCGCATGCGATCGCCGCCAAGGCCGACGACACTATTCGAGTAGGCCTGATACAGATGAATGCGCGGCTCTACGATAAGGAATTCAACCTGGAGCGTGTCGAGAAATTGATAAGGGAGGCCGCTGGCCGCGGAGCAAAGATCGTATGTACGCCAGAGGCGGCGGTGCAGGGGTACGCAAGGGTTGATCTGCCTCCCGGCACCTCGATAGACGCCCCTCAGGTTGTTGCGGAGCGGGCGAAAATACTGGATGCTGCGGAGCCGATTCCCGGGCCTACCACATACCGCTTTGCCGCTCTCGCCAGAGAACTGGGCATCTGGATAGTATTCGGAATGGACGAGAATCGCGGCGGGAGGCTGTTCAACACTGCGATTCTCATGAATCCTCAAGGACAAATCGCGGGCACGTACAGCAAGGTCCACCTTCAGAACTGGATGCTTGCCTCCGGAGTAAACCATGGCGACAGTTTTCCTGTTTGGGAAGTTGAGATTGGAGGAGTCAAGGCGAAGGTTGGCATAGAGATCTGTTACGATATCCAGCACCCCGAGGCCACCCTTGAGCTTGCTCTGGGAGGCGCCGAGATAGTGTTCGTTCCGTACAGCACGGACGATTTCTCCCGGCCTCTCCTCGTTCACCTGTTTCAAACGCGGGCGCTCGAGAATCGCCTGTTTATCGTCCGCGTCAACTACGGCGCTCCGCACGGCTCGGGGACCAGCTCCATCATTGACTTCGAAGGGTCAACCCAGGACGAACTCGACAATGCTGAGGGCGTTTTGGTGGGCGACCTGAATCTCACGGCCCTCCGCAAGGTCAGAGATGACTGGAATCCGGTTTATGGCCTCCCCAACCGATTCCCGCCTGCCTACAAGCGCCTCAAGACCGATAGGTGATAATGATGGGCGGACTCAAATCCATGAGCGGCTTCACATGGATTGTGCTGGGAGCGGGGCTGCGCCCTCCTGTTGGGAGCTGTGCTCTGTACCTCTGCCAAGGTCACCCGGCTACTTGAATGCGCAAACCGACCACTACCATCGTGCCGGTCGCCGACTCCGCATTGCACCATTCGCTCCGGCATTGTACTTCAGGCAACTCAGGTAGAATTCACCCAAAGTAGCCCCGTATTCGGGCTCGGCTTGTGAAACTCGTTGGATGATCGACTCCCAGGAGTAGCAGCCCAGTTCCAGGCTTTCAGTCAGCGGCAGCGCCCAGTCGTCAAGTCAATTCCGTAACTCAACAGTGCATCTCTGGCCGCCGTAAATTTGCACACCATTTATGAGTTGATTCTGGATCCGCCCGGGGCACCTGCAGATCCGTCTTAGCCATACGGGTCCTTTTCCGTTGAGGCCCAACGGTATGCCGCCCGCCGGGACAATCGGTTATGACTTCTAATGGATTGCGGACCGGGTCTGTGGCGTTGCGTTCTTCACATATTTGTCAAACCAGCGAAGCATCTCGTAAACAAGCTGTTCGTTCGACTCCAACGCTGTATACAAGTGGGGCTCGTGCGGAAGCAGCACCAGGCGTGCGGTACCGCCGTTGCCTCGAATTGCTTCGTACAGCTTGTTCGACTGCAGTGGTATCGTGCCGGGATTTGCGTCTTCCGCACCGTGCATGATGAGGAGAGGCGTTTTCAGTTTATCGGCGGAGAAAAACGGGGAGACTTTCAGATAGACGTCCGGGGCCTCCCAAACCGAGCGCCGCTCGTTCTGGAAGCCAAAAGGCGTGAGCGTCTTGTTATAGGAGCCGCTCGTCGCCACACCGGCGCGGAACAAATCGGAATGGGCCACCAGATTGACGGTCATTAATGCGCCGTGGCTGTGTCCGGTGACTCCGATGCGGTCGGGGTCGGCAACGCCCAGGCTCACAGCCTCGTCGACGGCGGCCTTGGCGTCAGCCACAAGCTGTTCGAGATAGGTGTCGTAGGCCTTCTTCGGATCACCGATGATGGGGAACGAAGCGTCGTCGATGATGGCGTAGCCGGCGAGAAGCAACAGTCTGTACTCTCGCAACTGCGTGAAGGTTTCCTGCGATCCCGTCACCTGACCGGCGGTCGAAGCTTCGGCATAGTCGAGAGGATAGGCATAAAGAATGGTCGGGACCCGCGTGCCCTCTTGATAGCCGGGCGGCGTATACAGCGTGAACGACAGGTCAAGGCCGTCGGCGCGCTTGTACTTCACCAGCCGCTTCTTGATCGCGCGCACGGCCGGCGTGGGATCGGGAATGTGGGTTATAGCGACACTGGTGGAAGCAAAGGCCGCTTCTCCGGCAGGAGCATCGACGGACTGCCCAATCGTGCGTGTGAATGCATTCGGCGGGTCGGATGGCGATTGATGCCAAGTAATGAATGTCTTCGAGTCCGGCCCGGCAAAGGATAGAAACCGCTCGAAGCAAGTTTTATTGCTGCGAAACAGGCGTTACGACTTAAGCGTATTGAGATTGAGCCGGTCGAGAAACGGCCGATCTCCGTCCGGCGAAGAACCCTCTCCCTGAAGGTAGATAGAATCGACGTCTTGACGGACTACCCAGGACCCGTTCGCAAGCTGGCGGTAGACTGGGTAGCCCGGATCCTTGTATCTCTCGTTCATCGAGAGATCCCAAAGCAAGCGGGGCTTTTGTTGCGGATGATCGACGTCAAACACAAACGTCCTTATCCAGTGCCGATTCTCATCGTACTCAGTCAAGAGAGCGGTGCTCGATTGTTCGCTCCAGGCGAACCAGGCATACCGCTGCTCGGTGCGCGCGATTTCGACAGCCGGAGAGTTGAACGGCGCCTTCTCAAGAAGGATCTTGTCGCGGTTCAGAACGTTGACATTCCAGTCTCCGCCATCGAGTGCTTCCGCCCAGACGAGTGTGGCCGGCTCGGTGGCACGCCAGGAGAACTCCCGCGGGCCTTCCGGAACGCCGTGAATAGGAACCCGATCCGCCAGGGGTAGCGAGGCGATGGTATGAACACGAACGTGGGCGCTCTGGGATATGTCCCAAACCTCAACTTCCTTCGGGAACCGATCGTAGGTGGTGACGTAGGAGTAGGGCTTGTGGATCGCCGTGACGCGGATGTACTGGCCATCCGGAGCGGGATCCAACGATTCGTAATTGGCGGGTTTGCCGATGGGCGTGATCGCGCCGGTGGCGGCATTGACTAAGGCGAGTTGGGAGAGGGCAAAGTAATCGAACAGATCCTCGTCGTGCTTGTTGCCAAGCGTGTCGCGGTTTTCGTAAGTGCTGCTCTGCCCCTTTTCGCCCGTGGTCTCCTGGATGCTAGGACCCATAGGCACGATGGGCTCGGGCGGCGGTGCGCCCATTCCCTCGGGCACCAGCTTGACCAACAGCGTTTTCTGGTCCGGCATCCACTGCAGCGCGTCGTCGAACATGGGATTCAGCCGGACTCCGGGCACGCGATGGACTTCGCCGCTGCTGCCATCGCCGATCCAGAGTTCGACCGATTCGGGCGCATTATTCACGAAGGCGAATCGTTTCCCGTCGGCCGACCAGAGGGGTCCGCCCGGGCACGCCCCTGCGGGAAGCGCCACATGGATTTGCGCGCGACTGGCTATTTGCACCAGCTCGAAGCTCTTGGCGCAACGTGTGATGCCGTACCCGCCCGGAGTGTCGTGCTTGCTATGGTTCTTTGGCTCTATGCGGACGCCGGCGAGGCGCAAGAAAGGCGTTGCCACCCGCGAGATCGACGGGTACTCCTGCCAGGACACCAGGAGAATCGCGTCGTGTGTCGGGCTCATTCTGGGTTGGGGCGGCGAGGGCGCGAGCATGACATCGAGAATGTTCTTCGGCGGCTGGTTGTATCCGGATGCAGCCTCACTCGGCGCCGATGTTGCCGGGGTCACGCTAGAAGAATATGAGTTCGACTGCGCTCGAATCGGCACCGTCGCGCAAGCGATCAGCGCTATTACCAGGAGACAGTCCAAGGCTTTCCGGGTTGGCATGGCTCCCTCCGTTTCATTGCATTAAAGCAGCACCCCTAGGGCACGAAAGCTGCCTTCTGAAGCGATTTCCGTTTTTGACGTTTGACCGACTGCGAGTATACGCCCCGCCACCTCAGACTGCAACGGCAACACGGCGACCAAGTGAAGTACTCCAATCCACCCATATCGTATTTGGAATCTTCGTGCGGGAACATCTTCGCAATGTAATAAGCCGCTCCAAAACAAATATGCCAAAGATCTCTGCTCAACTCATCTGGCTGTATAATCTGAGGATCCGGATTCGGTAGTCATATCAATCGCCAGGTAGAGGACCGCAATCATGAATAAGACTGACCTCCTTCACTACAAGACCCTTCTCCTTGCAAAGCAGCAAGAACTCTCTGCCAGCGGGAGTCCGGTGGCTTCGATTTCCACTGCCGGTGAGGCGCGTGGGGATTTGCTCGATCTGGCTGCCACTGAAGCCCACTCCGCCATGCACATCCGGCTGAAAGAAACGGACGGCAAGCTCTTGCGGGCCATTGAGAACGCCTTGACGCGGATTCGACAGGAGAGATTCGGGATCTGCGAGCAATGCGGGCAGCCGATCAGCAAAGCGCGCTTGGAAGCGGTGCCTTGGGCCCGGCAGTGTAGAGATTGCAAGGAGCAACAGGGCTCTCGAAAGTGAGGTGTGAATCCTCGACGAATGCTGGCCAGCCCTCCTATGCCCGCCCTTCCCTCAGAGGACCTTCCGGTTAGACACGCACCTGCCAAGGCTTTGACCGTTCCCCAACGTCTGTCCATGAAACTTCCGCCAGCCTTCTTTGGCAGATCACCTCGCCGTCCAGCCGCCGTCGATGACGATTGTGTGGCCGGTAATGAGTGAAGCTGCCGGCGAAGCGAGGAAGACTACCGCCCCGGCGACCTCCGAGGGCTCGCCAATTCGGTGCAGCGCCGCAATCCGCTCGATGGTGTCGGCGCGAAAGGCGGGGTCGGCCAGCGCCTCCTCTGTGCCGGGAGTAGAAACAAACGTGGGCGCAACGGCGTTGACGCGGATGTTGTACTTACCCCATTCGATGGCGAGGCATTTGGTAAGCTGCACGATGGCAGCCTTGGCCGAGCAGTACACGGATTCGGTCGGCAACGCCACGAAACCCGCCTGCGAACTCATGTTGACGATGCAGCCACCCTTCTGTTTCATCATGACGCGCCCGGCAGCCTGGCTGGCGAAAAACGTCCCCTTCAGGTTCAAGGCGAGGGTCTGATCGAATTCCTCCTCGGGCACATCCTCTGCGAGATTGTTAAACCCTCCCCCGGCGTTATTGACCAGGATATCAAGCCGTCCAAAGTGCGCGACCGCGTCATCCACGGCGCGAACGATCTGTTCCAGGCGGGTGACGTCCATTTGGAGCGGCAAGGCACGGCGGCCCGTGGATTCAATGTCATGAGCAAGGGTGCTTGCCGAATTGACGTCGCGCAATCCGAGTGTTACGTCGGCGCCAGCGTGAGCCAGGGCCAGCGCGATCGCGCGTCCCAAGCCTCGCGCTGCCCCTGTCACCAGCGCTACCTTTCCAGTTAGACCAAACTGCGGTTGTTCTTCCATCTTCTCTCCTCCAGCGTCGGCTCGTACATTGGGAGCATCCCCGGACCTCCGCCCTGAATTTGCAAGGGTACTTCCCCCCGGGTTGCGCCACCAACAATTGATTCAATGCGGACGCGATTCATGATAATCGCAACTTCAATGCGCTGCAACGCAACTATGCGGGCGGAACGAGCTGGCGAGCTGAGTTGCACAGGCCGGCGCCGGTCAGCGCCCCTTGCCCGATGCCGGCTCTGGTAGTAGCCGTCGTGCCTACGGGGACCTCGACATCGAGATACCATGGGACGGGGGCGCGCCAGTGCGCGGGGCTGGGCGGCACGATGGTTGCCCCGGGTCCCTGGCCGTGCGGGCCTTCATGGCAGCATAGTCTGCGGGCATCCGAGCACGGTCTGCAAATGACGTGTGTGCGGGGGAAGCGTGACCAAACAGGCAAAGGTGCCCCTTCTCGCCGCATACCTCATTGTTTCGCAACCTTTCTTTGTCCGCGCAGAGTGAACTCCCGGAGCGGGTCTTGGTGATCGCCAGCGACTTGTCGCAATGGGTACCGGCTGTGCCCAAATCGTTGAGCCTCTCTCCGGATGGTATTAGAATAGTCAGAATGCTTCGGCGCAATTTCATCAAAACCCTGGGGGCAAGCATCGCCACCGGTGCGGCGGGGCAAAAACCAGCTTCAGGACAAGAGAGAGCAAATGTGAGTGACCGCAGAAGCCAAGACGCGGTGGTGGTCGGGGCGGGAGTATTTGGAGCATGGACCACCTACCACCTCCAGCAGGCCGGTAAGAAAGTGCTCTTGATGGATGCTTACGGTCCCTCGAACAGCCGTGCGAGTTCGGGCGGGGAGTCCCGCATCATCCGCATGGGCTACGGCGCCGATGAGATTTACACTCGCTGGTCGTTCCGCGCTCTGGGGCTTTGGAAGGATTTCTTCCAGCGGACGGGCCTGGACCTCTTTCATCGTACTGGCGTGCTTTGGCTCGCGAAGGAAGACGACCCGTACCTTCAAGCAACGACCAAGGTACTTCAAAAAGTCGGTGTTAACTTTGAAAGGCTATCGCGTGACGAACTCGCGAAACGCTACCCTCAGATTTCGCTGGACGGTGTGGCATCGGGACTGCTCGAACCGGAAAGCGGCGTCCTGATGGCCCGGCGCGCCGTCCAATTGGTTGTGCGCGAGACCCTCAAGGGCGGTGCCGAATACGTGCCGGACGTTGTAGTGCCACCCTCCGCAAAGGGCCACCTCGATTCAATCACCACGCGAGGTGGGGACGCTATTCATGGAGGGGTCTTTATATTCGCTTGCGGCCCTTGGCTCCCGAAGGTTTTTCCGGAATTGCTCCTGAACCAAATCTTCCCGACGCGCCAGGAAGTGCTTTTCTTCGGTGCCAAGGCGGGGGACGTCCGCTTTCAGCCTCCAGCCATGCCGACTTGGATTTGTGAGGGCGACGAAGTCTACAGTATGCCGGACTTGGAGAACCGCGGGTTTAAGATCGCACTCGATCGGCACGGGCCGGCATTCGACCCGGACTCCGGCCAACGGCTGGTCAGCCCCGAAGCCGTTTCGAAAATGCGAGCGTATCTTGCGCGGCGCTTTCCCGCCCTGCGGGACGCTCCGGTGCTTGAGACTCGTGTCTGCCAGTATGAAAACACATCCAATGGAGACTTTCTGATCGACCGGCATCCGGGCTTCGACAACGTTTGGCTGGTCGGGGGCGGTTCCGGACACGGCTTTAAGCATGGTCCGGTGTTGGGGGAGTACGTAGCCGGCCAAGTGCTGGGCCGCGGCTCTTCTGAACCTCGTTTCAGCTTGGCCAGCAAGAAAACCGTGCAAGAGCGCAAGGTTTATTAGAAGCCAAAGAGGAAGTCGCGCACCTGCCTCACTTTTGTTTCTCCCCCGGCATTGTATTCCCGCCAATCTGCGTTGAAAGCACTCATTGCCGCAGGCACACCCGCATCGACCGCAGGCTGGTACGGGGCCCGGTACACTTGCCACAAGAGGGCATCGGTACATCGGCGGCGTTGTATTCGAGCCCAGCGATATCGTCGCGTTTGTTGAAGCTACCGGCCCCCGGCTGGTGTATCCTCGACAATGCCATGAGACCCAAGACTTTTCTTGCGCTCGCCCTTATTCTCGCAGTCACTGGAAGCTCCCGCCTCCTCCCCGCCCAGAATCTCTCGGAGGGCAAAATCCTCGGCCAAGCTGAGGCCCGCATCCGGAGGTACCGCACGGGCGACGCGCACTTGCGGCTTCTGGGTACGGACGGGAAGCCCCTCAGGAAGGGCATCCCCGTGCGCATCGAGCAGACCCGCCACAAGTTTCTTTTCGGAGCGAACATCTTCATGCTGGGCCGCTGCAAGACGCCCGCCGACAACGTGGCCTACGAGAAGGCGTTCTCCGACGTGCTCAACTACGCCACCCTGCCCTTCTACTGGTGGGAATACGAGCCCCGGCCGGGCAGCCCGGACTACGCGGACACCGGGCGCATTGCCGCCTGGTGTGCAGCGCACCGCATCGCCATGAAGGGCCATCCTCTGGCGTGGAACGAGGGACAACCGTCTTGGCTGCCCGCCGACCTCCCAGAAGCCACGCGCCTCCAGATGCAGCGCATCACTGATATCGTCGGTCGGTTCAGGGGCGAAATCGGCATATGGGACGTCGTCAATGAGGCCACGGACTTCGACCGCGAGTCGACCCGCGAGGGCGGCGCCACTCTGACTGCCGCCATCCGGCAGGCGGGCGTGCAGGAGTGGCTGCGCACCGCCTTCGCACGGGCCCGCCTGGCCAACCCGGGGGCCACGCTCGTGATCAACGACTACGTCACCAACGACGACTACATGCAGAAGGTGATTGCCAAGCTTGTGGATGAATCCGGGTCGCCGCTCTACGATGTTATCGGCATCCAGTGCCACCAGCATCGCAAGGCTTGGTCCGCCGCGGAGATCTGGCAGATATGCGAGCGCTTCGCCAAGGCCGGGAAGCCTCTGCACTTCACGGAGGCCACCATTCTCTCAGGCCAGCAGGGCTGGGAGCTGAGGAAGGATAATCCGCAGCTTGACTGGACCAGCACCGCCGAGGGAGAGCGGCGGCAGGAAAGGGACGTGGTGCGGTTCTATACGATACTATTCAGCCATCCTGCAGTGCAGGCCATCACTTGGTGGGATCTGAGCGATCAGGGCGCATGGCAGGGCGCTCCGGCGGGGCTGCTCCGCGCCGACATGACGCCCAAGCCCGCCTACGAGGCGCTCCTGAAGCTCATCAAGGGCAAGTGGTGGACGCAAACCGAAGCCAGCGTGTCGCGCCAGGGCCGGGCGCAGTTCCACGGCTTCTACGGCGAATACAAGGTGACGGCGGAGGAACACGGGCACGAAATCGTCGGGACCTTCGCCTTCGACGTCAAGACTCCTCAGCCCATGGAAGTCAGACTGGAGTGACACTGCTCGAGAAACCCCCGCGGCGAGTGCCAACCGAATGGTTGTGTGCCGGGGCCGGATTGCCGCATCGGGGTCCGAACTGACTGGGATCTCTCTGTTCGGCAAATCCCTGGATTGCGCACAGGAGGTCGCCCACCCGTCAATTCGCCCCCCCTTGGGCCGGTTCGGATTCCGGGAGGGAAGGGCGTTTTCGGTCCAAACCCGGCTTGAGCGGTGGATTGGGCGGTAATCGCCAGACATTGGTAAACCCTTGGCGACCAGGGAGGATCTGGTGATCTGTCTACTTGAGATGCCTCTTTGACTTTCCGGCAAGGCGGAGGCTTCGTCAGTGGGCGGGCAGCCCGCCGAAGCCTCCTCCTCGTCGGATCCCTGTTGTCCGCTAGTCTATTTTGCGGCGGCCAATGCACCCTCCGCGCCTTGTTCTTTCCCTGCCACCAGGGCACCCTTTGCGGCCTTTTCGATGAAAAGGGCGACGGCCTGCGGCTGCGACACATACACGGCGTGGCTGCCTTTGACCTCCACAACCGTTGACCCGGCACGTTTGGACATAGCCCGCTGGGCGTCAGGCGGAATCATCTTGTCTTCAGTGGTGACCAGGTACCAGCTTGGCTTGGTTCGCCAGGCTGGTTCGCTGACCGTGCCGCTCAGCGCGTCCAAACCCCATGGCACCTGCGAGTCGGCCATGAAAGCGGCTTCCTCCGGGCTCACGTCGCCGGCGAACGCCGCGGGGAATTTCGCCTTGTCGAGTAGCAAATAGCCGTCCACGGGCGGCAAGATGGGCGGAACCGGCGCGCCTGGAGGTGGATCCTTCAGCAGCGACGAAACTGATTCGCCCTTGTCCAGCGCAAAAGCTGTGACATAGACCAAGCCCGCAACCTTCGGGTCGTTGCCGGCCTGGGCGATCACTGCTCCGCCATACGAGTGACCGACGAGGATTACCGGGCCGTTCTGAGTCGCGACCGCCCGCTTCGTGACCGCCACGTCACCTTCCAGTGAGATGGTCGGATTCTGAACGATCGTAACCGTGTAGCCGTCGTTCGTCAGGGCTTTGTAGACACCCTGCCACCCTGATCCGTCCACAAAGCCGCCGTGGACCAGTACGATATTCTTCACAGGTGTTGATGCGTTTGTTTGTGCCATAAGCTCCTTTCCCATGCCGAACATCATTGCCATGATCGACAGGGCTGTTAAAGTGATTTGTCGTGCTCTGAGTTTTCTTGCCATTGCCTGGTGTTGCATCGTGATGTCCTCCTTGAATTTTGAAAACTTCTCACCATGTGCTTTCATCATTGTTCTTACTTCCCCGAATTCCACAGCGCCTTGGTTTCCAAGTCTGGCTATTTTCGGTTGTGGAACGTTTTGTCCCTGTTTCGATCGTCACTATGCAGGATCTCATTTGCGAAAACATCACGGGATCGAGTGTTTTTTTGCTACCTCGGTAGACGTGTTTGCGGTTACCTCTATAGTAGTAGCGGAACATAACCAGGAGGGAAGGAGAAGGAACAAAACGGCGAAGGAACCCAGCCGGGGGTTAGCGCTTTGTGGTCGGACGAGCCTTGGGAATGGTGATCTCGCGGCGTCCGAACAGATGGGAATCGAGCGAAAAGGCGCCTGGCCCCAGGAACGCGGCGGCGAGGGAGGTTACAATTATTAATGCGTTCGCCAGTTTGGCGTTAAATAAGTTCCAGGGAGGAGGAAACCACGAAAGCAAGATGCCGAGATTACCAAGGCTGACCAAGAGGCTGGCGGCGGGGCTCAAGAATCCAATCAGAAGGGACGAGCCGCTCAGGATCAACAGAGCCGCCGCCAACCACGCGCCGGCCTGCCCATTGCAACTGTGCAACAGGTATAGGACCCCTTGAACGGCTGCCGTGAAACCAATCGTCGATCGCAGGAGGAGCAGGCCGACACCGGGCAGGCCTCCGGGAAATGTAGAGAATAGTCGTTGCAGCGCGGATCTCCTCACGCATTCTTTTAAAAAACACCTCATCGCTAAGGTTACCGATACCCTTAAGAAGCACAACCCCCAAAGGAGGCATCTTATTCTCCCACTATCGTGGTATCGGGTTGGGTTCTCATTTTCACAAGTGGATGATGCCGCGTCGAACAGCGATCACAACCGCCTCCGTACGATCCTTCGCGCCCAGCTTGTCCATAATGTGCTTGATGTGAACCTTTACGGTCTCCTCGGCAATGAAAAGCCGTTCGGCGATTTCCCGGTTCCGATTTCCACCGGCCACCTGCTGGAGGACCTCAACCTCACGCCCGCTGAGCGCGTCATCGCTGAAATGCTCAGCCAGGCGCGCCGCCACTTGAGGCGGAATCGGCTTCTTTCCAGCGTAAACCTGGCGAATTACTTCAACTAACTCGCCTGGAGGCATGGTCTTAAGCAAGTAGCCACGAGCTCCCGCTTTCAGAGCTCGATGAATTTCAGCGTCGCCTTCAAAGGTCGTCAGCATGACGATGCGCGCTTCGGGGAATTCGCCCCGGATGGCTACCAGAGCGTCGGTCCCACTCATATCTGGAAGCCGCAAGTCCATAAGCGTAATGTCAGGCAGGTGCTTCCGGAACTGCTGAATAGCCTCTTGTCCGTTTGGCGCCGCACCAATAAGCAGCATACCCGGCTGACTGTTAATGAGGGTTGCAATCGCCTCGCGCAATAAGGGATGGTCATCAACGCATAGGACGCGAATTTGCTCCTGTTCGCCCATGTCTTACTCCCTTCTGCTTGGTGCTCCCTGGACATTCCTTCTTCGCGAACATAGCCTGGAGAACCATCCCGTCGGAGGATCAGAGGGCCCGGACTCGAAAGCGATGGAGCCGGGCACCAAGAGTTCAATTTCAGTTCCAGCGCCGGCACGGCTTAAGATCTTAAGCCTCGCGCCCATTCGTTCGGCTCGCTCGCGCATGCCCGACAAACCCCAATGGCCGTCGCAACCTGCGGCCAGCGCTTGGGGCTCGATCCCACATCCGTTGTCACGGACAACCACCCGGAAGGAGTGGGCCGCATAATCAAGTTCTGCTTCAATCTGGCTTGCCCGAGAGTGGCGGAAAGCATTCACCAATGCCTCGCGACCGACAAGATAGATTTCGTCGCGGATCATTGGCCACAAGGGCCGAGCCATACCTTCCACGATGACGCGAAGATCAATCGATGTTGGGCTCGCGAGTTCCTGCGGAATCCTGGAAAAGGCCAGTTCAAGATCGCGGGAGTCCCCGGGAGAAATGCGCAGCCCACGGATGGCATTTCGGCCTTCGTCAATAACGCGGCCCATGAGTTCAAGTACATGTCCCACGAGGGGTTTGGCCGGCGAATCTTCGGGCAACTGCATGTAGGCGACATGAAGCTGCATCGAAGCGCTCACAAAGCCCTGCAACAGCGTGTCATGGAGATCTCCCGCGATCCGAGTGCGCTCAGCTACACGTTCTTCCAGCCGCAATTGATACTGCCGAAACATCTGCCCGAGGCGGTAGTAATAAAGGGACCCGACGAGAAAAAGGATCAGCCCGCCGTAGAGGGTGCGGAACCACCAGGTGCTCCACCAGGGCGGCAAGATCTCGAGCCGCAGCGCCACGCCCGGCTCACTCCACGGGCCGCTGCTGGTGGCCCCCTGGGCGCGAAACACGTACTTTCCCGCCGGCAAATTATTGTAGCTCACCAGCCTCTCTTCGCTCCCCACTTCGTGCCAGTCTGAATCCTGCCCTTCCAGCATATAGCGATAGCGATTCAGGAGGGAATTGGAGTAAGTGAGCGCCGAAAACTCCAGCGAGAAATTGGATTGCCGGTGCGAAAGGGCCAGGCTCCTGGCATACGAAATGGACTGTTGCAGTGGCGACCCGCCCCCCACCTTCACCGAATCCCCGGCCAACCGGAAATCCGTGAAGACCATGCGAGGGGCAATCGAATTGTCCACCACTTTGTCCGGCTGGAATGCCGTTGCCCCGCCGAACCCGCCGAAATACATCTCTCCGGTTGGACCCTGCTGGCAGGTTTGCCAGCCGGTCATATCCATGCCGGGAAGACCGTCGGCCACCGAGTAATTGTGGAAGGCGCGCGTCTGAGGATTGAACCTGGATACCCCCCGACTGGTGCTCATCCACAGGTCGCCGTGCTGATCTTCCAGGATGCAGTGAACTCGATTGCTCGGGAGTCCGTCCCGGACGTAATAATTGGTGAACGTCCCGGTGGCGCGGTCGAGCTTGTCCAGGCCGCTCTCGGTGGCAGCCCATACGGTGCCCGAATGATCGACATGGACGCTGGTAATCCGATTGTCGCTCAGCGACCTGGGATCATCCAGGTTGTGTTCATAGACTTGGAATTTGCCTGTCGCGGGATCGAAGTGCTGAAGCCCCGAGATGCCGCCCACCCACAATCCTCCATCCGGATCTTCCGTGATATCGTAATAGTATTCCGATCGGTTTTGCTCGCTGCGCCTGTAAACGATGAAGCGGCCGGTGGCGTGGTCAAAGCGATCGAGGCCATCCCAGGTTCCGACCCACAGCCTGCCGGCATGATCAACGAACAACTTTCCCACCACGTTGTTGCTCAGGCTGGACGGGTCGGCCGGGTCGTGCAGAAAGGTCTTGAATTGTCCGGTCCGGGGGTCAAAGCGGTCAAGGCCCTTCCCGACGGTGCCAATCCAAAGGATGCCTGAACGGTCCTCCGCGATGGCGACGGGTTCGTATTCCGCTTCTGTTCCAGGAGGCCGGTAGGAAGTCTGCGCTCCCGTACGGCGATCCACTCGGATCAGAGATCCCGTGACGCCCACCCAGAGAATTCCCTGCGGATCTTCATAGATCGCATTCACCAGGTTCTCACCCAGGCTGTTGGTATTGAAGCCCTCGCGCAGCAGGGGGCCGAATGACAGCCTTCTGTTGGCAAAAAAGTTGGGCTCGCTCGCATGCAGTCCCACCCAAATATTTCCCTCGCGATCCTTGGCCAGGGCAATCACTCCGTCCTCCGCCAAGCTCTCTTGTTCGTGCGGATGATTGCGGTAACGGATGGCACTTTCATGTTCGGGGTCAAATTTGAGCAGCCCGGCGCCCATCGTACCCAGCCAAAGGGTTCCGTTTTCGTCTTCCACCAGCGAATCCACGCCGGCCGGTACGATTTCCTCGGATTTCATATCGTAAAACGAATAAGATGTGAGCGTACTGGTCTTCGGGTCCAGCGCCGCCAACCCGCCGCCACCACTGCTGCAAATCCATAATTTGCCGGAGTGGTCCTCGTAGAATGAAAAGTCACGCGCGGTTTTTGTGAGCGCAACTCGCAGCGTGACTTTGCCCGACCAACGGTCGAACTGTTCGAGGTGGTGGCCATCAGCAACCCAAAACCCGCCGCTCCGATCTTCATTGGTCGCCCGGACATCGTTGCTACTCAGGCTGGAGGGGTTCAGCGAATCATGGGTGTAATGGTGCGTGATCCGCCCCGTCGCGGGGTCCATTCCGTACAGCCCCCTCCCGGTTGCCAGCCACAACCCCCCAGCGCGGTCCTGGCTCATGTTGAAGACGGTGGCTGGGACGTAATTGGCATCGTCGCCGGCGAGGCGATAGTGAGTAAAGGTCTCCGTGGCCGGGTCAAAGCGGTCCAGGAACTTGTCACATCCCACCCAAATCATGCCCGACCGGTCTTTGAACAGCGAGTAAATGTAGGCCCCGCTCAGCGTGTTTCCGCTCCCAGGTTCGGGCGTGAAAGTTCTAAAGTTGTAGCCATCGAATCGATTGAGTCCGTACTGCGTCCCAAACCACATGAACCCCTGATCGTCCTGCACAATTTGCGCGACGCGAGTTTGTGACAACCCCGCAGCGGTGGAGATGCGCGAAAACCGGATGTCATTCCCGTCCGCGAGCGACACCCGTATCGGGCGGGGATCGACCCCCGCTTCCGTCACCGCACTAGAACCGTTGGTGGATGCGTCCCCCTGCGCCTTTGCCATCGCAAGAGGCAAAGCGGCCAGGCACAAGGCAAGGGCTACAGACCTTAGCAATGGGTGTGCAGGCATGCGGAGCACGCCGCGGGGGCGTGGCTGGGATGAATTAAAGCCGCTTGTGGATTCGCAGTTCTTTGCCATCTGGCGCATAAACTAGAAAGCCAGCTTCAGTGCCGCTTGCAACTGTCTTGGGGTATTCTCGGTTGACGTTACCACCCCAAAGTTGGGACCGTTAATCACATTGCCGGGGGAGGCGAAAACCACACTGTTGGTCGAGTTGAAGGCCTCCGCCCGGAATTCGAGCTGCACCCGCTCACGGATCGGAAATCTCCGGAACAAGGAACAGTCGAAATCTCTGTACCATTCCGACCGCAAACTATTGCGTCCCAAGTCACCAAAGGAATAAGGAGCGGGAATGGCAAAGGCGCTCGTATTGATCCATCCCGCCGATGTCCGGTGTGCCAGATCCGGATCGCCCACCAGATTCGCCCGCACAAAGGTATTGCCTGTATTGGCCAGGTCCCCCTGGTAGGTGACGTCGTAGGGCGTGCCGGAATGAAGGGTGGCAATGGCATTCAACTGCCAGCCGCCCGCCACATGACGAAGCACCTTGTTCGAGGGGTTGAACGATTTCCCCCTGCCGAACGGAAGTTCGTAGGTGAAGCTGCCGGTGAAGGAATGGGTCAGGTCGAACCCCGAAACGCTGCGATCTCCGCGGGGATCGTAGGCGTTTTGCAGTTCGCACCCTTCGGCTCCGTAGTCTCCTGAACACGCCAGATCAATGGACTTTGACCACGTGTAGGAGACGAGGTACGTCAAGCCCCTGCCGTTTCTTCGATTCACCGCGATTTGCAAAGCGTTATAGTTGCTGTTGCCCGCACTGGTGTCATAGTTCGTTGGTGTGATGTAGGGAAAGGGACGCCGGCTGGCCACCGTCGCCGCATCGCCCGGCCCGGGGATTTCGGCCGTATTGTGGAGGCCTCCCAAATCCAGCCGTCCACTGTGCGAGCCGACGTAGGCCAGGGAGAGCGCCGTGTTCGCCCCAAGCTGCTGGTCAACTTCCAGATTCAAGTTGTCCACATAAGGCGTTTTGAGCCGAGGATCGTAGTAATAGCTGGCGCTCCCGAACGGACTATCCGGCGGAACCAGGACCCCGCCCGCTGCTCCCAGGCCGAGTGGATCTCCTATCGTTGCGGTGGGGACATTCTGATTTTGCGAATTGATGTTCAACGCCCCCACGGAGGGCCAGGTTCCGCCGATGTTTTGCGAGGTCTGCGTAAAGCCATTCCACTCATCATAAAAACGGCCGTAGCCCGCCCGCACCGAAGTCGAATCCCCCAGACGGTAGGCGACGCCGAGGCGCCCCTGCCAATTCCCATAATCGGTATCGTGCAGGTTGTGGTCGCGATGGCTCGTGACCAGTACTTTCGCAGGAAGGGCGCCCGAGGGAATACAAGGCGCTCCCTTGGAGGGAGAGCAAGCGGGGGGAACCGCGCTCACGATGTACGTACCATTCGAAAGATCCATGTCGCCCACATAACCGGTGCCGTTCCCCAGTGTGCCGTAGACGGGCCACTTCGCCACATCGTAGCGGAATCCCAGGTTCAGGGACAGGCGCGGCGTTATTTTATATTGATCCTGCACGTAGGCGGCCTGAAATGCCCCGCTGTGTTCGGTCACCAGCGCGTCGCGCCAATAAGAAGCGGTCGGAACGCCCAGGAGAAATGAGGCCAGCGCATCCCCGGTTCCCTGTCCGCTTGCCCCCTCGGGATTCTCAAGGTCCGAGGTTTGAAATGCGCTGAAGCTCTCCCCGGCAGCATAAACCGGACCGACAAAATTCTCCCACGTATAGCCATATCCCACCTTGATGGTGTGCCGGTTCACAACCCTGGTGAAATCTCCCCCCAGCTCATAGATATTGGCAAGCTGCTCGGTCTGGCTGTTGTACCCATTGGTGGAGGCGTAGCCGGCAATCGCCATAATCGGGATGACGGAACCGGAAAAGGCGGTAAATCCGGAAATAAAGTTTGGCGAAAAGCCGTCGTCGATCAGACCGGCGGGGAGGTTGGCGGGCGCATGGGGAAACGCCGCCGCCACCGTATCGTTGCCGAGATTGCGCCCGAAGTGGACATCCAGAAGGGCGTCCGGCCCAAACACGTGGGATTCGTGCACGCTCGCATTCCAGCCGTACAGCGAGATTTCGGCGAGGGCCCCCGGGTAGCCCGCGGAACCACTGGAAGGCTCGTGGTAATAGGAAATCCGGCCGAACATGCTGTCGTGCGCTCCGAAGCTTTCGTCGAGCCGTCCCGAATAACTATCCTGGCTCAGCAGGCTCCGGGTGGTATCGTATAGATCTCCTCCGGGGACGGGTGGACCCGCGGGGGGAAATAAGCTTGCGTAAAGCTGGGCGGCCTTGGAAAGAAGGCCGGGCGAGATCATGTCACCTTGGAATACATCCCGCGTGAATTCCCCCGGGTGCAGGGGATCGGGGCTGGTGGTAAAAGGGTTGTAGAGCTGGATGCCCTGGCTCATGAGGGCGCTGAAGTTTCCCATCAACTCGTCCGCGGTAGGGACCCGGACAATGCTCTGCGAAGCCTGGCTTTGACGAAATCCCTCGTAGGCAAAGAAAAAGAACGTCTGGTTGCGGCCGTTATAGAGATGGGGAACGAGGACTGGTCCGCCGGCAGTTACGCCAAACTGATTCTGCCGGAGCGGGTTGCGGGTGGGCAGGAAAAAGTCTCGCGCATCCATCTGCTCGTTGCGCAGGAACTCCCATGCCGAACCGTGGAACATATTCGTTCCGGCTTTGCTGACCACGTTGATGATTCCGCCCGCCACTCCTCCAATTTCCGCCAGGTCATTGTGCGATTGGACTTTGAACTCCTGGATGTCGTCAACAATCGGCGAGTAGTTATAGTTGCCCAGAAACGCCAGGTCGTTGCTGCCGTCCAGCACAAACATGTTGCTGCGGTTTCTCTGTCCATTGACGGAAGGAAAAGTGAAGGTCCCGATGGCCAGCCCTCCCCAACCGCTGCCTCCGGCTGAATTCTGCCCGACGCTGACCGGGCTGATGCCCGGCGTCAAGGTCAGCAGTTGGGTGAAGTTACGGCCATTCAGGGGAAGATCGTTCACCGGCTTGGTGGTGATGACCGTCCCCAGCTCCGAGGTGGCGGAATCGACAACCGACAGGTTCGCGGTGACGGTCAGGGTTTGCGCCGGCGATCCGACCGTGAGGTTGAAATCAAGCGTTACGGTCTCGTTGACTTGGAGGACGATGCCGGTTTTCTCCTGGGTCGCAAACCCATTCTTCGTGGCTCGGATTGCGTAGTTCCCGGGGACTAAATCCGAGATGGAAAACGTCCCCGCCGGCCCGGTCGTGGCGCTTCGCTCGAGATCCGTGTCAATGTTACGCAGAACAATATGCACGTCCGGTATCAGGGCGGCGCTCTGGTCGGTCACCGCTCCGTTGACTTCCGCAAATGTAGACTGGGTATAACTGCGAGAGGGCACGGCGACAGTCCAGAGCAGGAAGGCGGTCACGCATAGAAAGCGCGGCACCGATTCTCGGATGCGGCGTCGTGTTGTCGAAAGGTCAGGCACGCCCAGCCCCCCTCTCCAGGCGGCAGCACTTCCCGCATTTCACCAAGCAATTGGGCACGTAATGTTGCGCTCGGAAAAACGCGTTTTACCGTAGCGCCGCCTTTTACTGCGTGTGTGCCGGTCTCAAACCCGGCGCTACAATAGATTGATCCGTTCCGAATGAGTAATCGTATTTTCCGAACGCAACACAAGGACATTTCGTCCGCTCATAAGAATATATTATTAAAAGACTTTTAGCACAACTGCCGGATTCGGCCTGAAAAGCCGGCTTCCCGTCGACTTTCCCAGCGCGTGGCAGGTTTCCGGCGTGGGAAGGGCGCTTTGGGTTCCGAATCTGGAGAAATACCCTTCGCCATGCGACGCGCCTTCCCTTTAGGTGCCAGGCTCTTCGTTGTTCGTAGGGGGCACGCCGGAGACCCTCAAGACTGCTCTGCACCGGCCGCGAATTGCGCTAACTCAATTGGCGATCGGTTCGACTGCCGTGCGAAGGTCATACATGGATGCTAACCGGCGTGCCTCCATCGCCTCTATCTCACCCGGCGTGCAGGCGGTTCCCGGAGCGCAACGACACAAGACAGCGCGGCTACCAGACTGCCCGCTGGAGGGTTCGGACTGGCTGATGTTACATCGACTTCACCCAGCTACTTCTTCTTGGGAGGCGCCACCGCGTCCTTGAACGCCTTCGCCAAGCGGAATTTCACGACCGTCTTGGCCGGAATCTGGATGGCCTCGCCGGTCTGGGGATTGCGGCCCGTTCGAGCCTTGCGATTGGCCTTCACTGCCTTGCCCAGCCCGGGAACCACAAACTGCCCGCTTTTCTTGGCTTCCTTCGTGGCCAGGGTGACGAGTTCTTCGAGCACCGAGGCGGCCGTCTTCTTTGGGATCCCCGCCTTTTCGGCCAAATGCGCAACGACCTGAGACTTAGTCATCATATTTTCTGCTCTCCCTCTCTCCGTTGGATTGTCGACGATTGCCCTATTGAAATCGTTGTTGAGCCGTTACTGTATGCAATGCAAGGATGGGTGTCAAGGCAGTTGCGGCGAGGAGCTTCAACTCCATCGCAAAAAAATTCTGTTCGGCGTCCGTTGCTGGCTGTCGGGCATTGAAGAGATCCCTGGGGTTATCGGACGCAGCCCGCCCCGTCGAATCCTACCTCGGGTCTTCCCACTGCGGTACCGGGTCACGCGCCGCAAATCGAAGAAGGAGCTCGCCGCCGCTCTCTTCGTCGAACAGCTCTTGAATGAACTCATATGTTTTCTGGACCACATCGATCATGAGCGTCTTCATTTCTTTGTCATCGAAGCGCGCGAGCTTGTGCCAGGGAATTTCCCCGAATGGGGTGGATACCACTACATCCGAGTAATCCCCGGCCTTGGAATCGGGCACTATACCTGCGTGCAGGTCCTCGAGAGCGGAGTTGCGGAAGCACCGCTGCACAAGGTACTTTGCCAATCGCTTCTGCAGAACCGGGTCCGTGATGAAAACCCGGATGGCGTCGTCTCTTTTATCCCTATTGACCTCGAGGATATTCCAATCCTTCCCTCACTCGTCTCCATGACCACCATCCTGGCAATCAATAGTCGCGCCCATCTCTCTAACCAGCAATTGAAACTCAAAGCGGCCATTGTCGGTCCGTGCGCCGACCGGGCCATCGAAGGAGAGCGCTTCCGGCCCCAGGTCTCCCTCCCAAACCTCGCCGCCATCGACGGAGACGCGCATCTCGCTGCCCGTCATCTCCACGAACAGGGCGTGGGAGCTGCCAGGATTCAATCTCGGCACGGCCGACCCACGCTTCGGCCTTATGTTTCGATAACCGTGATTCCCGCACTCGGAGCTGGTGTGCATGCCGGGATTACTTTTGACGGAAACGACGAACTCGGGCTTTGGCTCAATGCGCCACATTGCATACACCAGATTGCAACCATCGTGGGCGCGCAGCTTGAGACCGAATTGCTCGCGTATTGCTCCTGAGCCCAGGCGGGCCTCATCGCTCGTGTGTCCCAGATACGTCAACCGTGCCTCTACAGCTTGCGGCGTCACGGCAGCGACGAAGGCCCGCATTTTGGGGACGTTCACGGAAAGGCGCGATCCGTTCAGTTCTTCCAGCGCTCCTTCAGTGACGCACAGCTTGGCGCGGGGAACAGGGACCATTCGCACAGGTGAATGCGGGCTCGGCCAGCCGCGGCTGATATCCATTGCGGCCAACAGCAACACGAACATGCACACACGAATCTGGACTTTCATGCGCGTGCCTCCGCCACCCGATATCCGGCTTTCATAGCTCGTGGGCTTGTTGACACAAGCCATTTCCACCCGAAATTCTATTTTGGCATCCTCGGTCGCCGCAGTATACACCCCGGCTGGTTCACAACCACAATCTCATAGTTGAGACGCTGGGTCCGCCTACATCGCGAGGCTTAAAGAGAGCGGCGTGAGCCAGACGCCCTGTAGATGTCTGTATCCACCAAGGTCTCCGTCGTGCTACCACCCAACGGAGATCGCAACCATCCCGCCAAGCTCGACCACTTCGTCTTCCTGCGCAAGAAGAAGTCGGCCAACCGGGTTGAGTGGGAAGCCGATCCGGAGCTGACCCGGCATTCCTTGAGCGTCCAGTACGGGGGCGACGTCAGGACAAGGTGAACTGATCTGGATGCAACCGAGCCGAGCTCCCTGGAGTCGCCGTGGCAAATCGTCAGCGTGGTCCTGTCGAGCGCAGCCTGCACTGCACTCTTGCTGCCTGTACCCAGGGCGATTGCAAGTAAGTCATTCAATCTCACGTACCTCAATGCCCATAAGGCAGGATCGACGGCGCTTGGCCGCCCAGGTCCGAGAGCAAGCTGCGTACACGCTGCTCGGCAAGGAATGCATAGTGGACGCCGTCGACTCGACCACGACTCGACTGGATATCCCGCTCCTTCCCGTCCGGTACCGCCACCACTTCGGCGATTGAGGAGCGGCTTTTGCCGGCTTGCGCGTGTGGGACCGGGCTCCAGAAAGGGGCGCGCAGGTAGTAACCAGCCTCCGCAAGACCTTTTTGACCAGTTTATGGCACGGAACTATCAACAAGTGACTAGCGAGGTTGTAATCGGCTCCCAGCGCAAAATCGTGCGGAATCGCACCGAGCTCGTGACGGCCGTTTCGGTCAGTCCGCGTCCTCGTCGACGCACTCCTCGCTGAGCTGCTGGCCGCAAATGATGCATGCGCCCCCGACGGGGCGCGAGCAAGGATTCTCGCCCTTTTCTGCCTCGTCGAGTCCCAGCATCGTCGGCGCAAGGTCGACATCCTCAAGGTCCAGCGGGTCCGGGCGCTCCAAGGCGCTGACGGCCAGCTCCGCGTCTTTCGACTGTGTCTTGCGCCGTGGTTTTCTCAGGACAATCTTCGCCTCCTCTCGTGAGGCAGATCATTTCTCCGCCGCCCGAGCTGACAAGGCAAGCCGGGCATTGGCCGCCGAGTCACGCTGCAACTGGACAGGATGCGGCAAAGGCCTTGGGGGGCGGCTTATCGCTTCATCTCCCACGATCAGGTCGTGGGGACCTGCACGGGCGAGACTATTGCAGCTCCAGAACGTCTGCCGGAGCGGGATCGGGCGTGGCTGGGACGGCTTGGTCGGCTGATGGAACCGTCTGCTCCGCCAATTCGGACTCTGGCTTCTGGCTGGCGGCGTCTATTATTGCCACCGCCGCCTCGAGGGCTGCCGCCCTCTTGCCTGGCCCCCGTTTGATTCCCAGCCGCCTGGCGATGCCAGCGACCATGCCCCGGGTGAGGCCCAGCGTTGCGGCTATCTGAGTGTAAGTATTCGACGGGTGGGAATGGATGTATCCACCGATTCGTGCGTACATTTCATTTTCGTTCATAAAGTATTTCCTCCTATTAAAATGGGTCCGTATCAGATGTTTTTCGATCATACGTGTAGATCCTCGAATCGCTCAGTGTCGTCCCGAAGACGGCGGGATAAAAAGCGTCGTGAAATTGCGGCGCGTGTTGAATAACGCCAGGGTGGGATCATCGGGACGGTGATGCGGTGTGCGCAAGCTTGTCCAATATAGCTTTTTGAGAAAGGTCGGAATCTCTGTGTGCTGAGGTTTTGTGGTTTTGCCGAAACGACGATTCCCAACCGAGCAGGTTCAGCCGTGACCTGTGAATCTTCGCCAAGAGCCTCGGAAAGGAGGCAGCCGAATCTCCCTGGCTAATCATTTCCAAAGTAAATGAAGGGCCGTCTGTGATGGTAGATGGGCTCATCTTGGGGGATTTCCGTCCGCATCCCGCAGGATTTTAAGCTGCCCCGACCGGGCTACTCAGGTTTCTTCATTGTCGCGGCGTGCACAATCGTCCTAATCTCGCTAGCGACCGACTTGAGAAAACCAAACCTTAAGGTGCCCGGGCTAGCATCTAGAAAGTCGATTTCCCAGGCGCCATCTCGCAGTCTCCCCCAGAGAAACCCCCTTCTTGCGAATTCTTGATTAGCCAACAGGGCCCTGACCTTTGATTGGTCCGTCACAATCTGGAACTTGCCGCTCGCTCCTAGTATGGCGGTGAGCTCTGATTCCGCGAGAGTAATCAGAGCTACTCTGTCTTTGTCTCCTACGTCCTCAAAAAGCAGCAGTGCGATGAAATCGCCCGGAAACTGTTTTTCCAATTCTTCAAGACGATTGAGAACTTCTGCCGCACCTCGTTTACGCAGCGTTGCCTCCTGCACGGCAGCCCATTCCTCAGAACGATAGAGAGCTTCTCCTTCACGCAGCTTTTGGCGCGCTTTCCCCTGTCGGCCTATTACATCCTGCACAGCAGCCCATTCCTCCGCGTCGCCGTCTAGGAATATATTCCAAAGCTTCGCCCCTACCGATGCCTCGAACTGTTCGTCGACCTGCTTAATTTCTTGGTCGACCGTTTCCTGCCCAATCACTGCCGCCAACCGGTCGAGGCGCCTGCTGGCGAGATGCGTCGTGTTGACCCAGCTTTTATGCAAATCGCCGGTTGTGAAATAGAGCCAGCCGATATTTAGGATTTCCCCGTACCAGTACTTGACGAGTTGCACCAACTCCCTCGCCGTGGGGACATACTCGGCGACTTCGTCCGGCTCATGACCCTCATCAGGACCTTTAGGCATTTCATTTGACATTTCATTTCTCCTTTTCTTCCAAACCTTCGTGTCCGGCGGCTTGGAGGATAACTATCATTCCTGCGCAATCCGTCCTAACCGCTAATACTGCGAAAATCAGAAAGTTTGAAAGCCAGACGGGTGAGGCTAATACTGCCGCCCGGCGCTCTCCGCGCCTCGGTTATCTTGCACGGTTCGGCGGGCGAAGGCAGTCCGGATGCAGCGGGGAGCCCCACTCGCAGCAATCACCCGCGGCGGTGCGGGAGCAGCGCGAACGCAGCGTCATATGCGTCATCATGCGTCATATCCTGTCGCCATAATCTCGAAAGTGCCGCCGCGCCGGGCGGCAGCCAGCCTACTCATGTTTCTTCAGTGCCGCGACCCTGGCGCCCAGAAGCGTCGTGATCTCACCGGCGACCGATTCGAGATATTCCCGCCCTATTGTGCTTGGCTTAGAGTGTGGGAATTCGAACTGCCAGTCCCCGTCATGCCGTCTCGCCCGGAGAAACCCCATGCTTGTGAAGTGTCGATCTATCACCAAAGTCCTGACCTTCGATTTGTCGGTCTCGACCTGGAATTGACCGCTCGCTTGGAGCACTGCGTTGAGTTCCGAATCCGCGGGAGAAATCAGGACCGGTGCGCCTTTGTCGTCTGGCCAATCTCTAAGCACCAGTGCGATGAAGCCGCCTGGAGACTCCGCTTGGAACTGCTCCAACCTCTTGAGGGCTTCCGCCGCATCTTCCTCGCGCATCTTTCGATGCGTTTCAGCCAGTACCGCATCCCACTGCTCCTGGGGTCCGTTCTCGAAGATGTGCCACAACCGGTCGTCCTTCACGACTTTCGTCCTGAACGCCTCAATCGCTTCCTCGATTGCTGCGTCGACGGATTCCCTCCCAATAGCCGCCTCCGCCCGGTTGAAGCGCCTGTCCGCAAACGCGCTCACCCGCCACTCGGAGCTTCCCGTGCCGCCAAAGATGAAGAAGAAGCAACTGTTGTCCAAAACCCGGCGGTACCAATATTTCACAAGCTCGACCACCTCATGGCGGGTGGGGACGTATGCGGCCGCTTCCGCCGCCCCCGGGCCGTTGACCTCGTCCACGAAGCCGACTCTGAACGTTTGATTCCCCCAAGGAAGAAGTCTGTCGTTGTCGGCGTTCAGGACTATTCTCCGTTTTTCTGCTTCCGCATCTGGCCGGTCGGATGGGCTATTCACAGGCTCTTCGAGCCCCCGCCCTTCAGCAGCATCCGGCTCCTCTCTTGGTGATTCATTCATGGTATCCATCTCCCTCAATTCGCATCCGCCAACAAGACTGAGGCGGGTTGCGCAATTTCTTGTTTGAGAGGCGTATTCCTGGCCGCCCTCCTCTCACACCGGGTCAGCGCTGTACTTCGGCGGGTGGGAGAGCCGGATTTCCATCTCCTACCCGGAGAGCGCCAAGTCGAACTTCCCGGCGGCGACTGCGAGACCCACGTCGAACTTCTCTTGGTCATTCGTTCGCCAGCCTCCGTTCAGGGCGTGGACGCATGGTGGGAAAAGGCAATCATGCACGCGGCGACGCCACAGCCGCAGGCGCCGGCGTTCATAATTCGCCGAGGGCATCGTCGCCCTTGGGCATCCGGTCTAGCTGGATTTCCATGGCCCACCTTGAGAGCGCAGTGTCGAATTTTCCGGCGATGGCGTGGAACCGGTCTACGAGCTGGAGGAACTCGTCCGTCCTCTGATGCTGCGACCATGTGCTCTTGATCACCTTGCGTTCCTGACCCGAGAAGTGACAGACGAATTCGGCCATCATCCGCAGGTGACGGATGCAATCATCCACGCTCTTCGCTGCCTGCTCCTTCGCCCTGGCCGCCTCTTGCTGGCGTTGCTGGGCCTCCCGGGCTGCCTCCTGCCGTCGTTGCTCCGCCTCCGATTCCAACCGCTCCTTTTCCTCGGCCAGGTAGGCTCGGGCCTTGGCGAGGTCGTCGGCAGAGAGCCTGAACCATGCGTTCCCGATCCGCTTCTCGCGGAAGAGATAGCGCAAGTGCCCCTGCTGCCGCTTGGAGTCTGCCTCGCTGCCGTGCATGCATGCGACGACCCCCAGCGGGAAATCGGTTCGGGATTGCTGCCAGGACGTCCAGCTCCTCAAGTACAGGGAATGCGATATCCTGTAGAGACCCCGGTTCGTGTTACCTGCGATGCAGCCTCCCGGACCCTCAGGCAAGCTCACGAACAGCGCCGGGACAACGCCCTTCTGGCCCGCCGACTGCTGGGGCATGGCCGCTGGCCCTTGCTGCTGTGCTTTGTTTTTGCGATCCACTTTTAATTACTCCTTGACGAATTTTGCTTTCGATATGTAATACTCGTTTCCGAATGGCCACTGAGAGGTTATTCCGCAGCGTCGAAGATTTTTTTGCTGCCGCCGGCCGCGGGGCAGGCTTTTGTCGTGTGACTTCAGGCAGCACATCGACGGAGGCTGGTGGCCATACGCTTCACGGAGAACGGCAGACCGATGCTTCGCCCGTCCGACAGCCTTCAGCTCTCTAGCCCGAGGCTCTCGCATATCGACTCCCACATCCGCCGTCCCCGCTTGTCGCGGTAGCGGTCGTTGACCAGCAGCTTGACGTCGGCGCGGGGCCTGAGGACGCCCTCCAGAACCCTTTCGCCAACGTCGCACATGATTCGCGCAGCGGTGCTCGCTGCATCCTGAAGGTCCCTGGCCGGCGCTCCTATCAGCAGCGCGTCGTGGACCGGCGCGTGGATGACGATGCCTGCCTTGTGGACCTCCCGGATGGCGGCCCGCAGCATGGCCGCCCCGCCCGCCTGCATGAAGAAGTTGTAGCAGGTGCCCTTCTTCGCCCCCCGGTGAAGTAGCGCCAGCCGTCATAGGGAACTACCATCGGCACGCACTGCCGCCACTGCTCGAGCACCACGTCGTCCTGCCATTTCCAGTACGCCTTGAACACCGACTGGTGGACGCCGAGCAGCTCCTCCGCCCTTCCGTAGTCCACGCCGACATAGTAGGCCAGGCTCTCCACCCCCATGCCGTAGCCGATGCCCAAGGTTGCACGCTTGAACTGGTCGCGCTGCGCCAGCGCCTGCTCGTGCGTGTACCCCGCTCGCTGCGGGTAGAACGTGTACGGGTCGCCGGACCTGTAGGCGGCAAGCATCTCCGGGTCCATGCTGCGGACAGCCTGGATGGCGAATTCCTGCTGGCCGTAATCGATGTAGGCCAGCCCATACCCGTCCTTGTCGTATCCCGGCATCCAGCGAGGGTCGACAAGCGGCCGCAGGCAGGTCGCAAGGTTGAATGCGAAGGCCGTGGTGGAGGGGGCATTGCGCCCCGTGCGCGTGCCGAGCGGCATCAGCGGCGTCCGGGCGAGGCTGTCGGGGCCGACCGGCAGGAAGTACACCGGCCTGCCTCCACGGGTCCTGGGAACGTCCGATGCCGCCCGCACCTGCGTGAGGGCAGTGCGCAGATCGTAGAGGTCGCCCATCACGGGATGCGCCTTGGTCATCTGCTCGAACGTCTTCTTCCTGGTCTCAAGCCTGCCGGTCGCCGTGCGGGGCCAGGCGATGCCGCGGTCGGCAAGGTATTTCTCGAACAGCTCGAAGTTGAAATGGTATGTTCTGCTGAAAACCGGATACTGGCCACGCCTAGCGTCAATCAGCTTGCGGCGCAGCTCGTCCCTGCGCTCGACGATTTGGCTGCGGTTCCTCACGTCAATAGGGATTCCCGCCCGCTCCATCAGCGCCCCTTCCTTCGCGTAATGGCCACGGAAGGCTATTGCCCTGCCGAAGTCGATATCGCTTTGCATCGCCTCGTACAGCCTGATCGCGTCGTCCACGTCCTCCTGGTTATAGCCAAGGAGCGCGCGGCGCTCCTCGGCGGTCCGCGGCCGGTCAAACCACTGGATCGCCAGGTCGCGCATCTCCCTCTTGGCGGAGCGCCTGTCGGGCGGGAGAGGCACGTTCTTGTACTCGCAGGCATCGAGGAGCCCCCGGCGCTCAGCGAAATCGTTGGTCAGCCAGCGGAACTCGAAGAACAGGTCGAGAAGGTAGTCAGGAAGCTTCCACCCGAGCGAGAGGTGCGCGGACATCTCGGCGGCAAGGGCGTAGCCGGCATAGAGGCACCGCTTGTCGGCACGCCACGGCGGCTCCACCGGCCATCCGTCGTCCAGGAACATCCTGAAGCCGCGCCCCGACACCGCCTCCCGCGCACACACGCTGACGACCCTCGGGACGCAGCCGGGCGGCTGCGAAAATTCGAAGTCAGGGAAGACGATTTCGTCGAATCCTCGCGGAATGAACACTAATCGGCCCCCAAGAGGGACTTGGCGACCTTGTGGTTCATGTCCTTGATGGTGCGGGTGCCGCGGAACGCCCTGGCAAGCAGCTCCTTCATCGCCGCCTTCGGCCACTTCGGTTCCGGGTGGTCGCCGTCGGGATGCCGGACTTCGTAGCGGCCCTCGAGCGAGCGGAACCCGACCCACTCCTCGACGGACTGCTGGATGATTTCCCGGGCGGATTCGTTCCAGTCGTTCTCGGCTTCGGTCACCGTGATGGGCCAGAAGCGGAAGTCTCCGAACAGCGTGACGTAGCCGTACAGCTCGACGACCCTGACAAACTCCGAAAGGAGGTCGCGCACCTCGGGAGTCGCAGGGTAATACCAGGCGCTGGTCGCCTCGTGCTTGATGAGAAAAGTCTTGAGGTAGAAATCGGGATGATGGCGGAAGTACGCCTGCTTCGAGGGCTTGTCGACGGTTATGCGGTTGGGGAGCTTGAGTTCGGTGGCCGCGCCGGCGAGATGGATGTCGGAGCTCTTGAGCGCCATGCTCTCCGGGGCGTATATCGCGTCTGGGTCGTCGTCCTGCACTGCCGGCCCACATGCGGGCTTCGGCTGCTTGGCCTCATCGTCAGGGACTAGGCCGTCCTGCAGGGGCGGCGCCGATGGGTCTGTTAAACGGTCAAACGAACGGGTGGATTTGCTTAACTAATTTTCCTCCTTTGGGATGTGGACTTTCAGCGTGCGCGGCCTGGACAGGCCGTTCAGCCTGGCGATCCTGGTCACGCTGCTGATCGAGATGCCGAGTCTCGCGGCAATCGCCTGGAAGCTGAGCTCCGGGTGATTCTTCATATACAAGACGACCTGCCTGTGCGCCGCCTCGGTTGCTGGCCTCATTCCTGTTTCCTCCTCGGGGCTGGTCCTCTGGACCCCCCTATATCTAGATACTGAAAGTTTGAACATCTTTGAACGGTGTGAGGATTTGGCGGGTTCGCCTGCTAAAACGGGCTTAGTGGCGGGATCTCGGGCAAGGACCAAAAAAAACAAATTGGCCACGGGGAATCACTGCCGCAAAAGAAGGAGTCTTCCGCCTTAGAGATGCATTCCTCTTTCTCTTTTCTTCTTTGGTCTTCATCAGGGCGGGTAGGTCCCTGTCGAGAGTGATCCCCCTGGGTCCCTGTCGCGAGTGTCCCCCTGATGTCTCCTCTGAGAGTCACCCCCAGGATAGCGTCCCCCCCCAAGAATGCGGGAGAATCGCCGTGCTTTGTGAAAATGGCACGCCAACATTTCAGAAACCTGGCCCTTCAGATTGGCGATGAAGCGGGCATGGGTTCCTGGCTAGCTCAGCTTCCTGACTCCCTTCCTGTTCGCGGGTCAGCGTCAGCCGAAGCTTCCGCCTCTGCCAGATACTCCAGCGTCCACTTCCACCTTTCCGCTCCGTCACAAGGCGGGAATTCCGGAAAATCCACAAATACCCGGGGCATACCACCCCACCTATGGGCACTCACCCCTCGCTACCTAAAGAAAGGCTTTTTGTCTTTCTCATATATGTCGCGAGAGGGGGGAGGTGGGGTGGGGTGCCGTGGGTTTTCACAATCTTTTCGGAAAATTTCCGTTGGCCTTGGTTTGCGTGCTGTGATTGGCCATGCGGTGTATGGCCAGGGTGGTCACCACCTCCCGCACAACGGCGCCGCCAGCGTGGAGACCGTGGCTAAGATCTAACCGAACTTTAAGGCGTGGGTGCGTCCCAGTCCACGTCGCCTTCCGCGTTGGTGCGGCGTCCCACGAGCATGGTGGCGCCCCGCTCGAGCGCTCCGGGGCGGCGCGTCTCGAGCCAGTGCATGTATCCAAAGCCGATGAGGAGCGCCACAACGAACAAATAAGGCGTGAGGCTATACGGCCGAGGGGGTACGGGGTAGACGGTCACGACCAGGACGGGCAATGGCGCCAAAGTCCCCATCCAAGGGATCGCCGCGTGCTGCCAGAAGTGGAAGCCATCCGGGTGCTCCCGGCGGATGTAGGAAGGCAGGGCGAGGTTTGCGGTGGCTTAGAGGATGATGACGGCCAGCGTCGCAATGGTGCCGAGAAAACCCAGGATCTCTTCGGGTCGCAACAGCACACCCACCAGCAAGAAGGCAGCGATGCCCGTTAGTTGCAGAAAGGCAATAGCGAACGCCGGCGTTCGGTAGACGGGATGGATCTTGCCGAAACGAGCGGGGAGCGTACCCGCCTGGCCCATCGTGTACATCACCCGGCACGCTGCATTGGTGGAAGCCATGCCGGTTCCGACCGAACTGTTGATGACCGCAAGCACGACGAGCCACCAGCCGGCCCCCCAAAGCGAGTGTCCAAGGACGTAATAGGGGTTCGGGCTGGAGGCGAAGGCTGCCATGTCACCGGTGCCCCAGCCGACCGCGCTCGCATAGGAGGTGAAGACGTAGAAGGTCCCGATGGCCAGCAGTGAGAGATTGACCGCCAAACCAACATACCTGCCTGGTCGGCGGCTTTCCTGGGCGAGCGGCGCCGGAGCTTCGAAGCCGCTCGGCGCAAGTACCGAGAAGACCATCCCCGCCAGGATTCCGGTGAAGTGGTGCGGCGACGACGAGGGCTCGAATGGCGCGATGTAGCTCGAGCCGCGCCCGGGATGAGCCAGGAAGCTAATGGCGAGCGCCAACATGATCAAAATCTCGAGGCCGCCGAAAAGCGTTGTGATTCGCATCGACAGGCGGATTCCGCAGTGAGTGAGCATCCAGACGATGGCGGACGCCGCCACGGCGATGAGCCACCACGGGACGCGCACGCCAAACCCTGTCCGCAGCATGTCGGAGAGCATGTACCCAAGAAACCCGTTGGTTGCGGCCGGCCCAAGGAGGTCGTACATCAGATAGCTCCAGGTCGCCATGAAGCCACCTCGGCTCCCGAGCCCTCGGGTGGCAAAAGAGTAGTAACCGCCGCTCGACGGCAAATAAGCGGAAAACTGCGCCACCGTATTGCCGATCAGGAAGCACACGATGGTCGTCAGCAGGAGCGATACCGGCATCGCCGGTCCCGCCTCGCGGGCGATGATCGGAAAGGTGAGGACGATGTTGCCCGCCGGGGCGATGTGCGTGATGGCCCGAAACACCAGTTCCGTAAGCCCGAGCGAATTGCGCCGCAGTTGAAGAGGCGCGGTGGATGTGGTTTTCGTGGCGGTCAGCGGCGGATCTCCATCACTTGTAGGAGCGGCCCTTGTGGTTGCGCAGGGCGGCCACAAGGTCCGCCCCTACAACGCAAGGATGCTGTTCGGCGCAAGAAAGTATGGGGGCACGATTCCAGGTATATTCGACAGGGGCAATACTTCTTCGGGTAGGCCGATGCCCAAGATATCCGTCATGAACTCTAGCCGCTTTTGGCAGCGCCCGTAGCACGGAGGAAAATCATTGCTGAGTTTCTTGCGAAGCTCTTCGTCGGCCAGAATCAGCCCGTCTTCCATGCGGGTTGAGAAATACACCGGCGAACCGGGGATGACATCCGCTTGCATCGCCATACCGGAATGGAGGACCACCTCCGAGCCCTCATAAATCGGCGAACTGAGCCATTCATCCGGGTGAATCAAATGGCCTGGATTCAGGAAAATCTCGAATCGGTCGAAGGGCAGGCGCTCCTGAATCAGGCACCACAATTGCCCCCCGGAAGTGCCCGGCTTGAGGAGTGCGAACCACTCGCTCATCGCCTCGAAATAGGGAACGGCATAGTACGCAACATAGTCGGCAGCTTCGCTTGGAAGGTCGCGAGATGAGGACGCGATCCATCCCGCTCGGGCGCTATTGCCGCCCCAATAGCAGATGTTCGTGGCAAGAGTGTGTCCACGCTGGATCTTTTCATCCTTGGGGCTGGAAAGACCGAGCCTCGCGGTGCGCCCCGTGGTAAACGTGATGTGGCACCCGAGCGGCTCGCCGTTGATGCCGACCAGCGCGACCACCTCATGATCCGTCATGCCCTCCCGCATTCCGAAAATCATGCGCTTCATCGCGTCCGAGGCAAGGACATTCGTGTATTCGAAATAGGCAATCTCGAATGGAGAGCAGAAGCTGCGCAGGCCGTAACCCGGATGCATCAGCAAATCCGTGGAGTTGACTACACGGTTCCTTCCGGCCAGCGCCCGCAGCGTGTCTGTGAGGTAGGATGGGATATCTATCGCATGCCGGGCGTCGGGATGTTCGCGGTCAGAGAAATATTTCCATCCCACACATCCGACCATCGAGGTCTCGCCGATTCCTTCCCCGGCAAAAATTTCACGGATGAACCGGCTCTGGTCCCGCGGCTGATTAAGCAAGGAGAATGGCTGAAAGCGTTCCTTCCTCAACTTTCCGTCGTTAAACAGCGGACTCACGCCGAGGTATGCTTCACACTCGTTGCCGACGACCAGCAGTGGATTCCGGGCGGGGGAAATTATGAGCAGAGCCTCCTCGAATCGCGGGTCGAAATCGGTGAGGTAAGCTAAGTTGGCAAAATGCTCGCGGTCGCCGTAGACCACCAGATGCGTAAGTTCTCGTTCGCCCATCATGGCGCGGAGGTCGTTGATCCTTTTCTCGAACTCGGAGGCGGGCGCCCGCGGGGGGTAAGAGGCCTGGCCGAATTCGGGCCAGTCGATTTCGATGATGCGATGAGTTCGTGCCTTCTCTGTCATCGGGACCGGCTGCTCTTAGAACAAAAACTTCGCCGATACCTGGCCAATACGGGGATCGCGGGCAGCCGTTACCCGGCCGAAATTGCTGGCGATGAAGTTGCAGGCCGGAGGCAGAAACTGGACATATGTTGCTCGCTTGCTGCGCATAATTACACCGCCCCCCCGCGGATATCGGTTCCTCTGGAATATCCCGCCGGGGTCGGACGCATGACAGCTATCTTCTAGAATCCGAAAAGCCTTCTAAACTCGAATTTCATTCGTTGAATTTGACCCGCCTATCATCGTACGCTTACCCGCCCTCGGGGGCAATTGAACGTGGGAAAATCGGACCGGAATTTCCACTTTGGGTCTCCTGAAATCTGCCATTTGACACCAAGGCGCCGCTGTTGATGCTCGAGTTGTTGAGATTGTCCATTCCGAGCCCATAGGAAAGGGCCATTTGATTCCAGAAACTCCAAGGTCGCCCCTCGGGTTGCTGGACGGTCGGGTAATCGTAGAGCTGAAAACGAGAAAAACGTCTGGAGAACAAAAAGGCGAAGTGAGTCAAGATGCCAGTTTAGAGCGCGCAGACACCTCGGCGGGGAGGGCGGCGATGGCAGGGGCTTTCCTCGAGGAGTGGAGAATGAGGCGTTGGCCGTCCAGGCAGACGTGTGCTGGACATTGGGGCCAGATGGCCTTTACCTCGGACAGCCAGTGGTCCAGTTTGCGCCGAAAGAAACGTTCGGCAGTGTATTCCGTAGAACCAAGCTGCGCAGCGAGTCCGCCGAGGGTGAATAAGGGGATGCGAACCGAATGCCCGTTCAGCGACCAGGTCTTCCAGACCAGCCGGAGGTAAAGATCCAATACGCCCGGCGGGTTGGCCAGGGCGACCCCCGGCAATGGTGCGCCAACACCTTGGGTCAGTGGCCACAAGGACCAGAGTGGCTATTTCAGCCTGGCCGCTCGGTACAAAAGAAAAAGTTCCGTTCCCTTGGATATCATCACCACTACCTCTTTTGTTCTTTGTCGGGAGGCTTAGTCCCTGTCGAGAGTGCGCTCCCTCGATCCCTGCCGAGAGTCACCTCCGGAACATAATTCCGCCTCACCGCCCTGTGCCCTGCCGGAATCCGTCCGAGCGCTCAAGCGGGCTGTCTGGCTCAACACCATCATGTAACGCGCCGCGATATTTGCCGTGAGTTTTCTCGCGAAAATTCCGGCTGATTTCTCGAACTGCATGCGGCTTTCGTGGCTCTCAGATGCTCAGGCACGACGGGGCAGGATACTTGGGTGAAGGTCGTAACCCCTTTACCTCCAGATCCATGCTTCCGCAAGCCAGCAGTGGTCCGGCTTGCCTGGTATTGGGCGGCTCGGGCGAACGCCCGATGGCTGCCCGGCGGCATTCGCCAGCCGCCCCGAAACCCGTCGCCGTGGCCATCTTCAGCAATTTGCCGCTCGGTTCCGAGACGCCCAGCCTGCCCGCCGATCGCATGAATAGCCGCATGGCCGAATCGGAGCACTCGGAATTTTTCAGTATTGTCCTTCATGGAAGGGACAGCCGGGAGTGCGCAGCGGACCACCAACCTCGAGAGCGACGCCCCAATTTTGGCCACGACGGCTGCGGGGACCTCGCGAAAGCGCAGGGCCTACTTCATCGCCGCAGGGCTCATAGCAGAAGGAGATGTCGATGGACGATCCATTCCACAAGTCACACCGTGCGCATCAAAACCCGGTCGTGCGCAGCCTAGTTTTGGAGAAAGGGCCACGTTGACCGAGTCTCCGATGGATCAATTATACCGCTTGGTTCATGGTGATTGCTTCGAGTGGCTACGCGATTGCAAGGAAAATTCAATCCACGCGGTCGTCACGGACCCTCCCTTCGGACTCATTGAGTACCGTCAGGATCAAGTAAAAAAGCTGCGATCTGGCAAGGGTGGAGTTTGGCGCATGCCGCCAAAGCTGGGTGGCTGTGTGAGAAAGCCACTTCCTAGATTCACCGTCTTGTCGGAAAAGGAACTGCGCGGCCTGTCGGATTTCTTCTCAGACTGGGCGCGCCTGATGCCTCGGGTGTTGGTTCCGGGTGGTCACGTTTTCATCGCGTCTAATCCGTTGCTCTCGCCAATAGTCTCCTCTGCCCTGATGGGCGCGAAATTTGAGCGTCGCGGGGAAATTATCCGGCTAGTGAGAACTCTCAGGGGCGGAGATCGACCCGAGTTGGCAGAAAAAGAGTATGACTTCATTTCGGTCATGCCGCGCAGTTGTTACGAACCATGGGGCCTTTTTCGTAAACCGCTGACGTAGAAAAGAGTGTCGGAAAACCTCAAGAAGTGGGCCGCTGGCGGCCTGCGGAGAACCCCGGATGGTCGGCCCTTTCCCGACGTGATAAAGAGCGAGTTCCCGCTTGATGCGGAAGTCAAAATCGCCCGGCATCCTTCCCTTAAGCCGCAGAAGTTCCTGCGCCAACTCGTTGGGGCGCCCTGCCGATGCAGACAGGGATGATCCTCGACCCGTTCATGGGCAGCGGTTCGACAATCGCGGCGGCGACTGCGCTGGGGTTTGAGAGCACGGGAATCGAATCCGATAACGATTTCTACGAAATGGCTCTGTCGGTTGTCCCTCGCCTTAGTAGCGTCAAAGTTCAGTGGAAATCGTTTGAAGGTCCTAACGGGAACTCGGAAGCCTCAAAGCCGCAACCAACGGTGGTCGAACCTACGCTGTTTTGAATGCCATCGCAAGTCGTGCCTTCGCGTCGCATTGCAAGATGCGGTGCAGTCTGGCATTCTTCTTCATGCGGGAGCGGTCCGGAACCAATCTGGCTGCAACCTCCACTGCTCATCTACTGCCACCGCAATTCCACACCGGCCTGAGCATTGGCCTGCTGAGGCAGCAGCGACCGGGCCTTGATGCAACCAACAGAAGCCTTGTTCAGCCTGTCGCATAGCACCCTGGCTTCGCTCTCCTTCTCCTTTTCGAAAACCTCGAAAGGGGTCTTGTCTCCGCGGCGGAATATCGCGAAGTCGACGTAATCGCCGCTGATGCGCTTCCTGACTTGGTACCGCGCCGCAGCCGTTGCCGCCGGCTTCCCGGCAGGCGACTCGCAAGGCCCCGGTTTGCCCGTCTCCGCGCGGGCCTGGCTCCCTTGCCTATTTCCGGGCCCGGACGGCACGGGAGGGATTCCGTGCCGCTCACCCTCAGGGCCAGGCGCGGGCGGGCTTGCCGCAGCTTCTTCCGATGGCGGCAGCCCTTGCGGAACAGGCGTTGATTCGGCGTGCGCTGCCGCCGAGGCGCTCTGTCCGGGCACCCCTTCGGCAGCTCGGACAAGCACAGGCGATGCTCCGTTCGCGCTCGGTTCCGCTGTCTGTGCATCGCTGCGTTGCACTTCCCTCGACCGGACGGCGGGATGGGCGCTCTCATGCTTTCCATGCTTGCCCGCGCCTGACGCGCGCTTCCCCGAGGGCAATCGCCCGCTGCCGGGCTTGGCTTCGAGCAGCACTCGCGCCTTGCGCAGCGCGTTCTTGGCGGGGGCGGGCAGCGCGTCTTCGCACGGCCCCAGCGCGTGGACCAGTTGGGCCAGGGCGCCTTCCAACTCGGGCTCGGGGCTGAGCGCATCCAGGAAGTTGTCGAGCTTCGCCGGGGAGACGGCAACCTTTTCGTACTCAGCAAGCGGCGTCTGCCAGTCGCCTCCGTTCTTGAGCGCGGCCACGAGGTCGTTCGCGGCCAGTTGAGCCGTGACCAGCGCGGCCTGCTGGCGGCCGTCGAGCCTCACTGGCTTCGAGGTGGGGCTGTCCTTTGCCCGCTTCTCAGCGGAAGCCTTGGGGACTTTGCCCTCGCGGAGTTGCTTGATGTGCAGTTGGATCGTCCTGACGGTGCAGTCGAGCTTCTTCGCGTATTCTTCCGCCCACCAGGTCCACCGGGGCAGGCCAGCCTTCCTGATGACCTTCTTCCTATCCGCTCCGCGCTGGCTGAGGAGCGACTGCATGCTGGTCAATTGGGGGGGATCTGCTCAAGCGTGTGGACGACCGCGCTGGCCAGCCCGTCCAGGACTGCGTTCAGTTCTCTGTACTTTGCCTTTGTCCCTTCCGCGTCGAGAGAATCGAAGGTGGTCTCGACTCGCGAAATGTTTTCGCGAGTCTGGCCGCTGGCCATGTCCTGCGCAGAAGATTCCTCAACCATGCTGCCCTCCTTGTATACCGGAACTCCCGCGTTCTGGCCTTCCTGCCCCGAACTCTCGCTCAATCCTGGCGACGACGGAGCCGATGACAAGCGGGACAAGAAAGTCGACGCTGTTCTCGCAACACCCAAGTTTGTCCACCCAGTGGGAATCCCCATGAACTGCTCGCACGCCTCGGCTGTAGGCAGCAGCCTCGGATTCCTCTGCACCACCATGCGCACCATCATTTCCTGTGCCCAGTTCATGCTTCCAGTAACGCCATTCTTGGTTGTCTTCCGCCAGCGCCCGCTGGGCAGCATGATGAAGTTGTCCGGGCTCCATTCGCTCACCAGGATTGCCGTCGAGGTGGGCGTGGTCGTCACCTGGGAATAGCGGGACGCGGGTGTCGCGGCAGAGGACCCAGGTCCTTTTCCTCGCGTGCGGGGCTCCGTAGTCACCAGCTCCAAGTACGTGCGGCCAGCAGGCGTAGCCCTCCTCTTCCATGTTGCCGAGGACCGTGGGCCCGGCATCCTCGCGAACGAGGCTAGAGACGTTCTCAATAAGGGCCCAACGAGGTCTAAGCTCGCGGACGACCCGGAACATCTCGAACCAGAGGCCGGACCGGTCGGTGGGTTCGTCGGGGGTGCCGATTCCCTCCATGTTCCCCGCGACGGAAATCTGCGCGCAAGGGAAGCCTCCGGAAATGATGGTGGCTGGCTCAAGGTTATGTCTTCCGCAATCCTTTATTTCCGTGAGCTTGCGCACGCCCGGCCAGCGGAGGCGCAGGACATCCAGGCAGTAACGGTCGCGCTCCACTTGCCACAGGGTCCCGAAGCCAACTGCCTGCAGGCCATAGTCAATCATCCCTAAACCAGCGAAAAGACTTCCGTGTGTAAGCTCGTTTACCAAAACTTCTCCTTGCTTCCCCCTTAATACTGAGAAATCCAGAATCCGAGCTAGCCAGCTGGCCCGACGTCGACTAGCCAGACCGTCTCGAACCCAGCCCACTCGAGCGAACACTTGCCCTTGGCCACGTCGAACGCCGCCCGGAGGACGGATCGTTGCACGCGCTCGCTGAGCGTCAACATGAGTGATCTGATCTTCGGCACCAGGTCGCAGTCGAAGCCCGGGAAAAGCTCGCCGAACAAATATGTCATTTCGCCGATTTTCTCGCGCACGGGAATGGCCTCGAACTCGAGCGCTCCGGTATCTTTCATCTCACGCTCGTGCGGCGCGGCCTGGAGCTGCCCGTTTCGCAGCCACCTACGTCCGGCAGCTCGATGCTTATCTCTCTTCACGTGACGTCCCTTCGTATTGCCCCGCAGCCGCGCTGATTCATTTGCTGAATTGCGCAGGCGTAGGGGTTTTGCTTTCTTCCGTGCTATTCCCACTCGTCTTCCAGATCGTCGATGCGCTCGGGACACTCACGAGCGATATGACCTTCTTCCCCGCATTCGTAGCAGACGACCGGCCGTGGTTCTCTCGGTTTTCTCGGCGGGGCCGTTCTCTCAAAACCTTCGAAGTCCTCGGGAAGCTGCGAGAGGGTGAATTCGACGTCCGTCATGGCGTGCCTCTGGCCTTTCGCTTCCACCTGCAGGACTTCAGGATGCCCCTCCACCACACTGCGCTCGGCCCCGCGCGGGTGAAGGCAAGAGTGGAAACAGGATTTGCCGACAAGGCCGTATTCGTATACGCCCATGCCCTGGGGCGAAGCGCCTGCGTAGCGCAGCAGACCCCGCTTGTAGGCGGCGGCAATGCCGCGTTCCTTGAGTTCGTAGAGCCTTTCCTTCTCCCGCTTCGAGTGCTTGGCAAGCCCGTGGTTTCCCGCCTGATACTGCGCCTGCGCGGCGTCACGCCAGCGATGGGCCGCGCGGCTGGCCTCACGGATGGCGTCGATTAGCGGGATGGCCTCCGGGGTCCTGGCCGCCTGCTTCTCGCGGCGGGCTTTCATCTTCGCGAGGTATTACTGCACTTCGGGCTTCTTCTCGGTCTCCGCGACTGCATGCGGGTCCCAGAGGTGGACGAGATAATCTCCGCGCATGTAAGCGTGCCTTACCTCTATCTCGGTTTCGGGAAGGAACGTCGCGATGGCTCCCTCAGTCCAGCCCCTGGCGAGCAAGTCTCTTTTGTTGATTTCTTTGGTAGTGGGAAGGCGATCGGTGCCGACAGCTGATGGGGAGTTGTTTGCTGGTTCCGTGCTTGGGACGTTGCGATTGTGACAGTTCATTGCGAGCCTTGCCTTCCGTTTGCGAATGGCTCACAATGAGTTTGTTAGGGGCTCACGGCGACCAATCGCTTTGAGTTCTGGCCCGCCGCCAGTTGACGCTGGCGGCGGGTTCCTGTCCTCTAGTTTCCGAGCACAGTTTTCGACTTGCCGAAAGATCCGTCGGCTGGGCCAAGCTCAGTCCTGAACGGGTTCGAGTCCGCCATCCTCTCTCAGAAATGTTTGCAACTCACGATCAAATCCCCGCCCGAGGGCAATCTTGTTCGCGGCATCCTCCTGGGCGTCTTTGCCAGGAGCTTCCACATAAACGTCTCCAACCAGCTTCGTATGGGGTTTCCCTCTTATGACAATGCTGCCGAAGCGCAGTCTGGAGGCGACATGGCCCAATTCGTGGGCGAAGACCCAGCGACAGGCCGAGTCGGAGAGGCGATCCATCATCGATGGAAAAATCTTTATGATGTAATTGGTGAGCGTCTCCCCAGCACCCTCTTCGTCGGCGCGTGTACAAGCGTAACCACGCGGGTCTTCTTGTCTGCCCAGCTCCACCGTCCACTCGGCATGGTCATCCCAGCCATGTGGAAGGGCTAAAGCCACTTCGCACGCGAGGCGCTCATACCTTTGCGAAACGTCCCCGCAAACATGGCTCCGAAGCCATGTCTCCATGTACACCTCGAACGGAATGCGCTCTTCCTCGCAAAACCTCCTCAGATAATCTTCGACTGTCTGGACCATGATGTCACTCCTCCTTCTCGCTATTGTTCTGACGCCTCCTCAGGGCTCGAAAGGATTTGCAGAACCGCACTTCGACGCGCACCAGCAATGAGCCTGAGGAACGCGAACGTGGAATGCCGGACGCTGCTGCCGAAATGCCGAGACTTTGGTTCACTGCCGGCCCTTTTGATCGCTGCCTCCCTTGCGGAACGTCAGGCTGATGCGCTCGCCCACCCGCATCGCAGTCTTCGGGACCCAATGGCGCCACTCGGCGTTCGTCTTTCCCCTCATGACAAGGAGGTCGCCGTGCCCGGGTAAGTACTCCACCATTGTCGATTTGTCGAGCTTCGATCTGCTGATTATTCTTCCCAGCCGGAAAGGACGTGCTGCGCCGAGCGTCAAGCTTGGGATCGTGGGCTCCGGGTCCCCAAAATCATCGTCGGAGTGCGGCGAAATGCAGTGCCTGCCGTCACAATAACGGTTGATCAGCACTGCGTTGAAGATTCCAAACCCAGCCTTGGTAATCTGGTCAATCACCGCTTGCAGGTAAGCAGGCATGGGAGCGGCCTTCAGCACCACTCCCTTCGAGTAGGGATAGTCCCAAGTACCGTACCACGCCGCGAGTCGCGGCACAGCCTTTCGGCCATAAAGCTGAATGAAATTCTGTCGAAATTTTGCCTCGGTGCGAATGCGCTCGATCAGCGCGTCGGCCTCGTCCAGACCCAGGAAGCCGGGGACGAAGACCACATCCGGTTTCATAATTTCGTTCATGGTTTCCTCCAGGCCACAGCCCGCCCGCTCGCGCGAGCGCACCGGGCCAGCTCTCTTGGGTCTCGTCATCTAGTGCTTCTTGCTTGCATTCCTGCGGAGGCGACTGCTCTCCTCGCCTCGTCCGCGCGCGACTCTGGCACCAGCCAGCAGCGCTTGTTGGGCTTCCACCTGCCGCCCAGCGCCTTGAGCACCTCTCGGGCCGGGTAGGAGTTGCCTGCGATTTCAACCATCCTCTCCTTCTTGGCCCTAGTGGCTGAAGGCCTCGCAGCGAAGGCCCCGGGCGGCGCGGCGGCCACCAGGGCCGCGACCTCCTCGCTATGCCAGGAGACTTGCGGGACCGGGGAGGAGTAGGGCAGGTAGAGCGAGGCGATGCCTTCGGCCTCCGCCTTGGGAGTGCAGCCGCCGCCGTCCCGATAGCCCAGGAAAGCCAGGCAGCGGCCCACCATCACTGCCGACTTGCCGCAGATGCGACCCGCGTCGGCCAAGGTGCTGAAACCCTCGGGCGGCTCGTGGGGCACGAGCCTGATGCCATTTTCGGCGAGCGCGAGGTGGCTCTGCTCGTCGGCAGCCGCGTTGTGCTCGCGGGGATGCCAGACCAATACGAGCCGAACGCCTCTCACCCGCAGCGCGTCAAGCTTGGCGCAGACTGCCTCCCAGTACGGCCTCAGCGATGGGCTCTTGACTGCGTATTCGCCCGTCAACTGGGAGACGACGAGCTGCGAGTCACCGCCGATTTCGACGTGCGTCGCGTCTTCAGGAACCTCGTCCAGGGCGGCTGCCAGGGCGAGGTACTCGGCGACGTTGTTCGTGTTGCGTGGCCCGGCGGGCACGAAAGCCCGCCCGGGCCTGCCATCCACGGTCCAGCCGAGCCCCATGGCCCCGCCCGGATTGCCGGCGCACGCGCCGTCGAACGTCACGATGCACACCCTGCTTGCCGCCATTTCCCTCCGTTCTGCCTGCGTGTGGCTCATAAGCCTTGGCTAGAAACCTGTGACTCCATGCTCGCGTTCGCCCCTAGTACTCCACGTAACAGGGTCCAAGGACCTCTGACCTGCTTGGCGCTCCGCTACGGAGATGGCAAAGCTCTCTCTCGTCCCCTTTGTTGCCCTTCCTCAGGCATCTTCGCCGTCTCTGGCTTGTCGGCCCACTTGCCATGCGGCGGGGACGGGGCCTCATGGAACGTGCGCCCAAGGGCATCCTCGCCCTGCCCCGGCTTGAACGCGGTCACCTGCTTGAAGAAGAAGGGGACGCCCGCTTCCCGCGCCCGCCGCAAGAGCCGCCGCGCCCAGTCCACCCGCATGGTCCGCCGGCCGCGCGTGCCGAATTCCCTGCGCCAGTCCTCGCCTGGATCCCAAAGATGCTCCGGTCCCCCGCCTGACTCGCCGCCGACGATCATCCAGCCGAAGCCTGCAAGATTGACCTCGCCGGAGATGCCTTCCAGTAGCGGCTCCGCCGACAGGAACCGGACCGCCTTCGCGTGGACCGGGATGTCACGCAACGTGTCCATCCTTCGCAGCGAAAGGCGGCAGCCGGCCGTGACGCCCAGCCAAACGTTCGGATATTCATGCGGCCAGCCTGCCGGGAGCCGCTTCGCCGCAAGTTCGGGCCGCTTGGACAGGATCAGCCAGACCAGGTTCGGGCTAGTGCGGATGATCTCCTATGCTTCGTCGCGCCACGGGTCAGCGTCGGCATGGAAGAAGTCCGAGAGGCTGCACGTGAAGACCCTGTAGCAGAGGCCTTCTGCCGCCGCCTTCCGCTGCGCGGGCGCAGGGTCGCCCCAAGTCTTGCTGCGGTACAACGTTCCCCACTCCCGGTGCTGCTGGCGCAGCGTGCGGGCGATGTAGCAATGGGCGCACTCAGGGCTGATTCTGTCGCACCCTATCCAAAAATTCTGCGTGCCATGCGCCCATCCGATGTGCGTGAAGTTAATCAACCTGCACCTCCTCGCCTGCCGTTCGCATGCTCCCTGCTTTGCCTGCCAGCGCCTGTTGCTCCGTTGGCTTCGCTCCTTGCTGCGGCAGCTTCCAGAACGTCTCCCGGCCATACCGCTCCATAGCCCACACACCTACTTTCTGCTGCAGCTTGCGAAGTGGGCTTTCTCTTCCGACCTTCCACCGGTTTGCGGGGCGGCACCCGAAGTTTTTCCGTTCGTACATTTCCATCTTAACGATCGCAGGTGTGGCGGGGTAATAGAACAAACCCCCAGGGAAAAATTTTTTTGGGAAGGGGTTTATTCCGGCTCTAAGGTTGGCTTGGGTGCTGTATTCTCTGCCTATGGCATCCGTAGACAAGACCGAAGCAGTCGAATACATCATCCCCCGTGTCTTGTTGGTAGATTATCGCCTGATCTGCCTTGATGTCCTGGAATGCTGCGCGATAAAGGGCTGCGCGGACAAAGTCTGGCGCGTACCCGTCCCCCAGTGGGTGGAAAAGCGGTGGGAGCTCCAACGGGAGTGGATAGACTCGATGCGTCCAATGACAAAAAGGAAGGCGAGACGGCTCCTGAAGGAAACTAGAGATACTGTCAAAAGGCTGCAGATTGAATATTGGGCAGGCAGGCGAGGTCGCCCAATCGAGCTGAGACAACCGGCGATCATCGCTCGCATGTGGCGGCATTATTTTGACATGCCGTGGGCCGAAATTACGAGACGGTTCTACCATTGGGGCGGGAAGGAGGATCGTGTTTTTGGGGCTATTCGGATCGTTTGCCAGAAGAATCTTCAACGTGTAGTGGGACAGCTAAACCAGTTGCTGGATGCCTGCAAGATTAAGCTCCCAACAGAGCCCAGCATATTGCTATACCCTGAGGATGAGGAACCCGAGGAGAATAAGTCCGGGAGGCACAAGCTCGGCCCGGGCTACAAGCCTGGGAGCATCGCGAATATTGCTTGCGCCATCCGAGAGGGCTTTGATCGGCAGGACGACGAAGGCCGCAAGAAATTCGCAAGGGAACTCGTATCGGCACTCCCGGAAGATTTCTCCCGCCTCATCCTGAAAGAAATTTGCTGCCGGACCGGCATGAGCGTCAAAGGTGAGTGCCTGGACCTGCACGAGATCGCTGGCGCCTTGAAGGTCCTGTTCCAGGGCAAAGCCGAACCAGGGGCGGTGGACAAGAACTCGCGCCTGCTCGTGGAACTGCTGGGACCGGATTTCATTGAGCGCCTCGGAAAAGCGGCCAAAAGCGCCCAGGCTGCGGCGACGAAGCGGCAGAGAGGTGTGGCTTGACTTTCCGAAGGAGACGTTTCTGTTGGAGTACTTGGTGAAGCATGATCAGAGATGAGATCCTGACCGCCATGGAAATCGCGGTCGAACTACGGTGTTCAAAGGCTCACATCTATAACACCATTGCAAGAAACCGGCAGAGGCTCCGCGTCACCAAGCCCGGCGCCAGCCGGCAAGATGTTATTAGAGCTGGGCAGTCTGCTGGCCAGCGCCGCAGAGCCTGCGCACCCGCGGTGGCCGATGCTTTGGGAATCCCCGAATCAGGAGGGCCACACCATGTGTCCGAGAGTTCTTCGCTGGGTTCCGTATTAGAGGACCACGAGGAAACGAATGAAGACTAGGGCCAGAATGAATCTTCAGGAGACCCATCGCGGCTCGAACTTTTTGTGGGTGATCCTCTATGAGCGGGAGAACTGGGAGGACCTTCTGAAGCGCGGGCGCAGTCTAGCCGAAGACTGAGAGTCATACAGAAGCAAGAGCTGACTTGGCAATCCCCCAATAGGCTGGCAAGAATGGCTCACTTCCTGTCAGTGAGGCAGGTTGGGCGTTCACGGCTTATGCGAGACGGAAAGCTTTGTCGTGATGGCTACGTCCTAATCAGAATAACCAAGCGCAACTGCTGAATGCGTGGGTCACGCAATTCTGCTTATTCACCCGACCGAGGTATCGCAGGTCATTTCGAAGCATCGCAACTCAGTGTTGATCCTTCAGTTTTATTAATGCAATGAGAAGCATCATGGCATCTTCTTCACCCGGATAGTTCGTGGGGGCAGCCCAACCTTTATTGGGCTATCGCTGGCGTAGCAATGCCCTGCCCTTCAGGCGGGTGGGCCCAAATTTGAGCCACTTTCTCGGCTCTTTCAGGCTTCCGGAGAGCCTTGATATAACGGCGTAAGGATTCAGTATCACGATGGCCCAATTGTTCCCTGAGCGTTTCCAAATCCATCCCCTTGTGAAGACAGTGGCAAGCGAAGGTACTGCGGAACTTGTGTAACCAAAATGAATCCGGGTCCAGTTGGGCTCTCTTGGCCACCAGCTTTGCAGCGTCTGAGCAAATGCCCATCAACTGCGCCAAATTGGCTCGGAAAAACCAACTGGTCGTCGTGGGTCTTGAGCCACTTCTTCAGACTTGAGGCCAGCCCCGGGTCAATCAGCACGTCACGGATTTGGTAGGCTTTTGGGATGAAATCGTGCTCGGGGCGCTCCACGATTCTGAGGTTTGGCGCTGGGCCGTCCAGCACGCAGTCCTTCCTGCGCAATGTCGCCAGCTCCTGCTCACGCAGCCCAGCGTGAAGGAAGGTGGTAAATATCGCACTGTCCCGAGGCGTGCACACGAAGAAGAATCTCGCCAGCGCCTCGGGCGCATAAATTTCCACTTCGGATTCGGTGAACTTTGGCCTGTCCTTGAGGCTGAGAGGGCGGTAATTCTTCCCTTCCCTCACCACAGGCACATGCCCAGCGTGTTTTAGCATTTGAAGAATGACCACAAATTTATTAGCAGCGGTCCGGGCGGACTTTGTCGGCGAGTTCTCCACGAAGTACGCCATGTGCTTACCAATTGTGGTGGCGTTCACATCCGTGACGTGCTTCACGCCGGACTGCTTCACGAATTCCATTACCGCCAGCCTCGAAGCGGCCAGCGTTTTCGGGCGTCTGCTTCGGTTGGCCACTTTGAGCGTGAGGTCGGCCAGGAACGCCTCGGCGGCGTCGGCGAGAAGCTCCCCTTCCCCTTTCGGCTCGGGGAACGCCTCCCCCGTAGCTTTTTCATATTGCTGCCGGGCAAGGCGCTTCTTCTGCTCGTTCAGGGTGGCCTGTGCGCTGTCCGCGACTTTCTCCCACTGACCGTCGACGAGCAGATAGTAGGAGCCTTCCTTGTGCATTTCCTTCCGGCCGTCGTCTGTGACCATGTCCTGCACGATCTTGAAATTTGCGGCGAACGCCGCCTTGCAGTATCTCCAGCCTTTTTCGGTCCGGACGTATTCGTAGACCCCTATTTTGGCCATAATGCCTCCCAATCACTAATACTCAAAGTTCAGATTTCATTAGGAAGAAATTAGGAAGGCATCTAACCCATTGATTCTAAAATGCTGGCGGAGGGAGAGGGATTCGAACCCCCGAGCCCCTTTCGGGGCTAACGGTTTTCAAGACCGCCGGTTTCAACCGCTCACCCATCCCTCCGGTCGGGGGGCTAGGGGCTAGGGGTATTCCACAACCGGGCAATCGCCTTTCATCCTCACTAACCCGTTGCCTCAACCGCTCTAGGTTGCAGGGGCGGATCGTGGACGCCTCTGCACTCAGTAGCTTAACACAAATTCACGGCTTCGACTCCGCATGCTTGGTCCCGGGAAGTGGCGGCGGGGCCGCCGGCAGCAGACAGCCGCAATAACTGCGGCGAGGCGGAGAGTTTGAGATTCCCTGCCTGGTGACGAAATGCGATATACTCACAGGCGATTCCCACAAGGAGGCCATTTGATGCATCGCTGGCAGATTACTGGGTTGTTGCTGCTCTCAGCTCTTGCGCTCTTTGCCGCGCCCGCCGAAGAACCCGTGACCCTGCAAGGCTTCTCTGCGAACTCCTCGCAGAAGGAGCGAGAATGGGAGGCGAAGTTCCGTTCCGTTCCGTCCACCGAGAATCTGCGCAATTACATGCAGCGTTTATCAGCGCGCCCGCACCATGTTGGCTCGCCGTACGACAAGGACAATGCGGAGTGGATTCTTGCCCATTTCAAAGAGTGGGGCTGGGATGCCCGCATTGAGAATTTCGACGTGCTCTTTCCCACGCCGAAAGAACGGCTGGTTGAGATGCTCGAGCCCGCGCACTTCAAGGCCAAGCTGGAAGAGCCGACGGTGGCCGGGGACCCGACCTCCAGCCAACATGAGGAGCAACTCCCCACTTACAATGCGTATTCGGCGGATGGCGACGTAGCGGCCCCTTTGGTCTACGTTAATTACGGCGTGCCCAAGGACTACGAAGAACTGGACCGGCTGGGGATTTCCGTCAAAGGCGCCATCATCATCGCGCGCTACGGGGGATCATGGCGGGGAATCAAGCCCAAAGTCGGGGCTGAGCATGGCGCCGTGGGCTGCTTGATCTACTCCGATCCGAGCGGAGACGGCTATCGGGAGGGCGACGTGTTCCCGCGCGGCGCTTTTCGCCCGCCGGACGGCGTGCAGCGCGGGAGCGTCATGGACGACACACTTTATACCGGCGACCCGCTGACGCCCGGGGTGGGAGCCACCAAAGACGCCAAGCGGTTGGCGCTGAAAGACGTCCAGACACTCACCAAGATTCCCACCCTTCCCCTCTCCTACGCCGACGCGCAACCCTTGCTCGCGGCGCTTAAGGGACCGATGGCGCCGCCGCAGTGGCGCGGCGCGCTTCCCTTCCCTTACCACCTCGGACCGGGTCCCACCAAAGTGCATCTGAAGGTCAAAGCCAACTGGGATCTAAAGACGCTCTACGACGTGATTGCGCGCATTGACGGCTCCGAAAGCCCGGACGAATGGGTGGTGCGCGGCAATCACCACGACGCCTGGGTGAATGGAGCTGACGATCCCATCTCCGGCACCGTCGCGGAAATGGAAGAAGCGCGGGCTTTCGGGGACCTGCTGAAACAAGGATGGAAGCCCAAGCGAACCATGATCTACGCGGTGTGGGATGGCGAGGAGCCGGGGCTTATCGGTTCCACCGAATGGGGCGAGGAGCACGCCGATGAACTTACGCAGAAAGCGGTGGCTTATCTCAACTCCGACTCGAACGGTCGAGGCTATTTCTACTCCGAAGGATCACACTCCCTGGAAAAATTCATTAACGGAGTAGCGCGGGATATCGATGACCCCGAGAAAAAGATCAGCGTCTGGAAGCGGCGCCGGCTTCGGCAGATCGAAGACGCCGAAACCCCGGAAGAACGCCAGGAAGCGCGGGAGCGGCCTGACCTGCGGATCGGCGCCCTGGGCTCCGGCTCCGACTACGGCGTGTTCGTCGACCACCTGGGCGTCGCTTCCCTCAACCTCGGCTACGGCGGGGAGGACGGCGGGGGGATTTACCATTCCATTTACGATGACTTCTATTGGTATACTCATTTTAGTGATACTACCTTTGTCTACGGACGCGCCCTGGCCCAAACCGCCGGAACGGCGGTCATGCGCCTGGCAGACGCCGAACTGCTGCCCTTCGACTTCTCCAATTTCGCCGACACCATTCACCGATATGGCGACGAACTGAAGAAGCTTCTGAGGAACAAACAGGAGGAAACTCGCGAGCGGAATAAAGAGATCGAGGAAGGCGTGTTTACGGCCACTTCCGACCCGCAAAAGACGTTTGTGCCTCCCGACCGTGAGGAGGTCCCGCCGTATTTGAATTTCGCTCCCCTCGATAACGCTATGGATGCGCTTACGCAAAGCGCCCAACGCTACAGCAAAGCGCTCGAAAAGGCGAAGGCCAAGGGCGGCGCGGTTCTGAACAACGCATCATTGGGCGCTCTCAACGAACTGCTTATCCAGAGCGAGCGGAAATTGACCAGCGCCGAAGGCCTCCCAGGACGCCCTTGGTACAGGCACGAAATCTATGCCCCTGGTGTTTACACCGGCTATGGGGTCAAAACCATGCCCGCGATTCGGGAGTCCATCGAACAGAAGAAATGGAAATTGGCTGACGAGGGCATCGTCGAAGTAGGCAGAGTACTCAATGCCGAAGCCACACTCGTCAACCAAGCGGCGGAGGAATTGGAGAAGGTCGCCGAGTAGGAGCAAGTTTACTTTGGGGTGACGGCGCGAGATTGGGGGAATTCCGCGGCCCTCACCCCTCTTTACCCAACGAGGGGAATGTGCCGTTTCCCTCTGTAGACAACGGAAATCCATGTGCCTCCCTTTTCAGGTGAGGAAAAGTCGGGAGTAGGGGGGAGTGCTACGCAGATTCGCCCCCGACTCGCCGGGACTCGGGTACAGGCGGAGCAGGGTAAGGCGATAACTGTTCCGGTTGGCTCGTGTCGCTATTCAACAAGGCCCCCAGAACCACTTCCAGCGCGTCGAGCAGGCGCCGGTCTCCACTCTGAATGAGATAACCCGCCAGGCGGATCAGTCGCAGATGCCGAGCCGTGTACCTTTCGGCCCCAGGCTGAGGAGGTTTTCCCTGGCTGGCCCTAATAAGGTCCATAAGGCACTTCCCGGAAGGTGTAACCACGCATTGAACCCCCGCGAGGTTCTCCTGCTGATCCTGGAAAAACTCCGCCAAGGGCACTTCCAGGGCTTCTGCGATCTTGCGAAGGGTCTTGGGCCGAGGCTCGAGGTGACGATTCTCAATCCGCGAAAGATAAGACCCTGCGATGCCGCACCGCTCGCTTAATTGCCGCTGGCTGACCCCTTTCTGGTTGCGAATCTGCATCACGCGTGTTCCAATGCTCATAAATCAACCACCAAGTGTTGTTATTTGGTCGCCAATCTTAACACAAATATAAAAAACTACAAGCAAAATGGCAGATAGGTCTCGTCGCAATCTGATTCGTAGATCCTGATCTGCCGGGGCATTTGCCGGCCGTCAGGCCGGCGCTGCGCTCCAGTGAGGAAACAGCAGAACGAATTGCAACGGCTCGGATTCGGACGTACCATTAGTCCGTTCAGACAACAATTCGCGGCCAGGGAGGAAACATGATGCGTTCGGCGCAGCAGTGGGTCAAATTAGGGCGGCGTCCAGCAGCGGCTGCCGCACTGCTAACGTTTTTCTGGCTCTCGTTCACGCCTTTTCCCCTTACTGCCCAGACGGACTTGAGCGGTTTCTGGGTTCTGCGGATACCGAGGGGGGACGGCACCTATCGTGAGACGTTCCTGGACCTCAAGCAATCCGGCGAAAACGTGACGGGGAAGATACTGCCCGGCTTTCGCGAGTTGCCGATCACGGAAGGCACCTTTAGCAACGGCAAATTACATCTGGTGGTGGCAACGCATTTTGGGGGGCAGGAGCGCCAGGTCACCTACGAAGGGGCTGTGGCGGAGGGGAAGATCTCCATGACCGTGAGTTTCCCCGGGCGCGAACCATTGGCCGGCATCGCGGAGCGCACCCGTCCGGAAGCCGCCCTACCCCCGCCCCGCTTACCGCTGCCATCGCTGCATGACGTGCCGGACAACGGGCTGGCACGCACTCCTCCCATGGGCTGGAACAGTTGGAACAAGTTCGCCGGCAAAGTCGACGACGCGGTCGTGCGCGGCGTGGCGGATACCATTGTTGACACGGGGATGAAGGACGCCGGGTATATCTACATCAACATTGATGACACCTGGCAGGGCCAGCGCGACTCGCAGGGTAACATCACCGCCAATCGCAAGTTTCCGGACATGAAAGCGCTCGCCGACTATGTCCACTCCAAAGGGTTGAAGATCGGTATCTACTCCGGGCCTGGGCCGAAAACCTGCGCCGGATACGAAGGCAGCTATGGCCACGAAGAACAAGATGCCAAGACCTTTGCGGATTGGGGAATCGATTATCTCAAGTACGATTGGTGCAGCGCGGGGCGCATTTACAAGGACGGCGATATGCGTGCCGTCTATCAGAAAATGGGCGATGCGCTGCTCAAGGCAGGCCGCCCGATCGTCTATAGCCTATGCCAGTACGGAAGAGAAGACGTGTGGAAGTGGGGGGCGAAAGTGGGCGGAAATCTCTGGCGGACGACCGACGACATCAGCGACCACTGGAAGTCCATGGAGGAAATCGGCTTTCGCCAATTCGCCATTGCCCCTTATGCCCAGCCGGGCCATTGGAATGATCCCGATATGCTGGAAGTGGGCAACGGCGACATGAGCAACGACGAGTACCGAACTCACATGACCCTTTGGTCACTGCTGGCAGCGCCGCTGCTGGCCGGCAACGATCTTCGCACCATGAGCGCCGACACCAAGGCGATCCTGATGAATCGCGAGGTCATCGCGATTGACCAGGATCCCGACGCCGCACCCGTGAAAGAGATCCTCGAGCAAGGATCGACGGTGATTGCCGCACGGCCTCTCAGCGACAAGTCCGTGGCCGTAGGGCTGTTCAATCGAGGCGAGGCGGACGCAACGGTCGCGGTCCGCTGGTCTGCCCTTGGATTTCAGGGTTCGCCGGCGGTTCGCGATCTGTGGGCTCACAGAGACCTCGGCGCCATCGCCGACCAATTCTCGGCCAGGGTGCCCGCCCACGGCGTTGTGCTGATCAAGGTCAAGCCCTAGCCGACGACAGTCATCCGAGGCAGGGACTGTGCAGAGCAGGCGCAGCGGCCGACCCGGAAGGGAGAAGCGCGGCCCTCGTGGCCGCGCTGCCGCAACCGCCAGGGTCCCAGGTGCGGCCTCGGAGAGGGGGCAAGAGTAGAGCCGATTTAGTGCTTTTAAGGCTCGAATATTAACACAAATGTAAAAAAGAGGACGCCGATTGCGAAATCTATTGACATCCTCCCAGGTTGAGCTATGTTATGTGAGTCAAAGGCGGAACGCATAAGCGAAAAAAGCTTTAACGCGCACCGACTGGAGCGGTCAGGTGACTGCCACAACAGCAACCGCACAGTCGAAGGAGGATGTAAAGCATCAGCGGTGGCATTATCCGTGCTGGAGACCGCCGCGGCGCGATGCAAAAACAGGCACCGAAAGGAAACTTAACATCGCCGGTCCAGGTTGAGTCAAGGCCGCCGATGTAAGGTAGATTTCGGTCCCTCAAGAGTTTCGTAGCAGCCAACTGCTACCAACGAGCCCACCGACCCGTCCGGGATTATATAGCAACCCCACAATCCTGCCTGATAAGCCCTGAGCCGGACGGGTCTGCCCTTTTTCGGGGTTGATGATCGACGATTGTCGATTGAAAATTGCCGATTCAACAGGACAATTCCCTGCACCGCTTCAATTGCCGAGCGTCAATCGACAATTACTCAACCCTCAACTCCTCCACTATAATGTGAGTCAATATGGGTCCTGTCGAGATTCGTTTTGCGGTTGATAGGATGCTCGGGCGACTGGCCAGGATGTTGCGCTTGCTGGGCTACGACACGCTTTACACAAACAAGATGACGGCTGTGCAATTGCTCGCCATCGGGCGGAGCGGCGAGCGCGTGATCCTGACTCGAGGCGAGACGGCCCAGAGATTCCCTCGCCTGGATAATGTGGTAAGCCTCAAAAGTGAATATCCCCCCGAACAGCTTCGGGAGGTAGCGGAGCAATTCGGCCTGGATACTGCCTCGGGGCTATGGACTCGCTGCATGTTATGCAACGCGCCCATTGATCGGGTGGAGAAAACGACTGTGGAGGGGCTTGTGAACGCGAAGATCCTGCGGCTCTACAAGGAGTTCTGCCGCTGCACCGGCTGCGGTAAGGTCTATTGGCGCGGGTCGCACGTGGATCGGATCACGAGAAACCTGGACGCTCTGCTGGGTCGAGGCGTCGACAACAGCTAAGCAGCGCAGACCTGGCAAGAACGAAACCTCCGCGCGCTCGCACCCGACACCCCTCGACTCGCTGCCCGCTGATAGCCGAAAGCTGAAAGCTCCTTTCACCCGCTCACAGGTATCCGAGCTCACGAGCCGGGGCACAGAACTGCTCGCCGCGCAGGAAAAGCTCCGCCTCCGTAGCCTCGAATCCTTGCTCGAGGGTGCGACGCAGGTGCAGGGAAGCGATATCCGCCAACTGCTGATCGGTGAGACTTTTGCCCTCGCGCTCACGCAACTCGGAGAGCGTGGCGCAGGAAATCGCCACCGTTACCTTTCGGCCATCCAGCAAGAAAACGGCATCCATGCTGTCGCTGTGGCGGGTGGCAATGGCGGGGTAAAGGTGAACGAAGCGAACTTTGACGGGCGCGCCTAAGCCTTTCGAGGCGACCTCGAACGGTGTCACAAGATAGCTCATCGTTCCTGTTCCTTGACGCTGCTGCGTTTTGTGCCCACGAGTCCGGGACTTACACTCCGATTATAGCTTAGATCTCGATGTAGCTGCTGGACACAGTATCCTGAGGTCAGCAACTCGGACAAGGGACAGAACGTCCGGCGGCGCCCGCCCCTGCCTACAGATTTCACTTGAAGTTTTTGCATTCCGAGCGTAAGAATTGCCTTGGCGAACTACCGCTTGGCGGCCCGAGCCGCGGTTTAACGATTTTGTTTCAACAGGATAGCAAAAAGCAGGAGTGGCATTCGGCGTGCTGTATTCAAGCATCGAGACAAGACCGGTAGCCGGTGGAAGAGAGTAACCGCGCCCCGAAAAGGAGAAAACCAAATGGCGATTGATGAGGTTCCTGAAAAGGAAGTTCACGTCGTCGAGCCGGAACGATCTGGCTCGCAAGGCAAGTTTCTATTGATCTTAGTTGTACTGGCGGCGTTGGCCGCTGGTGAGATCTATTCCTTCCACAAAATCAACACAACGCGCGACGCGCTGGAAACGCAGCAGACTCAGACGCACAAACAAATGGCCGCCGAATTCCAGGATCAACTGGCCAGCCGTTTGAGCGCGATCGAAAACGCCAACGCGCAGCAATTCGATGCGCTGAAGGACGAGTTAGACTCTGCGGCAAAGCGCCTGGGAGCAACGGGCGGTGAGCTGAAACGCTCACGGGCGATGGTGGCTCAACTCCAGAAGGACGAACAAGCACGGTCCGCACAGCTTCAGGAACAATTGGCTCTGAAGGCCGACCAGCAGCAGGTGGGAGCGCTCGGCCAGGACGTTTCCGCGCAGCGCAGCGACCTCGATAACACCAAGAAATCCCTCGATTCCGTGCGCTCCGACTTGGGAATGGCCCGCAGCGAAATGGGCACGCTGATCGCCCGCAATCATGATGATGTCGAGACTCTTCGCAAAATGGGCGAACGCGACTACTTCGAGTTCACGGCCAGCAAGAAGGCCCCGGCGAGGGTGGCGGGAGTCGGGTTGACATTGATCAAGACCAACGCGAAGCGGCATCAATTCAACCTGGCTATGCTCGTCGACGACGTCCGCGTGGAGAAGAAAGATCGCACTATCAATGAGCCGATTTTCTTCTATGTCAGCGGCTCCAAGCGGCCCTACGAACTGGTGGTCAACGACATCGGTCAGAACCAGGTCAAAGGCTACATCAGTGCCCCCAAAGGCTCCAACAACAAGGAAGTTGCACGCTCCGGAGATGCGCACTGATCGAATGCGGAGGAGACCCGGGCGAGGCGGGCAATCCCCCGGGTCTCCCATCCTTGCCGCTGCGGCCCGACGCGACCTGAAAACATAGCCGATAAAAGCATAGCCAACCCAGTGTCGTTCATTGCGCAAAAACTATTCACCTCCTCGTGGCTTTCTGCCGATGCCTAAAAGAGTGCGGAGCAGCGAAGGCTGCGAGGAGGATAGCGCCCTGAACCGTGAAGCATTTCAACATACCTTATCTATGCACGGAAGAACCCGACGATCGGCCGACACGCTGACAGCGCGCCAGAAAACGATCGCGGCTCGTGTTGCCCTGGGACTTTCGAACGTCGAGATAGCCGGCGACTTGAAGATTTCTATTCAAACGGTCAAGAACCATCTGTGTTCCATCTTCGACAAAGTTGGCGTTACGTCACGCCTCGAACTGGCAACCTGGCTCTTCAGTCATGATTGCAGCGCGTGCCCCTTGCGGAACCCCTCGAGCCTTGCGCAAGCTCAAACGCGATACGTAACTGACCTGCCAGTTCCGACTCCAGTGAATGTCAACCCAATCCCCGGCGTGTAACGTAAGATTGACGGCTAGGCAGAAGGTTTACGTTTCGACCACTCCAGGGGCGGTAGTCAGTGGCCCAGGGCGCCGGGCCCGGGCAGGGCCATCCTCACCCCGTCCCGCTCACGCGGGAAACCCTCCCCCGCGTGGGCGGGAGAGCGGGCGGCGGTGAGATGCAGTTCGCGGGGCCCGCGGGTCACAGTCCACCCCAAATCCGGCAGTTGCTGTCGCGACCGTGAAGCACGCCCAGGGCTGCGCAAATTCTCAAACGAACAGTACTTATTTGAAAGTAGCGCCGGCCTTCAGGGCGGCAAACGCCCCGACAGGTCGGGGCGCTACGACGCAGCTCAGAACACCTCCCGCTCCCCCAATTATTTCCCTGAAGCTGTTTCATTCTGTATGATAACGATATGGGCGTGGCGGTGCGGTGTCGCAACTTGGTCAAGACTTATGACGGCAGCGTCGAAGCCGTGCGCGGACTCGACCTCGAAATCCTGAGCGGCGAATGCTTTGGGTTGCTCGGCCCGAACGGCGCCGGCAAAACCACCACCATCGAAATCCTCGAGGGGTTGCTGCCTCAAACCTCTGGGGAAGTCGAGATACTCGGGAAGACCTGGAACGCCCACAGCCGGGAACTCCGCGAGGTGTTGGGGATCTCGCTTCAGGAAACTCGCCTGAGTGAGAAGCTGACGGTGCGGGAAACACTGGAGCTGTTCGCCAGCTTTTATCGCCAGCCGCGATCGACTGATGAGGTCATGGAAGCTATGGCACTGACCGAAAAGGCAAATAGCTGGGTCGGCAAGCTCTCGGGAGGCCAGCGGCAGAGGTTGGCGGTAGCGACGGCGCTGGTGGCCAATCCGGAAATCCTGTTTCTCGACGAACCCACGACGGGATTGGATCCGCAAAGCCGCCGACAACTGTGGGACACCATCCGCCAGTTCCAGAGCCGGGGCGGAACCATCCTGCTAACCACCCATTACATGGACGAAGCTGAGCGGCTTTGCGACCGAATCTCGATTATCGACCACGGCCAAGCCATTGCCTCCGGCACGCCTGCCCAGTTGATCGAGGAGTTGGGCGGGCATCAGATGGTGGAATTTGATGCGACGGATAACGACCTCGGCGCAAAGGAAGTGTGGCGGTCACTGCCTAGTGTCGAGGCCGTCCATGAGGAAGACGGCTGTGTGATTCTGAGCGTGCGCGAGACCCATGAGACGATCCCTTCCCTGCTGGCGGCCTTGCAGAAGCGAGGAGCGCGGTTGCTGCGCCTCACGACTCGCCAAGCCAGCCTCGAGGATGTCTTCGTACATCTCACCGGACGACACCTGAGGGAGGACTGAGCGGCCGTCATGAGAATGACTCCCCTCTTCGCCGGAGGAGGGAAATTGCCAAGTTGGTAGCTGAACACGATGAACATTCAATCCCAAACGGCGGCTCCTCCCATCCCTGGGGCGAAAACCCCTACGCTCGCGCCGGTCAACGGCCGTTGGGCAGGTTACTTGCACCTGCTCGTCGCGCGCGAGAAAGAGATGTGGCGCGAGCCGGAGGTCATCTTCTGGGTATTTGGATTCCCGATATTATTGGCCCTAGGACTGGGAATTGCCTTTCGAAACAAGCCCGCCGACGTGCACCGCGTGGCGATCGTGGCCGGGATGGATGCGGCGCGCACACTCGAAATGCTGCAAACGTCTCCTCAAAAGGGGTTGGTAAAGGCGGAGGCGCTTCCCGAGTCGAGCGCCTTCAATCAATTCCGGCTCGGAAAATACGACTTGGTGGTGACCCCGCAGTCAAGCAGCAGCTTCGAATACCGATTGGATCCTGCGCGCCCGGAAAGCGTTTTGACTCGCTCCATTGTGAATGACGCCTTGCAGGCCGCAGCGGGGAGAAAAGACCCCCTGGCCACCTCTGAGAAGGCCTCGACTGAGCCGGGCGCGAGATACATCGACTTCCTGATCCCAGGCTTGCTGGGCATGAACCTGATGAACTCCGGCATGTGGGGCGTCGGCTTTGCCCTGGTCGACATGCGCCAACGAAAACAGCTGAAGCGATTCGTGGCCACGCCCATGCGCCGGGGCGATTTTCTTCTGGCGCTGGCCACGAGCCGCTTGATTCTGATGCTGGTCGAACTGGTGCTGTTACTCGGCTTCGGCATTCTGGCATTTCACATGCGGCTGATGAGTTCGTGGGCGGCCGTGATGCTGATCAGTGGCATCGGCGCGCTTTGCTTTGGCGGGTTAGGTCTGCTCACCGCCAGCCGGGCCCAGAAGATCGAGAGCATCAGCGGGCTGATCAACCTGGTGATGATGCCGATGTGGCTCTTTTCGGGAGTCTTCTTCTCCTACGAACGTTTTCCCACAGTACTGCTGCCTCTGATTAAACTCCTGCCTCTCACCGCGCTTAACGACGCTCTCCGCTCCTCCATCCTCGAGGGCGGTTCGCTGGCGACTCAAGGGTCGCGCCTGCTCGTCATGGTCCTCTGGGGCGGCATTTCCTATCTGCTGGCGCTGCGCTGGTTCCGATGGACGTAAGGCAGGATTCAGGCGTCAGGATTCAGGACTCAGCAGTCAGAATCTAGAATAATAACCCTCTCCCCCTTGGGGGAGAGGGTGGCCCACGACGGCGCTTTCGTCAGCCGTCGGGGTCGGGTGAGGGGGTACTTGCAGGGGCGGCCCTGGTGGCAGCCCTGGGCACCGACAAGGGGTGCCGCTACGACGCGGACGATGGCTGCGTTGGGTCTCGTTTCACCCAAAGATACGCTTTGACGGAATTCTTCCAGAAGAACTTCTCCGCCACCGCTCGGCCCTTGCTGGTGAAATAGTCGCGCACGATGCTCAACACCTGTGGGTAGGTGCCCCACTTATCGCTGTTGGGCCAGTCGCTCCCGTACAACAGCCGATCCGGACCGAAAATCTCCCAGATCTCATCCAGTCGTGGCTTGTAGAAATCCAGATCGGTCGGCACGCTTCCGTCCATGCGCCGCAGGACCTCCGAGACTTTGACGTAGACTTGCGGCCGTTTACCCAACTCATGCAGGTTGTACTGGTAGGCATCGCGGGCGCGTTTTTCCGTGGGCGGATCGAGCTGCGGCAGGTGATCGACCACAACCCGCAGGCTGGGAACGCGGTCGGTGAGCCGCACCAAGGCTCCAATCAACGCTAGGTCGGGGTTTGCGCTGTCCAACGCCAGATTGGCATCCGCCAGTGCCTTGAGGTCGGAAATGAACTCCGGCCGCGACAACTGTTCGCCAAGATTCCTGTTCCACAGGTTCCCGTACCGAATCCCGCGAAACAGCGGGTTGCGTTGAAATCGCTCCAGATTCTTGCGGAAGTCCGGCTTGCCCGGATCGAGGTCTCCGACCGTTCCCACGATGATCTTGTCCTTGGCAGCAACATCCAGCACCCATTGGTTGTCTTCGAGCCAGGGACTCGCCTCGACCTCGATCGCCCCAAAAATGCCCAGCCCTTTCGTGACCCGCCGGTAGCGCTCGGGCAAAGCAGGTTTGTACAGGACTGGGTCAGTCTTCTCAGGCCAAGGCACACCCTGCGGGCGCGTGGGATCGAACAGGTGAATGTGGGTGTCAATGATGGGTATCGGGGTGGCCCCGGGGGCGGCGCCCAAACCGGCAACGCCCGCTGCGGCAAACAGAAAGGTCCTGCGATCCATGACGTTATTCTACCATCGCCTTTGGTTCTTCAAGGCTGGCTTGGCTGGCGCCTGACCCAACGATAGGCGGCGAGGGAGTTTCTCCAGAAGAACTTCTCGTCTGCGGATCTGCCTCTATCGGCAAAGTAACGGCGGACGACTGTCAACAACTGCACGTACGGTCCCTTCAGATCACTCACTGGCCAATCGCTGGCGAAGATCAACCGGTCCGGGCCAAAGATGTCCCATAACTCATCCAGGCGCGGCCTGTACAAATTGAGGTCATCAGAAACCTGGCCGCCGACTCGTTGTAGGATTTCCGAGACCTTCGCGTAGACCTGGGGTCTCGGCTTGAGCTCACGGAGATGCGCTTCGTAGTCGCGACGAGCCTGCGAGTCTTGAGGAAGCTCAACATTGGGGAGATGATCAATGACCACTCGCAGGTCGGGAATTCGATCCGTGAGCCGGACCAGATCCCGCATTAAAACCAGGTCGGGCTGCGGGCTATCAAGCTCCAAATCTGCATTCGCCAGCGCCTTAAGTTGGGAAATAACATCGGGCGCGGACACTTGCTCGCGGAAGTCGTATCTGATGCCGCGAAACAAGGGGTTGCGGTGAAACCGATCCAGATGCCTGCCAAACTCCGGTTTGCCGACGGCCAGGTTTCCCACCGTGCCCACAATGAGCCTGTCCTTGGCGGCAATGTCCAAAACCCACTGGTTATCTTCGAGCCAGGGGCTGCACTCAACCACGACCACGCCCACGATGCCCAACCCTTCCGTGGTGCTCCGGAACCGATCGGGCAAGGTACGCTGATACAGAGTCGTCTCACTCCGATCCGGCCAGGGAACGCCTCCAGGACGTGTTGGGTCGTAAAGATGGATGTGGGTGTCGATGATTGGCGCATCTTCAGCAAGGCCGCTTAGCCCCGCGATCCCCGCCCCGGCAAGCAGAAACTCCCTGCGATTCATCGTGCCAGTCTATCACTCGTGTACCTATCGGAGTGTACTTTGCCCTTCTGTAGGAGAGGACCGTCAAATTTCGCGCCCAACTCCGTCAGATCAGCTTCGGCGGGTACGGCCAGTAAACGAGACGGCCGGGAACGGGCTGAATGGGAGATGCGCTCCAAGCCTCCAAGAAGCTGCTGCGGTATTGAGGCCAGCGTTGTTGAGAAAGCGTGATTACGACGACGCCAAATTCGGCGACTGAGCTCAACGCGCGAGAGGCCGATTCCCCGAAAAGTTGGTCGCGAGTGAGCAAGCAGCGAAAGCCTCCAGCATAAGCAGCCGCTACCAGATCGCCATTCGAAAGAGCCTTCCAGCCGCGGTGCGCGACCGTGTCGCAGGCGACTCCCTGCTGCTTCAAGATCGGCGCCAGATGGACATCCACGTTCGCGTCAAGCAGCCACATGCACGGAATTCGCAAGCTCAGAGGCGACCTTTAGAACCTCAGGTAAGGCCTCGTGCGGGAAAGCGCGGTCAAATGCCTCGTCGATTTCCGCTAGCGTCATGCCCGCAGCGAGGCATTCGAGAATCAGTGCAACCGACAGCCGGGTCCCTCGGATCGCCAGTTTGCCTCCCAAAAGCTGCGGGTCGGCTACGATCCAGTGATAGTCTCTGTATCGAGTTGGCTGCCAGTCGGACATAACTCACCGAAAGCGTACTTTAATCAAAAGTATACCACGGAACGTGGCAGTGCGCCCGGCACACGCCGGGTTCTCGAGAGTCAGATTCCACCCGCCGAAGCCCTTTGAGTTTGCCACGCGAATGTTCCGTTCAAGATAGTGAAACGGACAATCGTGGACCACGGGTCGCCAACTTACCGCCTATTGAAGATTACAGCATATAGTCTGGTTAAAGCTGTAGCGGCGGTCTGCGACCGCCGCAACACGGGTCAGCGCCACACAACAAATCCCTTGTAATTCTCCATCCGATGCAGAATACTCTCCACCCCTGAGCGGTTGACCAATTTTAAAAGGAGCCATCATGCTTAAGCGGCCTGCATTATCAGCAATTCTCGTTTTGGTGTTTTTCTCCGTGCCGAAGTGTGGTGCCGGCGAGAAAATCACTCTTAACGATCAAGAGTATTTTTCCGGCCCTGGATTTTCTTTCCTGCTTTTTCATAACAACTATCAAGTGGGTTATCAGGGCGGGCTGCAAATGATTTTAAATGACGAACGGGTGTTGGATTCGGGCGACCTGTTCCTGGAGACCAAGGCGGGCGAGCGCAGGCCGCAACTCCGCGCTCTGCGGCGTGAAGTAAACCCCGCTCAAGGGCTTGCCACGATCTTCGGAGAAATTGGGGACTGGAGCTCCGGCTACCAACTACAAGTGAAAAACGACGGCCGGAACATCGCGATTACGCTGAAGCTCGACCGCCCGCTCGACTGGAGCAAAGTGGAGCGGGCAGGGCTGAAGATCAACCTCTACCCGGGCGTCTACTTCTCCAAATCCTATCAGGGTGACGCGGGCGGCGGTGTTTTCCCGCAGCAATACAGCGGCAAGAGCCTTCTTTACGGCCCTGGCAAGATTGTCAACGTGGCCCAAGAAGATCCACTACACAATTTCGTTATCTCCCAGCCCAACGGCGCGCTCCGACTGCTGGACGAGAGGCAAGGCAGCCCGCAGCCGTGGTTCATGTTAGAAGCGGCGTTCGAGCCCTCGAGCTCAGCGACTGAAATTGCGATGACCATCACGCCCACGCTCACGTCGACTTGGCGTCGAACGCCGGTGATCGGCATATCGCAAGTTGGATATCTCCCTCGCCAGCCCAAACGAGCCATTTTGGAGTTGGACGCGCGAGATTCCGCCACCGAACCTGTCAAGCTGTACCAACTCCAGGCGACGGGCATGAAAAAACTCGTGAAGTCCGGCGTGGCAAAGAACTGGGGCAAGTTTCTCCGCTTTCAATATGCGATCTTTGACTTTAGCGATGTGCAACAGCCAGGGCTTTTCCTCATAGAATTTCGCGACCAGCACGCCGGCCCGTTCCAAATCGCCGACGAAGTCACCGACGAGGCCTGGCAGCCGACCCTGGAATATTTCCTGCCCGTCCAGATGTGTCACGTCGCCGTCAAGGAAGGCTCGCGCACTTGGCACGGAGCGTGTCACCTGGACGATGCGCGGCAGGCGCCCGCCAACCACGTCTGGATCGACGGCTACCAGCAAGGCGAGCGCGAGACGAATTACCAGGACAACGAGCATATCCCCGGCCTCGATTGGGGCGGCTGGCACGACGCGGGCGACCATGACCTACCGGCCGGCAGCAGCGCGCATACCACCCTGGCGCTGGCCTTGGCCCAAGAGGAATTCCATCCCAGCCTCGATCAGACCACCATCCACCGCTCCCAGCGTGAGGTCCTGCTGCATCTCCCGGACGGCAAGCCGGACCTGCTGCAACAGGTCGAATATGGCGTCGAAAGCATGCTGGCTTCTTACCGCATTGCCGGTCACATTTTTCCCGGGATCATTGAGAGCAGCGAGCACATGTACTCCCACGTGGGCGACCCGATCAACATTACCGATAACCGCGTCTACGACCCCTCGCTCAATGCCGACGAGGTGCGCGAGGGGCGCTCCGGCAAAGCCGATGACCGCTGGGTTTTCACGAACCGAAATACCGGGTTGCAATATATCGTGGCCCAATCGTTGGCAGCCTCTAGCCGCGTGCTGCGGGGGTATAACGACGCCCTTGCGCAAGAATCTCTAACCACTGCCGAACAACTTTGGCAATACGAGCAGACGCATGCGCCCGTCTTCGCTCCCAATGCCTACGTTCCGCGCAGCGACGAGGGATTTCACAGCCAGGAGTTGGCGGCGACCGCGGAACTGCTGATCACAACCGGCGAGCCAAAGTACCGCGACCGGCTGATCGAGCTACTTCCCGTCCTGAAGGGCATCTCCGGCAGCCAGTTTGGAGCCGGACCGGGATGGGTCGTGGCGCGCGCGCTACCTAAACTTGACGATGCGGAGTGCAAATCGGCCGTCAGGGCGCTCGCCGAAAAATGGAAGATCGCCGCTGACCAGCGCGCCGCAGCCAACCCCTGGGGCGTTCATTACCCGCCGGAAGTCCTGAAGCCCGAATACAAGCTCGAAGCGCGTACGGGCATTCATTCCGGCTTTGTTTGGGGTGAAGGCTGGAATTTGCAGGATGACGCCCTCCGCCATTACTATCTGCACAAGGCTTTCCCGGACTTGTTCGGAAAAGCGCCGATCTTCGCCACCGTAGATTTCGTGCTGGGCGTGCATCCCGCCAACAACCGAAGCTACGTCTCGGGAGTGGGAGTCGAATCTCCTCTCATCGCGTATGGATTTAACCGCGCCGATTGGTCGCATATCCCCGGCGGAGTGATTTCCGGCGCCTCACTGGTGAAACCCGATTACATGGAATTGAAACAGTTTCCGTTTCTCTGGTACCAGACTGAATATGTGATCGGCGGTGCGGCCACGTACATTTTCGACGTGCTCGCCGCGCATCAGCTGGCAAATGAATGAGAGCGCGGATGCCCAGTCCAGCCGCGCATCCCGACAGTTGTGCGGCTCTGCCGCTGACTCCACTAGCGCCGTTGATTTCGCTTATCGACGCTTGTTAGGATGGTGCGTCATGACCCAAGAAATCACTCGCCGCAGCTTCCTGAAAACCACAGGTGCGGCAGCCGCAGCGCTGGCGACGCCTCGCGTCCTACGCTCCCGGCAGGCTTTCGACCCTTCGTGGGACTCGCTGACGAAGCACGCCGCTCCCGCATGGTTTAACGACGCCAAATTCGGCATCTACTTCCACTGGGGGCCTTACTCGGTGCCGGCTTTCGACAACGAGTGGTACTCCCGCAACATGTACATCGAAGGCCAGCGGGCGAACACGTACCACAAACTCGTCTACGGCTTTCCTTCGAAATTCGGCTACAAGGACTTTATCCCCATGTTTCGCGCGGAGAAGTTCAACCCGGAGGAGTGGGCGGATTTGCTGCGCAAGGCGGGCGCGAAATTCGCCGGGCCGGTGACCGAGCACGCCGACGGCTTCTCCATGTGGGACTCGAAAGTTAACAAGTGGAATGCGGCCGCCATGGGCCCTTGCCGTGACGTGGTGGGAGAAATGAGCAGGGCGCTTCGCAATCAGGGTTTGAGATTCATTTCCACCTTCCACCATCAGTGGCTGTGGGGCTGGTACCCGACCCTCGACAAGTCGGTTGATGCTTCGAATCCCGAGTACAGCGGACTCTATGGCCCACCGGCTCCCCAAAGTCCGTTCCGGGATTACGACAAGCCTACGCCGCCACCGTCGCCTGCCTTTCAGGAAACCTGGGAAGCGAAAGTTCGAGAAGTGATCGACAAGTACCACCCCAGCCTCATTTACTTTGACAGCCGCCTGAACATCATTGACGAGCGCCGCCTGGCCGACGCGATTTCCTATTACTACAACCAAGGCGAGCTTTGGCATGAGGAAGTCAGCGTGACCTACAAGGAGAAAGACTTGCCCTCAGGCGCTGGAATTCTGGATATCGAGCGCGGCCGGCTCGACCATCTTGCCGACTATAAGTGGCTGACCGACGACGCCATCGACTGGAATTCCTGGAGCCACGTCCAGAACGCGAACTACAAAACCGCGCATCGCATCCTCGGTGAGCTCATCGACATCGTCAGCAAGAACGGAAGCTTCCTGCTCGACATCACCCCCACAGCCGAAGGAGTGTTTCCCCAGCCGGTCGTCGCGCGCCTGCTCGCCATCGGCGAGTGGCTGTCGGTGAATGGCGAAGCAATTTACGGCACGCGGCCCTGGAAGATCTTTGGAGGAGGCCCCACCCAGGTTCAAAGCGGCATGTTCGGCGAGGAGCACATTCCGGACTTTGGAGGAGAAGATGTTCGCTTCACCAGCCGCTGGAAAACTCTCTACGCCATCGCCCTCGATTGGCCCCCGAACACTCCGGACTTGCTGATCAAACCACTCAACACACGCGACGCGCTTCTCGCCAAGGGCGAGATTGCGGCTGTTTCGCTCCTAGGCAGCGACGCCAAGCTATCCTGGGAACATAGCGATGTGGGCCTTAGGATAAGCTTGCCCGTCGCCAAACCCGCCGCCCTCGCCTATAGCTTCAAAATATTGTTGAATTGACTGTAATAATTGGCATGGTGGCCCGTCCTCACATTGACGGCAGCCGTTAGGAGGCGCCCGTGCGATCGGCCACCGCGGAGGTAACAATTCCCAGCCCCAGCGATGCAGTTGAACGACTGTTCCGCGCGCATCACGCTCTGGTTGTTCGTGCCGCCTACCGGATCACCGGCAATCTTACCGACGCCGAGGATGTCCTCCAGACCGTCTTCTTGCGCCTCATCGGCCGCGACGGCGCGGCCCCTCAAGTGGGGAATTCCGAGCGGTATCTTCGCCGCGCGGCGATCAATGCCGCGCTGGACGTGGTGCGGGCCCGGCGAGTGACGGAGAGCGCGCCGTTGCCGGATTCGCTGCCCGCGCGCGGAGAGTTGGAGCGGGGAGAATTGCGCGAATGCTTGCGGCGCTCGCTGGCGAGCCTGAGTCCGCAGGCGGCCGAGATTTTCGCTCTGCGTTTCCTGGAGGGCTATAGCAACCCGGAAATCGCGCGCATGCTCGGCGTCTCGCAAGTCTGGGTGGCGGTGACGGTGCACCGCACCCGGCGGCGGCTGCAAAGGGAGATTCGTTCCTACATTGGAGGCAAATCATGAGCCAACCACCAAAGCAACGCGACCCAAGCTTGGATGAGGTGATCACCGAATTGCGCCGGGACGACGTTTCCGATCCGGCTGTCGAGCAGGCGGCGGACCGCGTCTGGGCTCGGCTGCGCGAGCGCTTCCCTGCCCCGGCGACGGCAGCCGCTTCGGACGTGGAGAAGATTCGCGGCTGCGCGGATTTCCGGGCCCTGCTGCCTGCATACCTGGGCGGGAGCCTCTCCGAAGCGCGGTCGTCGTTGCTCGAGGACCATCTGCATGGCTGCGTGGCTTGCCGCCATGCACTGCGAGAAGCGCGCTACGCTATGCAACCTGTTGCCCCTCAAGAATCTGAGATTGCCGCCCCGCGCAAGGCAGCCGGCACCAGAACCAGATGGATCATGACTTGGGCCTTCGCCGCAGGCGTGATCATCATAGGCCTCGTGGTGTTTCTGAGCGACGGACGCTGGGCCAGAGTGCTTCGTGGTACGGAAACCGAAGCGGCCGTGCTCTCCGCCGAAGGTACTCTTTATCTTGATTCTGGACGCGGCGGCGAAGCGGTTCTTCCCGGCCGTTCCATTCATGAAGACGAAGAGATTCGCACTGCCAGGGCTTCCTCCGCCGTGATCCGGATGGTGGATGGATCGACAGTTGAAATGGACCAGCGCACTTCATTCTGGGTGTCCAAAGGCTGGCGCGACACGACGCTCCACTTGCAGCACGGCAACATCATCGTCCGCGCGGCCAAGCAGGGCCGAGGCCGGCTCAACGTTTCCACAAGGGACTGCCTGGTTTCTGTCAAGGGCACCATCTTTGCCGTGGACGAAGGCATGAAGGGCGCGCGAGTTTCCGTTATCCAGGGAGAAGTGGAAGTCGAGCAGGGGCGCAACACAAAACTGCTCCATCCCGGGGAGCAGGTCTCGACGGAGCAGGATGTGGCGCCGGTTCCCCTGAGCTACTCGGTATCGTGGAGCCGCAACCGGGGTGAATACCTCGCGCTGCTGGGCGAGTTTGCGGCCCTGCACAAGCAGTTGGAGGCTCTTCCGGGACCCGCGCCCCGCTACAGCTCAGTCCTGCTGAATCTGGTGCCGGATGACACAGTATTCTACGCTGCCATCCCGAACCTGGGCTCGACGCTGACTGAAGCGAATCGGCTCTTGCGGGAGCGCATCCAACAAAGCGCGGTGCTGCAAGCCTGGTGGGCCCGCCAGCAGGCGTCTGGAGGAGCCGGCAAAGAACCCGAGTTGATTGAACGGCTTCGCTCTTTTAGCGACTACCTCGGGGACGAGGTTGTCGTCGCCATGACCGCCGATCAGCATTCGCCCATCGTTCTGGCAGAGGTGCGACGCCCCGACTTCCGAGCCTTTCTCCAGCAGCGACTGGGCCAGATCAAACGCGACGGGAAGCAACTCGAGGTGCAGATCGTGGATAACCCATCGTTGCTTTCGCCTGCCACCGGCACAAAGACCACGCTGGTTTACTTGCAAAACAACCTTATGGCCATGGCCGCGGACGCGCGCCAGTTGCAGAAGGTAGTTCCCCTGATGGAGCATGCGACTTCCAGTGGTTTCACCTCCACTCCCTTCTACGGAGCCATCCGGCAGGCGTACCAAGCAGGCGCCGGCCTACTTATTTGTGCTGACATGGAACAAATTCTTGCGCATTCCGTAAATCAGAAAGAAAGTATGGATTTGATTCGGGACGAGAGGACCGGCCTCGCCGACATGCGATATCTCATCATGGAAAGCAAGGACGCAAGCGGCCGCACTGAAAACCGAGCGACACTGACCTTCTCCCAGGCGCGCCACGGCCTGACGGCTTTGCTCGGCTCCCCCAGCCCTATGGGGACCTTGGATTTTGTATCACCCACCGCCAGCTTTGCGGTTTCCTTTGTCGTCGAGAACCCGCAGGAAATCGTGCAGGAAATCTTCAGCCTGGCAGGTAGTCATGACCCGGGATTCACCGCGGGCCTGGAGGACTTTGAATCGGAAACCGGCGTGAATGTGTCGCAGGATTTGGCAGCCCAACTGGGCGGCGAGGTCACATTCGCGCTGGATGGTCCGATTCTGCCCACGCCAAGTTGGAAGGCGGCACTGGAAGTGAACGATCCGGGACGGCTCGAGGAAACCATCGAAAAGCTGGTGGCCAGCTACAATCACCAGGCGGATTCGAAACCAGGCACGCTTAATCTGACCAAAGAGAATGCGGACGGCCGAACCTATTACAGCCTCCAGATCAGCCGGCCTTCGGCGGCGCCGGGCGTTCCGTCCGAGATCGATTATGTGTTCGTGGACGGCTATCTTTTGGCAGCGCCCAGTCGGGCATTGCTGCTCAGCTCGATCCAAAACCGCAACACACAATACAATCTCGCGCGCTCCAGCGATTTCAGCAGCCGTTTGCCGCGCGACGGATTCACAAACTGTTCCGCGCTGGTCTATCAAAACCTAGGCGCCATGGTCGGATCGGTGGCGGACCTTCCTATTCTCACTCCCGCGGAGCGGCAGGCCATTGAGTCCCTGAAGCAGAACAGCGGCCCCAGCCTGACTTGCGCTTACGGCGAGCGGCAGGATATCGTGGTCGCAAATACGGGGAACATGTTCGGGATGGGTTTCGGTCCGCTGCTCGGAATTAAGGGTGCAGGAGTCCTGGACCTGCTTCCGCTGCTGAAGGGCAGTAGGCGGTAGGCAGGTGGGCAGGTCGGCAGATGGGCAGGTGGGCGACGAAAGGCACTAACCACCAGGCACTGAGCACTAGGCACTAACTACTGAACTATGCCACCGATTATCGAACTCGAGGGGCTGGGCGTCACGCTGGGAGGGCGGAAGATCCTGGAAGGTCTGAAGTGTTCGCTCTCCGGCAGAGCGATCGGGTTACTGGGCCCCAACGGCGCCGGCAAATCGACTCTCATCAACACGCTGTTGGGATTTTATCCGGTGGCAGCGGGCACGGCACGGGTCTTCGGGCGCAACATCCGAACTGAAGTAAAGCAAATTCGAGCGCTTGCCGGGTACATGCCGGAGTCAGAGTGTTTCATTGCCCAGATGACTGCTGTAAGCTTCGTACGCTTGATGGCGGAGCTTTCCGGCCTGCCCTCGGAGGCTGCGCTGGAGCGTGCTCACGAGGCGTTGTTCTACGTCGGGCTGGGCGAAGCGCGGTACCGCCTCCTCGGGACCTATTCGCTGGGCATGAAGCAACTGGCCAAGCTCGCCCAGGCGATCGCCCATGGTCCTCGCCTGCTGATTTTGGATGAGCCCACCAATGGCCTCGACCCGCCTGCCCGCCAGCGCATGATCCGCCTGATTCGCGAGATGCGTGACAGCCGCGACCTCCACATCCTGCTCTGCTCTCATTTGTTGCGCGACGTGGAAGAGACCTGCGAAGAAGTCCTGATCCTGAAGGATGGCCATCAGGTTCATTACGCAAATCTCGAAGAGGAACGTCGAGCCAACCGGCGATTCCTCGAGCTGGAGACGCTGGGCGGCGACGGCGCCTTCGCAGAGGCAGTCGAGCGCCTGGACTGTGAGTGCGCGATTACCGGCTCTGTCCTTTCCGCGCCGGCGGGGAGCCATACTGACCGCAGCCCCCGGCGGTTCAAGATGGTTCTAGGCCAGGACTTTGTTCTCCAGGACCTTTATCGCCTGGCTGAGGAGCACGGCGTTCAGATTCGCCGCCTGAATTACCGGCGCGACAGCCTCGAGGACATTTTCCTGAAGGCTATGGAGAACTCTAATGGCCGTCCATAAGCGGAGCTATCACAGCTATGCGGGAGAGTTCAGCCCGGCGTGGTCTCGCTTCCTGATTGTGAGCCGGTACGCTTACCAGAGAGCGCTTTCTTCCAAGTTTATTGTTGCTTATTTTGCCATCTGCTTCTTTTATCCTCTCGGCGGCGCCCTGGCTCTCTACATGAACCACAACCAGCGCCTGTTGGCAATATTCAACTTGAGTTCTTTCTTCTCCGTTGATGCCACGTTCTTTTATCACTTCATGAATGTTCAGGGCCTGATGGCTTTTATACTAACGGCCTTGGTGGGACCTGGCCTTGTCTCACCCGACCTCGCCAATCATGCCCTGCCGCTCTATTTCTGCCGACCTTTTTCGCGGGTCGAATACGTCTTAGGGAAACTGTTTGTGCTGGTGTTGATGCTCTCGCTGGTCACCTGGATTCCGGGCGAGACCCTGTTTCTGATTCAGTCCAGCCTCGCGGGCGCAAGCTGGATGTGGAGCAACCTGTGGATGGCGGCAAGCATTTTCCTCGGCTCGGCAATCGAGATCCTGGTTTTCTCGCTCCTGGCCTTAGCTCTCTCGGCGTGGATCAAACGGAAGACGGCGGCGGGCGCGGCGCTGCTGGGCGTCTTCTTTTTCGGCGCCGGCTTCGGGCAGGCTATCAATGCTGTGCTACGAACCAAGAATGGCTCCCTGATTGACTTAGGAAGTCTTATCGCCCGCATCGAGATCCAGCTCTTTCACCAGTACGCGCGGCGGACGGCGGCTGTCCCTGCTGACTTGGCATGGTTAGTTTTGCTGGCAATCGGCGCCTTCAGCCTGCTGCTGTTGGAAAAGAAAGTCAGGGCTTACGAGGTGGTGCGGGGATGAACGCACACGACACAGACAGTCCCCTCCTTGCTAAGGAGGGGCCAGGGGCGGTTGCCCGGCAAGGCGAAGACGAGGCCCACCAGCCCTCCGCCCCTCCTCAAATGAAGAGGGGAGCTCAGGACCAGCGAATCGTTTTCGAGGACGTCTCCAAGTTCTACGGAGAAGTGCTGGGCGTCAACCGCGTAAACCTGTCGATTCCGCCCGGCATCACCAGCCTGGTTGGCCCCAATGGCTCCGGGAAGACCACATTGATGAACCTGATGACTGGCCTGGTTGAGCCGACGCGAGGGCGCATCACCGTGCTTGGCATATCGCCCCACGAACCCGAACGTCTGTTTCACAAGGTCGGTTACTGCACGCAGTTCGACTCATTCCCCAAAGGGCTCACCGGCTACCAGTTCGTTTACTCCTATTTGCGGCTCTTTGGACACGCGCATGCCGCCGCAGCGAGGCTGGCGGAGCAGGCGATTGAACAGGTGAACCTGACTGAGGCGGCGCACCGCCTGATCGCCGGGTACAGCAAAGGCATGCGTCAGCGCATCAAGCTGGCCCAGGCAATGTGCCACAAACCCTCCGTACTCGTGCTGGACGAGCCGCTGAACGGCCTGGACCCGTTGATTCGCGCCGAGACCATCGCCCTGTTCCGCAGCCTGGGTCAAGAAGGGATGTATGTGATCATTTCCAGCCATGTGCTGCACGAAGTGGACGCGCTCTCAGACCAGGTCGTCCTCCTCAGCAACGGCTACGTGGTGGCGGAGGGGCAAATTCAGGGCGTGCGCGAGGAAATTCACGAACACCCCATGCAGATTCTCATCCGCTGCAACAAGCCCAACGACTTTGCATCACGGATATTCCAGCAGGAATATGTCGTGGAAGCCAGGATCCTCCCCGACGGGCAGGGTCTGCTGGTGAAAACGCGGGACGCTGATCGCTTCTATCTGTTGCTGAATCGCATCGCCCAAGGCGGCATCAGCGTTGAGTCGGTGGCGCCTGCCGACGACGACGTCCTCTCCGTCTATGAGTATCTGATAGGCGCGGAGGAGCCAACCAAATGAGCTTCCAGCGGCTGCCCTGGGCGCTCTGGCGAGCGCAAATTCTGGCCATCCTTCGCCTCGAATTGAAAAAGACCTTCTTTACCCGGCGCGGGGCATGGATTTACTTCCTGGCGTTCGCGCCCGTAGCGCTCTACGCCTTCCACTCCGTCGTGGAGTTGAAGAATGGCGTGCACGGCGACCTGGGCGAGGACAGCCACATCTTTGCTGCCATATTCCAGTTCTTCTTTCTCCGGCTGGCCATCTTCTTCGGCTGCGTCGGGATTTTCGGCAACCTCTTTCGCGGGGAGGTATTGGAGAAGAGCTTGCATTATTACTTCCTGGCGCCCCTGCGTCGCGAAGTCCTGGTGGTTGGGAAATTCCTCTCCGGCCTGCTCGCGGCGACGGTCATCTTCTGTTCCAGCGCCCTCCTTCAGTTTATTGCCCTGTATTGCTACTTCAGCTCGAACACCATCCAGGAGTACC
>Ga0326727_10001732_pt1 | contig 78604 bp, 60 predicted proteins | sample MB2enrmetagenome_FD_207643 | JGI IMG/M metagenome (GOLD analysis project Ga0326727, IMG submission 207643) | Lab enriched peat soil microbial communities from McLean, Ithaca, NY, United States - MB29MY | ecosystem: Environmental > Terrestrial > Soil > Wetlands > Peat | place: USA: New York... | reverse complement strand
GAAGTCCTGGTGGTTGGGAAATTCCTCTCCGGCCTGCTCGCGGCGACGGTCATCTTCTGTTCCAGCGCCCTCCTTCAGTTTATTGCCCTGTATTGCTACTTCAGCTCGAACACCATCCAGGAGTACCTTTTCCACGAGCATGGCCTCGCGCACTTGGCGGCGTACCTCGGCGTGACGTTGTTGGCCTGCATCGGATACGGCAGTGTTTTTCTTGCGACGGGCCTGCTCTTTCGGAACCCATTGATACCCACCGTAGTGGTGCTGGTGTGGGAGGCTGTGAACGGCTTCCTGCCCGCGCTCCTGCAACGGATCAGCGTGATCTTTTATCTGAAGTCGCTGTGCCCGGTCGCCATTCCCGAAGCGATCAACGTGGATAAGAACAGCCTGCTCGCCTTCCTTGCCGTCAATCCCTCCCCCGCCGCGCCCGCAACGGCTATCTTGGGACTGCTGATCCTGTGCCTGATCATCCTGGCATTATCCAGCCTCCAAGTCCGCCGCATGCAGATCGATTACGGGACCGAGTGAATGCCCGGGCTCCGTTCGGGGTTGGCGAAGACCGGAAGAACTAGCCTGCGCTACCTCTCCGCGGCAACGTTTGCTGGATGAGCAGCGGTAGCTTTTAACTCGTCGAGTTCCTGCGGAATCTTCCGGCAGACCTTGCAGTGGCGTGGGGAATGTGTGGCGTCGAATTTATCGTAGAAAGCCAGGATATTGGCCCGCAACTCCGGAGTAAGGTTCTTGTACTGCTCTTTTCGCAGTTGAGCCAGGAGATTCGCATAAGTACGATCGGCAAGCGAGTATTCGCCGGCGTGACTACGCTTGCCCGTGTCAAAGTCGGAATCCGGCAAATCAAGTGTGCCCGTGCCCACTTGATCCAGCAGCCGCCGGTAGTTGGAGCTAACCGCCTTCAGACTGTCCAGGAACATATGCTCCGTCTGGGGAGTGGCGGGCTTGAAGCCGAGTGGGCGAAGCGGGCCGACCCTGGGAATGATGGTGAAGACGACGGCAAGGACTTTGGCTCCGATTCCAGGCGTGTGAGCGGCCTCGACGATGCGGTGCTCGTAGCCCTCGATTTCCCCCGTCACTCGCCGGCCCCGGTACTGCTTGCCGTACTCTTTCTCATACTCCCGGCGAGAGAAGCGGTAGACGAATCTCCGCCTTGTGATGCCAGGAATGAGTTTTTCAATGTCGTCCCGCTTGAGCTGCCACGCCGCCGCGGTGAGGTGCGGAATCATCTTGCCCGCGGCGTAGCGGTAAGTACCCAAGGCAAGGTCTTCGAGGAAGAGTACGTCGTGAAGTTCGAACCCATAGGTTTCGCTGAACGCGCGCTCCAGCAGCGGCTTCGAGACTTTGAAACCGATGAAGTCATGGTAATCGTTAGGTGCATAAACACCCGCTGCCACCTGGACGACGTCGAACCCAAACTCCACCATGATGTGTCTCTTGGGATCGTCCTCGTAGGTAACGACTTTGCCGTATTGGGCGCCCAGTTTGGGATACAAGATCGGCACGGACAAGTTCACAGCCATGGGATGGCCGAGATTATCCGCCGAATAATGCGCCAACGCGCCGAGCGCGAAGGCGTATTCGTTGATGTCCCGCGACTGACGCAGCAAAGAGGCAATGAAATCGCCGCTGCGAACGTAGTGCGTCAGTTCGCTGAAAAACGCGTTGCCGAAGGGATAATAGCCCATGTCCTGAATAATGCACCCGCCGTAGACGTAAGCATGGGCCTCGTGGAGTTGTTCCGGCGTCGCGCCGGGAAACCGTTTGAGTATGAGGCTGCGAATGGAAGTCTGCCACAAAGCGTCAACGACCGCCTCGTGACTGAGCACGGAGTAGGCGCGTACGCTTCGGGCCGCCCCAAGCGCGAGGAATACTGCCAGGAAACCGCCCGCGATGTTAATGCGACTCTTCTTCATCGCTCCTTACCGGCGAAAGCGCACGCCCCAGATCGACCACACAGTACAAAGCGAGCGACACCTACAGTCTAACTCAGCGAGGCATCGACTAGCGACTGTCCGCGTGCCCACGTTCGCTGGAGCGGTTCAATCGAATGCTGAGAAAGTGTTCATGCGCGCAGTAGCAGGTCTGGCCGGTCTGGACGCTCGTGTCCGCGTATGGGGTACCCGTGACCGGTGCGGGGTCAAGGGCCGTTGAGCTTTCGCCGCCTGAACTGCTGCCGGGAGAGAGAGGAATTTACATGTTATATTAGGGCCATTATGCTCAACGAAGAGAGACGTCGCAGTATTCTGGAAATCATCAACCGTGAGGGGCGAGGAATTGTAAAAGACCTCTCACGACATTTCAAAACCTCGAATGTCACCATTCGCAAGGACCTTGAGATTCTTCACAACCGCGGAGTCGTCCACCGCACGCACGGGGGGGCGCTTCCATTGCAAAGCGGGGCGCTCCTGGATTTCAGCCTTCAGGAGAAAGAAAAGCTGCACCGCAAGGAGAAGGAGCGAATTGGCCAGGCGGCCGCTGCGTTGATCAAGGAAGGCGAATCCGTGGTTCTCGATTCCGGGACGACGACGAGGGCGGTGGCCCGAGCGCTGCGGGAGCGAAAACAGCTTACCGTTATCACCAATGCCGTTAACATCGCCGCTGAGCTGGCGGGGACCTCGATCGAAGTGATCCTGACAGGCGGGATTCTGAGAGAGAAGTCTTTCTCGCTGGTCGGCCCGTTGGCCGAGGAGACACTGCGCAGTTTGAGCGCCGATATCCTGTTTCTCGCGGTTGATGGGATTGACGTTCACTTCGGCCTGACGACCCCAAACTTGCTGGAAGCGAGAGTGAATCGGGTGATGGTGGAGATCTCTCGCCGCACCGTGCTCGTTTGCGATTCCAGCAAGTTTGGCCGCCGCAGCCTCTCCTTGATTGCGCCGATGTCGAACATTCAACAGATTATTACCGACAACCGAATCCCGAAATCCGACGCGAAAGCCCTGGAGGAAGCCGGGATTGAGGTCACAGTTGTTTAGCGTTACCTCATCGCTCGGCGATACTTAAGGCTAGGGCACGGTCGCTGAGACCTCGCTTGAGCGGGGGCTCTGCTCGGTGCCATCGGCGGCCACGGCGGCTACTACATAGTAGTAAGCCTGCCCGGCCAGAACATCTCTAATGACGCATTTCACTCGCCGACAACCGTCACAACAACTGTTCGCTGGCGCCCTCGAACGTCACATTCGAGATGGAAGATCTGTTGCCATGTCCCCAGCATGAGTTTGCCGCCTGCTATGGGCGCCGTGAACGACGGTCCGAGGAGTGTCGCCTGCAAATGCGAGTGCCCGTTCCCGTCGTGCCAAGCTTGTTCGTGCCCGTAGTTACGGCTGGGCGGAATGAGCTTGTCCAAAATGGCAGGCAGGTCATGCTGAAGCCCCGGCTCAAATTCAATTGTGCCCAGAGCGGCCGTACTTCCAACGTTGAAGACGTTGACGGTGCCGCGTTGGATTGCCGAGGAACTCACAATTTCTGCAACTCGCTCGGTAAGGTCGTGCATATCACCGTGACCTTTAGTGGTGATTAGAATCTGCTGTTGATGGGTCATAGTCAGGTTTCACATCCTTTCCAGAATTCGGCAGCAACAACTCTGACTCGCCAGGATAACCCAAATCCGTCCACTGAGGTGATGCCGCTTCGAACGGCGGCCCGGGTGATGGGCCAGGATTGGCGCGAGTAGTGACGAAGGTTACACTACGCATCGCGGTTGCCACCGTGTTAAGCTTCTTTAGCAACGTGGCGCGCTCTACCCAGCGTGCCGGGAGGTGCCTCTGCTCATGAAGACCAGACTCATGTACGTCGCGGCTTTAATCATGGTTTCAGCTCTACAGGCCTCAGCACAGAAAGATCTGTTGATTCAGAACAAACAACTGACGATCGCAGTGAGGGCCCAAGATGGTGCTTACGAAATCCGCTCGCTCGGGCTTCAGCAGCCGGTATTGGTTTCGAATGTCGGTGTGGAAGTGAATGGTGAGTGGCTGAGTTCTTCCCAGTATCCGCACCACGAAGCCACGCCCACTTCGTTTGAAGACGCGTTGGGCCAGGGCCGCGCCATTCGAGTCACCTTCAGTGGACTCGCCAACAAGCCCGATTTAGTATGCACCTTACGTCTCTATGAGGATGCGCCCTACGGCGACGTCACGGTGCTGGTGCGCAACGGGACAGGCAACAGCATCTCAGTGCAGGCAATTCGAGTGGTCGATGCGGCGGGCAAGCCGCTCGTCAATCTAGGTGCGGGTGAAGAGAACGATCGAATCATGTTTGAAGGCTTTACTGAGGACCCGACCATCAAGATCGGCACGCTGGCTGAAGCTCCCCATGGCATCTATTCCGGTGCCTGTAACGATCTCATCTATAATCTCACCAGCAAACAGAGTTTGATGCTGTCGGCTCTCACCTCGGATCGATTCCTGACTGTCTCGCACTTGAAGGTCAGCCCGCCCTCGTCGCACGACGCGCACATTACTTCTTTTACGGTGGATTCAACCGGCACAACGGAATTCGTTCTCGACCGGGACCAGATCGCGCCCAGCCAGCAACTCCGGTTGAACCTGTCAGTCCCTCCGGGGGATTCGCTTTCTTCCGAACGGGTCATGATTTCGGCAGGCACAGACTATTTGCAGGAGCTTGAGACCTACGGGAAAGCGGTTCGCCGCCTCTATAAGCTCGATTTTCCGAAACCCGCCCCCATCGGATGGTGGAGTTGGACGGCTTTTTATGCGGGCGTAACTGAGGGCGAGGTTGCCTCAAACGCGCTTTGGCTGGCGCAGCATTTGCTATCGCTGGGCTATGATTACTGTTTCCTCGACGAAGGCTACGCCTACGCCCGCGGCGAATACACCACGGCGAATTCCGTGCAGTTTCCGCACGGAATGTGGAACATCGAGCATGATATTGCCCACCTGGGGCTGACACCCGGTATCTGGACTGCCCCCTTCTATGTTTCGAATCGCGCTTGGGTCTTCGAACACCACCCCGACTGGTTGGTCCACGACTCACAAGGCAAGCCCATCAAGATCGGCCAAGTCGCGCGCCGCCAGGATGATCTGTATGTGCTCGATCCAACGCATCCCGGCGCACAGGAATACTTGCGCAAGACCTATGAAATCATCGCCCGCGAGTGGGGAATCCGCTTTATCAAGCTGGATTTCATGGATAGCACCGCCATCGAAGGGTTCTTCCACCGGCCCAATACCACGGCGCTCCAGGCGCAGCGCATCGGCCTCGAAATCATTCGGAAAGCGGTTGGCGACGACGTGTTGTTGGACAAGGACGGTAGCGCCATGTTGAATCCCGTGGGCCTGGTGCAGGAGGGACGCATTGCGCCCGACACGGGGCACTCATTTTCGGCCAGTAAGGACGCGGTGCCGAACATTGCGGCGCGTTTCTACATGCACGGCAATTTCTACCTCAGCGATCCTGACGCGTTTTCCGTAACCAAGGTAGTCAATCTTGATCCCGACCAAGGATGGCACAGGTCGAGAACCGGAATTACCCTGAACGAAGCTCAGGTGCAGATTGTGCTGGCGGCGTTGTGCGGTGGAATGTATGAGATTGGCGACGATCTGCCGACTCTCGGCTCGCAACCTGACCGGCTGGAGTTGGTTGAGAATCCGGAGATTGTGGCGATGAACCGCGTGGGCCGCGCCGCCTTGCCGCTTGACCTGATGACCTTCCGGCCGGAAGACGAAGAACCCAGCGTCTTCTTCCTTGCTGAAGATCCCCACCAGGCCATGCTTGCGGTTTTCAATTGGACGGAGCACGCGCTTTCTCGCACCTTCACTCTCTCCGGCCTCCCCCTGCCGGCCGATCATCCCTTCCACGCCTTCGACGTGCTGAATAAGGACGAGGGAGTTCCCCTGCAAGGCGGCACTTTAGCGATTGCAGATCAACCGGCTCACTCCGTACGGCTGATCAAGTTGGTTGATGACTCCATCCCCGCCGCCGCGCCTCAGGTAACGGTGCAGGCGCCGGCCTCGGCAAGCGCGGGACAATCCATCGCGCTTTCCGCCGCGCTAGGCAGCAATTCTGTGCCAGCCATCTCCTACCATTGGGATTTTGGCGACGGAACAGAAGCGACCGGACAGGACGTTAGGCATACTTACACATTGGCCGGAAACTACACTGGCAAGCTGACGGTGAAAGGCGTTGAGGGTCTCTCGGCGGCCAAGGACTTCTCGATCGCTGCCACCGGCACGGTGAGGGCACAATACAACCTTTCACGCAATCGCCGCTACACCGGAGAGCACCACGCGGAGTCGGCCGAGGAGGCGCCAAGACACTGAGCAAGAGCCTCTAGCTCTTCTTCTCTGCGACGCGCTTCAGGGTCATATCCATCTCGCCCCACGGTCCTTTGGCTTTTAACTGGATCGTATCGCCGGAGACCGTCCCCTCGTGTTCGATGGTGTTGTCCTGGAATTGCGTCTTGAACGAAAGCTTGTCGCCTTCGATCTTCCCGTCGCTGATAGGCTGCTCCCCGTTGGGCGTTTCTACTGTTCCTGTCAGCTTATTGCCATCCGCTTTAAATGTGAAATTGAGCGTGAAATCGCCGTTCGGCCCGCTGACCGTTCCCTGCCAGTGGCCGTCTACGGGATTCGCCGGTGCAGCCAGCGCTGCTGCCGCCGCCGATAGAAACAAAATCGCAAATATCATGATGCGTTGAACCATCTCCGAACCCTCCTCTGCGGTAGATAAAGTCGCGGGAGTAGTACTTGCGCCATCCAGCCCTCCCCCCGACCCGGGTGATACGTGCAGCGACAACCCCTGCGGCTGCCCCGCGTGCGCTCCCAACCATATGCCGTCAGGTGGCGCTGAGCGTACAACATGCTCCTCGTTCGGTCAACCTCTTTCGCAAAACGATGTCCGGGAAGACGAACAAGCTCGCTAGTTCTCAATGACGGAAATCGCCGTCATAACTGGGCGCTTTGGAGTGCGGCAGCTTGCTGCCGCTTTTGCTCAGGCCAGCTTGCTGGCCGGGATTGGGAACCTAATGAAGCAACGCGAGCAAGCTCGCGCCCGGGGAAAGCGGCAGCAAGCTGCCGCACTCCAAAGCGGGGCTGAACCTCCGCCCTTCCGGGCACTCTGCAATATGACGTGGACTTGCGTCAGCGCACACTAGCGGGCAAGATTCGGGTACAATCGCGACGCCACCCCCAGGAGTGCCACAGTGGTTGCAACCAGCACCGCCAAGTCCAGTCCGATGCCGTAGAGGCTGCGGCCGCCCACCACCATCAAGGCCCGCATCGCATCGACTTCATAGGTCAGAGGGTTGATCTGAGCGAACGCCTTCAGCCAGCCCGGCATGATCGAGATGGGGTAAACCGCGTTGCTGGCAAAGAACAACGGCATGGTCAGCGCTTGTCCGATCCCCATGAACCGCTCCCGTGTCTTGACGATGCACGCGGCAATCAGCGAGAGCGTCGAAAACGCGGCTGCGCCTAGGAGCACGGTCACAGCCACTCCTGCCAGCGCTGGGCCCTTCCAGTTAATCCTTACGCCAAGTGCCCACGCCAGAATATAAACCATGGCGGCCTGCGGAAGGGCGCGCACACCGGCGGACAGTGCCTTGCCGAGCACCAGCGCCACCCGTGGCGCCGGGGTCACCAGCAATTTGTGGATCAACCCGAGGTCGCGCTCCCAAATGGCCGCGATTCCGTAAAAGATGGCAATGAACAACACGCTTTGGGCGAGTATGCCCGGCGCCATGAAGTCAAGATAAGGCAACTGGCCCGTGGGAATGGCACGGATGCGCGTAAACACTTCACCAAATATACCCAGCCACAGCGCCGGCTGAATGATGCGCGTCAAAAGTTCCGTGGGATCATGGCGCAGCTTGCGCAACTCCATTTCCGCCAACGCCAGCGACTGCCGCACGAATCCTGTTAGCCCGCCTATCTTCTCACCGTCATGCATTAAAATGCTCCGTGTGATTCCCTCAACATTCGCATCGCCGGGGCAGCCTTCGCAGCCGCCCTAAGGGCAACCAGAAGGGTTGCCCCTACAGAATGTTCACACTCTCATTCCCGCCCACGGCCTCACCCCAGCCGCGCCGCGGTGCGCCGGGTTCGCGAAACTTCCCGGAAATTGCCCGCGCTGTCGATCTCATGACCCGTGAAGTGCGCAAACACTTCGTCGAGCGTGGCCTCGGGCTTTCCGATCAACATCTTCAGTTCCGCCGGCTGTCCCAGTGCGGCCACGCGTCCAAGATTCATAATAGCCACTCGGCCGCACAGAGCATCCGCTTCCTCCATGAAATGCGTGGTGAGAAAGATCGTCATACCGTATTCGTCGGCCAGCCCGCACAGATGCTGCCAGACCGCTTGCCGTGCCACCGGGTCCAACCCCACCGTGGGCTCGTCCAGGAAAAGTACCCGCGGGCGGTGGAGCATGGCCAAACCGATTTCGAGGCGGCGCATCATCCCACCCGAATACCCTGCAACTCGCCGATGCGCGGCGTCCCCCAGGCCCACGAATTCCAATGCTGCCGCAATCCGCGCCTGACGCTCGCTCCGCGGCACACCGTAAAGCTTGGCGAAAATAAGCAGGTTCTCGTAGCCAGTCAACGTCCCGTCAACGGAAACCAGTTGGGGGACGTAGCCGATCTGCCCCCTCACCTGCGCCGCCTTGCGCTGAACATCGAATCCTGCCACCTTCGCGTGGCCCGAGCTTGGCGGCAGCAGGGTCGTCAGCATCCTGATCACCGTCGTCTTCCCCGCGCCGTTCGGACCCAAAAGGCCAAACACCTCTCCTGCACCCACCTCGAGATTCAACTCGTCGACAGCAGTCAAATCGCCAAAACGGCGAGTCAAAGCTGTTGTTTCTATGACGTTCATCAGCTCTCCTTCAAAAAGCAGGCAACACCAACAGCCTCGGGAGTATCATAGCAGCTAGAAACCTCGACCAGGAGGTGGAACATGACCAAGCACGTACCCGCCGAACCGCGTGCAGCCGTCCTGATGGTACTGATCCTCGTCACTCCCGCAATCTTGGCACAGAATTCACCTTCGAATGAAAGCCGGCCCGCGCCTCAATCCGGAGCAAAAGTGATAACAGTCTGGAAAGTGGGAGACCCTTATACTGGCGGCACGCCTGATACCGCGGTTCCTCCCAGCCTTAAACTCGCTGCGGAACAACTTGGTTACGAACTGCGGGTTGAAGCCTTCCCCATCCGAGGTTTCGCTAGCCTGTTTTTCCGCGCCTTCGAGAACCATCAGCCGCCGGACGTTCTGGTTTTCAACTATATCGGAGTTCTCGAGGGCGGTTCGACGCCGAACGGAAGCGTCACAGGGATTGGAGCCGACCCGGAGATCCACGCGGCATTGTTGCGGGTGACGGAGTCACTGGCGGCTCTCGAAGCGCGGAGTTGGCAATACCTGATCCGCACCTCGCCAAACTTCGAGGCCGCGCGAACCTTGGCGTTAAGGTCGCCGGAATGCGCAGCCAGTGCTGACGCGGCGCTGCCCCCAGAACTTAGCGAGATTGCTATGCAGGCCGCCCGCGCCTATCTTGAGAACAGCCCTTCTCTCAACAGCCTCGAGGATCCCGATCGCCTGCGCACAAGCGTGAGAGAGCCAAAGGAACGAAGCGTGGATACGATCAAGACTTGCGGGTACTGGGGAACAGACCATCTGGCCTTCGTGCCAGCCATAGCGAGCTACACTTCACCTGGGAAAATCGGTTGGACTAGTACCATGATGGCGTTCCGGAAACTCAGCGACCAGTGGCGCCTGTTGACAGCCAGCACCGACCCTGTGTCTAACCAGGCATTTGTGAGCGAAGTTCCGGCCATCGTTCGTCTGATCACCAAACCCTGGACTCCCGGCATCGCCCCCGAACCTGCCAACCTCCTCTCTCCTCCGGACGGACAATACCCCGCTGCCGCTCCGGGGAATCGATTCGGCGATTTCAGTTGGCACCCCAGCCCCTCCGGCGGCGAGGTGGCGGAAATCATCGAATTTGCTTACAACGACGACGCGCGACTGATCACAGTCTTCTTTTCCAGGCCTGCTCCGGCCACGGAGCACTGCTCGGCGGGCTTACTGTGGACCGTCCCAGGCACGTGGAGGTGGCGGGTTTGGTCGATCTCGGAGTCCGGCAGCGTATCATTCTCGCAGCCTCGATCGTTCACTGAGTAAGCGTGGACCTGGCGGGCGTCGCACGGGTACCTGAGACGCGGAAGCGGAAGGGATTCGGTTCAGGTCTGATCGATTGCTGGTGAGTTTGAATAGGACGGGAGCAGAATAAGCAACACAGCCGCAATGGCCGTCGCCACTGCAAGCGATACCAACACCGGACCGTAGGAGCCCGTCAGATCAAATGCGCGGCCCAGTATCACCGGGCCGATGGCCCCCGCAACGGCGTAGAACGTCCACGTGAGACCGTAAAGCGTAGAGAAGGCGCGCAGCCCAAAATAGCGAGTTAACAGGTAAGGTGTGATATCCGCTTCGCCGCCCGCTCCAACTCCGATGAGCGCGGCGGCCAAGCAGCCCACAGCAAAGCTGTTCGCTCGGGCGAGCAGAAAAATCCCGGCGGCGGTGGCCAGATAAACCAGCATGGCAACACGGCCGCCAAAATAGCGGTCCAGCAGCGAACCCACTCCTAACCTGGTAAGCACACTCAATCCGCCGAGCAGGGATGCGCACAGCGCCGCGCCGCCGGCCGTGACGCCTCGGTCCGTCAGCAACGCCGCCATTTGGGTGATCGCCCCGTTCATGCTTATCGAGCCCACAAAAAGTGCAACGACGATAATCCAGAAAGGATAGGTCCGCACGCCTTGCTGCCATGTCATGCCGGAACGTGCGACAGGACTAGGATCGTCCTGTTTTTGCGGACGCTCGTGGACGTAGGCCCAGGTGGGTGCCAGACCGAGCACCAACGCAGTCCCTCCAAGTAACAGGTAGGCAGCACGCCAGTCGGAGCGGCTAATGATGGTTTGGGCCACCAGTGGCAGGATCATAGCGCCCAAGCCCGCCCCGAGCATGACAAACGCCAGCGCCATTCCGAGCCGCCGTCGAAACCACGTGGAGATGGCTCGAGCGTAGGAAAGGTGAGCGGCGCCGTTTCCAACCGCGCCCAGCAAAATGCAAGTGGCGTAAAACTGCCACAAGTGTGATCGCAGCAACGCCAGGGAGGCAATCCCGCAGCCAAATAGGGTCACACAGGGAAGGATGACCCGCCGCGGGCCGTAGCGGTCCAGCCAGCGGCCGAGCGTGGGGGAGCAAATGGCCACGCTCAGTGCCGCGAAACCGAAGCCGCGCGAGATTCCCTCGCGACTCCAGCCGAATTGAACACTGAGAGGCCTGACGAACACGCCAAAGGTGTACACGAACAGCGAGCCGAACCCCGCCATGACGCCCAGGCATGCCGCGAGCGCCACACGCCAGCCGTAATAATGCAGATCAGTTTCGCTCAGGCCGGGCGCATCATCCTGGCTGATGTAAACCCTCGAGAACTCTGGTACGGGCACGCCATGGCGTGCCCCTACGGGCCGTTTTCTCACACCTGCTTATCCTTCCCGGCCCACGCCCAGCGAGTCCGCAACGCGGTTGATGTAATTAAACCAAGATGCGATGAGGGTGATTTGAAGAATGGCCTTATCATCGAAGCCGGCTTGGCGCAGCCGCTCGTGGTGGGCGCGGCTGATTTTTGTGGCATCCTTGGTAAGTTGGACCACGTAATCCACCATCACGCGCTCCGCCTCGGTGAGCGGCGCCGTCGTGTAATCCGACTCAAGCGCTCTTACCAATGATTCATCCAGTGTGACGCGACGCAGAAACTCTGCGTGGGACTCGATTCAATAAACACACCGGTTGGTCACCGAGACCATAGTGGTGATGATCTCGTGCTGGCGTCGGCTGAGCGGAAGTTGCGGCGACATGAGCGCGCCAAAGGTCGCGAAGGCGTGATAGAGAGCATCGGGGATCAGGCTGTGTGATTCCACGATCTGCGCGCCGCCTCCGTCAGATGCGTGTACAGGCGTCGCGTACTCGACTGGATAGAGCGCCCTCTGCCCTTCAGCCGCGCGGCGCAAAGCTTCGTCAGCTTCTGCCATCGGAATGGTTTTAATCCACGCCATAATTTGCGTATCTCCTCTGAGTAGCGTCGGTGTCCGGAACAGCAGCCTGGCCGGTACGATCAGAACAGGAACTTCAGCGCGAACTGGATGAGCCGCGGCGAAAGGGCCTGCTGAATCTCGCCAAAAGTGGTCGAGCTGATATCGCTGTTGGGCAATTCAAAATTGGCGCGATTGAACAGATTGAAAAACTCAGCCCTGAACTGGAGGCTTTTCGATTCGGCGAGTTGAATATTCTTGAAGGCCGAAAAATCGAACTGAGCCAAGCCGGGGCCTTGAACCACGTTGCGGCCCTCCGTCCCGTACACCCCCGCCGGCGTCGTCGTCAGATCGATGCGCTGGAACCCATTGGTGTTGACCCATTGCGCAACGGTCTTCGGCCCGTTGTTGGGGTTGCCGATGAGGTTGGGACGGAAGGACGAAAACCCGGTGATCTCGGGCGCGTCATCGTTATAGCTCTGGTCTTCGACGGTGAACGGCGTGCCGCTCATCAGCGTCGTAATGCCGTTCACCTGCCAGTTCCCCAGCGCGCGCTGGTACCAATTGTGTCCCTGCTTCCAAAAAGGCAGTTCCCACAGGTAGCTCAGGACAAGCCGGTGGCGCGCGTCGAACATCGACCGCCCGTATTCGGCGGCGAGGTCGAAAGGATTCTGCGCCAAGTCGTTCTCCCCGGCGACCGGCTGGGAGGCGGAGCCGGTGATATTGAACGACGAGACATCGTCCAGAGATTTCGAATAGGTGTAGGAAGCAAGGAAAGTGAAGCCGCGGCTGAAGCGCTTGCGCAAGCTCGTTTCGAGCGCGTTATAGGAGGAATTGGCGATGTCTGCGATCAGCCCGACGGAACTGTAGGTGCAGTTGCCCAGCGCGTTCGGCATGCAGTAGAGGCGCTGCTGGTCGATGTTGTTCTGCTGCTCGGTCCAGGTTTGGCCGGCCTGTGGAAGGGAGGGATTGCCTTCGATAAACCTCGGCAGCTTAGTTCCTTTCGTGCCCACGTAGCCGGCTTCGAGCAGCCAATCGTTTCCGAACGAGCGCTCGAGGGTCAGGTTCCAATCCTGCGCGTAGGGGAGGCGCAACTGGGGAGAAAGCGTCAGCAGTGTCATCGGCTCGGCAAATTGCGAGGCGAAAGGATTGCCGCTGGCGAACGGGTTCGAGAGGCTTCCAGGGAACAGCAACTGCGCGGTACGCAGATAGGGCGGCGCGCTGATGGGAGTCTGGAGGGGACCGCCCTGGCCGTTGTAATACGGGTCGTAGAAGATGCCGTAGGCGGATCTCACCAGCCAATGTGAATCGCCATGAGGATCCCATGCCAAGCCGACGCGGGGTGCGAAGGCTCGCGCGTCGGTCGGGATCAAGCCGCCGGGGACGCCCGCGTCACCCGGATAAAGCAGGCCAAGCGGCGCGGTGGAAATCACCTTGGATTGCGCGCCCGGCACAAACAGGTTCTGGCGATTGCGAATCTCGGTGTAAGGGAAAGGCAGATCGTAGCGCAGTCCCAGGTTAAGTGTTACTTGAGAATTTACCTTATAAGTGTCCTGCGCATAGAAGTTAAAGTCATTGCCCCGCAACCCTCGCGAGAGGTCGCCCGAGCCGTCCGGCTGGTCGCCGCCGCCTTGCAGAAAGAGATAGGGCTGCCCGATCAGGAAGTTGGCGAAGGCATTGGTGAGGGGCGCCGGGATGAAGACGAAGAAGCCGTTTGAGGCGATTCCATTCACCACGTTGATTTGGTCGCGACGATAATCGGCGCCGAATTTCAGCTCGTGCCGGCCGTGAATCCAGGTCAGGGACTCCGCCACCGCGAAGGCGTTCTCGTAGGTGTCGCGCGGCCCGGTTATGGGATCGCCAATGCTGGCGTAACCTCCGCCTCCAAACTGCATGAAGGGCGGGCCGGCCGCAATGCCCAGCGTGGGTTGGAACTCGAAGCCGAGAGAGGCTGGTGAAACGTGATTGAGGTGCTCGTCAAAAAGAAACTTGTTGCGCAGAAAGGCAAGGCGCGCGATGTTTACGACCGTCGGCGAAAACGTGTGAGTCAACTGGGCGACTAAATTCTGGGTGCGATGGTTTTCGCCGACCGGGAAGCCGGGAACTCCTGCGCCCGAAGTGGACAAAGGATCGAACAGAGTGCCGGTCAAGAACATATAACGGAAGCTCAGCGTGTCGCGTGAGGAGAGATAGTGGTCGACGCGCACTCCGGCCTGGTCCTCACTGTCGCGCAATACTTGACTAACGTTGAAGAGATCGAGCACGCCGTTAGGATCGGTGGCGTTGGGGAGCGGGTAAAGCCCCAGCACCTGCTGCGCGGTAGGGTCGATGCCGGGAACCTTGTTGCCCGGAAGCGGCGCTGGGCCGCCGGGGGCGAACAGGTTGAGGAGCGGGCCGTCTTGGGCCACGTCTTGAGAGAAATCCCCTTGCCGCTCGAGCAGGGAGGGCACGCGCACGTCGCTCAGCGTTTCGCCCTGGCGATTGCGGAAGCCCTCGTAATAGCCGAAGAAAAACGTCTTGTCCCGCCGGATGGGACTGCCCAGCGTGGCGCCGAACTGGTTCTGCCGGTACTCGGCCTTCGGAAGACCGTCGGCGTTCTCAAAGAAGTTCGAGGAATCCACGGCGTCGTTGCGCACGAACTCCCACACGTCGCCATGCAGACGGTTTGACCCGGACCGGGTGACGATGTTTGTAGTCGAGCCTGAAGCGCCGCCGAACTCAGCGTCGGCGGTGTGGGTGAGAATCTTGAACTCCGCAATCGCATCGATGGGGGGCTTCAGCACAAAGCCCCCATCCACCGCGTTGAAATTGGATGCGCCGTCAATAAGGAAATCGTTGGACTCAGGCCGCTGGCCATTGACGGAATAGGGTTGCCCGTCGCGTAGCGAGCCCCCGGCTTCGGCCAAGCCCGGTGTAAGAGGGACGACTCCGGGTTGAAGCAATCCGAGCTGAGAGAAATTGCGCCCGTTGAGTGGCAGGTCGACGATTTCGCGCTCGCCCACCGTCTCCCCCAGCGTGGTGTCCGCCCTTTCAATCAAGGAAGCATTCGCATGGACCTGTACAACCTGCGCGGGCGACCCGATCGCCAGATGAACCGGAACGCTGGCGCTCTCATTAACGCTGAGCGTAATTCCTTCCTGCACAAACTTCTGAAAGCCCAGCGCAGTCGCCACAAGGCGATAGTGCCCTGGCGGCAGGAGTACAAATAAGTAACCACCATGACGCCCGGCAGCCGTTGCGCGCGTTAGGCCGGTTTCAACCTGCGTCACCATGACTTCCGCGGAAGGCACGCCGGCGCCGCTTGGGTCGAGCACCTCGCCCCGGATGCTGCCCGTAACTTCCTGGGCAAGAAGCGGTGCGCCTGCCAGCATAAAGGCCAGGAACGGAATGGAAGCACAGAACCCCTGCTTGACGACTCTCTTCATAGTCTAGATTCACCCTAATAGGCTGGGGAAAAAGTCGCCCCGGCCTGTCATCCTGAGCGGAGCGAATGATCTGCATTTGTTTGTCTTCAGGGAGATACTGCAGATGCTTCGCTCCACTCAGCATGACAGATGGGCTTTTTTCGCAGCCTGCTAATCCCTGAGATTGATCTAGGCTAAGCTGGGGTGGACAAATGGTCAATAATGCCGGGCCGCTATTTCCTTGATATAAAACAGTTATCAGGCCCTGAGTTTCGCTGGGGAAAGCTGTAAATGAATGATCAATGGCCGGTTAGCGCACGCTGTATCTTAAGCCCCAAAGGGGCGGCCTAACAAAGCCCAGGCCAACGGCCCACAGGCGTTAACCTAACTGCTCAGCTCGCGCTACGTAGCACTCACGGGCCGCTTCCAGAGGCCCGGGGGGCCGAGAGAGAGTAGCCCATCGCGTAAGCCGTGGGATCGAGGAGCGGCCCCCGGTTGTATAAGCCCCGGAGGGGCGACAGATCCCCCAGCACTGTCTCTATCGCCCCTCCGGGGCTGCGGAGATGAACGCCGTGCGGGGTCCCACGGCTTACGTCGTGGGCTACTTTCTGGCGCCGCTCCGCGGCTCTAGTAGCCCTCGCGTCTTTAGGTTAACGCTTATGGGCCGTTGGCCTGCGCTTTCTTAGCTCGCCCCTTTGGGGCTCGAAGCATTCCCTTCGCGGTTAGCTATGGACAGGGTGCCGTGAGAAGGTGGCCGGGGGGTCTTAGCGGCACGACAGGCGTATACATCCCGACAGAAACCGTCGGGACGTGCGCCACCCGCGTCACGAGCAGGCGAGATAGGTGTACAATGATGCCGTTTTCAAGGTCAAAAAGGAAATTCCGGCCAAAACCGAAGGTCACATTATGAAACCATTCTTCCAAACTTTCCACGTAATCGTCACTTGCTTTTTAGTGTTCGCCACTACTGGATGTGGTGCGACACCATCGTCACTGGTCGGCACCTATTCCGTAGAGGAAAACGGACGACTGAACGAGTTTATCCCCATCGAGAAGCAGGGAGACAAGTATTTCATGTCCGAAAGGCAAAGCGGTAAATGGCTGTCGCCCGTGGAAGTTTCACCTGTGAGCAAGGCGGACCTCGAGAAAATACTCAACGAGCCCGTAAAGGTCGAATTCACCGGTCTGGGGAACAACGACATCGCTCTCTTACAGGTTCCCAAGGGGTGGAAGTCAGGCACGTTCGAGTGTAAAACCGGCTTCTGGCTGGCGACGATGTTGGGCCCCATCGAACTCCACAAGAAATGAGTCTTGGTCATTCAGTTGGTAGCGCAGAGTCCCTGGTGTGGGGACTCTGCGCTACCGGCTCGGCGGCACGGTGACCCCTGGGAACAATGGTAGGGGCGAGGCGATGCCTCGCCCTCGCGCCTGCTGTGCCCCGGGCAATTGGGAGTCCAGACGGCGTGTCGCCGGAACGGGCGAGGCGCCGCCTCGCCCCTACAGGTAGCACCCTGCGGCTCTGCTGGCCATTGGCCTAAATATGCAGGTTCTTGCATATATGTGTCAAAATGCTACACTTTGGACCCTGATTTTCACATTGTGAAAACTCCTCATCTCGCCAACCCCCTGATTCCATTGCAATAAAGATTTATTTTTGCATTATTCTCAGCTTTTCCCACTCTCTCATTTTCATCTGATAGCCTGGAAGATGGGGGACTGTTGGCGTAACGCCTGAGTCTCGGTCGCGCATGTAGCGGCGGGTTCACCCCGCCACCGCAAAAATGGCGGCATGAAGCCGCCGCTACGAGACCCTACAGGCACGCCGTGGCGTGCCCCTACAGAAAGGAAACGAGACATGGAAGAATCAAATGCTAACCAGGCGACTAGCCCATCGCCGATCACCAATTGTCCATCGCCTATCGCCAGTCGGCCATCGCCAACCGCCAGGCGCTCCGGCGGCCCGCGCACGGCAGAGGGCAAGCGGCGCTCGTGCCAGAACGCCCGCAGGCACGGCCTCTACACGGACGAGCGGTTCCTCGAGAGCGCTGCTCTGGAACTGGGCGACGACCCGCGGCAGTTCCAGCGCCTGCTGAAGGGTCTCATTGAGGCGCGTCAGCCGGTGGGCGGCCTGGAGATGGCTCTGGTGGAAGACATCGCTCTGCTGTTCTGCAAGAAGGCGCGGGCGGACCGCTCGGAACTGGCCGTGCAGGTCTCGAACCTGCACCAGCACGATCTGGAGCGCCGCAAGTTGTCCCTCCAGGTGGGGACCGGCAACAGCGACGCGGTGGAGTTCGAGGTGCGGGAAAAGGGTCTGCGCCGCTTCCTGGACTCGCCCGGGAAGTTCGAGCAGGTGCTGGGCTTTCTCACCAGCCTGATCGCCATGATCGAGAAGAACCAATTCGGTTACGGGATGAAGGAAGCGCTGACCGCCCTGTACGGGAGCGATTTTACCCTGCGGGGTATGAAACTGTACGAGTACCGCTACGCCTTGGAGAAGATGCCGCCGGGGGAGGACCGCGAGCAATTCAAGGTGGACATGATGAAGTGGGTGGTGGAGGAGATCTCGGACGTGGGGCGGGAATACGAACTGTACCTGCACGAGCACGTGCAGAGCACGCGGGCCGCGCGCCTGGCGGCGACGGCGCCCTCGCAGGCCCAGTGGGGGGCGATCATCCGCCAGCAGAACTCGCTCGCCCGGCAACTGGAACGCAAGATCCGCTTGCTGATGGAGTTGCAGCGGGAGCGGAAGAGCGAAGCGCGGCTTCTGGAGAGCCTGGAAGCGTCATCGCCGCCGGATCCGGGCGACCCGCAGGACGGCGCAACGCGGGCGCGAAGCTGCCGCCGTAGAACCTGCGCCCCGGCGGCCTCACACCCTTCCGCGACGGGGATGGCGCAGACCTCGTCTTGTGAGGTCTGCGATGTCCCGAAGGGACAGGCCGGAACGGGCGATTCAATCCAGCCGGTCCCCGGGGAATTCGGCGACGTCCGGCAAGAGGAGCGGGCGATAACGCCCATTGCCGCCGGAACGGCAGCGCTGCTGATCTGGATCGGCGCGGTCCTCGCCGCCGCCTTCAAAAACATTAAAAATCGTGGGAACGAACTCAAAGATTTATTGCAAAGACAGGGGATAACTGAAATAGTGGCCTCAAAACGAACTCAATTTTGCGCCGAAAAAGCGGCCATCGGCGCGGAACGAAGCGGCATTTCGAGGATTGTCACGGCTCGCCGTCCCCTGGCTGGAGCGGTCTTACACGGTTCGGGGTAGGGCAAGCCCTACCCATCGAGTTGCTACATTTCAGATGCTGTATCGCAGCCATCATTGCGCTTTGTCCGGCCAGCGGCTCCGCCGCTCTGTCTTGCGGAAAGGCTTTGCCTTTCCGGCGTCGGCCTTCAATCCGGTTCTTAGGTTGAGGCTCCGCCTCAACCGGCGAGGCGCAGCCTCGCCGGAAAAACAACAATTGAGCAGGGAAGACCCGGAAAGGCAAAGCCTTTCCGCAAGACGGGGCGGCAGAGCCGCAGGCCACCCGGCTACAGTATCGACAAGCGGAACGAGTGTATAATGGTTGTTTCCACCTTCGAACGACAACTGCATGGAAAGCGCGCCCGCCAGAACGGGCTCGAAATGACCGTTAAGTTGGAGGCGAAATGAAGCAAAGGATTTCAGGGACCAGGTTGCTCTTGAGTCTCGTGTTGCTCATGGCATTCGCGGTCGTATCTCGAGGGCAGGACATAGCATCGTTTGAAAAGCGCGTGACGGTGAAGGTCCTGCCAAACGGCCTGACCGTATTGGTCGTCGAGCGGCCGGAGGCTCCGGTATTTTCATTCTTCACCCACGTGGATGTGGGCGCGGACCGGGAGTATCCCGGAATCACAGGCCTGGCGCACATGTTCGAGCACATGGCCTTCAAAGGCACAGAGAAGATCGGGACCACAAATTACCCCGCCGAAAAGGTGGCACTCGAAAAGGTGGAGCAGGCCTACCAGGCTTATGACCGCGAGCGGCGCAAAGAAGTGGGGCGAGACGAGAAGAAAGTGGCAGAACTGGAGAAGGCCTGGAAGGACGCCATGGCAGCGGCCCAGAAGTACGTGGTCGAGAACCAGTTTGGCGAGATTGTGCAACAGAAGGGTGGCGAAGGGCTGAACGCCTTCACCACCAACGAGGAGACGGCTTACCACTATTCTTTTCCGTCCAATGATTTTGAGCTCTGGGCTTATCTGGAGTCGGACCGGTTTCTGCATCCGGTCTTTCGCGAGTTCTACAAGGAGCGCGACGTTGTGCACGAGGAACGGCGCCTGAGTGAAAGCCAGCCTTTCGGCCGGCTGTTCGAGCAGTTCCTCGGGGCGGCCTACATCGCGCATCCTTACGGAAGGCCGGTGTTGGGGTGGCCTTCAGACCTGGAATCGTTCTCCGAGACGGACGCCGAGAACTACTACCGCAAATATTACGTCCCCGCGAACATGGTGGTGACCGTAGTAGGGGACGTAAAGGCCAGTGAGGCTTTGCCCGTCATGGAGAAGTATTTCGGCCAGTTGCCGGCGCGGCCCAAGCCGGATCCCCTGCGGACCATCGAACCGCCGCAACTTGCGGAGCGGATCGTGATCCTGCATGAAACCGCGCAGCCGATCTTCATCGAGGGTTATCACAAACCCGGCGCGCGCGACAAAGACGACGCGGTGTACGACGCGCTTCAGGACTTGATGTCGAACGGCCGCACCTCGCGCCTCTACCGGTCACTCGTGCGCGACAAGAAGCTTGCGGCGTTCTCCGGCGGCTTCAATGGATTCCCCGGCATCAAGTACCCGAACCTGTTCGTTTTCTTCGCGGTCTCAACTCCCGGGCACACTCCGGAGGAACTCCGCGACGCAATCCACTCTGAAATCGAGAGAGTCAAGAACCAAGACATCACGGACGAAGAACTCGCGATGATCAAGACGCGGGCCAAAGCGGACCTCGTGCGCGGGCTGGGTGACAACGAGGGCCTCGCCCAACAATTAGGAAGCGCCCAGGCGCTCTTTGGCGACTGGCGAGAAGTCTTCCGTCACGTGGACGACATCGGCAAGGTGAGCAAGGCGGACATACGGCGGGTAGCCAACGCCACGTTCCAGGAGTCAAACCGCACGGTGGGCATGATTGAGTCCACGCAGCTTGCCCAAGCGGCCCCGGCGGCCGGAAAGGAGAACTAACCATGATGCCAAGACACGCGATGACCTTCGTTCTCGCTCTATTCCTGAGCTCGCTGGCCTTCGCTCCGCGAGCGGCCGCCCAGGCGACCGACTGGAAACAGATCAAAGCGCCTGCTCTGCACGCCTTTCACCCTGAGCAGCCGCGCCGTGTGCAACTTTCGAACGGCATGGTGATTTTCCTCCAGGAAGATCACGAATTGCCTCTCATTCGCGGTACCGCTCAAATTCGCGGCGGATCGCGGAACGAACCTGCCGACAAAGTCGGCTTGGTGGAGATTTATGGCCAGGCTTGGCGCACCGGCGGCACCAAGAGCCGGACGGGCGACCAGCTTGACGACTACCTGGAAGCCCATGCCGCCAAAGTGGAGACCTCCGGCGGCGCCGATTCGACCACGGTCAGTTGGGACTGCTTGAAGGAGAACTTTGACGACGTATTCAAAGTTTTCGTCGAGGTTCTCCACGAGCCGGAGTTTCGAGCGGACAAGATCGATCTGGCGAAGCGGCAAGTGAATACCTCGATTTCCCGGCGCAATGACGAGCCTTTTGGAATTGCATTCCGCGAGGCGGCCAAGCTGGTGTACGGGGCGGACTCGCCATATGCTCGGGTGCCCGAATACGCCACGGTGGCGGCCGTGACGCGCGACGACCTGCTGAGCTGGCACCAGAAGTATCTGCAGCCGAATGACATGATCCTGGGGGTTGTGGGCGATTTCGATTCCAGCGCCATGGAGGCCAGGCTGCGCGAGGCTTTTGATTCCTGGCCGCAGGGCCCGGCGGCGGCCAAGATTCAGGCCTCTTTCAGTGGGCCGAAGCCCGGCATCTATTTCGTGGCCAAGGACGACGTCACCGCCAGCACCGTGCAAATGGTCGGCCTGGGCACTATGCGAAACAACCCGGACTATTACGCAATTGAGGTGTTCAATCAATTCTTCGGCGGCTCGTTTTCGTCGCGCCTGTTCTCCAACATCCGCTCGAAGAAAGGGCTCGCCTATGCGGTGGGCGGAGGGGTCGGGACCGATTATGACCACCCGGGCGTGCTGCGCCTGTACCTGGGAACCAAAAGCGGCACCACGGCTGCGGCCATCGACGCCTTCAATGAGGAACTGGACGCACTGAAAACTAAGCCTGCTACCCCCGAAGAGCTGACCAAAGCCAAAGACGCCATTCTGAATTCCTTTGTCTTTCGCTTCGATTCAAAAGAGAAGGTGTTGCGCGAGCGGATGACCTACGAGTTCTATGGCTATCCGGCGGACTTCCTGGAGCAATACCGATCGGGAATTGCGAAGGTTACTATTGAGGATGTTTCCCGCGTGGCCGCCAAGTATGTCCACAAGGATCAGCTTGCGACCTTGGTGGTGGGCAAGGCGGCGGACTTTGATAAGCCGCTCTCCACTTATGGCACGGTGACCAACCTTGACATCACCATTCCATCTCCACCGGGAGCGGCCAAGGCTGCCACCGCCAGCAACCCCGAGGGTCAGGCGCTGATCGCCAAAGTAGTGCAAAGCCTGGGAGGTGCGGAAAAGGTCAGATCGGTAAAGGTATTGCGCGAGAAGAGCACACTGCTCGCCAAGACTCCCCAAGGAGACATGTCGATAGAAATGGAAGAAATCGCTGCTTTCCCTGACCAGCTTTGGCAGAAGATGCGCATGCCCATGGGCGAGATGACCATGGTGATTTCGCCTTCCGTCGCCTTCGTGAAGTCTCCCATGGGGTCACAGGACTTGCCGGGTGCGCAGAAGGAGGATGGGCTGAAGGAATTGAAGCGTCATCCCATATTTGTCGCTCAGCACGCGGATGATCCCAAGTTCATCTTCGCCGCCGGAGGCACGGAGAAGATCGGCGATGTCGACGCCCAAATCCTCGACATTAATGCCGACGGTGCACAGGTTCGCTGGTATGTGGATCCCCAGACCGGGCACATCCTTCGAACTTCCGCTCAAACGGCGGGGATGGGCGGGCCGGGCGAGCAGGTGGTTGATTACTCGGAGTGGAAAGAAGTCCAGGGAATGAATTTGCCGTTCAAACTGAAGATCAAGCAGGGCGGCAACGACTCGGGCTCGCAGGACATTCAGGAACTTCAGATCAATCCTGCCGTCGACCCGAAATTGTTCGAAAAGCCAGCGGCGGCCGCCGCAAGCGGTAATTGAACGCACGGGCAGGCCTTGCGGCTGCCCGTTCGAGTTGCTGCGTTTTGCCAGCCAGGCATCTGCGGCTCTGCCGCCCTGCCTTGCGGAAAGGCTCTGCCTTTCAGTGCCTACGCAGAGAGGCTAGACAGTCTCCGGCACGACGTACGGCGCCCGGTACGTGCCCCGCAACAACTTGTTCGCCTCGTCGTCGCCGATTACCTGTTCGGTCTCCGGATCAAAATTGAGGGTGCGCCCCAGCCGGTACGAGGCATTCGCCAGGTGGATCAATGCGCAGGAGATGTACCCTTCCTCGATGGGCGCATTCAGGTCTTCCTGCTTGCGGCTGCGCACGCAACTGATAAAGTTCTGCCAGTTGTTCCCTTCCCGCGACCCGGTGGGCCCGCGCTCCTGCTCCTCTCCCAACCAGGTGCGGTAAGACGGGTATTCCTCGTTGGACATTGCCATGTAGCCCTTCGACCCGTAGAAGATATCGCCCACCGAACCCTGGCCGGCCTGCTGTCGCTGGCGGGAAGGATGTCGCGGGGGCGGGCCCAGGAAGCCTGGAATGGCCACTCCGAACCCGAGCGATCCGATGCCAGCCTCCTCGTTGCTCAGCCAATGGCGCACTTCGAATTCCAGAATCTTGGGCTTGCCGCCCTCCTGACGGAATTCGAACGCTGCGTTGAGCGTGTTGGGAGTTTCCTGGTCGTCGTCAAACATGAAGTGCCCGCCCAACGCCGATGCCTTGTTCGGAAATTTGACTCCCAGTCCCCAACGGGCCACGTCAATCTGGTGTACTCCCTGATTGCCGATGTCGCCATTCCCCGTGTCCCAGAACCAGTGCCAGTTGTAGTGGAACCGGTTGCGCGTGAAGGGATGAAGCGGAGAGGGTCCTGCCCAGAGATCGTAGTCCACGCCCGCCGGAACCGGCTCGACCGGGGCGCGCCCTATGGTGTCCCGCTGGTTGAAGCATAGGCCGCGGGCGAGGTACACGTCGCCAATCAGCCCCCCCCGCATTTTCTGGACGCCTTCGATGACGGCGCCCGCCGAGCGGTTGTTGGTTCCGTGTTGGGCGATCCGGTTGTACTTCTTCGCAGCCAGAACCAGTTGCTTGCCTTCCCACAAGTAATGGCAGCAAGGCTTCTCGATGTAAACGTCCTTCCCTGCTTCGAGAGCCCAGATTCCAATCAAGGCGTGCCAATGGTTGGGCGTCGCAACCGACACGGCGTCGATGGAAGAGTCTTCCAGGAGTTTGCGCACGTCAGTATAAGTCTTGGGCGGCGGCAGGCTCATACGGTCCATGTCCGCGAGCCGGCCGCTCATGATGTTCTCATCCACGTCGCACACGGCGACCGTCTCCACGTTGGGCATGCGGGAGTATTCCTCGATGTGCTGAAAGCCCATTCCACGCAGCCCGCAGACTCCAACCCTGACGCGGTCGTTGGCGCCAAACACCCGTTGCGGCTCGGTAATAAAGCTGATTCCCGTCAGAGCCGCCGCACTCGCCTCCTTTTCGGCCATGTTGCCGCTGACGTGCACCGGTTTGCCGTTTGCTTCTCCTGCCATTTCCTCCACCTTTCAGCATTCGTGAATGTAGCGGCGAGTTTACCTCGCCACCTCGCTTTCAAGGAGAGATACAAGTTATGAATAAAGGCAGACGAAGTCAAGAAAGAATGTCCGCGTCCCCTCGTGTGGTGCGCTCCGGCCCCTAGTCCCTAGCACCTAGCCCCGAGCTTATTGACCTCTCCAGGCCAAACCGCTAGAGTTAGTGCGAACTTTTTGACCTATCTTCCTGTGAGGTAAAGAATGAGGATCATACGACGTGTTCTGCTTTTGTTCGCTGCCGCGCTGCTGTTCGCCGTCTCGGCGTGGTCACAAGACGAGTTTGCGCTGAAGGACGGCGACCGGGTGGTCTTTTACGGCGATAGCATCACAGACCAGCGCCTCTATACGACCTTCGCCGAGACTTACGTGGTGACTCGATTCCCGCGCCTGAAGGTCTGGTTCGTGCACTCGGGCGTGGGCGGAGACCGGGTGACGGGCGGATGGGCCGGCCCCATCGATGTGCGTCTGCCCCGCGATGTGATCGCCTACAAGCCCACCGTAATGACCATTATGCTCGGCATGAATGACGGGAACTATAGCGGCTGGAACGACGGAGTCTTTAAGACTTACTCGACAGGCTACCAGCACATCATCGACACGATGAAGCACGCCGTGCCCGGGATCCGAATCACCGTAATCCAGGCTTCGCCCTACGACGACGTGACGCGCCCGCCCAATATCGACGATGGGTACAATGCTGTGCTGGTTCGCTATGGCCAGTTCGTCAAAGAGTTGGGCGAGCGCGAGGGCCTGCTGGTGGCCGATCTGAACGCGCCGGTGGTTAGCATGCTCGAGAAGGCCAAGGCAGAGGATCCGGAGCTCGCTAAAAACATCATCGAGGACCGAGTCCATCCTGGACCGGGCGGCCATCTCATTATGGCCGAGGCCCTGCTCAAAGCCTGGAACGCGCCGGCCACGGTGGCGGCGGTCGAGATCGACGCGGCGGCCGGCCGCGTGGCGCGCGCGGACAATGCCAAAATCACCGGGCTGAAGGCAGGATCAACCCTGAGCTGGACGGAAACCGACGGCGCCCTGCCCATGCCGGTGGACATGGAAGACAAAGTGGGGAGGCTCAGCCTTCGCAGCTCCGACTTCATCGCTGCTCTCGACCAGGAGCCGCTCAAGGTCACCGGCCTAGCCGCAGCGCGCTACAGCCTGACGATCGACGGCGAGAAGGTTGGCAGCTTTACCAAGGGACAATTCGAGGAAGGAATCAACCTCGCGACGCTCCCCACGCCCATGGCCAAGCAGGCGGCCAAGGTCCACAACCTGACGCTGAAGCATAACAACATTCACTTCGCGCGCTGGCGGGACGTGCAGATCTCCCTCAAGGACTACAAGCTCGCAGGTGAACCAGCAGTTGTGGAAGCCCTTGACAAACTGGAAGACCAGATCGTGCAAGTGCAGCGCGCAACGGCGAAGCCGCAAGCGCGGCACTATGAGTTGACGCCGGAATGATGGAATCGGATGATCCGATGATCGGGAGATCGGGTGAACAGGGGAACTCGCAGCAGTCGCTCTGCTGTTGGGAGTACGCGGGATATCGCAAAGTAGCCCTGTCATTCCGAGTCAAGCGAGGAATCTCGCTCTGCCCGAGCGCACCGGCTACCTTCCCAATCTGTTTGTCATCGTCATTCACCCCACCGCGATCACACGCGACCCGGAAGCCGGCACAGTCCGAGATGTGATTTTCATGGATATCGAGGTGACGGGGAGAACGATGCTGCCTTCCGCCTTTACGGGCCTGGATGCCAAGCACGATGTGCGGGGAGTGACCATTGAAAACCTGCGACTCAACGGCCACCCAATAACCGACGCCGCCGACGCACATCTTCAGATCGGCAAATTCGCGGAGGAGGCGCGCTTCCTGGGAGACTGAGCGGCAGCATCGAAGTTTCCATCTTCGGCCATGCCTGCTTCGACCTTAAGGCTACACAGATGTCGAACACCTCGCGAATTCTGGTTCTCCTTTCTCTGAGTTCCACTCTCCTGGCGCAGATGGCGCAGAACCCATCGCCGATGGTGGAACACACCAGGGAGCACCCGCGGCTGACCAAGTCAACACCCCCTGGCCGGCGGATGGACCTTGGCCTAGGCACGCTGTTCGTTCCGGAGAAGGTCAAGAACACTCGGGGCGTGAAGCTGCTCTTCTTCTTCCATGGCGGTGACTGGCTTCCTGAAGTTGCAGTGGCACGCCTGCGGAACATCGCAGTGATCAGCGTCCAGGTCGGTTCCGGCTCGAGCACATACGCAAATCTGTTCCTGGACCCTCAGCGATTCCCGAAACTCATCGCCGACGCGGAGAGCAAGAGCGGCCTGAAATTCAACGAGGTCGACCTGGGCGGTTGGAGCGCCGGGTGCGGCGCCTTACGCCAGATTCTGAAAGATCACGCCTCCTACGAACACGTCAGTCGTGTGCTTTGTATTGACGGGATTCATACAGGCTACATAGGCGGCAAGCCGGGTCCGGAGGAATCCCAGATTGACACGGATGGCCTTCAGGTTTGGTTACAACTCGGGCGCGACGCCATGGCCGGGAAGAAGCGTCTGATCATCACCCACTCGGAGATCTTTCCCGGGACGTTTGCAAGCACCACTGAAACCGCCGATTACCTCTTGCGGGAATGGGGGCTGAAAACGCGTGCGGCAGCAAAGTGGGGGCCGATGAAAACCCAGATTCTGAGCGAGGTGAAGAGCGCCCGGCTGCTGGTGATTGGTTTTGCAGGCAACTCGGCGCCCGACCATGTGGATGAGCTTCACTCCCTGCCGGAGTATTTGCGATGGCTGACAAGGAAATAGAACTTGCCTTCAGAGGTTGCGTAAGAACTATCGCACTCTGTCATTCTGAGCGAGGCGAAGAATCACAGCAGGTGCGACTCTAACGAACTGTTCCTTCGTCGTCCCGATCAGATCGGGGCTCCTCAGGATGACAGTCAACAGGTTTCTTACGCAGCCCCTTTTAGATCGGCGAGTACCGGACGCAAGGCACGTGCCTTGACGCAATTCGGGCGAAGGCGATAAGGTAACAAGCATGGAGTTGAAAGGGGATCGCAGCATCCGCTGTGCTGGAAGCGGTGCGCGAGAGTAATCGGCATAGGGCGCTCGTCGTGTATTTCCCCGCGTGGCCACAGGCGTCGCACTCACAGTAGGTGAATAGTCTCCATGGGGTTTCTTGGTTCAAAGACGAAGACGATCAAGCCTGCCAAGGGCCTGACTGGGACGGTTCAATTCCCCGGCGATAAATCGATCTCGCATCGCTACGCCATGCTGGGAGCGATTGCAGAGGGCACGAGCGAGATTCACTTCTTCTCGACCAGCGCCGATTGCCAGTCCACTCTTTCCTGTTTGAAACAACTCGGGGCGAAGATCGACCGCAAGGACAATGTCGTAACGATTCAGGGCGCCGGCCTTGGCGGGCTCCGGCCCTGCGCTGAACCCCTGAATGCAGGGAACTCAGGTTCGACCATGCGCATGCTGGCAGGCATACTCGCGGGCCAGCCATTCCGTTCCGTTATGATAGGCGATGCTTCGCTTTCGGCCAGGCCCATGAAGCGAGTCGCCGATCCGCTATCGCAGATGGGCGCGGTGGTCAAGTTGCGTGAAAGCAGGCTTCCGCCGCTCGAAATCGAAGGGGGCGCGCTGCGGCCCATTCGCTACGAAATGCCGGTAGCCAGCGCGCAAGTCAAATCAGCGGTCCTGCTGGCGGGATTATTCGCCGAGGGTGAGACCGAAGTCATCGAAAAGGAACGGACACGAGACCACACGGAGATTGCGCTCGAGCAAATGGGGGCCGACATTGGCCGCCACGAGCGATCCATTGCGGTGCGCGGCAGGGCACGACTCGAAGGCAAGAAGCTCTATGTGCCCGGCGACCTCTCATCGGCCGCTTTCTTCATTGTGGCAGGCTTGGTGACTTCGAGCTCCAACCTGATGCTGCACAACGTCGGCCTGAATCCGACTCGTACCGGCATCCTCGATGTCCTTGTCCCCATGGGCGGACGGGTTACAGTGGTTAATCTTGAGATGATGAACGGCGAACTGATCGGCGATCTTCACGTCGAGACCAGCAAGCTGCAAGGCGGGGAGATTCCGGAAAGCGCGGTTTCCGGTTTAATTGATGAATTGCCCGTTCTGGCCGTCCTGGGGACACAAACCGAGCAGGGGCTGAGCTTTCGAGGGGCTGGAGAGTTGCGCGTAAAAGAAAGCGACCGGCTGGCCGCGGTGGCGGAGAATTTGAGGCGGATGGGCGCCGAGGTGGAAGAATTCCCGGACGGCCTGCGCCTTGCCGGGCGGCAAACCCTTCATGGGGCCGAGATCGATCCCCATGACGACCATCGGATCGCTATGGCTTTCACCGTGGCAGCACTTATCGCCCAAGGCGACACGCATATCAGGGACAGCAGATGCGTCGATATTTCCTTCCCTGGTTTCTTCGATACGCTGTCCAAGATTACGGATTGACGATCCGGTAACCGACCGTCCGGCCTACCGCGGCGGAGACGGGGCGATGGTGCGGCGGCGGGTTCCAGGCTCGTTTCTCGTCTCCAGCCGCGGGATGCGGCGAAGCGGGAGGCGTCTGCGGGTGGGTTCCCATTCGAAGCAAGCGTACGGTCCCGTATTCCGTTTGGAGGCGAATCGACGGCCCGCCTTTGCCAAGGCTTCCGCTGATACTCGGGTTGGCGCCTTCCTTCATGACCCGCAAGCCCGGCGCGGAAAAGTCGCTATCCACTTCCCCATGAGGGGATGCTGCCTCGATTTCGAAACTGCTCGAGGACGGCAGGCTCAGTTCGATCTCACCCTTCTTCAATTCGACATCGATGGGATGGTTCGGAGGAGTGGAGGTGCGAAGCTGCACGTCGCCGTTGGTGTCCGTGATTTTCACGCTGTGCTTGAAGTCCGTGAGGGTGATGTCTTTTTGGCGAGTCGAGATTTCGAAGGGGCCGTCGATGCCGTTCAGCTCAAGCGAACCGATCTCCATGTTGAGCCGGCCGGTGAGCTTTTGCGCGGTCATCTCGGTGCGCGAGGACTTGAAGTGCAGGGTCTGCTTGATGTCGCGGAAGTCCATGTCGCCATTGAACTCGCCATTGATGCTTGCCGTGCCGGTGACCCCGGAAATACTGACGTCGCCCCCACGCCCCTCAACTTCCAGGCTGCCCTTCAGATCGCGCACTTCCGTCAACCCGCTGCCCCGGGTCAGACGCACCAACCCTTCGACATTGCTGATGTGCGCGTCTCCGTGACGGACCGTGATGGCCTGCTCCGCCTTTAATCCATCCAGGATAGCGTCCCCGTGCTCCGCCGTGACTTCCGTGCTGGTGGCCAAGGGAACGCGCAAGGTGTAGTCCAGGCGCACGTTGTGACCACCACCCGGAAGCGAATCCAGGTTGGTTTGAACCAGGTATCGGCCAGCTTGTTCGACGATTTCAATCTTGACTTGGTTCGAGAGCTTTATGGCGTCATCTTCGTTGGGAGCCCAGACGGTCTTTTTCACCACTCCGTCAATGGTCGTCTGGTCGGTAGCATGCACCTCCACGTCACCTCGGCGGTCCACCACCAGGAGGTGAGGCTGGGGACGAACCTCCTGTGCGAAGGTCTGCGTGTAGGTGTAAGAGTTCATGAACAGGCCGCTGAAACCCTCGTCGTCCATATCCACGCCCCAGGAGGCGGGCCACTGCTGCCACGGCCTCAATACGACCTTCGAAACCACGGTTCCCAAAACCAGGATCAAGACCAGCAGGATAACTTCGCTGGCGCTGAAAAGCGGCGGCGGTACGGTCTCGGGATGCGTGCGCGCCTGAATGTAATCGATCAACTTCGAAAGGCCCCAAAAGATGATGAGTATCGGCCAAAACTTGGCGATGACCTGCCAAGGGTGAATCGCAGGGTTAAAGTTCTCCCAGAGGAAGATCGCGCCCACCCCGATCAAAGTAAGCGCCCAGAAAATCGATCCCCGACGATATCCATAAGTGCTCATGGTTTCCTCTTCACCCTAGCGTCTCGCTTAGCGGTTAGTCTTCCTTGCCTGATTAGCTAGAGCCTGGGCCCCTCCGGCGCCCGCGGCGGCCTCGCAGAATCGAGAAGTTTCAGAACGCCGAGAACGATCAGCAGAACCGGCCAAGTCTTCCTGACGCCCCACTCCGGAACGAACTCGGAGATGAGGAAAACAATGCCGAGGGTGATGAGGAAGACCGGCCCCGTCAATCCAGGTCTGCGTGAAACAGTCGTAATTGGCGAATAATCCATAGTCTGCCGCGGCCCCTCCCTTCCCCCGCTCCGCTCCCTGTCCAGTTCGTCCGTCATGCTCACTTCCTTTGCCTCACCTGTTCCAATTGCAGTTCCAGTTCGCGCATCTTGCGCTGGTGCTCCATCTCCTCAAGCCGCAGTCGCTGGTAGGAATCGATTTCCAGGTCGCGAATCTTCATCACGTGTACGATCGCTACGATGACGACCACCAAAGCAAACGCCGCCAGGGGAATGATCACAGGCGAATCCATGCTCCCATCTCCTCCGCACCCTCTCAATGGACTTCCGGCAGTTCCCGGGCCCGCGCGTCGCCCAGTTCAGCCCACCTTGTCAGCAGCGCGGCGATTCTTCTCCTTTTCCATCTCCAGCTCCAACTCCTTCATCTTGCGCTGATGCTCCATTTCACGAATGCGCAAGTCCTGGTGGAATTGGAGTTCCTTTTCGCGCGCCTTGTACCAAAACACGATACCGACAATGCCCAACGGCATGGCGATGGCGACAATGGGAATCAACATACCCGGTTCCAACATAAGTCTCCTTCTTAAGCCAGGCTGGCACAATGCGTCTATTTCGACAGGCGCCGCACGCTACACGCTCTTTACAGCCTTGGCCTTTTCGAGTTCCAGCTTCGCTTTCTCGATTTCCAACTCCTTCAATTTTCGTTCGTGCTCCATCTCTCGAATGCGCAACTCCTGGTGGGCCTGGAGCTCTCGTTCCCGCATTTTTCTCATGGCGGTGATGCCCACGATAAAGATGACCATCACGAACAGTCCCAGCGGGATAAAGATCGGGTTGGTCAGGATGCTTTCCATGCAGAGCCTCCAGGCTAGTGATTTGTCGTGCGCTGTATCCCAATTCTCCCCCTCGTTCCGGGAGGGCAGTAATTACAGTTCTCGTGGTCCTATCGTGCCTCCGGGCCCCTGCTTTAAGCTGCGGGCGTCCGTGGAGTGCGAGGGAGGATGCGTTCCCCCGGCCCCGCCACCCCCACCCAGTCTGCGTTGCAGCAGGAGCACGCCGATGACAATAAGCAACACTGGCCAAAATTTACCGATTTGGCGAAAAACAGGTATGCCGAGATTGTCCAGCAGGAACATAGCCCCCAGGCCGATCAGCAGTGCGGCGCCCACAGGCGCATTCATCTTCATGTCTCCGAGCCCAAACCACTCCGGGACCGGTTGCCCAAACTGCTTTGCTCTGGCGGTTTGATAAGAGTCAATGACCATGTAGAAGTAAAAGGCCGCCGCGCCCAGGCCGAAAATGGTGTCCATGGGGCTGCCCACTTTATCGCTCAGGGCAATGAGAGAACCAAAGATCAGCACCTGAACCATGGCCTTAACCACTTGGCCGTTATAGATAGCGCCCACACCAGGGATGAAGCCCAAGGCCAGGCCAACTCCGGGACTGGGGCCGGCCTGCGGGCCGAACACCGGAGTCTGCAGGCGGGTCGCCAGGCAGGTCTCACAGTAAAGCATTCCGTGCACGTCGCGCTTGCAATCCGCGCACAGAGCGCGTCCGCACAAGCCACAGTAGGCGACGGAATCAACTTCAGGATGGTTGGCGCATTTCATGGGTTTTGGCTCCTTACTGACTCGAAAATCAACGGTGGCACTACAGATCCACTCTGCTGAGTAACGCGGGTGTTAGCCATCTCGACGATTCGAGTCTGATTGGCTGCCAGCGCGGGGAAGGGCGACGGCAAGGTGTTGGTCGAGCCCCCTGGCGGCGTTTCTTGCTTCGGGGCCTCCTGCTCCTCTTCCGAGTGAGTGCGGAGTTGCCGAAGTCTCGATTCAATCTCGAGGACAACCCTCAGGTCGTAGTAGAACTTTTCCGCCCGTGCCGCGTACACATGCCGGGCTCGATTGGCCCTCAGAAACCAGGTACGCGGGTTCAGGTCCTCAACGGTCAGGTGCCGCAGATTGATTCCTGCCGCGTTCACGATGATCGAAAGCGAAAATACCGCCATCGCTACGGTGTAAGCAATCCTGGGCTGAACCGTGGGCCGGAGGAAGGCCGCCAGCCGCTCCGTCCAACCAGGCTTACGTTCACCCACCGTGGCCAGCATGATCTTCTTCACCAGCCAGGGAGAGGGCTCCAACTCCGGGGCCGCATGGCAGATTTCCATGGCCCGGCGCACGTCTTCAACCATTTCGCCGCAGGAAGGGCAGGTGCTCAAATGGGCTTCGACTTCCTTTCTCAGCCCCGGTTCGAGAAGCCCTTCCAGGTAATCGCTCGTCAGATTTTCGACTTCCAGGTGCGTCATGGCTCGTTCCCCGCCTTTGCGAGGCCTCTCATACCTTCCATACGTTTAAGAACCCGCCCCAGTTCCAATCTTCCGCGATTGATTCTAGATTTTACCGTCCCCTGGGGCACACTCAAGACTTGGGCGATCTCCTCGTAATCGAGGTCGTGCAGGTCGCGCAGGATGACGGCCTCCCTCAGATCGGGGGAGAGCTTATCCAGCCCTTGTTGCAAGACCTCCCTGCGTTCCCGTGATTCCACCTGGCCCGTAGCCTCCATATGCGGGCTGGGTTGCTGCTCCGCCTCGGGCAGTTCATCCTCAAGTGAAGAAGTCACGCGATCTTTGCGGGCGCGCCGGTAGTGATCGACCAAATGGTTGCGCGCCACCCGGTTAAGCCATGTTCCAAAGCTGCCCTGAGCGGCATGATAACTCTTCAGGGTCTGGAAAACCTTGATGAAAACCTCTTGGGTTACATCTTCGGCTTCTTCCACCCGGCCGGTAAAGCGATAACAGAGATTATAGATTTTTCGGCTGTATGCCTTGAGTAGAGCTTCCCAGGCGGAATCTTCACCGGCGAGGCAACGGTCCAGTAACTCCTGTTCCTGTTCCACTCCGGCTCACCTCAACGATTCCACCAAAACCTGGGCCCTCGATCCCACCTGCTGCCTCGCCCTGCAGCTTTTGGGCTTGAGCGGCATTGTAACAGAATGCGGGCAGTCAAGGCAGAGCCAAAGAGTCCGCCGGGAGGTGGTATAATAGTGGCGGCGAATGGGACGGAACAACAACCTTCGAAAGAAGATCGCGGGGCTGCGGGAAGTTGCGGAGAAGCACGAGGAAAAGATTCGGCTGGAACGGATGAAGCCGACGCCCAACGAGTCGTATATGCAGTGCTGGACGCGCGAAATACATACGGCTACAGAGAAGATTGAGCAGTTGGTTCGCCGCCTCAGGAGGGAGTGGTAATTCAATGGCGACTAAAATTGTGCCCAACCTCGAAACAGTTGAGGGGCTGATCGGAGAGGTTGAGGAGTGGTACGAACGGGTTCGCAATATCCGCCTAAAGATGAAGAGCGTGAAACGTGAAAGTGAGCCTTATCAGGACCTGCTCTCTGAACTCTCGGTCGAGCTTTTTTGGCTGAAGATGAAGGCCGAGGTCGCCGCCGAAGCCATTGACGAGTACCACGAGTCCTTGCCCGAAGACGAATGAACTCTGGATTGCGTTGCTCCTCCCGGTCGTCTTATGGTCTCATGGTCCGAGGGCTACCGGCCTTCTTCTCGCGGTTCGCTACTTCCCAACCAACCCCTCACCCGGCCCGCTCCGGCTCATGAAAGCGCCGGCAGCGGACCACCCTCTCCCCGCGGGAGAGGGCCGTCTTCCTGAGCTTTGCAGAATTCAACCAGTAGGACAATCCTTCTGCCTTCTGCCTTCTGCCTTCTGCCTCCCGCCGACTGCCCATCTGCCGATCTGCCCACCTGCCTACCTCCCCGCTCCCACCTTCTCCAATTCCGCTCCCGTGGCGGCTGCCACGTCCGCGTGCAGCGAGTTCCCGTGTGAATCCATGGTGACGATGGCGGGAAAATCCTTGGCTTCGAAGATCCACATCGCTTCGGGAACCCCGAGTTCTTCGAGCAGGTAGACGCCGTGGACCTTAGGCAGGCAGCGGGCGTAAAACTGCGCGGCGCCTCCAATGGCGTGGAGATAAACAGCTCCGTGTTCCTTCAGGCCTGCAAGCGTTTTCGCGCCCATGCCGCCTTTGCCCATCACTGCTCGGATGCCGAAGCGCTTGATCACATCGGCCTCGTAGGGCTCTTCGCGGATGCTGGTGGTGGGCCCGGCAGCGTTGGTGCGCCAGCGAACGTCGGGAGGCGTTCCTTCTTTCATCATTACAGGGCCGCAGTGGTAGAGGATGGCGCCGTTAAGGTCGCAAGGCGCGTCGTGGTGCATCAGGTAAGTGTGGGCTGCATCGCGCCCGGTAACTATGGGCCCGTTGATGAGAACCACATCGCCAACTTTGAGGGCGCGAACCTTCTCTTCGCTGAGCGGTGTTTCCAGCCGTATTTCCCTGCCTGACACCTGGAACCCGGCGCCTGCCACCAACTTCTCAACGGGCCGCTTCGGGTCGCGGTACAGCCACTGCGTGATGGCGCCGGATTCGGCCTCGAGCAACATCCCAAGTCGCCGGAAGGCCCAGCAATCGTAGGCGACGGAAACGAAGAAGCTGGCGGGCAGGCGGTTGGCGGCGGTGATTTTGCAACCGATCAGGGAGGCCTTGCCCCCGAACCCCATCGGACCGACTCCAATCTTGTTAGCCTCGTCCATAATCTCCTGTTCGAGCCTGGCCAGCGTGGGTTCGGGGTTCACATCGTCGAGCGAGCGAAACAGTTGCAGCTTCGCCAGATGATATCCTGCCGCACGGTCGCTGCCGATGCAGGCGCCAATCGCCCCCGGCGCGCAACCCTGTCCCTGCGCCTGCCACACGGCGTGCAGCAAGCATTTCTTGACGCCCGCAAGGTCGCGGTCGGCACGCCCCAGATGTTCCAGCGTGCAAGGCACCGAATACTGAATGTTCATGTTCTCGCAGCCGCCGCCCTTGAGGAGCAGCCGCACCTCGATATCGGGTTCCTCCCACTGCTCGAAGTGAACGACGGGAGTGCCGGGACCGAGATTGTTGCCGCTGTTCCTCCCAGTAATCGAGTCTACCGAATTGGGCCGCAGCTTGCCGCGCTTCGTCGCTTCCGCGACGGCATCCTGGATCTGCTTCTTCATTATTATCTGGTTTACGCCCACAGGGGTTTTGATTTCGAACGTGGGCATGCCCGTGTCCTGGCAGATCGCCCCTTCGTTTTCGTAAGCCATATCAATGTTCTGGCCAATGATGGCCAGCGCCTGGCCCGCCTGGGTTGACGGTTCCTCGGTCTTGATCGCTACACCCATGGCTTGGCGCACGTCGGGTGGCAGGTTCGTAGAAGTCTGAATAATCAGTTCCAACATGCTCTCTTTGAAGAATTGCATTGGGCCCTCCGGGGGGAATTATAGCGCTGAACGGGAGGAAGGATTCGGGATTCGGGATTCAGGATTCAGAAGTCAGGAGTCAGTATTTTGACAACGGTCTACGGACGGTCCGCCGAATCCAAAATCGCAAATCAAAAATCTAAAATCATATGAACGGATGCTTGACCACCGTTCTGATTTGCAGGATGCGGGTCAGGTCGTCCTTAATTATACCGAACCCCTCCTGGGGCGAGTCTGCAAAGCGGATGAGTTTGAAGTCGTCTTCCGAAATAGTCCCCGCCTCGAGGAAATACTCGAAATTGATGGCGCGTTTCCAAAAGCTTGAGCCATAGAGCACAATCGAGACGCGGTGGCCCATCTTGTGCGTCTGAAGGAGAGTAAGCATCTCGAAAAGCTCGTCCAGAGTGCCGAAGCCGCCTGGAAATGCGATGAGGGCTCGGGCGGGCTGGGCAAACCAGAGCTTGCGCATAAAGAAGTATCGGAACAGGAAGCCGAGCTCAGGCGAGATATAAGGGTTGGGCTGTTGCTCAGCGGGAAGCGTGATGTTCAACCCAATGGATTGGCCGCCGGCCTCGGCAGCGCCTCGGTTGGCGGCCTCCATAATACCCGGGCCCCCGCCCGAACAGACCACCATGAAAAGGGGGCGGAGAGTAAGCGCCCATTCCGTGACAAGGCGTGATAGCTCCCGCGCGTCCTCGTAATACTGAGACATTTCGAGGTCTCTGCGTGCTCTCTTTAACGCCGCGGCAAAGGGGCCCTTGCCTTCGTTTCCGCCCTTGCTTTCCAATTCCTGAACCCTCGGAAGCACTTCATCACGCGGCCGGATGCGAGCCGAACCGAAAAACACGACTGTGTGATGGACACCCAATCGCCGCAGCCTGGCCTGCGGTTCCAGGTACTCGCTCAGAATCCGCAACATGCGGGCATCGCCACTTTCCAGAAAATGGTGGTTCTGATAGGCCACCAAAAGTGTCTCTTCAGCTTCGTGCTTCTTCATCGCCATTCTTGTCTCTCCAAGAAAGATCTGAAACAGAGAATACCAAACCGAAGTGGCTTTGGGTTGGCAAATTCTGCGATCGGAGGATTGAGATTGGGTGAATAGAGTAACCCTCAAGTTGCTCGCCTTCCCCCCATCGGTTGGTATGGGCTCCAACATGAAAGTCTGTCATGCTGAGCGCAGCGAAGCATCACGGCAGTCCGTACGCTCAGTGGAGAGTACCATGGCTGTCCGGATTCTTCGCCCGCCAAAAAACAGCGGGCTCAGAATGACGGCTGAAGTGGTATGAGGGTCACCAAATCGCGCGATCAGATGTTCAGCCGATCGCCCGATTTCGGGGTGCCGTTTTGCTTGCCCTGCAGCGGATCGCGAGATAATATAGCGGGGACCATTCGTGCCTGATGGAGGAGCACAAAATGTCTTTTGTCACACGCCGGCAATTCATGCAGCAGAGCGCCGCCGGGGCGACTGCACTGGGATTATTCCTCAATGGAAAACGAGTCCAATTGGAAGCTGCGCCGATGCCCAAGCCCGCCAGCCCGAATGATCGGATCAACGTCGGTTTCATCGGCTACGGCATCCGCGGATGCTATCTGATGGAAAACGTAAAGCAGACGGAGCAGGCGAACCTTGTTGCCGTGGCCGACTGCTATCAAGGGCATCTCGACCGTGCCAAGGAACGCACTGACGGCGCGATTGAGACCTATTTTGCGCAGTATAAGAAACTGCTCGATCGAAAAGACCTTGACGCCGTAGTCATCGCGACGCCGGACCATTGGCACACGCCCATGGTGCTGGACGCTGTGGCGGCCGGGAAGGACGTTTATATCGAAAAGCCGATGACATACTGCATTGAAGAGGGGCAGAAGATCGTCGAGGCGGCGAAGCGCACAAACCGCATGGTGCAGGCGGGCAGCCAGTGGGTATCTGCTCCCATGCACATCAAGGCAAAAGAGATCGTGCAGTCAGGAAGAATCGGCAAAGTGACGAAGGTCGTCGCCTTCTACAACCGGAACAGCTCCACTGGCGCGTGGAATTATCCCATCCCGCCAGATTTGAAGGAGGGAGTGAACTTCAACTGGGAGGAATGGTTGGGGCCCGCCCCCAAGCGCCCTTACGATGCAGAACGGGTGTTCCGGTACCGTAAATACTGGGATTACTCGGGCGGCATTTCCACAGATCTCTTCGTCCACCTGATTAACACAATCCACTTCGTGATGGACGCCTCGATGCCGGACACGGTGGCCGCCATCGGCTGCATCCTGTCGCGTCACGATGGCCGCGAAGTGCCGGATACGCTCGATGCGCTGTTCGACTACCCGACTTTCCACGTGAACATGGGCTCGACCATGAACAACGCCAGCGGCTCTCAACAAGGCATTCAGTATCTCGGCACCGAAGGCACCTTGATGGTCAGCTTGGACAAGGACATGACCCTGACCAACGAAAGCGTAAGAGAAGGTTACCAGTCTCAGATCGAACCCTGGCCCAAGAAGCTGCAAGACCAATTCTGGGCGGAAGGACACCACCGCGAGGAGTCGAACCCTTACGTGCGGACCGAAGGCACCTTGGACTTCAAGCCCGGCGGCCCGGACGCGGTCATGTTCCACCTGAACGCCTTCTTCGATTCCGTTCGAACCCGGCGCGAGCCCGTGGAAAACGCCGCCATGGGGCACCACTCCGCCGCCACCGGCCACATGGTGAATCTCTCCGTACGCAGCGGCAAGAAGATATGTTGGGACGCCGCGGCCGGCAAGGCCAAGGAAGCGTAAGCAGGCGTCAGCTATCAGATCTCAGCCTTCAGCGAGCCGGAGGGGATGTCTCGCCGTTCGTTCTTGGCCGAACACACGTTGGGACAGGCCTTCCCCCCACGACCACTAAAGTTGGTAACGAAGCGTTTGCTGATAGCTGATGGCTTAGAGCTGACAGCTACGGTTAATTCACCCACGGGCGCGAGGCTTTGTAAGTGGTTATGCGTTCGGGGAGCCAATCGTTCAGAATAGGCGGCAAGTAAAACTTCGGCACGAGCAGGTCTTCCCCGGCCCGTATGAGGCCGTCCGCCAGCGCAGTTTTTGCGAGAGGAGTTTGGGGGTAGATCCGGATGCCGACGGTAATCTTCAAAGCCTCGAGATGAAGGGACTCGGCAAACGACAGACTTTCCTCGACGCTGCCTCTTGTCTCCCCAGGACCGCCCAGCAGCAAGAATCCCATCCGCTCGATTCCGGCCCCCGCGAACATTTTTGAGATGGCTCTGATTTCCTCCTGATCGAATTGCTTGCCGAGGCTACGCAGCATTTCGTTCGAGCCACTCTCGAATCCAAAGCTGATCTGCCGGCAGCCGCCCTGGCGCATGAGTTCCACTAGTTCTTTATCGACCCACTTGGGATAAATGATGGACCAAAAATTGAGGTCGAGTTCCGCTCGAATCAAGTGCCGGCAAAGGTCCTTTGCATAGTCCAGCGGTAAGTTGAAAGTGTTATCGACGAAGTTGAAATTCCGGCAGCCCGTTTCCCTCAATTGCGCCAGCCACGTCACTACTTGAGCGGGCGAACGTCTCCGTATCCCTCTTCCTTCGATGAGGCTGGTCGAACAATAGGTGCAGTCCAGCGGACAGCCTCGCCGGCTTTGCACCGGCACCCAGAGCTTGCGCTTGCCGGCGTCCGGCGGAATCCAGAGGCTGGGCTCCGGGAGAGGCAGTTCGTCGAGGTTCTCTACAAAAACACGCCGGCGCGGTTCGCAGTCTGCATCCGCTCCTTCTCCCCGCCGGAACGAGGAACCGTTGTCACACCCGCGTAAGCGGGAGTGCATTCCAGCGGTGGATTCCGGCTTTCGCGGGAATGACGAGAAGCGGCTGGACAGGTGGACTCCGGGAAGATCCGAGACTTCCCTGCCCATGCCTAGTCGATCCACCAAGAGAGGGAAAACAACCTCTCCTTCACCTTGAACTCCCGCGTCAGCGCCCAGATAATCCATCGCACTCTGAGGGAAGATGCTGTAACCCGCCCCGCCCAGTACAATCGGGACCTCGGACAAGCTTCGACAATTCGCTATGACCGCCTTGACCGGCGCGAGCAGGAACCGGGGTTCGGCCATCTTCTGGTCGTCGATGTTTCGCACCGAAACCCCGATGACGTCCGGGCAGAAGTGCTCGATGGAGTGCTTGACGCTCGAGTTGGGATCTTCTTCGAACATCAGGTTCAGCAGGACTACGTCGTGGCCAGCGCTGCGTGTTGCGGCCGCCACGCCGGCAGCGCCCAGTGGGAGGGTGGGCATACTTATCGTATCGGTGTTGGCGGAAATCAGGAGAACCCTCATGATTCACCTCTTCACCGTCAAGGCAACCCTGGTGGTTGCCCGTGCGCGGCCGCGATCGCCGCCCCCCCGCGTCAGCTTACCTTAACGATGTCACTCACGCGGTCGAGGTCGAGCCGCAAGTCGCCGTCCTCGTCGACATCGAAGGCTCGGGCGAATTTCGCGCCCCACACAATCTCATCGTAGCGGTAGGAATAGCGGGCGTGCACGGTCTGGCTGAATCGGTCGTCGACACCCTTGATGAGGATCAGGAGTTCCGCCTGTAATTGCTCGAGATCAGCGGCGGTCTTCTTATAAAGCGGGCTCTCGGCATCCAGAACATGAACAATCGTCCAGGTCAGAGGTAGAAACAGGACGCTCGGACGCTCGAGTTCCAGGCGTTCATATTTGCGCTCCAGGCGCCCATCCACGGGTTGCACCGTCATGAGCAGCATCCGGGCCTCGAGTTCCATCAGGTTGCTGACGCTGCGATTCACCACGCGAAACTGAAGGCTCGTACCGTCCTGGTAGGGCGCCACGATCATCGACTTGCTGAAGCCGATGCGCGCCGTGGGGCGCGACAGGCGGCCAACTAGAAAGCCGGTGGCCACTGTAAAGCTCAGCAATCCGGTCATTGCCTCCGCCGCAGCGATCAGATTTGCGGCCGCGGTCTGCGGCCAAATGTTCCCGTAGCCGACGGTGGTTAAGGTCTGCGTGCTGAAGAAGAACGCGTCCAAAAAGCGGCTCAGCGCTGAGACGTCCAGATGATTGACTCGCTCAATCCCCCCCACCCAAAAATACAGACACGCGAAAATAATATTGACCGTAATGAAGGCCGCGAGAATCAGCGCGAAAAATGCGGTCCAGGGCGTGTTGAGCAGGAAAAGATAAGGACTAACATCTCGCCAGGTTCTGCCCCGGCGCTTCACGTTGAATTCCCCGTCTTTGCGAATGGCACGCCGCAGTGTGGCGCTGTATTGTTGCGTTAGGCCGGGATCGAAATCTGGCTTTTTCATGGATCATCAATGATATCATTTCACCGGTCTGCCTGTGCCCAAGAGAGCATTGGGGAATATCCTGTAGGCGCCCGGACGAGGCCATTCATGCTGAAGTGCCAATCATGCGGAGCTGCACTGACTGAGAAATCGAGGTTTTGCTCGTCTTGCGGGGCAAGCGTAGCTTCTGACTATGCAGTCACTGCGGCCGCCACTGCTGCGGCTGCAACGACGGCCGAACCGGCGCCGGCCACTCCAAAGGTGGCGAGCGTGCAGGTTCGGCCGCGCTCCAGCGGTACGGGGCCGCCCACCAACCCGCGCACTTCCACGAGTTCAAGCGGCCTCGCGAGCGAAGGCCGCTTTCTTCCCGGAACCTTGCTGGCGGAGCGGTACAGAATCGTGGCCTTGCTGGGGCGGGGCGGAATGGGGGAAGTCTATCGGGCTGACGACCTGGTTCTGGGCCAGCCAGTGGCCTTAAAATTCCTTCCGGAAGCAGCCTCGGCCAATGAAGAACTGCTCACGCGCTTTCGCAATGAAGTCCGCACCGCGCGCCGGGTTTCCCATTCCAACGTGTGTCGAGTCTATGACGTGGGCACCGTCGACGGGCAGATGTTTCTTTCCATGGAATACGTCGATGGTGAAGACCTGGCGTCGCTCTTGCGCCGCATTGGCCGTTTGCCGCCGGACAAAGCAGTGGAGATTGCGCGGCAACTTTGCGCCGGGCTTGCCGCCGCGCACAAGGAGGGCGTGCTGCATCGCGATCTGAAACCGGCGAACGTGATGCTGGACGGGCGCGGCCGAGCCGTGATGACAGATTTCGGATTGGCGGGACTCGTGGATCAGATCCAGGGCGCCGATGTGCGCAGTGGAACGCCGGCATACATGTCGCCGGAACAGCTCGCCGGCAAGGAAGTAACCGCCAAAAGCGATATCTATTCGCTAGGCCTCGTGCTGTACGAGATCTTTACGGGCAAGCGGGCCTTTGAAGCCGAGACACTCGCCGAGCTAGTGCGATTGCGGAATGAACAGCCGGTGAGCAATCCCTCGAGCTGGGTGAAGGACCTTGACCCCGTGGTCGAGCGAGTGATTATGCGCTGCCTCGAGCAGGAACCCGTAGCCCGGCCGGCCTCGGCGCTTGCCGTGGCTGCGGCATTGCCCGGCGGCGATCCGCTGGCGGCAGCACTGGCGGCGGGAGAAACGCCCTCTCCGGAAATGGTGGCGGCGGCAGGCGAGAAACAAGGCATCGCGCCGCGCGTGGCGGTGACCGCCTTCGCGGTGGTCCTCGTGGGGCTTGCGATCAGCAGTCTAATTGGCGCCCGGGTGAACGCGCTCCGCCTGATGCCCCAGCCTTTGCCTGCCCCCGTCCTGGAAGCCAAAGCGGGCGAGATTGTCAAAAGCGTTGGCTACACCGATCGGGCGGTCGACCATTCCGCGCAATGGTATTATCAAACCGACTTCACCACTTACGTCCAAAAGCACGATGGCGCACGGCCGAATTGGCCGAAGATCCTTTCCGAAAGACCCCAAGTACTCGTCTATGGTTATCGGCAAAGCCCCGTCTACCTAGATCCCGATGGCTATCAGGGTACGTCGCTCACTCCCGGGATCGTTCAGTTTGACGACCCGCCCGCAATCCAGTCCGGCATGATCAACCTGGTTGTTGATTCCCAGGGCCGATTGATTTCCTTCGAAGCGATTCCCAAAGAATTCGACGCGAATCCTCCGCCCGTCTGTCCCGTGGATTGGAAACCCCTCTTTACAGCGGCTGGTATTAATCCTGGACAACTGAAGCCCACAGAACCTCAGTGGGTGGAGTTAGGTGCTGCCGACGTACGCGCGGCGTGGACGGGAACATGGCCCGATTCCGGCCGGCCCCTGCGAGTGGAAGCGGCCGCCTGGCGGGGCAAGCCGGTTTATTTCCGGCTGATTGGTCCGTGGGTTACGCCCGGCCGGGAAGAGCAATCCAGCACCAGTGTGTTTGAGCACGCAGGCTCAATTCTGGGCGCCACTCTGGTAATTCTGTTCTTGACCACCGGCGCTTTGATCGCACGGCGGAATTACCAGCGAGGAAAGAGTGATCTTCGAGGCGCTCTTCGCCTTGCTGTTGCAGTCTTTGTGATCGAGATCGCCATCTGGGTTTGCCGCTACCACTTCATCCCCACTCTCGCCGCCTTCGGGCGTTTCGTGCTGGCCGTGAGCACCGGGCTCTTTCTGTCGGGGGCCATTGGCATGCTATACCTTGCCCTCGAGCCCTACGTGCGGCGGCATTGGCCGCAGGCGGTTGTCTCCTGGAGCCGGCTGACCACGGGCCGCGTACGCGACCCGCTGGTGGCACGCGACGTGCTTTGGGGCGTTCTCCTGGGTGTGATCTGGACAATGGTGATCAGCGTCGGCCTCATCATTCTGAACCGGCTTGGCGAGGTTCCGCAATTACCCAGTCAAGCTCTTCTCACCGGCGGCCGTGAGCTGGTGGGAGTCTGGCTGCTCAACATCATGCAGTGTATCGGAGGCACGATCGAGTTCTTTTTTGCCATGTTCCTACTTCGCATCATCTTGCGCAATAAGTGGTTGGCAACCGCCGTGTTCGTCGCGATTTGGACGACGAATAATTCCCTCCGCAACACGCATCCGGAAGTTTTTGTTCCGGTCTGGTTGGTGGTTTTTGGCATCGCGGCATACGCGGTTACCCGCTTCGGCCTGATCTCACTGGCCGTGGCCATCTTCACCGCCAACGTTCTCCTGAACGTGCCCTACACCTTCGATTTCAGCAATTGGTACGCCACCAGTGCCCTTGCCGTGGTCCTGAGCTTCGTCGCCATTGCGGGCTGGGGGTTCTACACTTCACTCGGAGGACAGAAACTCATCCGCGAGGATCTATTCCAGTAAGGCGACAGTTGTCGAACCAATTGGAGAGATCAGCAGACACCGGTGCGTTACGGTCACTTCTTTTCGAGGGCGGGCATAAGCCACTGTGATACGCACGCTTCGTATTCTTTTCTGGCCTCGTCGGTGATGGGGACCGTAGCGAGAGGGCCGTTCTCCGAAGCCTGAAAATAAAGATCGCCCGTCCTGCCCAGCGGACCGGGGTCAGTCTTGGTGAATTTCTCCATATCCGCGTCGGCAAACTCGTAGATCTGTTTGGGAGTGTAGTCGTTCAACTGACCGGGGCTGAGCTTGTCGACAATGCGTACGTAGATCCTTAACCTTCCGAAGGCTTTATCTTTATCGTATTCTGCTTTGAAAACATGCTGGAGTTCCTTGTCGGCGTTTTTGGGGTCCTTGTACACGTCGCCCACGAGGTAAAACTCCGCCAGTTTCCCGCCGTAAGAGCTGTCGAGAAGATGAAATAGGCGCAATGTCACGTCGTCCGGACTGACTGCCGCGGGCTTTTCCTTGGCAACGCAGAAGGTCGGAAGCCCCGCCGTCATCAAGAGCCCGCAAAACGCCGCGGGCAAAAGGAACGTAGGTCGGCAAGTTCGCATCATTCCCCCCGTACTGCTGCTCCAGCATTTTCAATGTGTGAAGATAAACCTCTCAAGATTCCTACTCGATAATTTCCGTGGAAATACTACTCCGCTCCGGCACCGAAAACAATAGGACAAAAGTGCAAAGAGTAAAAGCTAAAGTCTGAGCAAGGTATCGGGTGCTGCGACGCAGAACTGCCTACCGAAGTTTGGGGCCCTTAGCATCCCGTGCAAAATCTCTCGCTAAGAGTCTGTCAACCTCAAGCGAAACGTGGAAGACGAAACGGCAAAAACATGCCACTTGCGAGGGGCCTCGCGGCTGTGTATACTGATGCGGCATTAATGCTTCCGTTAGGAGGTCTCATGCCGGCTTCTCACAGACTTTTCTGCTTTACCTTGGCGCTTTTCTTCCTCGCCCTCCCGCTCCGTGCCCAGTCCGGCACCTGCGCCGGCATCAGCCTGGGGCCGGGCGCCAGCCTCAACGGCTTCGTCCCCTTTCCTTCCGACAATTTATGGAATACCGATATATCGACCGCCACGGTAGACCCCAATTCTGCCAACTACATCAACTTCATCGGCTCGGCCACCACATTGCACGCCGACTTCGGTTCCGGCACTTACGACAAGCAAACCATTGGCATACCTTACCAAGTGGTGCCGGGGTCCCAGGCCAAGGTTAAAGTCACCCTCGGAACTTATGCGAGCGAAAGCGATCCCGGCCCCATGCCTATCCCCTCGAACGCATTGATTGAGGGTTACCCCAATCCGGGAACCGGCGACCGGCACGTGCTGGTACTCGACCAGGGCGGTTGCTGGCTCTACGAACTTTATTACGCCAAAGAATCGAAGAGCGCCGCCTGGAGTGCCAATTCAACCGCCATTTGGGACATGACCATTGATGAGCAGCGTCCTTATACGTGGACTTCGGCGGACGCGGCGGGGTTGCCGATCTTCGCGGGCTTGGCGCGTTATGACGAAGTTGCTGCGGGGGCCATCAATCACGCCCTGCGCTTCACCGTGCCTACGACTCAGGAGGCTTTCGTCCTGCCTGCCACGCATTGGGCGTCGAGCAATACCAGCGCCAACGCGCCGCCCATGGGGCTGCGTCTGCGGTTGAAGGCGGATTTTGATATTTCCGGTTACCCCGCTGACGACCAGGTGATTCTGACCTGCATGAAGAAGTACGGCCTGATCCTGGCGGATAATGGCAGCGCCATCTTCATCACTGGAACGCCCGACAGCCGCTGGAATAATGATGACCTGGCACAGCTCAAGCAAGTCACGGCCGCGGATTTCGACGTGGTCGACACCGGTACGGTCTACACACCCTCGAACGTACCGAGCGGCGCTTCGCCCACGATCTCCAGTTTCACCGCGAACCCCGCTACGGCGGCCCCGGGGCAGATGGTAACCTTAAGTTGGACGACCACCGGCCAGAGCTACAACATCATCTCACCGCAAGTCGGGCCGGTGCGCGGATCGAGCATTATCATTGCGGCGCCTTCGGCAACCACTACTTACAAGCTCTACTCGACCAACCAGTACGGACGGACGACGCGAACCGTGAAAGTCACTATCAATTAGCGAGACCAGTGCGTCGCTGGCGCAGAACATATATCTAATAAGGGTGACCTCAGAGCTGGTTACGGGCGAGAATTTCGGAGCGCAACTCCAGGCGGCGAGGATCATTCATGGCAAGCACGTGCATCGTGGCACGACCTGTGGGCGTAATCCCCATGATGTGCGTCCCGTGAAACGAGAAGTGCTCATTCCAGCGATCATGCCTGGGGTTGAAGAGACTCACACCCTCGCCGGTTGGAGGATCGATACCTGTAAGGTTGGGGCCTTTGTGCAGATTGCAGCGGTGACAAGCCAGCGCGAGATTTCCCACATCATCGCGACCGCCGTGTTGTCTGGAGACGATATGCTCGATGTGGTGAGTTAGCGCGCTGTGTTCCTGGGGCAGCAAGCAATACTCGCAGCGGTTATTCGCTCGGCGGCGGACGAGGTCCCGCGTGGTGGAATCCATCGCTAAGTCTGAATTGAGCCCAGGCGCCTGTGGGCCTTGAGCTTCAAGATGGAGATGAAGTCCCCGACATTGATGAAGGCCTCGTACTCCGCCCGCTCCTCATCAGTAAGCGCACCGTCATTGGCGCGGTCCGCGAGGACGTCAAGTCGCGACTGGACGGTTGGGTCAATTCGCATCTCTATCACCCGCCGCGCTGACTCGGCGTCGAGGCAACGGCTCAGTGGGTCCAGGAGGCCGTCAAGCGCCATGTCGATACCAGAGTTTCCCATGTCCGTTAGATTAACACGGAGAGCACTGGACGGCTAGAAGAATGACGCTCAGGCTGGCGGACCAGAGCGAAGCTCGCCGAGCAGCGGGGTGATATTGCTTCGAAACCACAAAGCGGGGTTCATTTGAAGACACCACCGAAGTTCGAGCGGCTCGCTCCGCCCGTTCGCTTGGCTCCCCGAACTGATCGCAGATCCGCAACGCACGCTAGCCCCCAATCCCCAGCCCCTAGTAGAGCAGATACTTCGCCCGCAGGGCGCGGAACTGTTGCAGTGCATCTTGGCACTCGAAGACGATGCGGCGCGGGTCCTTGCCCGCCTTGATGGCATCCAGCACCCAGTGCGCGCCGATCAGAGGCAATGTCTTATCCAGCTTGAAATCGTTTGGATACAGCTTCCAGAGGGCGGCGGCGAGCTCAACGCCGAGCGCGGGCGAGTCAAGCGCCTGGCGGTCCAGCAACAGAATCTGAACGCCGTGGCAGACTTGGCCGGCGAACGAACTGCTTGCAGGCTTGAAATCCGCCGGCAGGAATCGGACTCCCTGAATGTGGCGCTCGTTCAAATACGTCGAGAGTTTTCGCGAGTCGATCCAAGGCGCGCCGAGCACCTCAAACGGCGTGTCAGTTCCGCGGCCCACGCTGACGTTCGCGCCTTCCACCATCGCCACGCCGGGATAAAGAACTTCCTCGCTCGGATTGCGAAGATTGGGAGAGGGGTTCAGCCATGGCAGGCCTGTTTCGTCATACCAATCGGAACGCTGCCATCCCTGCATTTTGATCACGTGGAGCTTGGCGCCGAGGTGGTTTTCTCCGTTGAACATCTGGGCCAATTCCCCAACTGTCATTCCAGGGCGTACAGGCCCCGGGAAATAGGCCACGAAGCTGCGCAAGTCGTTGTCGAGGATCGGCCCCTCCACTTCATTCCCGTTAATGGGATCGGGCCGATCCAGCACGTAGAAGTCAATACCCTTCTTCGCGGCGGCCTCCAGGCAATAACCCAGCGTCGTGGTGTAGGTGTAGAAGCGGACTCCCGCATCCTGCATGTCGTAGACCAGTGCATCCAGCCCTTCCAGCATCGTGTCCGTAGGCCTCTCGACATCGCCATAGAGGCTGTGCACCGGCAAGCCGGTCGCGGCATCGGTGCCTGATGCGACCTTCACGTCCACTTGGCTCGCAAGTCCGTGCTCCGGGCTGAATAGGGCGACGAGTTTCACTCCGGGCGCATGGTAGAGCAGATCGATCGTGCGGCGGCCTTCCGTGTCCACGCCCGTCGCGTTGGTAATCAAGCCCACCCTGCGTCCTTCCAGGAGCGCGAAGTTCTGTGCCTCGAGAACGTCAACGCCTGTCTGCACTTTCCCGTTCCTAAGGCCTTGCTCGCGATAGCCTCTCATTAATTCGTAGTAACCGGTGAGCGAGCGCCGGCTGGCCAGCACCTGCTCAGCGGAAATGGGCCCCAGCGCAGCGGCAACGATGCTCGCGATCTGTATGCGCATCTGGACCACGTCGCCTTTGCCGTTAGGATGTACCCGGTTCGAGAGGATGATGAGGTAGGTTTTACTCGCCGGGTCAACCCAGATGCTCGTTCCGGTAAATCCCGTGTGGCCAAACGAACCGACTTCGAATAGCTCGCCCCGATTGGAGGCGAAAGGCGAGTCCAGATCCCAGCCCAACCCGCGCACGGCCATCTTATCAGGGGGGGTCTGCGGCGAGGTCATCTTTTCGACGGTCAGAGGGCTCAGGATGCGCGCGCGTTTGTAGCTGCCCCCGTTGAGAAGCATCTGGGCGAATATCGTCATATCCTCCGCGCTCGAGAAAAGACCGGCATGGCCCGCGACTCCGCCCATGTTGTACGCGGTGGGATCGTGCACCTCGCCCCACAGCATTTTTCCCCGGTCACCTTCCTGGTATTGAGTGGGCGCAATGCGCTTGCGCCAACTCGCAGGAGGATTGAAGCGAGTATCCTTCATGCCCAGCGGCTTGAAGATGTGTTCCGAGCAGTAGACATCCAACGGCTGGCCCGAGACACGATGCACCAGTTCCCCCAGAGTCTCAAAGTTGATGTCGCTGTAAACGAAGCGGGTGCCAGGCGGGTTGATGAGCTTCGTCTCTGCGATCATCTTCATTGCCGTGCCGTATCCTGACCACTCCGGCTTTAACTCAAGATCAGGAGGCAGCCCGGAATAATGCGTCATGAGTTCCTGCACGCTGACGCTTTCTTTCCCGTTGGCCTTGAACTCCGGCCAGTATTCGGAGACGGGCGCGCTTAAGACGATTTTGCCTTGCTCCACAAGTTGCATGACGGCCGTGGTGGTGGCCACAACCTTGGTCACCGAGGCCATGTCGAAGATCGTGCGGACGCTCATTGGCAACGGACGCGGAACCACGGCCCGACGCCCGAAAGCCTTGCGGTAGATCACCTTTCCGTTCTGCCCCACCACTACCACAGCCCCCGGGCAATCCCCTCTGCCAATCGCTTCCTTCACTATGGAATCGATGGCAGCCAGCTTTTGTTTAATGATGTCCTGCTCCGGCTTCTTCGCCTTTTCCATCGTGACCGCTCGAGCGGCGGGTGCACTCGCCAGCACGCAGACCGCAAACACCAGACTCAATAGCCGCAAACGACTCACTTTCACCTCCGAGCCCCGAAGGGGCAACCTGACACAGCCCTAGCCAACGACGTACGAACAACTGCAGCGATCCTTCGCTTCGCTCAGGATGACATGTTCCAAATTTCTTCACACCTTCTTCGGCCTGGACTGCGCTGGATCGCCCCTTCGGGGCTATACGCAGGCATTCACTTTAGCCGACGGTTACACAAGCTTCAATTCAAGAGACTTTTGCTATATACTCTCCGCTCACGTCTGTCAACAGACAATTGGGAGTCGCGAAGAGAATCCTCGAAGGATCCGTATACCAATGAAAATTACTCCGATCGACTGGCTGGTTGTAGCTGCATATTTCGCTATCAATTTGCTCATTGGGCTGTACTACCGCAAAAAGGCCAGCGCCAGCACGGGCGACTTTTTTGTTTCCGGCAGAAAGGTTGGCTGGCTGCTGGCGGGCACTTCCATGGTGGCCGCGACTTTTGCGGCTGATACGCCTTTAGCGGTCACGGGCTTTGTGGCCCGGCAAGGGATTGCCGGCAACTGGTTCTGGTGGAGCTTTCTTCTCAGCGGCATGATGACGGTCTTCTTCTTCGCCCGCCTGTGGCGTCGCGCGGAGATCATCACCGACGCGGAGTTCGTCGAGTTGCGTTACGCCGGCAAGCCGGCCGCCTTTTTGCGCGGCTTCCGGGCGTTGTACTTCGGCATCCTCATGAACTGCCTGATCGTCGGCTGGGTCAATCTCGCTATGGAGAAGATCCTCCAGACCGCTTTGGGTGTTCCGAGGAGCGTGGCCATTCTGATCATCTTCGGCATCATCGCCTTCACCGGCTTTTACACCTCGATATCGGGACTCTGGGGCGTGCTATGGACGAACGCCGTTCAGTTTGTCCTGAAGATGACGATGGTGACCGTCCTGGCTTATTACGGCATTAAAGCTGTGGGCGGATTCGTATTAATGAAGCAGAAGTTGGCCCTCCTCGATGTCGAACGGCATGCGGCCACGGGCGGTACGGGTTCCATTCTCTCGTTCGTCCCCGGTTTCGACTCGGCCTGGATGCCGCTATTGACTTTCTGTGTATACCTCGGAATGAACTGGTGGGCCAATTGGTACCCAGGGGCGGAACCGGGCGGGGGCAGCTACGTAGCGCAGACGATCTTCTCCGCCAAGGATGAAAAGAACTCACTCTGGGCTACGATGTGGTTCAACATCGCGCACTACGCCATACGTACCTGGCCCTGGGTGCTGACCGCCCTGGCCTCGGTAGTTCTCTACCCGCACCTCAAGGACCCGGAGATCGGTTTCATCAAGGTCTGGGTTGATCATTTGCCCGGAGCGTGGCGCGGCTTAATGCTTGCCGCCTTTGCTGCCGCGTTTATGTCCACGATCGCCACCCAGCTCAATTGGGGCTCCTCTTATATCCTTAACGACTTCTACCGGCGCTTCGCGGTGCGAGGAAAGAGCGACCGGCACTACGTGATCGCCGCCAAGCTCTTGACCGCTTTCCTGGCCATCCTGGGAGCCGCTGTTTCGCTGGTGATGACCAGTGTTGCCGGAGCCTGGGAGTTCTTGCTCGGTGTGGGCGCGGGCACCGGCGCGGTCTACCTGCTGCGCTGGTACTGGTGGCGGATTAACGCCTGGTCGGAAGTCTCCGCCATGTCTGCCGCCGCCATCATGACGGTGCTGCTGCACACGGTGATTCACATTCAAGGAACTCCGGCCAGCGTCTTTGCGAAGTCCATCATTCTCACCGTGGCCGTGACGAGCTGCGTGTGGCTTGCCGTCACTTATCTCACGCCTCCGGAGCCCGAAGCCAAACTGGTTCAGTTCTACCGGCGAGTGCGGCCCGGGGTAGCAGGCTGGCTGAAAATTGCGCGCTTGGCCCCGGAAGTTCCCCCTAGCCATGACGGTTGGTACAATCTCATGGATTGGGTGCTCGGATGCCTGATGGTGTACATGGCGTTGTTCGGAATTGGTCACTTACTGCTGGGCTCCACCAGCCTGGGGATCGTCTTTTTATGTGTAGCCGCAGCGTCCGGCTACGCCATCTATTGGGACTTCTCGAAGCGAGGCTGGGAGACACTCGCCAAGTGACGAGTGACAAGTGACGAGTGACGAGCCGGAGAGGCATAAGACTGTGGGAAGTGACGCGGCTAAGAAGCAGTCCGGAGCCTCCGGACACTTGTGACTGAGGTTCATGTGAACGAGCCGCTGCATTTCACTAGTCACAGCGTTTTCCAGCTCGTCACTCGTCACTCCACTTCCGGCTCGTCACTCGTCACTTGTCACTCGTCACGGTATCTCACATGCGCATCACGGAACGCGAAAACCCGTCCTCAGCAGCGCTCGACACAAAACCCACCGCTGAAATTCTCCGCATCATCAACCGGGAAGATCGGCGCGTCGCTCCAGCCGTGAACAAGGTCATACCGCGCATCGCGCGCGCAGTGGATACGGCTGTGCAAGGCATCAGCCGGGGCGGACGGATGATTTATCTGGGCGCTGGAACCAGCGGCAGGCTGGGCGTCCTCGACGCTGCCGAGTGCGGTCCGACTTTCGACAGCGACCGCGTGCAGGCTGTAATCGCAGGCGGCCGAGACGCCATGCTGAAGTCCTCAGAAGAGACGGAGGATAACCCCCAGGAAGGTGAACGCGACTTGCGCCGCATCAGGCTCAGCAAGAAGGATGTCCTGGTCGGAATCTCCGCCAGCGGCCAGGCTCCTTACGTGCTGGGCGGGATGCGCTATGCTCGCCGGATCGGCGCCAGGACGGTCGGTCTGACCGTCAACCCTGCCGCCCCGATGAAGCCGCTCGCGGACGTCTTCATTGCGCCCGTGGTGGGACCTGAGGTCCTTACCGGCTCCAGCAGAATGAAGGCCGGAACCGCCCAGAAGCTCGTCCTCAATATGCTCTCCACCACCGTCATGGTTCGCCTGGGGCGCGTCTTCTCCAGTTGGATGGTCAACATGCGATTGACCAACCGGAAGCTGCGCGAGAGAGGCCAGCGAATCCTGACGCGCTCCACGGGCGCCACTCCTGCCCGCGCCGCCCGGAGCCTGAAAGCCGCCGGAGGAAATTTGCCGCTGGCTCTGCTGATGCTTCATCGCCGGATAAAACGAGACGAAGCCCAACGACTTCTAGCCACGAAAAAGAGCCTTGCCTCCCTCCTGCGCGGTCCATCGTAGGGGCAACCCTGGCGCTTGCCCCGGGCGGCCACGAGGGCCGCCCCTACAGCGCATTCGAGTGGCCGTGCTGCCTCAGAAACTCTCGCTCAAGCTAATCTCATTCAACGTCTGGTCCAATCGTTGTGCCGCCTGCTCGCGCTTTCCGTCGAGATCAGCGATCTGCGCACGCAGCGCGGCGAGGCGGTCCTCTTGCGTATTGAGTTCTCGAGTGTAGCGCTCGGTCAAGGCTTTCTCCTCCGCACTGCCCTTGAGCGCCTTCATGTTCTCGCGCAGGCGCGCCTGGTCGGCGCCAATGGTATCGACCTCCTGACGGCGCGCCTGAAGTTGCGCGTCGAGCGTTGCAATCGCGCTCTTCTCGTCCAGCACGCGCCGGAAAGCCTGCTCCATGGCGGGAGTGACTCGCTGCTGCTGGGTCAGAACTTCGACTTGGTCGCTCGTCAGGTTGGTGAGCGCCAACGTGGCCGTCTCGGGCTTATGCTCCTCGACTACGAGTTGGCCGCTCTGCTTCGGGTTCACTTTCACTCGAAAACGATAGAAGGAAGCTGACGATTCTTCCGCCTTCAAGTTGTCCGCAAGCTTCCACTCGGGGCGGGCCGGGTGCTCGATGACAACCTCTCGTGAAGTGACGTCCGAATTGGAGATTTTGTAAGTCCTGCTCGAACGTTGTTCCCGGGTGGTGAACATCAGGCCCTTGTTGATCACAATTCTACTGATGGGTTTCTCCGAAAAGTTCTCCTCTACCTTAACGCGCAACGCCGGATCGGGCGCGTAGGAGACCAGCCGCTTCTCGCCAGGATGAACGGCTTCCAGCAGTCCCTGGCCGGCGAACGTATCGCCTTCAAGTATGTTGAAGCTTCCTGCATCCAGCGTCTGTCCGCTTGTGTTGGTCAGCCAGAGGGCGCGCAGGGCCGTGGCCGACTCAGGGTTCCACAACGTCACCTTCTCCGCATCGATATGCGCCTGGATAATCGGAACCAAGGCCGACTGGTTCTTATCGATGGTCACGGTTTGCTTGATATCGTATTCAAAGAGGTCGCCGATTTCCTTCGCTTCCGCTTGGGGCTGCTCCTGTTCCACCCACCTTTTGGGCTCAGCTAGTTGTCCGTTGGCATCGACCGCGACAGTTTGCGTAACGCCTCCGACTGTCAGAGTTGGCTGAAACTGATTCCTTCCGGAGGAGACGACCACGTTGTTCACGGCCAGCCGCTGGAATCCCGGTGAGTCAACGGTAAGGGATGAGTCACCTGGCTGGGCGTTCCGGAACCGGTAGTGGCCCTGAGAATCAGCGCGGGTGGTCCGGGAGGCGCCGTTGGCGTTATTCGTCAGGGTCAACTTGGCATTTGGGATAACAGCCCCGGTCTGATCCCTCACGATGCCCTCCAGGACGGTCGCCCCACCGACCACGCCGCCCAATACTCCGCCGCCCACACTGTACAACCCACCAGCGGTTCCTCCGCCTTCGCCTGGTCCGACCCCTCCGCCCTCGCCTGAACCCACAGGTGGGGGTGCAGCCGGCGCTGCCATCAACGCCATTTCATGCGTCTGGGGTGTGAGTGTCATCTCCTGGGGCAAAGCCACCACCGGCCGGCGCACGTAATAGGGCTGCGAGATCTGCTGGATGAAAGACTGCGGCGCGCCAGCAACAAGAGAGAGCCGGACGCCTTTCCAGTCCTCGCCGATGGTATTATCCACCACCGCCCATCCCTGGATCAGCGGCGAATCGTCAGGCTTGTCAGTAAGCAGGATGCGGTAAGTGCTCTTCCAAACCGGCACCTCGCTGATGTAACTCACAAACACGTCGCGTTCGCCATCGCCTGTGGCGGAGATGGTCATGCGGCGCAAGTCCATGGCCTTGGCGGACCCGATGAGGTTCAGGTAGCGCCCCACATCGTCGCTAAGGTCGCGATCGGCGATGCGCACCGAGGTGGCCGGCCCCATCTCGAAGCTACGCAGTTCGCCCCCATCGGTTACAAGGGAAAGTTCGGTCACTTCCGTCAGTTGCTCGCCTTTGGGGTTGAGGGTCTTGCGTGTCTCGACGCTCAACACCCGGCCCACGCCGGACGCCGAACCGTTATGCACCTCCACTCTTGTGCCGCGCAGCGCGTTGAGAAAATCATCCCGCGAAGTCCCCTCGCTGAGGGGCAATCGAAGGGCCTTCAGCCGCTCGCTGAGGGGTGCAATCGAGTTGAACCGCACACCGCTAATCCGTCCTGAGCCGAGGTCCACCACGGTGAGCGAGTTGAGGACGTCATTAAGCTGTGCCGTCGTGAAGTCGATGTTGAGCTCCTGCGTGCCGCGTACCCGGGCGGAGTGCTCGAAGTAGCCAACTCCGTTCTTGTAGAGCACCACCCGTTTCACCGGCAACCGCTCCTGCGAATCCGCTGCGACATTCGTTGCCGTCCGGCCACTGGGTTCCTGCTGAGCGTTCGCGATGCCCGCAAGCAAGACCATTAATGCACTTGTGACTATTAGTCTCCGCATTAAATCCCCCCTCGTATTGGAAAGTAGCAAAGCGGCGTGTTGAATTAACGCGTTCGCCGTTCTTTGGCTTAGACACCGGAGCCCAATCTCAGGTTGCCGGACCTTTCCGGTTATTTTGTGGCGCGGGCATCCCACCCGCGGTCGCGGGAGCGTCTCGCTCCCGCGAGCGGGCAGAGCCTCCCCTGAGCGGAGTGAAGGAATGCCCGCGCGTCAGCGGGCGAGACGCCCGCACCACAAAATCGAAAATCTTGGAACTTTCTGGGCCCTTCCTACGTTCCTGGTCATAGAGTGAGGAGGTGGTCCCCGATGATGAAGAAAACAGTTGGTGTCATGGTTGGCATGTTGGTCTTTGCCGCGCTGGCGTTGCCCGCGGACCGTTGGATACACATCCGGGTCATCGAATCGGGTCCGGACGGAGATCGGGTGCGCGTCAACATTCCACTGAGCCTGGCGGAAGCCGTCCTTCCCACGATTAAATGTGACAAGCTCTACGAAGGCAGAGTCAAGGTGGAAGGCCATGCCTTTGACCAGGTGGACGTGCGCGCCTTGCTGGAAGCGGTCCGCAAGACGCAGGACAACCAGTACGTCACCGTCGAGTCGAAGGATCAGAACGTGGAGGTTGCAAAAGCCGGGGACTTCCTGCTCATCAAAGTTCACGAAAACTGCAAACATAGCGGAAAGAAAGACCAGGCTTTGAAAACGACGAACACGGTAGACATCAAGGTTCCCTTCAAGGTCGCCAACGCCTTGCTCTCTGGCCCCAACGACGAACTGAATGTGCTGGCGGCAGTCCGTGCTCTCGACGAATTCCAGAATCTGGAGCTGGTCACCGTGAAGGACGGCAGCGACGACGTTCGCATCTGGGTGGATTCGAACAATACCGCAGACTGAGCTGTAGGGGCGGCCCTAGCGGCCGCCCGAGGGCGCCCACAAGGGGCGCCCCTACTCCGCACGAGGGCAACCTCGCGGGTTGCCACTATAGGGCTTCGCGGAAGGCGGTGGGTTATGACGGCAGGCATGGCAGTTCTCGCAGGGGCGCTCGGGGTCTTCACGGCAGGCGCTGTGGTTGTCTGTAACGAGGGGGCGGTGAGGGTCGATGTGCGGGAAAAGAGCCAAGGCGGCAACCACATCCATTTGATTTTGCCCGCCGCCGTTGCCCCGGTGGCTGCATTTATGATCCCCAGGAACAAATTGCACGACGCTCGCGACAAAATCAGGCCGTGGCTTCCGACCATCAAAGCGGCCAGCGAGCAACTCGCGCGCTGCGCCGACGGACCGCTAATTGAGGTAGACAGCCGTCGCGAGCATGTGAGAATCTTCAAGTTGCAGGGGTCTGTTTTTATCGACGTAGACTCGGACGAGGAAACAGTTCACGTCTCATTTCCGCTTGTAGCGGCCGCCGACACCGTGAGCCAGTTAGCAAGGTAAGCTTGAACTGCCTCTCCTCGGCGGAGCGGAAGACGGGGGGTGGTGGGTTCGAGTACGTCCTCCATCGGCCACCCCCTAACCCCCTTAAGCACGGAGCGGGCTCTCTCGAAGATCACGTCCCTCGCGGGCACGAACTCATCACACAACCTACCCACCCTCCGCCCCTCCTTGGCTTTGGAGGGGAGATAAAGGCAGCCAAGGAGGGGAACCACGCCGACCTCAATTCACCGTCAGGGTGAGATTGATCGTGTGGGTGAGGGTGGAAGTCGAGGCGGCGGTTCCCGTGACTACCACGGTGTAAGTCCCCGCAGGCGTACCGGGGATGGTCTTGGGAGCAGGAGTGCTCGACCCACCGCCGCAGGCGGTCCACAGCATCGCCAGAAGCAAGCACGCGCCCAGCAGATACGCGGCGCGACGCTTCCTGGCGGCAGCCAGCGTCGCCAGACTTGCCAGCCCCAATAGACCATACAGCCAGAACACTCTTCCAAAGCGGGTAAAGCTGGGCGGCAGGAATCTTCCCGCAGGTGGCGCGAGCCACGCCGTGGATGGCGCTGTAGTCGAAACCGCCACGGCCACAGTCGCCGACGCCGTACCGCTCAGAGTCTCTTGCCCCGTTGAGAGCGTGCAGGTGGCGAGCGTCGGTGCCCCCGTGCAGGCCAGGTTCACGGTCTGGCTGAACCCGTCTTCGGGACTGAGCGTCAAAGAGTAATTTGCCGTCTGCCCCGCGCTCACGGTCTGGCTCGTAGTGGTGCTGGACAGCGCGAAGTCTATTCCAGTGCCCGAAAGCGCAATTGTCTGGGGGCTGCCGAGGGCGCTGTCCGTCACCGTAATTGTTCCGGTTTGACTGCCGGCGCCGAGGGGCGAGAACGTGACGCTAATGGTGCAACTGGCGCCGCCTGCCAGCGAAGCGGGGCAAGTGTTGCTCTCCGCAAAGGGGCCGCTGCGGGCAATCGCTAGGGAAGAGAGAGCGGCGTTGCCCGTATTGGTCACGGTGATCGTCTGCGGGCCGCTCTGGGTAGATACCGTTTGTGCCGGGAAAGTCAGACTCGTAGCGGAAAGGCTGGCCACGGCCCCGACCCCCGTTCCTGTCAGGCTCGCAGTCAGCGTTGCCGCAACCGGACTGGTGTAGGTAACGATCAATGTGCCGGTGCGGGTCCCAGGCGCGGTTGGCGTGAACGTAACCGTGATCGGGCAGGGGCTGTTGGTGGTCAAGACAGTCTCGCTTTCGCAGCCGGTTTGATATTGAAAATCCCCGCTGGACTGAATTGCGGGCACCTCGGGCGCCCCGCTCACGTTATTGTCGGGGTTAGTGAGGGTAATCGTCTGAGACGCGCTCGTAGAGCCTACCGGCTCGTTGCCAAAGGTGAGGCTGGTGGGTGAGATGCTGGCGGGTTGCCCGGAGCCGACTCCACTCAGGGTCACAGTCTGGGGACTGTTAGTGGCATTGTCCGTCAGCGTCAGAGTGCCGGTTCGTGTCCCCGCGGCGGTAGGTGTGAAGGTAACACCGATGGTGCAAGCGGTGCCAGGATTGATGGGGACTGTGCAGTTATTAGTCTCGGCGAAATCTCCGCTCGTGCTAATCGTGAGTGGCGTCAGGGCCCCGGTCCCTGTATTGGTCAATAAGATCGATTGCGGCGCGCTGGTCGTTGAAACCATCTGCGAAGTGAAGCTCAAGCTCATAGCCGAGAAGGTGACCACCGGCGCGAGCCCTGTGCCGCTCAGCGCAACCGTTTGGGGGCTGTTGTTGGCGTCATCCGTAAGCGTAATTGAGCCCGATTGACTGCCGCCAGCCGTGGGAGCGAAAACGACGCGAATATTGCAACTCGAATTGGCAGAAATGGCAGGCAGACAATTGTCGGTTTCGGTCCAGCCGTTCGAAATCGCCAGACTGGTGATGCTTATGGCCGCCGCACCAGGATTCGTGACGGTCACGCCCTGCGCGGTGCTGAGGGTGCCTAAGAGCTGATTGCCAAAGCTCAGGCTTGCGGGTGAAACAGTGACAGCAACAGTCGCGTCCCCGGTGCCACTCAGTTGAACGGCCTGCGGGCTGCCGCCGGCGTTGTCGGTCATCGCCACCGCGCCAGTACGTGCTCCCGTCGCCGTCGGCGTGAAGGTCACATCGATGGTGCAATTGGCCAGGGCCGCTACTGTCCCGCCGAGATAAGGACAGGACGTTGCTGTGTTGACCAGCGCGAAGTCGCCGGTCACTCCCATGCCGGAAATGTTGAGGACCGCGTTGCCCAAGTTCGTCAGCGTCACACTCTGCTTCGCGCTGGTCACTTTTAGAAATCCGCCCGGAAAGCTCAGGGCGGGGGCGGATAAACTAACTGCCGGTACGGGGCCCGGTGAGAGCCTGGCCACAAACGCCACGGTCTGATTTGCCCAAGTGTCGGTGTTGGTAGCCTTCAACGGGTTCACCATCGGAAAGTCAGTTGACGATGTTGACCCAATCACCCAGGCGTTGAGGGATGGGTCCGTGGCGATGGAGTTACCAACGTCGTAAACGTTTCCTCCCAGGTAGGTCGAATACACCCAAGCCGAACCAGAGGGGTTCAACTCGGCCACGAAGGCGGTTTCGTTCTCGGCAGTGCCGACCGCATTATTGGTGGTCTGGATGGGATTGACGAGAGGGAAGTTCGTCGTGTTGGTCCAGCCGGTCACATAGGCGTTGCGCGAAGGGTCGATAGCGATCGCGTTCCCGCCACTTAAACCCGAGCCGTTCACCTGCTCGCTGCCGCCCAGGAAGGTTGAATAGACCAAAGCCGTGCCCGTCGCGTTCAGTTTGCTCACAAACGCATCCTGGAGTCCTGCGAATGTCCCCTGTGCCGCGGACGCGGTGGGAAAGTCGGGTGAAGTAGTGTAACCCGTCACGTAGGCGTCGCCCGACGAGTCCGCAGCGATGCCAAATCCCGCATCGTTATTGCTGCCGCTCAGGTAAGTGGCATAGACCAGGACCGTGCCCGCCGCATTCACTTCCGTCACGAAGGCGCACTCGGGTGACGGAGCTATGGGTCCGGGCTTTGTGCAGGAAGTCTGGTAGGCGCCCGGAGTAACGGGAAAGTTCGGAGCGCTACTGCCGGTGATGTAAGCGTTCCCAGGGGGGTCCAGAGCGACCGCGTTCGCGCTGGTGCCGCCGCTGCCGCCCAGGAAGGTAGAATAAACGAAGGCAGAGTCGCTCTCGTTGATTTTGCTCACAAAGGCGCCCGTCGGGTTAGCCTGGATGGGATTCATCATCGGAAAGTCAGCCGAAGAAGTGTTTCCGGCCACGGTAACGTTACCCTGGACGTCTACCGCGATACCGTTGCCGATGTCGCTGTCGCTCCCACCCAGGTAGGTGGAATAAAGCAACTGAGAGCCAATGCTGTTCAGCTTGGTCACAAACGCATGCCCGGCAACGGACTTCGGGCTCGGCTCCAACGCATGGAGCACGGGAAAATTGGATGAGCTAGTGGCGCCGGTCAGGTAGATGCTGCCGTCGGAGTCCACCGCGATGGCCTCCCCGAAGTCTTCGCCGTTGCCGCCCAGGAAGGTGGAAAAAACGAAGCTGCCGCTCGGGGTCAGCCTGGACACGAACAGGTTTTGCCCTCCCGCCAGGCTCGCCTGCAACGGATTTACTGTGGGGAAGTCGGTCTGGGAGGTGGATCCAGTTATGTAGATATAGCCGAACCCGTCACTGACGACGGCATTGCCCGTACTTCCGCTGATCACCGCTCCGCTGCCGCCCAGGTACGTGGAAAACGTCAGCGCCGGGTCGATTACCAGCGGCCGGCTGTGGTCGTAAGGGCCCAACTCGAAGCGAACGCGGTTCTGCGCGTCCATGCGGAAATGGCCCCGCCGGTATTGTCGATTGACGATGGCCGATTGTCGATTGACGACTTTTGGCTTTGGTGTTTCGTTCTGAACTGTTAACTGTGGACTGTCGACTGTCGACTGCTCTTGGTAGACCTGTGGCTTATGGAATCGGACCTCTCCGCCTTTGGCCGGGATCACGAGGTCACCATTGGCGTCAACACGTAGGGGCGACCCTTGTGGTCGCCCTCGGGCGGGCACAAGGCCCGCCCCTACGTCCAGTGCAATGGCGTTCGCGTCGGCGCCCGGTGCGACGATGAAGTCGTACTCCAGTTGCCCGTCCTGGTTACCGTGGTATTCCAAGTCCACGCCGGGATAAACGTTGTGATAGCGCACCTTCGCGTAAGTCGGCACGTTGCTGCGCCACTTCTTCGGATCGTTGCCGATGAAGTAATTCACCTTACCCGGAAGCTCCTCGCGCCCCGTCACTTCCGCATCCGGCTTCGCGCTCGCCAGTCGCAGGCGCAGAACCTGCTTTTCGATTTTCGATTGCCCATTTTCGATTAGGAAGTTCGTCCGTCGTCCGCGCTTCCCATCTGGTGCGTGAGTTCTGACTTTGGGGTTCTGCTTTGTTCCTACTGACAACTGACCACTGACTGACGACTTCCTTAGTTCCAACACCGCCTCATTGCTGGTCAGGAACACAGCGTAGCCATGCCCGTGGGAGAGGAACTTCACCCGTCCATCAGTCTGCCCCTGGTTCGCCTCGAAACTGAGGGGTAGCTTCCCAAAGCTCGCTACGATCTGCGCCTCAGCCCCGGACATCGCGGGCTTGGCAGAAATCTCGTTCCCTGCTTTCCAACCTTCATGAAAACTAAACCAAAGACTCCCCAGGAAAATTACAGATACGCAAGCCCAGTAAATCACCATTCGGCTCGTCGCGGTGTGCGACTTTGGGATGAGCGCGGCAAACATGGGCACCTCCATGCCGCAAAGGAATTCGATCGCGCTCACTATACTCCGCCCGCGAAGCAGATGCAAGGCATCATATCGCGCCATCTGAAACCTCGCTCGGGATGCGGCAAGGCAAATAGGGTCTGAAGAAATGCCCCGGCGCACAGGTGTGGTGCGGGCGTCTCGCCCGCTGTAGCTAGGGCATTCCCTCGCTCTGCTTAGGACAGGCTGACCGGGAGCGGGACGCTCCCGGGACAGCGGGCGAGTCGCCCGCCCCGCGTCGAACCGAAGACGGTTCAATTCACGGTCATAGTCAGTTGAATCGTGTGGGTAAGCGTGGAGGTTGAGGCATCCGTTGCCGTTACGTCCACGGTATAAGTTCCCGCCGGCGTGCCGGGCGTAGTGGGTGGAGGAGCGGTCGTTGCACCACCCCCGCAGGCACTCCACAGCATCGCCAGCAGCAAGCACGCGCCCAGCAGATAGGCGGCGCGACGCTTCCTGGCGGCAGCCAGCGTCGCCAAACTTGCCAGCCCCAACAACGCACACAGCCAGAACATTCTTCCCAACCCCGTAAAGCCCGGCGGCAGGAATCTTCCCAGCGGCGGCGCCAGCGAAGGAGCCGTGGTCGAAACCGCCACCGCCACGGTCGCCGATGCCGTGCCGTTCAGCGTCACCGAGTTGGGTGTGAGCGTACAGGTGGCAAGCGAGGGAGCGCCGGTGCATGTCAAGTTCACCGTCTGGCTGAACCCTCCTTGGGGAGCCAGCGTCAAAGAGTAATTCGCAGTCTGACCCGCCGACACGGTCTGACTGGTGGCGGAGGTGCTGAACGCGAACTCCATTCCGGTGCCCGAAAGCGGAACCGTCTGGGTGCCCGCATTGTCTGTCAGCGTCAGCGTGCCGCTGCCACTCCCGGGGTCAATGGGAGAGAAAGTAACACTGATAGCGCAACTTGCGCCCACCGCCACAGAACCGCCGCAATTGTTGGTCTCGGCAAAGGGCCCGGAGCGTGTGATTTTGAGGGGACCGAGAGCCTCATTGCCCGTGTTCGTCAGCGTAAGCACCTGCGGGGCGCTCTTGGTGGAAACTGTCTGCGCGGGGAAGTCAAGGCTTGTAGACGAGAGGCTGACCGCCGGCCCTAGTCCAGTACCGGTCAAGCTGGCCGTCAGCGTGAGCGGCGTCGGTTGGGTGTACGTCACCGTCAACGTCCCGGTTCGCGTCTTACCTGCGGTAGGAGTGAACCAGACGCTGATGGTGCAGTTGCTGCCCGTGCTCAGGATCGTCTCACTCGTGCAGCCGCCCGGATCCGCGCTGAAATCCCCAGTGATCGCAAAGCCGGGCACCCCGTTTCCGCCATTGCTGGCGTTAAGGAGAGTGATCGTCTGGGAAGGGCTCGTTGTGCCCACGGGCTGGTCACCAAAGGTGAGGCTGGTGGGCGAGAGGCTGGCCGGCCCTGCAAAACTTGTGCCCATCAGTTGCACCGTTTGGGGGCTGTTGATTGCGTCATCGGTCACCGTGAGCAGGCCTTGAAAGAGTCCACCCGCGGCGGGCTGGAAGCTGACATTGATCGTGCAACTGCCGTTGGGAGCAACAGAGGGGAGGCAATTATTGGTTTGTGTATAGCCGCTTGGCACCGTCACGTTTGTGACCGCCAGGGCCACCGAAGACGTATTCGTTAGGGTGACCGGCGTTGGGGCGCTGGGCCCGACGCGGTAGTTGTACGTGAACGACAGGCCCGGCGGGGAGATATTGGCTGCGGACACACTTTCAGTCCCAACCAATTGAAGCGTCTGCGGACTGCCGGAAGCATTGTCCGTGACCGTCAGCGCGCCGATGCTGAGGCCTGGCGCCGTGGGCGTGAACGTGACATCGATCGTGCAGTTCGCCTCCGGCGCCAGCGTGCTAATCACGTAAAGGCAAGAACTGGTCGCCGTGTCCACCGCAAACTCGCCGCTGGCAGCAATGCCGCTGATATTCAACGCCGCATTGCCGAGATTGGTTACCGTGACGGTCATTTGCGGATTGGCCGTGTTGATGAGCACACCTCCGAAATTGAGGACGGAGGGAGAGAAGCTCAGGGCCGGCGCCGGCCCCGGCGAGAGTTCGGCTACGAACGCCGTGGGGCCGGGTTGCTGAGCGTTCTTGTTGGCCAGCTGCAACGGGTTCACGGTCGGGAAGTCGGGAGACCAGGTGTTCCCAGTCAGGTAGGCGTTTCCGCCGGTACCCACGGCAACGCCCGAGGCATTTTCCTGAACGCTGCCTCCCAGATAAGTGGAATAGACTAGGGCGGAGCCGGCCGCGTTGAGTTCAGTAACAAACGCCGTAACCGCCGTGCCACCGCCCGCTCCTGTGCTATGGTTGGTCGACTGCACCGGGTTGACGGTTGGAAAGTCCTTCGACCAGGTATCTCCGACCAGGTAGGCGTTCCCAGAAAAGTCAACGCCGATGCCAGAGGCCGATTCCTCAACGCTGCCACCGAGGTAGGTGGAATAGACAAGCGCAGCGCCCGCTGGATTCAGCTTGGAAACGAAAGCGTTTTGCGTCAAGGGCGCGGCGCCTTTATTCGTCGCTTGCAGCGGGTTGACGGTAGGAAAATTCGTCGAACCTGTGTACCCGCTCACGTAGGCATTGCCGGAGGCGTCCACAGCGATGGCGTTGCCCTGATCGGAACCACTGCCGCCCAGGTAGGTCGAGTAGACAAGCGCGCTTCCGGCCGAATTCAGCTCAGCCACGAACGCGTTGGAAGGGCCCTTCAGGGTCGCCTGAAGCGGATTGACGGTGGGGAAATCCTCCGATTGTGTGTAGCCGGTCAGATAGGCATTTCCAGCGAGGTCCAAGGCGATGCCGTTGACCCCGTCCCCACCGCTGCCCCCCAGGTAAGTCGAGTAGACCAAGGCGGAACCAAACTCGTTCAGTTTGGCAACGAATCCATTGCCGTTGGCAGGTGAGTTATTGCTAGCCTGCAACGGGTTCACGGTGGGGAAGTCTGTCGAGAAAGTTTTGCCAGTCACCAAAGTTTCACCGGAGGAGTCCACGCCGAGGGCGTTAACGGCGTCGCCCCCGTTGTCGCCACCGCTGCCACCGAGGTAAGTCGAATAGAGCAAGGTTGAGCCTAACACGTTGAGCTTGGCGACAAACCCAGTGCCGAGGGCAGGCGAATTGTTGCTCGCCTGGATCGGATGGACGGTTGGAAAGTTTGTCGATGACGTGATCCCTCCCACGTAGACGTTACCCAGGGAATCGACGGCAATGCCATGGCCCCCATCAATTCCATTTCCCCCGAGGTAAGTGGAATAGACCAGCGCAGAGCCCGTCGCATTCAACTTGCTCACGAAGGCGTTCGCCATTCCGTTTAAGCTCGACTGCAACGGCTTGGCGGTGGGAAAGTCTACCGACGCGGTTTGCCCGGTCACATAAGCGTTGCCCGAGGAGTCCACGGCAATGGCGTAGCCGTAATCGTTTCCGCTGCCGCCCAGATAGGTCGAGTAGCTGAGCACTGGGTCAATGACGAGCGGCTTCGCGTGGTCGTACGGACCCAACGCGAAGTGGACACGATTCTGGGCATCAAGACTGAAATGGCCCTCACGGAATTGACGATGGACGACTGTCGATTGTCGATTGACGACTTTTGGTTTTCGTGTTTCGTTCTGAACTGTTAACTGTGGACTGTCGAAGGTCGACTGCTCTTGGTAGACCTGTGGCTTATGGAATCGGATCTCGCCGCCCTTTGCTGCGATTTCGAGATCCCCATTGGCATCGATCCGTAGGGGCGACCCTTGTGGTCGCCCTAGAGCGGGCACAAGGCCCGCCCCCACGTCCAGCACGATGGCGCTCGGATCGGCGCCCGACGCAACGATGAAGTCATATTCGAGTTGTCCGCCCTGGTTGCCGTAGTATTCGAGGTCCACGCCGGGATAAACATTGTGATATCGCACCTTCGCATAGGTCGGCACGTTGGTGCGCCACTTCTTCGGATCGTTGCCGATGAAGTAATTCACCTTGCCGGGCAGTTCCTGCACTCCGGTGACAACGGCATTTTGATTTGCAGAGTCGAGCCTCAGCCGCAAGACGTCCGCTGTCCGTGGTCCGTGGTCCGTTGTCGGGCCCCCACTGAACATCGTAGAATCCCTGGCGCTCCTGGCTCCGAGCTTCCTGGTTCTGACCACTGACAACGGACGACGGACGACGGAGGTCCTTTGCAGTTCCAACGTCGCCTCACTGCTGGTCAGGAACAGAGTCAAGCCGCGTCCCCGAGAGAGAAACTTCACCCCCGCGTCGGCCTGCCCCTCGTTCAACTCGAAACTCAGAGGAAGCTTGCCGTAGTTCGCCATCAACCGGGGCTCGGCCTGTGCAGAAACAGGATTTCCGCCCTCTGCCGGCACGCTCTTTGGTGTTTGTAAGCTGCCATGAAAGCTAAACAACAAGGCTGCAAGAAATATGCTCGACACACAACCGGCATAGATTGCGACCCAGGTGCTCGCGGTCCGCCTGTGAAGAAAGAGCGCAGCAAACATAAGCGCCTCCACGCTGCAAAAGAATATGACTGGGCACACTATATCCGTCCCTCGAAGCAGACGCAAGGAGTAGTAGTATCCCGCCCGTCGATACCGTATGGGTAAACCACGAGGACGTAGGGGCGAAGCGCCGCCTCGCCCCTACTATCTAACATGTCGATTATGACCTGCATGCGAGAAGACTTCTTGTCCCTTGACAAACGCAGACTTATAGGCTAGAGTATCACGGTGGGGTTGGGCTGGCGGTGAAAGCCGGCCGGGAATACGATGCTGTATCCGCACTGCAGCAACGTAGCGCTGACCTTCAGGTCAGCAGGTTGGGACGGCGGTCTAATGCCGACCTGAAGGTCGGCGCTACACGAATTCCGGGAACAAAGCGAGGATGTCTATGAAAACAAAGGATCGTGGGTTGGCGCAGACATTGCTTCTGAATGTCTGCGATGCGCCGAAGACGCAGTTCGGTCAAATTATGCCAAATGCCCTGACCTGTCCCTTCGGGACATCGCAGACCCCACAATTCGGGGTCTGCGCCAACCGGAATCGGCAAGGGTGAGACCACGTTTTCGACGGAACAAAGCGAGAATGTCTATGAAAACAAAGGATCGTGGGTTGGCGCAGACATTGCTTTTGAATGTCTGTGATGTGCCGAAAGCGCAGTTCGGATAAAGTGTCCGATTGTCCTGACCTGTCCCTTCGAGACATCGAAGACCCCATACACCTGGGTCTGCGCCAACCGGCTGTCGTCTAGCTGAGAGCTGATAGCTTACGGCTGCCAGCTACTCACTCCCCACGACCGGGTTGGTGAGCGTTCCGATGCCCTCGACCGTGATGCTGACCGTATCGCCCGGATGGAGGTGAACCGGAGGCTTGCGGTGATGGCCCACGCCGCCGGGGGTGCCTGTAGACAAAATGTCGCCCGGTTCCCAGGTGAGCGATTGGGATAGGTAGCTGACCAGAAACGGAATCTTGAAGATCAGGTCCGAGGTGGTCGAATCCTGCATCGTCTTGGCGTTGAGCGTAAGCGAGATTCGCAGTGCGTGGGGGTCGGGGACCTCATCCTTGGTGACGATGCACGGGCCCAGGGGTGCGAAGGTATCGCAACTCTTCCCTCGGAACCACTGCTTGTCGCCGATTTGAAGGTCGCGCGCGCTCACGTCATTGAGAATGGTGTAGCCGGCGATGTGATCGAGGACCTTGTCTTCTGGTATCGCCTTCCCTCGCTTCCCGAGCACGACCGCGAACTCCGCTTCAAAATCCACTTGGTGCGAGTTGGGCGGAAGAACGATGGGCTCGCCGAGGCCGCAGATGGTGTTATTCGACTTGAGGAAGAAGATCGGCCGCGCGGGTGTTTGGATCCCCTGCTCGGCGCGGTGGGACTCGTAATTGAGCCCCACGCACACGATCTTTCCGGGCCGCAGCAAGGGAGCGCGCAGGCGCACGTTTTCGAGCGGCGTGAAGAGGCCTCGAGGCAGACGCGCAGGTTCTGGAAACGCCGCCGCGGCGCCCAGGACTGCCGCCAACCCCTGCCGCCACCCCTCCCCGCGCGCCAGCAGTTCGAGCATGTCGCGCGGCGCGGCTCCCGGGGCCAGTACCGTGTCGGCCGCCTCTTGCAGCTCAGGCCGCGTCTCGATGCCGAGCGTATCGCCTCGAAGCATGCCGATGGCAAGCTCGAGGTCGATCACGGAATTGTCCCGCAAAGCGCCCAACCGGTCTTCATCGCCGCTCGTGAAGGTCACTAGTTTCATTCAGCCTCCTTAACGCAGTAGGCAGTGGGCAGTGGGCAGTAGGCAGTCGGCAGTCGGCAGAAAGCCGAATCTCCTGGGAGGCGGGCAGAAGGCCGAGCGTACGCAGGGAACAGAAAGTCGCCGGCAGGCAGTGATTGCCCTATCCAAGAGATGCGCGTGTCATAAAGCGCTCCGCCGACTGGCAACTGCCTCTTGCCCACAGTTGACTGCCTACTGCCGACTGCCCTCCGCCAGCACGCGCGCCGTTTCGCGCGCGACCACGATTTCCTCATTGGTGTAGACGATCAGCACCGCCACGCCGGAAGCCGGGCTCGAGATGATGCGATCGCCGCGCGCGGGCTGGCAGTTCACCTCTTCATCGAGGTGGATGCCAAGGAATTCCATGCCCCGGCAAACTTCCCGCCGCACCCGCCAGGAGTTCTCCCCGATGCCGCCCGCAAAGGCCACGGCGTTGAGCCCGCCCATGGCGGCGGCGAAAGCCCCGATGTATTTCTTGACCGCGTAAATGAGCACCTCCACCGCCAAGGCGCTCCGCCGGTGGCCTTTCAATGCCGCTTCTTCGAGATCCCGCACGTCGCTGCTCAGCCCCGAGATGCCCAGCAGGCCCCCTTTCTTGCACAGGAGTTCAGCGATTTCGGCGGGCGTCAACTTCTCCTTCTCCATCACGTGCAGAATGATGAAAGGGTCAAGGTCACCGCAACGCGTGGCGTGCTCGATTCCGGACTGAGCGGAAAAGCCGAAACTCGTGTCGACGGACTTCCCTTCCTCGACCGCGCAAATCGACGAACTCCCGCCCAGGTGGCACGAGACAATCCTCAACTCGGACGCGGGACGGCCCAACATCTCCGCGGCGCGGCGCGCCACGTAGCGGTGCGAGGAGCCATGAAAACCGTAGCGGCGCACACCGTGCTTTTCCCGCCACTCGTAGGGGACGCCATAAGTGAGAGCCCTCTCCGGCAGGCTGGCGTGGAAACCCGTTTCGAAAACCGCCACCATCGGTACTCCGGGCAAAACCTCGCGAAAGATCTGCATGGCTTGGATGTAAATTGGGTTGTGAACGGGCGCCACGGGAACGAACTCCTGCATAGCCGCCAGCAACTCGTCATCGACCAGGAAACTTCCGCAGTAGCCCGGGCCGCCATGCACGGCTTTGAACCCTACGGCCGCAATCGCGCCCTTGGCCTCGGCCGACGCGTGGCGTTGAGCGAGCTTGTCAATCAGGAATTTGATCGCAGCCCGGTGGTCGGGGATCGGCGCCGCCTCTTTCAATTCCCTTCCAGTCACGTCATCCCACCTGGTGATCGGAGACTCCGCGTTGCCGATGCGCTCGATCTTGCCGCGGGCCAGAACCTTTTCGCCCTCGGTTTCAATGAGCTGATATTTCAGCGACGTGGAACCGAGGTTTGGCACCAGAATCCGCAAGGTGGAACCTCTCTGCGCGCAAAGCGCTTTGGAGTGCGGCAGCTTGCTGCCGCTCTGCCTCAGGCCGGCTTGCCGGCCGTCTGTCTGTGTAGCCGACGTTCAGGCCAGCACCTCGCATGCCGACCCGAAGGTCAGTTCTACGCGGCGCAGCGCGAGCTAGCTCGCGGGGAAAAGCGGCGGCAAGCCGCCGCACTCCAAAGCTACGCCGCCTTTCGCTGGTGGTGCATCAGCAGGAGGGCCAACGACATGGAATGAATCTTGGTCTCCGGCGGTTCCGCCCGCGAAAGCACGATCAGCGGCACGCGCGCCCCCACGATGATCCCGCCGGACTGGCCTCCGGCAAAGTAGGTAATCGCCCGATACAGGATATTCGCCGCTTCGATGTCGGGCGCGACAAAGACGTCGGTAGCCTCGACAACCGGGCTGGCAATGCCCTTGCGATCCGCGGCAAAGCGGCTGAGCGGAACGTCGAGGGCCAAGGGGCCTTCCAGGTAGGCGCCCGTGATCTGTCCTCGGCGGTTCATCTGCACCAGCGCCGCCGCATCCACCGTTGCCGGCATGGCCGGATTGACGAACTCCAGCGCCGCCAGCAAGACCACCTTAGGCTCCGCGATGCCCAGCGCGTGCGCCACTTCGATGGCGTTGCGGCAGATTTCCGCCTTGTTCTCCAGGGTGGGCGCAATGTTGATCGCCCCGTCAGTCATAACCATCAGGCGGGGAATTCGAGGCGTCTGGAAAACGATGACCTGGCTCAACTGTCTTCCGGCGCGCAAGCCACGTTCTTTGTCCAGAACCCCCCGGATCAGGTTGGCCGTAGTCACCTTGCCCTTCATGAGCAGGTCGGCCCGGCCTTCCCGTATCAGGTCGATTCCCTGGCGAATCGAAGCGTCTTCCCCGGAGGTCGCGATCAGCGACTCGGGACGCAAACTGTAGCCCACTTTGCGAGCGGCCTCTTCAATCTTGGCGGGCTTGCCAATCAGCGTGGGCAGCGCCAGTCCCAGCGGCTCGGCTTGCGCCAGACTTTCCAGCACGTCTGGATCGTGTCCTTCGATCACCGCGATTCTCGCCGGGCCAAGCTGCCGAGCGCGCGCAATCAGTTCCTCTAGGCTGTGGATCATCTACGATTCTCCAGGACAGGTACCACCGTCGTTGACGCCTCTGTGTCCTCCGTGATTAGAGAAAGATCTAACACAGAGGCCACCGAGTTGCTCCGTGACCTCTGTGTTGAAGCTTTGAGGCACAGAGACCACAGAGACGCTCGTTATCGATGGCGAGAGAGGACGTCAACTCGCGGCTACGGCCCGGTTTTGCACTTGGCCCACGATGGTCTTGAATTCGTCCTCCGTGAGCAGGTCCTTCTTCTCGAACGACTTCTCCTTCACCAGGCGCACCATTTCCAGCATCTCCTCTTCGTTGGCGGCAACACCCAGCTTCTCGCACCATTCCTGAATCGACGGCAGCCCACTGTTCTTGCCGAGCACGATGGTGACCGGCGCTTGTCCCACCAGCTCAGGAGCGAACGGAACATATTCCAAAGGGCTCTTCACCCGCGCTTTGCGGACAAACCCCGCCACGATCCCGGACTCCACCTGGTAGAGCATGTCGCCCACGATGGGACGGTTGCCCGGAATCTTCACCTTGGCAAGATCCAGAACAAACCGCGAGACCTCGCACATCTTCTCGGTACGGATCCCCAGCTTGACCCCGTACTGGCAGAGCAGCGAAAGGACCACATCTTCCATAGGAACGTTGCCTGCCCGCTCGCCCAAGCCGGTCACCGTGGTGTGCGCAACGGAGGCGCCTGCCGCAAGGCCATAGATGGTGTTGGCCACGCCCAATCCGAAGTCTTGATGGCAGTGAATCTCCACCGGCTTCTTGAGCCGTTTGATCGCCTTCTTGACCACCGCAAAGATGGCTTCCGGCGTGCATCCGCCGAAACTGTCGGCGATGGTGAAGGAGTCCATATGGCCCTCTTCGGCCACATGCTGAACGAGGTCCAGCAATTTCTCCACTTCCGTGCGCGTCGAGTCGATGGTGAAGAAGACGGTGTAAAGGCCGGCCTCCTTCGCGGCCAGCGTAGCCTCGATGGATGACTTCACGGCGCGCTCCAGAGGCCATCCATAGGCGTTCTTGATGATGTGTTCGCTGGAAGGAATCTCGACAATCACGCCCGTGCACCCACACGCCTTGGCGGCCGCCACGTCGCTGACCATGCAGCGGGCAAAGGTGAAGATCTCCGCTTTCAGACCCAGGTTGGCGATATCGCTCACCGCCCCCTGATCCTGCGGCGAGACCGCGGGCATTCCGGCCTCGATGCGGTGCACGCCCATCGCATCCAACCGCTTGGCGATTTCTACCTTCTCCTCGCGGCGAAATACCACGCCCGTCTGCTGTTCGCCATCGCGCAAGGTCACGTCGTGAATCTTGATCTTGGGGGCAAATTTGAAGCCCTTTCTGGCTTCGGGCAAATAGCACCAGGGGCTCACAAACCACTTCTTCGTCTTCCAGGGATGGGCCATAGTTCCTCCGTAGATTGTCGGAAACTGCCTCCGGCCTTGCCGCACAGGCTCACTTTCGCGGGGTGTCAATTGGCGGATAAAATCCCGCAGAAAGCGATTCACCTGCTTCCGGAAACCTAACAGTCTACCGCAACTTAGCCGTGTTGCGGTAGAGCTTGCCGTTCGCGAGCTTGCCGTTCCCGCACAATCCTGTTGCGCCGCTTCGGGAATAGGCGCACAATAGGACGTGCCGTCACTGCCGGCGTTGGCGGCGTGGGTTCCGAAGCGCCTGTAGTGACATCTGGTAATTCAGGCCGGCGTGCTGAAAACCGCATGAGTGTGGGGGACGGGTTTCGCACCGAACGCACTGATTCAACTGAAGTTAGCGGCCGCTTCAGCACGGCCATCCTTCCTGATTTGGAGGAGGATTTTTGCAGCTCGCGTCTTCTTTCTTCCCAGTTTTCTCTCTACCCGATGACAAGTTTCACGACCATTGTGGGGTGTTTGCAGTTTATGGGGACCCCGAAGCCGCGAAACTGGCATATTTAGGTCTCTACGCGCTCCAACACCGGGGACAGGAAAGCGCCGGCATCGCCGTCTCTGACGGTGAGTTGTTGACCTGCAAAAGAGGGATGGGACACGTGGACGAGATCTTTCCCTCCGAAGTCATTAAAGGTTTGCCGGGGTATCTGGCTATAGGGCACACGCGCTACTCGACGGCAGGCGACACTGACCTCAAGAACGCTCAACCCTTGAAGGTGAGCTGCAATAAGGGCCAGGTGGCCTTGGCTCATAACGGGAATTTGGTGAACGCCAGCTCAATCCGGCGCGACCTCGAAAACCGGGGCGACATCTTTCAAACCACCAGCGACACGGAAGTAATCCTGCATTTCTTTGCCCGCTCCCGCCAGACCGGCATTCCTGAGGCTGTGGCGGAGGCGCTCGATAAAGTCGTGGGGGCGTACTCGCTGGTGATGCTCTTCAAGGACAGCGTCTACGGCATCCGCGACCCGCGTGGTTTCCGCCCCCTGAGCCTGGGACAGCTTGGCGATGCATACGTGTTGGCCTCAGAGACTTGCGCCTTCGACCTGATTAACGCCAAGTTCATTCGCGATGTCGAGCCGGGCGAGATGGTCATCCTGGACCGCCGCGGCGTGACCTCTTTGCATTTCGCGCCTCCTGCTTCGTCCGCCCAATGCATCTTCGAACACGTCTATTTCTCCCGCCCGGACAGCATGGTTTTCGGGCGTTCGGTACAGGCCAGCCGCGAAATGCTCGGACGGTTTCTCGCCCGCGAGCACCCGGCAGAGGCCGACCTGGTAGTTCCGGTTCCGGATTCAGGCGTTCCGGCGGCCACAGGCTTTGCCGAGGAATCCGGGATCCCGCTCAAGATCGCTTTGATCCGCAACCATTACGTCGGCCGCACGTTTATCGAGCCCAGTCAAGCGATCCGGGATTTCGGCGTCAAGTTGAAACTAAACCCCGTGCGCAGTCTGCTGGAGGGAAAGCGAGTAGTTCTGGTCGACGACTCGATCGTACGCGGCACCACCAGCCGGAAGATCGTTCAGATCGTAAGGGAGGCCGGGGCGAAGGAAATACATATGCGCATCAGTTGCCCCCCCACGACCTCTCCGTGCTTTTATGGCATTGACACGCCAACGAAAAAGGAATTAATCGCATCTACTCATAATGTCGAGGAAATACGGCAATACCTGGGAGCTGACTCCCTAGGTTATCAGTCGCTCGAGGGTCTGCGCCGAGCGGTTGGCGATACGCAGGGACGGTTTTGCCTGGCGTGCTACACAGGGAGTTATCCCACCACCGTTCAAGAGCCTCTGATTGCGATTCGAAACCGGGACTGAGAGATATGGAATCGCTTGAGAAGCAAGCTGCGGAAGGGCCTGTGGCAGGGCCGCACGTTTCGGAACCTGCCGTGTCCGCTGCGCCGGAGGCGGAAGGCGGGAATCAGAACGCCAAGCCTAGGCGGCGCGAAAGTGCATGGGAGACCGTTCGTTCCTTGTTGGTGGTTCTGCTGGGCGTGTTCTGCATCCGGACTTTCATCGCAGAAGCAACGGTGATTCCCACCGGTTCGATGGAACAAACCATCTTGATCGGCGATCATGTGTTCCTGAACAAGCTGCTCTACGGGCCTCGGCTTCCCTACACGTCGTTGCGCATCCCCCCCCTGCGCAGCGTCCACCGGCAGGACATCGTGGCTTTTCGCTATCCCAGAAATCCATCCGTGATGTTTGTGAAACGCGTCATCGGTGTGGGCGGCGACGTGATCAGGATCGAAGACCGCAAAGTCTTCGTCGACGGCCAGCCGCTCCAGGAGCCTTATAGCCTATTCCAATATTCCTCAACTCTGCCCTTAAGGGACAACTTCCCTCCGCCCTTCAACGTGCTGGAGACCTTGCCTGCCGCCTGGGGGCTGGACCCGTCGTGGGCGCGCGAAATGCCCAACTTCATTCGGAAAGACGGGCTGCACGTGCCCCAGGGATTCCTCTTCTGCATGGGCGACAACCGGGACAACTCTTTGGACAGCCGCTTCTGGGGCTTCGTTCCGCTCGAAAATGTGGTGGGCGAACCACTCTTTGTCTACTGGTCGTACGACGCCCCCAGCCGGGACTGGACGAGCGAGGAGTTAACGTCGCGGCTCAGGTTCGACGCCTCCATCCTTTGGAACTTCTTCGCCAAGACTCGCTGGTCGAGGACGGGAAAAACCTTCTGAATTTGTGATCTGTGATTTGCGATTAGTGATGGCCCCTGTCATCCTGAGCGAAGCGAGGGATCCCGGCATTTTCGAGATGGCGTTGAATGAACTGCGGAGATCCTTCGCTTCGCTCAGGATGACAGTGCCCTGAATTGAGTGAGAACGAACTGAAGCCAATCCAGGTCCGATCACAAATCACCAATCACCAATCGCAAATATGCTATGCTCTAGCGCGGTGAATTCGTGGATCATCGCTGGAGTGCGGCATTCACCAATCACAAATCGCAAATCACCAATGACCCATGCTCTATCGTGATGCTGGTGTTGACATTGACGCGGCCACCGAAGCCAAAGCGTCCATCAAACTCCTGGCGCGCAAGACTTTCAACGCGCGCGTGCTGAAAGAAGTCGGAGCCTTCGGCGGATTCTTCTCCATCCAGGGCCTTCCCCGTGACGCCGTCCTGATCTCGAGCATCGACGGCGTGGGAACCAAGCTCAAAATCGCCTTCGCCTTGAACCGGCATACCACGGTCGGCACCGATCTGGTCAATCACTGCGTCAACGACATCTCCGTTCACGGCGCGGCGCCGCTGTTCCTGCTCGACTACCTGGCCACGGGAAAAATGCACCCCGCAGTGGTCACCGACGTTGTGCGGGGCGTGGCCTCGGCTTGCCGGTCGGTGGACTGCGCATTGATTGGAGGCGAAACCGCGGAGATGCCGGGCTTCTACCCGCCCAATGAATACGATCTGGCGGCCTGCATCATCGGCTGGGTCCGGCAGCGCGAGATCATCGACGGCAGCCGCATCTGCCCGACAGACGCCATCGTGGGACTTCCCTCCTGGGGATTACACACGAACGGATATTCCCTGGCGCGCAAGGTCCTGCTCGAAAAGGCAGGAATCAAGCTCACCCGACAAATACCGGAATTGGGCCGGACGCTGGGCGACGAACTGCTCGCCCCGCACCGTTGCTATTGGAACGTCCTGCGGCCACTGCTTGCCGAACACTTGCTTAAAGGATTAGTCCATATCACCGGCGGGGGCATTACCGATAATACGCCGCGCATACTTCCCCCAGGGGCCCGCGCGGTTGTCCGGCTGGGGAGCTGGCCGGTATTGCCGATCTTCAATTTGATCGCCCGGCTGGGGCACGTGCCGGAGCCTGACATGCTCCGCACCTTCAACATGGGAATTGGCATGTTGCTGATCGTGGCCAGGCGAAAACTGGCTCGCGTAACTGCATTGCTGTCGAAAGCACGGGAAAAGTTCTGGATCATCGGCGATATTCAGCACGGGAAGCCGAGCGTGAAGTACCTTGGCAATTTGTGATTTGAGATTTGTGATTTGTGATTTTTCACTGTCATCCTGAGTGATTTTTCACTGTCATCCTGAGCGCAGCGAAGGATCTCTGCAGTTGGTTTGGTTCTCGGCGCATGATGACGAACTGCGGAGATTCTTCGCTCCGCTCAGAATGACAAGCAAAGGGTGATGAATTACAGCGAATCACCGGCCGATTGGCAGTCGGAAATCAGCAATCACAAGTCACCAATGGACGTGCTTTCATGAAGAACCTAGGAATCCTGCTTTCCGGGCGCGGCTCGAATTTCGAGGCGATCGCTCGCAATGTTCTGGAGGGGAAAATCCCCGCGAAGATAGCCATCGTCGTCAGCAACAAAGAGGATGCTGCGGGCCTGGCCACGGCGAATATGATGGGCCTCGAAACTCGCTTCATTTCCTCCCAAGGAAAAGAACGCGAATCCTTCGATCGCGAAGTTGTTTCAGTCCTCAAGCACTTTCAAGTGGATGTGGTGTGCCTGGCGGGATTCATGCGTATTCTCAGCCCCTATTTCGTGCGCGCGTTTCCGGGGCGCATTCTGAACATCCATCCCGCGCTGCTGCCGGCTTTTCCTGGAACTGACGCGCAGAAGCAGGCTCTCGATTACGGCGTGAAATTCACGGGCTGCACGGTTCACATCGTCGACGAAGGCGTGGATTCCGGCCCCATCGTCTGCCAAGCCGTTGTACCCGTCCTGGATGAGGACACTCCGGAATCCCTCTCCGCGCGAATCTTAAAGGAGGAGCACAGGATCTATTCGGAAGCTGTTTGCCTGCTTATCGAGGACAAGGTTCGTTTACGAGGCCGGCGGCTGATCAGCAGCGCAGTTCATTCTTAAGGAGCCGCTGCTCTGGTGATAGCTACCCAATCCTTGTGGCTCCAGTCATCAGGCGGGTCCACCGCGATACGGGCGAAGGTCCACAATCGAATGCGCCCACGGTCAACGTCCAGCAGATCGCCCATTCGATGGATGAGCCCGACGGGATCTGACCGCAGCCTCTCAGAACAATTGAACAGGTGTTGAGTCACATCATAGGCCGGATCGCCCACGAACGGCTTCGGGTCGATGACGAGCCAAGGCAGTCTCCTTGACCAGAGAACGTTACCGGCGTGGAGATCCGTAGCCAGCAGCACTTCCTTGGGCGCGGTGCGAGGCAATTCTTCAAAGAGTCTCAGACCTTCACGCACCAGCCCGGCGTCTCGCCAACTCTTGATGTTTGCCAGCGTCTCGTCGCTCCAGAACTTCATGAGGGAGGAAAGTGGTCGAAAGGGGTGGGGCGCCACGGGCGAGCGCCAGAGACGGCGCAACAATCCCGCGATAACCAGATCCTGTTCAGCCTCCGGTACGGCGCGCAGCGAAGTTCCAGGATGGCAGCGCTCGAGCAGCATGGCGCCAAGGTCGTCGTCCGCCAGCAGCCGCACCGTCGGATCGCCGTCCCAGAATCGCAACCCCTCCGCTTCGTGCTCCGCCTCCAAGTGAGGCATGCCGATCTTGAGCACCGCCTCGGTCCCATCGGCGAGCACGGCCGGCGCTACCCAAGCGCAACTCACCTCGTTGTTATCGAACGGGGCGCCGACACTCAACGTCCAACGTCGCTCGACGCTCCGCAAAATCTCCGGCAGCCGGCCAAGCCACGCCGCACCCTCGGGCGTCTTGCGGCAGTTCGCGACGACTCGGGTCGGTATCTTCAAAGTCATTCCCTGATTTTATCTGCATAATCAAGAGAGGGGACAAAACTTGACCCCGACGGATCACCGTGTCATGCTCGGACCATGAGAACAACCATCGCACTGGACGACGATGTCTACGCGGCCGCCCAACATTTGTCGCGCGTCTCGGGCGAGCGATTAGGTAAGGTCATTTCGAAACTCGCGCGCCAGGGTCTCATGCGAAAGAGGCTCTGCAGCAGTCAGCAAATTCAACGCTTTCCCACCTTCGATGTTCCTGCCGGAGCGCCGATCATTTCAGTTTCCCATATTGATCGAATCCTTCACATGGAGGGTTTTCCCTAACTCCTGCTCTTCCGTATCATTTTCGCGTAACTGCGCTTCCCTTCCACGCGGCGGTCCTGCTGCGGGCGTCTTGCACGTGGCCCAGGAACCTTCGTGCTAATTCACAAACCCACCCCGCCCTGCGCTCCTTGATTGCGTCGTTGGGGATCAACTCTCGTCCCACGCCGATCGCCGCAGCGCCCGCCAGAATCAAATTGGCAGCCGTTGATAAAGTCACGCCTCCCGCCGCAACCATCGGCACCTGAGATAATGCCACCTTCAGAGCGCGAATGTAGATTTCGCCGCCCATTTCCGCGCAGGGAAAGACTTTGACGAAGTCTGCGGAGGCTTTCCAGGCCGTGATCACCTCCGTGGGGGTCAAGGCGCCGGGCAGAACCACCACTCCTGCCTTGCTCGCGAACTCGACGACCTCTGCATCGAATCCCTCACTGGTGAGGAATTTTGCCCCCGCACCCACACACACGCGCGCCATCTCCACGTCCAGCACGGAACCCGCTCCAACGATCATCTGCGGCGCGTTGCGAGTCAGTTGAGAGATGACGTCCGCCGCGCCTTGAACTGTCATGGCCATTTCCACGATGGGGATGCCGCCGCAAGCCACCGCCTCGGCGGCAAAAAATGCCTCCTCGGCTGTCGATACGCGGACAATTGGAATGATGCCTATTTCCTCGATGCGCGCGCGAACTTCTTCTCGCTTCATCATTCGCCTCCTTCCGCCGGGTATTCAGTCGGTCCTCAAACCTGCGGCGCGCGCTAACTTGGCTTGGCGATCGTCGAAGGTCCAGAAGCGCTCCGCCTTCAACTCCAGCGCGCTCGCCACGTGCAGGGTATCAAGGGTTCGATTCCCCAAGCGGGCCACGTGACTCCGAGCCAATCGCTCGCAAACGTCAAAAGCCGAGTCGGGGAGAGCGACCTCTGCCCAAACTCCCTCTGTCCGGTCCTTCTCGAAGTCCAAATAGATTTGCTGAGCCTCGCGACGCGCTAGATGCTTTTGGAAAACGTGCCGCTCAATC